>Ga0310915_10001611_pt1 | contig 11776 bp, 10 predicted proteins | sample GREbulkMGAN111_FD_202508 | JGI IMG/M metagenome (GOLD analysis project Ga0310915, IMG submission 202508) | Lab enrichment of tropical soil microbial communities from Luquillo Experimental Forest, Puerto Rico - GRE.bulkMG.AN111 | ecosystem: Environmental > Terrestrial > Soil > Tropical forest >...
TAATCTTCCGGCGATCGTTCTCGCTGAAGCTCTTGGAGCTTTGCCACTTGTCCCTCGGTCAGTTGCTGTTCAGGCGATTACTCAAGACCGTAGCGCCCGGCGCACGGTTGGCGTTTTTTCCCGGTTTTCAATATAATTTCGCGTACGCCAGACATTCGATAAGGTCCCCGTGGACATCTCGGTAGTCATTCCGGTGTATAACGAGGAGGGAGCGCTGCCGGCGTTCTATCGCGCGCTGGCCGAGGCGCTCGATCGGCTGCCGCAATCGGCCGAAATCGTCTTTGCCAATGACGGGTCGACCGACGGGTCGGCCGACCGGCTCGACGCGATCGCCGAGACCGATCCACGGGTTCGCGTGCTCCATTTGTCGCGCAACTACGGCCAGACCGCGGCGCTGATGGCGGCGATTCAGAACAGCAGCGGCGACGTCGTTATCCCAATGGACGGCGACGGCCAGAATGATCCCGCCGACATCCCGCGCCTGCTCGACAAGCTCGCCGAGGGCTTCGATGTGGTCTCCGGCTGGCGCGCAGCGCGCGAGGACAATCCGCTGACCCGCCGGTTGCCCTCGGTCATCGCCAACTGGCTGATCTCCCGCCTGCTCCATGTACCGCTGCACGATTACGGTTGCACCCTCAAGGCTTATCGGCGCGAGGTCCTGGAGGATGTGCGCCTCTATGGCGAGATGCACCGTTTCATCCCGGTCTATGCTACTTGGGAAGGGGCGCGCGTTACCGAGATTGCCGTCACCCACCACCCGCGCCGGTCCGGCAAATCGAAATACGGGATGGGCCGCATCGCCCGCGTTCTGCTCGATCTGCTGATCGTCTACTTTATCGACCGGGCGTTCGACCGGCCGATCCAGTTCTTCGGCAAATTGGCTCTCGTTTTTTTTGGACTCGCGCTCGCCACCTTTGCCGGCGCCGCCGTGCTCAAATACACCTACGGTGCTTCTCTGATCCAGACTCCGCTGCCCTTGCTCGCCGCCGTCATCGGTCTCTCGGGCATCCTCTTTCTGCTGCTTGGCATTATTGCCGAGGTGCAGACGCGCATCTATTACGAGGCGCGCGGGCGGCCGCCCTACAAGATCAGACGAGTGGTGCAGCATCCGGCTTCGCCGCAGCGGCGGTTTGCGCCACGCCGATGGTAGAGGGTGTCCTGACCCGGTGACGCTGAGATGTGTGGCATAGCCGGGTTCACCGGCCCCGGGTCCGAGGCGGGCGGCGTACTGCGGGCAATGAATCAGGCGCTCGCTCATCGCGGACCGGACGGGAGCGGCACCTTTGTCGACTCCGCGATTGCGCTCGGCCATACCAGGCTCGCGATCATCGATCTGGCGGGCGGCGCCCAGCCGCGGGTCGACCGAACGACTGGCGACGCGCTGGTTTTCAATGGCGAGATCTACGGCTATCGGGCACTCGCCGACGAATTGCGCGCCGCTGGTGTGGCGATGTGCGACCTCTCGGATACCGAAGTCCTGTTTCAGCTGATCCGCCGGGAGGGGGTGCGCGACGCAGTGGCGCGGATCGACGGGATGTTTGCTTTTGCCTTTCGGGATGGCGCCACCGGTGCAGTCCACCTGGCGCGCGACCGCTTCGGCGAAAAGCCGCTCTATTGGGGCGTCGCGCGCGGTCAGCTCGTCTTCGCATCCGAGGTGAGTGCGCTGTTGTGCCATCCGGCGTTTCGCGATGCCGGGCTCGATCGCCTCGCCGCCTATCGCTTTTTGCTGTTCGAATATCTGCCGCGGGTGGGGTCTGGGTGGGTCGGGATCGAGCGGCTCGAACCCGGGACGATCCTGACCTGGCACGACGGCCGGATCGCGGTCGAGCGCTACTGGCAGCCGCCGCTCGAGCAGCGAGCGGTTGGTCTTGACGAAGCGACCGAACGGCTGGACGAATTGCTGCGAGGCTCGGTGCGGCGCCAAATAGTCGCCGATGTACCGGTCGGGGTTTTTCTGTCTGGTGGGGTCGATTCCGGCCTGATCACGGCGCTCGCGTCCGAAGCAGCACCCGATCTGACCGCGTTCACGGTGCGGGTCGCAGCCGAAGGCCTTGATGAGAGCTTTGACGAGACCTCGCACGCCGTCGCAGTCGCGCGCCATCTCGGAGTGCGCCATGAGGTCGTCGAACTCGCCGCAGACGACCTTGTCCAGGCGTTCGATGCGGTCAGTGAGCGCTTAGCCGAGCCGCTCGGCGATTCATCTTTGCTGCCGACCTGGCTCGTGTGCCAGGCGGCGCGGCGGCTGATGACGGTGGCGCTCGGTGGCGACGGCGCCGACGAGCTCTTCGCCGGCTACCCGAATTTCGCGGTTCAGCGGTTCGCTCCGACGATGGGTGTTGTTCCTCCTGCTTTCGGCCGGTTGCTCGCCCGCGCCGTCTCCGCATTGCCGAGCGCTGCCGGATACATGAACCGGCGCTTTTTGTTGCGCCAGCTGTCACAAGGTTTTGGCGCCGCGGCGGGCCGGCAATCCTTTCTGTGGATGGCGCCGTTCGCGCCCCGGGATCTCGCAGCACTGTGGCGGCGCTCGGCCTTGCCTGAGGAGTCGGTTGCTCGCGCCTTCGCGCCGATTGACCGCTGCGCGGCAGAGGCCGCCGGTCTCTCGTCGGTCGACCTGCTGCTCCATCTTTTCCTGGTCACCTACCTCCCGGACGACATTCTGACCAAAACCGACCGCGCTGCGATGTTTAACAGTCTCGAAGTCCGCGCGCCCTTTCTCGACCGCCGCTTTGCCGAATATGCCTGCGCATTGCCAACGAGGCTAAAGATGCGGGGGCATACGCGGAAGTACATCCTGAGGCGGCTAGCGCGCCGGTATCTGCCGCCGGCGATCGTCGACCGCAGGAAGCACGGCTTTGCGCTGCCGGTCGGCGCCTTGATTCGAACCATTTTCCGTGAGCGGTGCTGCGACGTCCTGCTGTCCCTTGCGAACCCGGTCGCCGATTGGTTCGACCATGCCGCGCTAGAAACCTTGCTCAATGAGCATCTCGCTGGCCGCCACGACCACGGCAAAAAGCTCTGGGCTCTCTACATCCTGTTCGCAGTGGCCGCGCGTCGGCCAATGCGTGACAAACTGATGCGGTTGTACTCACCGCCGCGCGATAGCCGGATCATCGAATGACCCAGCGCGCATATGACGATCTCAAAGGCTCGCCGGACCGTTTCGGCTATGAGTGGGACATCTATGCCGAAATCCTGCCTGAGCATGAGGAGCAGTTTCGCCGGTGGACTGCGCCTTTGGCGCCACAGGATTGGCGGGGTCTGAGCTTTCTCGATGTCGGCTGCGGCATGGGACGGAACAGCTATTGGCCGCTCAGATACGGCGCTGCCGGAGGGGTCGCGGTCGACATAGACGATCGGTCGCTCGAGAGCGCACGCCGCAATCTTGAACATTTCCCCGGAATGGAGGTAATCCGGGCCAGCGTCTATGAATTGCCGTTTGAGGACCGCTTCGACGTGGCGTTCTCAATCGGCGTGATCCATCACCTCGAACACCCGGAACGGGCGCTTGAAAGAATGGTGCGTGCCGTAAAACCGGGCGGATGCGTGCTTATCTGGGTGTACGGACGTGAAAACAACCGCTGGCTGGTGTCTGTTCTCGATCCGTTGCGGCGGGTGCTATTTAGCCGTTTGCCGGTCGGGGTGACTCATCACCTGTCACTCTATCCGGCCATCCTTGCTTGGCTGCTGGTGCGGCTCGGCGTGCGCCCGATCGAATATTTCCGGCTTGTCGGGAAGTTCGATTTCCCACACCTACGAGCCATCATCTTTGACCAGATGCTGCCGCGCATCGCCCATTATTGGCCGCGGGAGAAAGTGGCGAGAATGATGGCGGAGGCTGGGCTCCAAGATGTCAGGCTCGTTTGGGTCAACCAGATGTCTTGGTCGGCGATCGGGACGCGTTCGGCTGCCCATAGCGGCAAAGAGTCGGCAATGGAGAGTTGAAGTCGCCGCTCCAACGAGATAAAAGAGGCCTTCTATCCCGATTGGGGGTCGGGGATTGTTTGATGAGTAACCGATGGACCTAGCTGCGTACGCGGTAGAAGCGGAGGTGGAAGAAACGCACTGGTGGTTCGTCGGTCGGCGCCAACTGTTTGGCCGCGAGATTGGCGGCCTTGGCCTCTCGAAGGATGCTTCGATCCTCGATGTGGGCACAAGCACCGGCACTAATTTGCGCATGCTTGCGGACCTTGGTTATCGCCGTGTGGTCGGATTAGATCGCAGCGACGAAGCGATTCGGTTTTGTGCAGAGAAAAGACTCGGGGTGGTCCACCCCGGAGATGTATGTGACCTTCCGTTCGGGTATGCGAGCCTCGATCTTGTCCTGGCGACCGATATCATCGAGCATGTCGAGGATGACAGACTTGCCCTGAGCGAGATCGCGCGTGTCCTGGTGCCGGGCGGAAGTGCGGTGATTACCGTACCGGCGTTCCAGTCCTTGTGGGGTCTGCAGGACGAGGTTTCTCACCACATTAGGCGTTATCGTTTGCCCGCGCTTAGAAACGCCGTCGAAACCGCTGGCCTTCGTCCGGTGCGTTGCTTCTATTTCAACTATTTGTTATTTGTGCCGATTTGGTTGGCGCGCCAGATACTTCGAGTGTTTGATATTAAGATCTCCAGTGAGGGTCAACTCAATACAAGGCTGCTGAATCGCCTGTTGAGCCGAGTGTTCGATTTCGATGTGCGGACGGCCCCGTGGCTGTCACCGCCTTTCGGGGTTTCGATTTTCGTGCTGGCTCAGAAACCCATAGAAACGCGCCGACCGATGGGGACCATTCTTCCTCGTGCGCGCACCGGCGAGCGAAAGATGCTGAATTCTAGCTCTCAATTTAAACGTCGGACGCACCCGTCAGTGGTGCGGTGTAGCTTTTTTGACACTGACTGTCGCTAAGAAATAGCAAGAGCCAGGCGTCGTCATCGTCGGCGACGGTAGGCTCGCTACCATTGACTAGAGCTGGCCCCGACAATGACGAACATGTCGAGCTCGCGCGGACCGGTAACGGACCAAGCTGGTTCATCGAATGACTTGGTGGCTCGTAAGGCTGCAGGCTGGAACGGCCTCTGGGGGGTGCTGTTTGTCGGCCTGATTTCCGTCGTGCTGTGTGCACCCTTCGCCCGATATGTCGGCTGGCTGGGCGATGAGGGCGTCCTCCTGCAGGCCGCCGAACGCATGGCTCAGGGGAGCACCATTTACGTGGATTTCTTTGAGTTTCTTCCGCCCGGCGGTTTTGTTCTCACCCAGGGATGGTTCGGCATTGCCGGGACATCGATGCTTTCCGCGCGGGCACTGGCCACACTGACCATCGCCGGTATTGCCTGCTTCACTTACCTAGCCTGCCGGCAGGCATCGAAACGCACATTGTTGTCGGTGGGCATCGCGCTCGGGTGGATGGTCATTTCACAAGGATACTGGACACAGGTTAGTCATCATTGGTTTACGACCCTATTCTCAATGATCGCAGCCTGGGCCACGCTGGTGAGCGTCGAGGATTCACGACACCGGTTGCGGGGGCCGCTCACAGCCGGGATCGCGGCCGGCGCGGCGATCATGGTCACTCCTACTCGCGGCGCGCTCGCCATGCTGGCCGGCGCGACTGCCGTTATGAATCTGCGGCGGTATCGCGCGGGGTTTTTGGCGTATGTGATCGCGTGCGCCCTGATCCCAATATCGTTAATCGCCTATGTGATTGGGCGCGACGCGCAAACGTCCGCTTGGGATGACGTCATAGTGTTTACAGCGAAACATTACGCGTCCGTCAACCCGGTTCCGTTTGGGTTATGGGGGAATCCCTACCTAACCTGGATATTCCCGTTCGCGGGGCTGATCACGCTTTGCGTGTGTGTCCCCAACCGGCGCGAATGCCTTCATGATCGGGTGTTACGAACATGTGCCGCATTCGGTCTAGCGGGATTTATCGGGTGTTTTCCGCGCGCTGATGGGGCCCACATCGGCTTTGCGGCGCCGTTGGTTTGTCCCTTGCTGGCATACTCCCTGGCTCGGGTTACTTGGCGGTGGCCTGCGAAATTCCGGTATGCCGCTGTTGCGATCCTATGCTTTGTTCCCGCCGCCCGCTGGTTTTGGTGGAAGACCTATTCAGCCCTGCATGCGGAGATCGTGGCGACCCCGCGAGGACGTGTATCGCTCGCCGCGCGCGGAGCGTCGGAGATGGCAGCACGGATCGCGGCTACGCCATCCGACCACGCTTTTTTCTTCTATCCATACATGCCAATGCTGGCGTTCCTGACCGCGCGTCGTCAGGTCTCCCAATACGATGTCTTTGTTCCGGGCTACACTCTGCCTTCACAGTATCAGGAAGCTTGCCTTGACGTGATGCGCAGCGCCGGATGGGTCGTTATCGATCGCAATTGGACCGATCCCAAGTTCTTAGCCGGAATCTTCCCCGCCATGCGAGACTTCGAACCCCGGGAAACGCGGAGATTTGAACAGGCCTTAGAAGCCGGGTTCACGTTTGTGGCACGAGATGGGTCGTTCGAGCTGCGCGGCCGGGTGCCAGCGGTCGACGAATCGGTTTGCGCTGGCATAACGGGATAGTTTACCCTCAAACCCGACAAATATCCAGCGACCAAGGGGTGCGGGCGCGTAAATAGTTGTTCGACAATCCTAAAGCAACAAAGGGATCGGCGCACGACCGGCGCACCAAGCGTCAGGATCGAGTACAGGGTCTTGTTCACTTGCGCCATCAGCGAGATCCAGAACGGCGGACAGCGCACATCTTGAGGAACTGAGTGCAGACTGGTCAGTCTAGTGATAGTACAGTCGCCCAACACAGAGACAAACCGCAAGGGGTGAGTGCTATTCGCAAACTCCTGATGGGCAGTGTGCGGTTGCTGGTGACCGCCGGGTTATTGTGGGCGTTGTTGGCGCGCGCCGACCTCAGCCATGCCAAAGAGCTCATCGCTCACGTCTCGTTGCCGCTGTTAGGGGCCGGTGCTGCGGTATTGCTGGCGACGAGCCCGTTCAGCGCGTTGCGCTGGCACGTCGTCCTCGCGGCCGAGACGACCTCTCCCGGACCCTGGCCGTTGCTGAAGATCGTGTTGGTCGGATTGTTTTTTAACCGGGTCCTGCCTTCTGGCGCCGTCCGTGATGTCGAGGGTGAAGTGCTTGGCCATTTTGTGCTTGTTGAGCACGGCCCCGACTTCGAGGCCGATTTTGACCGCGCCGCGCAGCGGTTGGCGCTTGCGGGCGACCGCCTCGGCGATGCGCGCCAGTTCGCGCTCGGTGGCGGCGAGCAGGTCCTCGCGCTTGCGGGCGCGCTCGGCCGCCAGCGCTTGGTTGCGGCAAACAATCAGGCGCTCGCCGGGGAAAGCGGGTGAGGTAATCGAAGCCATGTCGCGCTCGTCGAACAGCGACATCTGCAGCGCGCCGGCATCGCGCAAGGCCTTGATCGCCGGGGCGCGCAAGGCGGTGATCCAGTCGAGCCCGGCTTTGGTGAGGTCCTCAGTGATGCGCGCCTGGGTGATCATGCCGCGGTCCCCGACCAGTACGACGTGGTCCAGACCGAAGCGCTCTTTGAGCTTAGTCACCTGGCTGGTCAACGTCGTCGGATTCGCGGTGCTGCCTTCGAAGACCTCGATCGCTACCGGACAGCCGTCGGGGGCGCAGAGCAGACCGCAGACGATCTGCAGTTTGCCGCGCTTGCGGTTGCGGTTGTAGCCGTACTGGGCCAGCGGCAGCAGCGGCCTTCCAGATAACTCGACGAGACGTCGTAGAGCACCAAGGTGCCGCCGCTGAGGTGGTATCAGCAGCAGTTCGAGGTTCTCGCGGACGATGAGGCCGGTGCCGAGATCCGGCTTGCCCCAGCCCACACCGCCGCTGCGAGGTGGACCCGCCCCGACGAGAAGCCACGTAATGCCCCATGCCTAGCCGGGGCGTCTTAAAGATAGCGGTAGATCGGACCTTGCTGCCGTAAGCGCAGCATTGCCAGTAATGCAAGGGCCGTTCCGATCAAGGCTAAGCTGCTGGGTTCCGGGACGACAGGAACTATCGCCGGGTCGGTCTGCGGGGACGAGTTGGTGACGGTAGTCGATCCATCGAGGTTCACATCTACCGTAAACGCGAACCCATTGACCGTGTCGGTCGTGAGAACAGGCATCGTCCCGGCTGCATCGGAGAACATGCTGAAGGCGAATGTGCTGCCAGAAGTCGATGTCCCATCGGGCGAACTCAATGCAGGTCCGAAGAGACTAAATTGAAACGACAATGTCGAGCCGTACGCGAAACCTTCGAAGTAATCGTTGAAGCCCGTTCCGTTGTCGAAGGTCACGGTTCCAGGCAACGCCCCGCTAACATCCCCGGTTAGCGCAGGACTGCCCACGAGAGTTCCGTCCGATGAGAAATTGAGGATTTGGAGCGATGCCGCCTGGGTCACCAATGGGCCGGGATTGAACTCCAAATCGAACGACCCCGCCGTGCCCGAAATGGAGGAGGTATTCACGGTAGCATCATAGGTGATCGGGGCCGCCGATGCGATCCGCGCAAAGCAAAGGGATAATGCGATGAAAAGGGACGCACGTTTTCCCATTTCAGATACTCCCAGAGTAAATTACTGGCGTGAAGTTGATCCTGTCGAACGAAGGGTCGTCAAACCGGACGCTGACGGTGGCCGACTGGCCAGCCGTGTCAACGACCGATACGGAACCGCCTCTTGAGTTCGTGATGTAGGCGTTTTGCTCATGGCTTTGAGCGCCGCAGAGAAGGGCGGCAAGAGCAAAGGACCCGATTGCGAGCAACCTGGAAATACGAAGGGTCATCGCATCCTCCTCAACGGGGGCGCTGGACCTGTCCTGATTTCCATCAATACTGGCCGCCATTACCGACGTTCCCCGGATTTTAGGGTTAACACAAGCACTTTCGGGTGATTATGTCAAGGACAAATCGCACCAGACGTTGTCCGGAGGGCGTCATGCTCGACCGGCTGCCACAACAACCCGGCCCTTGCACGTCGATTTCGCGGCGCCGGGCGAAGCGGTGCGTCGGCATGTCCCCGGTCGCCGCTTATGCACGGCACGAGAAGAGAAAGAACCGCGTCCCGTCTCATGATCGAGGCTCACCCTCGATTGGGCTAAGAAGCGGTGTCGCCCCTTGCCGCGGGCCGCTTCGCCTTTCATACCCCGGTCCCGCCATACGGATCAAACCTGCCTTGATCGTCGGCTTAAGGTCACGGTTGCCGGCAAGGCACCGCTCGCATGCCCCACTACAGGGCTGCCCGCCAGGGATCCGTCACTGGCAAAATTCAATATCTGAGCCGACGCCGCCTGAGTTAGCAACGGACCTGGATTGAATTTGGAAATCGAGCGATCCGGCGGCACCCTCTATAGAAGACGTGTCCATCGTCACGTTGTACGTCATGGGGCCAGCCAATGCTGGGCCGACAGCGGACAATAGCAAACCGAATAGTGCTCGGACCGACTACATTTTACTGCAACGTTCCTGCGTACGTTGTTGGTACAAATGAGATCGCTCCGAAACTCGGATTCGAGAACTGCATCTTGACCGTGGCCGAGTCACCCGTTGAAAGCTCCGACACGTCGGTGACTGTCAGGAAGGGGGAACCACCAAAGCTGCCCGTGGCATTCGTCAGCGTCACACCAGAAGTCAGCGATGCTAGGACTATCTGAAATGGTCCGGCGATTGAACCATTGCTGATGTTAGTTATCGTTATGGTTCCACCGAATGTACGAGAGGAGCGGCTGTAGGTGAGCCCCGAGGTTGTTGCCAGAATCTCGTCGCGCCCCAACAACATCGCGGTTGGCGGATTGCTGTCGAGCGTCGCGATGATCAGCGACAGACCATCGAGCTGCCCACCGACCGATGTCGTGCCATTGGCTGCGGTGCACACGGTCAGCCCCGTGGATGTATATGGATTGATCGTTGGACTACCGGCACCGCAGACCGAAATCTGGTGGGTGGTCGCTTGCGGATCGCGCACCACCGGCAAGTTCGTGCCAGGGCCGATCGCCGGGAGGGCAGAAGTGAGCTGATTCGAATAGTAGGCGGTATAGGTATCCCAATCACATGTCGGCGCGTTACCGCATTGCGCTGCAGCCCCAGGCGGGCCGGTGCCGCCGGTCGCACTGTAGTATGCTTGCCAGTTGAAAAAGCTACCCATCGGGGCCGGAACCGGCACACCCGGCGGCAGATTCGGATTCTCCAGATCCGTTATCGGGGTGCCCAGGGCTGTTGTTTGCCCGCCGCGCCACCACGCCTGCCCAAAGCAGCAATTGTCGTTAACATCAAGAATCTGCCGGTGCAGACGCCCTTGACCCAAGGCCGCCAGCACATACTGGTCGAGATAGCCGGCGATCGTATAATATGGCGTCAAGCTTTGTTCCTGATCGCCGCTCGAATTTCCTGGATTGGCAATGCCGTCAACGAACCACAGCCCCGGCATCGATCCGGCAACGCAGATGCCGTTATGAATGCGCGTGTCGAGCGCCATGTACGCCATGCAGGTCCAGCCGCCGCCCGACAATCCCGCAATGTTATAGTCGGTGAAGGGCACGCCATCCGGGAAATAGTTCGCCGGCGGCGCTTGCAGGAAATTGATGACCTGCACTAGCGGCTCGAGAAAATAGTGCATTGCCGCGTTGCCGTAGGTCGCGAATAATATATTGTGATTGTTAACGTCGCCGCATGGGCTGTTTGGATCGTAAAAACTGCCGGTCGATCCGGCGCCCACCGGCATGTTCATCGTGAATACACTGTAGCCAGCTGCCAATAATCCCATCAAGGCCGGCTGCATGTTGTACGACGTGGCATCTGCTCGCCAATCGCAGGTTTCAGCGTGACCGGGGTTCAGCGCCACAAATCGATGGTTATTTGGCGAACCGGCAAAATACATGTAAGCCGAAGCAGTCTGACCGTTACTCATCGGCGTGGTGTAGATATCGACACGGCTGACATTGTGCGGAAACCATGTCGTACCGTTCCACGGATCGGTTGCGCCCTTCTGTTCGAGCTGCGCCTTTGTCGTCGGCAATTGCCCAGAGACGACGCCCCAGGCGTTGTTGATCAACTGCTGGCGGCGGTTTTCGGCATCGGTCTCTGAGGTGATCGTGATCTGGGTGTCGATGGCGCGGGCAGGCAGGGCCAGCAGACAACCCAACAAAATGAACGTCGCACGAAGGACCATCGCCATCATCCTGGAAAATGAAGTTGCATGGCATCCCCTCTATGGCGCTGGACCTGTCCTGATTTCCATCAATATTGACCGTCACGCATCGTTTCCTAGAAAGTTAACAAAGGCCGCGATAACGCGGCGTGAAAAATTTCTGATTATTATATGAAAGATACGGACCTAAGTAGAATAATGAGTGAAAATTTTGTGAATTTTAGCCCAGAGGGCCGGCGACATCCCAGGTAGAGGCCGACGACATCCGGGACTTTCTCGACAAATCGCTTGTCATTCGACAGCTTGAAACCGCCCACGGGATGCGGCTTGAGCCCGTGTGCGTGCCAAATCCGCCGCACACTGGTCTGGCTGAGGCCGACGGTCTGGGCCATCGTCCGGGTGCTCCACTGGGTTGCCGCTGGGGGCTTCTTGTGCAGGGTTTTGTCCACCACTTGCGCAATCACTTCGGGTGCCAGCGGCGGCCTGCGCCCGGGACGGCTGGCGTCGCGGTTGAGCCCGACGATCCCTTGCGCCACGTAGCGCTCCTGCCAGCGCCACACCGTCGGCTTGCTCTTGCCCACCTCCCGAGCGATCGACATCGTCCCAACATGGGCCGCCGACAGCAGTACGATGCGCGATCGCCAGAC
>Ga0310915_10001614_pt1 | contig 11760 bp, 11 predicted proteins | sample GREbulkMGAN111_FD_202508 | JGI IMG/M metagenome (GOLD analysis project Ga0310915, IMG submission 202508) | Lab enrichment of tropical soil microbial communities from Luquillo Experimental Forest, Puerto Rico - GRE.bulkMG.AN111 | ecosystem: Environmental > Terrestrial > Soil > Tropical forest >...
GCTGTTCGTGGTGCCGGTGGCGCAAGTGAAGCAGGAGGATACTTGGTATTGTGCGGGATTGACCGCGAGCGGCTCCAACACCTCGGTGCTCGACAACGTCTTCGTTCCGGAGCATCGAAGCGTGTCGTTTGCAACCCTGCGCGATGCCCGCTCGCCGGGATCGAAGCTCAACACCAACCCGATCTACCGCACCCCGTTCATCGCCGTACATACCTACGCGTTGCTCGGGCCGGCGCTTGGGCTCGCGCGTGGCGGCTATGCCGACTTTGTGCAATGGACGCGACAGCGCTATCTGACCTATACCCAGCTCGCCATCGCCCAGCACGTGCCGGTGCAGATCCGGATCGCCGAGATCGCGGCGCAGGTCGACGCGGCGGAACTCTTGGCGCGGCGGGCGCTTGCCATCGCCCGCAAGGACTACACTGGCATGTCACTGGAGACTCGGACACTGCTGCGGCGCGATTTCACCTACGCCATGCATTCGCTGCGCGCGGCGATGGACGCGCTGGTCAAGATCAGCGGGTCAAGCGGGCTGATGGACGGCAATTCGGTGCAGCGCTGCTGGCGCGACGTGCATGCCATCTCGTCGCACGTCGTCATGAATTGGGACGTGCCGGCGGAAAATTTCGGACGCACCGAATTCGGCCTCGGCCTCAACCCGGCCTATCCGATGTTCTAAAGACACCTTCAATTCCAGCGCCAGACCCCGTAGGCGTGTCCGTTTTGCATCTGCGGGGCGACATAGTCCGGCTTGCGATCACCAATCGCACCCAGCATAGCGATCCAGTTCAGGAGTTCGCCCCCGACGTTGCCGGCCTTCAGCAACTGGTGCTGAGTGGCTTCGGCGATGAGCCGATCGATCTTCTGCTCCTCGAGATAGTTGACGACGCGCATCGCCCAGTCCGGGTCGGGCACGCCGTCCGAGCGGCCGGGTGCCATGCGCGGGCCGCCGACTTCGAGCGAGAAGCTGCCGCTGCCCATGATCACGACCCGCAGTGGGACCGGCCAGGATTCGATGGCATGGGCGACCGCCCGGCCAAGGGCATGGCAGCGCTGCGCCGAAGGGAGCGGTGGCACGTGCCCGCTGATGAAGAACGGAATGACCGGCACTGTCATGTCCGGCGTGAGGAAGTGCAGGGGCACGATGACGGAATGATCGACCGAGTAGTTCTGCGTCATGCCGACATCAAACCCGGCCGCAACGACGGCCGAGCGAATGTATGCGGCCACGTCAAGCATGGACGGCACGATGTAATTCGGGACGTCTCGCGGCTCGTCATTCGGTGCCTTGAAGGTGCTGTCGATGCCGACTGCGAAGATCGGCAGGCTGTCGAGAAAGAACGTGTTCAGATGATCGGTGTCGAACATTACGATCAGGTCCGGCCGTTCCGCAGCGAGCTGCGCTTTCTGGGCTCCAAATAGTTTTGCGATCTCGCAGTCGGGACCGTCGCGCTTCACGAAATGGGGAAAGATCGGAGTGTGCGGAACGCCGAAGCCGGCAACGATTTGCGCCATGGCACCAAGCCTAGGTTGGCCCTCGGGGCAATATTAGACGCGAGCACGGGATCTGTGCCACCGGCAGTTTGAGGGCTGTGTCACCCTACCGGCTGCCCGATCTCGTCGACCTTCACCGCGCGCATGCGCTGGTTGTACATTTTCGCGTTGAGCCCGCAAACCTCGAAGCGCGCCAGATAGTTCATGAGGAACGCGTTGACGCCCATTCGATAAAGGGTGCCGACGTCGCCGGCGAGCAGCGCGCGCCGCTCATCGTCGCTGAGATCGAGTGGGGCGAGCGCCTTTGCCGGATCGGATTTCATCGCCGCACGGAAAGCATGGTCGCGCAGAACCTCACGACAGAGATGGTTGACCGCAAAAATGGACATCGTCGCCACGCTACGTGTTCAGATAGCTCTTCCGGTACCAGTCGTTGATCTCGCCGCCGGTAGTCACCCAGACCTCCTGGCGCGATCTGATATGGGCCAGAGCCTGATCGAAGTATTTGCTACGATGCGGATGCCCGATCAGGAACGGGTGCAGGCAGATCGACATGACCCGGCCGGTCTTGGCGCCATCTTCATAGAGCACATCGAACTGATCGCGGATCATCCTGCCGAACGTCTCCGGCGCCTGGCCCTGGTCGAGGAACACGGGAATGTCGTTCATCTCGATCGAATACGGCATCGAGATCATCGAGCCGGACTTCACCCGCATCGGATACGGCTGCTCGTCATTGACCCAGTTTCCGACATATTGGATGCCGTTCTCAGCCAGAATGTCGAGCGTGCGGTGGGATTCGCTCAGCGCGGGACTCAGCCACCCGCGCGGCTGCGCCCCGGTACTCGCCTTGATGATGTCGACGACGTTCTTGATCAGCTCTCTTTCCTCGTCCTCGGACTGCCGGTTGATCAGCGTGGAATTGTTGTTGCCGTGGCCCATCCATTCCCATCCCAGCTGCTTGCCGCCCTCGATGATGCGAGGATAGCGCCGACACACGTCGGAGTTCAGCGCCACGGTACCTTTGACGCCGTGCTTCTCCATCACCTCCATCATCCGCCAGATGCCGACACGCACGCCGTAGTCGCGCCAGGAATAGTTGAGCACGTCGGGGACCAGGCTTGCGGTCACCGCGGTGACCGACGTGGACGGCCGGTCGAACAGAAAGTGCTCGATATTCGGGATGACCCAGACCGCCACGCGTGCGCCGTTCGGCCAGCGCAGCGGCTTGCGGTCGACGATGGCCGAATAAGGATAGCGGTCTTGCTCTTGGGGGGCCGGCGAAGCTTGCGACATAGCTCCGATCCTTGCGCGCTCTACGCGTTCACGTTGTGGCCGACGGTGCGCAGGTACTGCAGCGTCTCGTCGAGCGAGACCACGTCGGCGTACTTGGCATTGAGATCGAACAGGCTCTGCTCGTGGGCGGCCGCCGATCGGTCACCGACCGCCTCGCGCACCACCATCGGCCGCAGCCCAGTCTGGACGGCGTCGACCGCGGTGGCGCGCACGCAGCCGCTGGTCGTGCAGCCGACGATGATCAAGGTATCGACGCGCCGGCTCAAGAGCCGCGACACCAGATCGGTGCCGAAGAAGCAGGAGGCGTATTTCTTCACCAGCAGGCTGTCGGTCTTGCGGAAATCGAGCCGCGGGTCGATCTTCACGCCCTCGCTGCCGCCCTTCAGCGTCACCACGCCCTTCTGCTTGAGTGCCCAGATGCCGGCATCCTTGAGGTCGGCGTCGCTGTAGATCACCGTCGAGAAGATCACCGGGATATCCCGCTCGTGCGCAACGGCCAGCAGCGGCTTGATCGCTTCGATCTCCTTGTCGAGATTAGCGCCGAGCATCATCTGCGGATTGGTGAAGGCCTTGAGCATGTCGATGACCAGCAGCGCTGGCCGCTCGCCGAAGCCGATCTTCAGCCCAAACCCGCGCTGCTTGAAGAATTCGGCGTCGCTCTGCAATGCCCGCTCGGTCATGCTTCGGTTGCCCCTCTACGCGCCGGACGTCGATGGTCCGCGCGCGGCCGGCCACACGGACAGGCTTCTGTCGCCTCAGTAGGAGCAGGCCTCCTCCCACTTGTCGACATTGGCCTTGGTGATTGTCTCGACCGGCAGGATCTCGTTCTTTGGGAGCGTCTTGCCGTTGAAGTGATCGGCGATCATCTCGGCCGCCTTGAGCCCGGTGCGGGTCGGGACCTGCGTGCCCGTGCTGTACTGCTCGCCGGCCTTGATCCCGGCAATGCCCTGCTTGAGGCAGTTACTGGCGACGACGATCAGTTTGCCCTTCTCGACGCCGAGCGGAATGCCCGCCGATTTCGCGGCCTGCACGATGGCGGCGGCCTGGTTGTCGGCCATGCCGTAGACAACGTCGAGCCCGCCCTGGGCCGCAAATCGCGCGAACAACTGGCCGGCGATGCGCTCGCTGAGGTCGGTCTGCCACTTGGCGTCCTCGACGGCGACGATTTGAGCCTTCGGATTGGCCTTCATGGCCTTGCGGAAGCCGGCGACCCGGCGCGGGCCGACACCCTCCTGCAGCGAGCCGGTGATGAGCGCGATCTGGCCGCCGTCGCGGCCGCCCTCCTTGAGCGCCTGCAATACCGATACCCCTGTGATGCGGCCGAGCTCGACGTGGTCCTCGCCGACGAAGCTGAGGTAGAGGTCCTCGGAGCCGTCGCGGGGCGGGGAGTTGACCAGGATCACCGGCACGCCGGCCTGCTTGGCGCGGATCAGCGCCGGCACGATAGCCTGCTCGGAGCCGGCGATGATGGCCAGCATGTCGAACTGGCGGGCGATGGCGTCGTCGACCTGCTGCGCCTGCAAGGCTGCGTCGAAATGCTGGCTGACCGTATTGACCTCCATGCCGAATGAGTTTGCGCGGGAGACAAAGGTCTTGCTCAGCGTGGCGATGAACGGATGCGTCGGGGACGTGACGAGAAACGCGATCTTCTTGCCTTTCGGAGTGGCGCCCGCTCCGGCAGGGATCAGGAACGACAAGCTAAGTGCAGTGATCAGCGCAACCGCTAGCTTCACCATATCTGCCTCCCTCGAAGCACGACCTCGCCATTCATTTGTAGGACGCGCGCCAAGGCGGCGCAACCGCCCAGCCGGGCGAGTAATGCGCTCCTAGCGCATCGCGAGCAGTGTATGCGCGAGTATGAGAGTGGTTCTCGACCTTCTTTGAGAACGCGTTAGCGAGCCGAATAAAGCGCTGCGCAAGTGGGCGGCAATCCTCGGCACTCGCCAACAAAATCCGCAACGTCTGGGGCATCTTGCGCGGCGGTCGCAACTTCGAGGTCAGAACGCTCAGGCCCGCGCTCCAAGCTGGCGTGAGTCTACCGACATCGCTAGAAGCGTCATGTGAGCCCGGCAATCACTATTCATCACCGAGGTCTGCGAGAGAAATAGAAGAGATGGAGAAAAGGCCTTCCAGCGCATCCGAGAACTGATGACCCGAATAGCCCTTCGAGGCATGGCCGGTAATAAGGTTGGACGCGCGCCCATTTCCATCATAGTCCGGAGCATGAGCTCCAACACGAGGCCTGATACATTGATGCAAGACCGTACTCTCCAGGCTCATCGTTTTCTCTTGCAACGCACGGCGGGTCCATACATCCTGGATCAAGCCGCCGGCGAGCGGCGTGCCAATCGCCGCGCCACGATCAGCCGGCGCGCCAGGTCGGGACCATCCAGAACCGCCACCGTCAGCAGCACGGCGCCCATAGCGATGTCGTTGACGAAGGGGGGCGCGCCCACAGCATTGAGCCCGGAGCGGAGCACCGCGAGCGTCAGCGCGCCGGCCGCGATGCCGAGCGGCCGCCCGGTGCCGCCGCCCAGCGAGATGCCGCCGAGGATCGCGCCCGCCGCAGCCGGCGCGATGACATCCGACAGTCCCGCCGGTGACGCCGACGCAAGGCTGTAGCTGAGCAGAACCCCGGACAGCGCGGCGCACAGCCCGGAGAACGCGAAGATGCCGATGATCAGCGCGTCGACCTTGACGCCGGTGGTCATGGCGGCGCGGCGGTCGCTGCCAATCGCGATGATGTCGCGGCCCAAACGCGTCCACGCAAAGATCATCGCTGCGCTGGCGAAGAAAACAAGCGCAACCATGCTGCGAATGGAGAAGATACCGCCGAACCGCTCGTTGAGCAGGAGGGCGACGGCGAGATTGTCGTACGGCAGCGAGCGGCTCTCGGTCAGCACGAAAGCGATGCCGACGAACACCAGCAGGCCGCCGAGCGTCACCCCGACCGACGACAGGTTTAGACGCACAATGATGAATCCCTGCGCGATGCCGGTGGCGAGACCGATCGCCAGCGCAAGGAAGAAGCCGAGCCAGGGATGCTGAGTGCCGGTGAGCACCGCGATGCAGCCGGCCATGCCGTACATGCCGACCACCGACAGGTCGAATTCGCGGATCATCATGGTCAGCCCGAGCCCCAGCGTCACCAGGCTGACGGTCGCGAAAATCTGGAGCGTGCTATAGGCGGTCGCCGCGCTGAGGAACGCTCCCTGGCCAGCATCGAGCGCAGCAAGCAGGAGGATACAGGCCGCGAGGACGGTGAACGGCCGCCAATGTGGACCGGCAAGCTGGCGCCACGTGTTCATCGCCCGCTCCCGCGCGCCTGCAGCACGATGACCGCGAGCACGATCAGTCCGGCGGCCAGATATTGCCACTCCTGGCGCAGCCCCTTGAGCAGCAGCATGACCTGTACGGCTGCGATGACCATCGCGCCCGCGAATGTTCGCAGCGCCGATCCGCTGCCGCCGCCGATCGCCGTGCCGCCTACCAGCACCGCCGCGATGGCGTCGTAGTCGTAGGCAACGCCGTAATCCATGTTCGCGGAATCGTAGCGAATGGCGAGCATGATGCCCGCGAGCGAGGTGAAGAAGCCGGCCCACAGATAGGCCCCGGTGATGGTTCGCCAGGTGCTGACGCCAACCGCTTCCGCGGCACGGAAACTCGATCCGACCATGAACAGGTTCCGCCCGAACCGCGTCGCCGAGAGGATGAACTGCGCGATCACGGCGGAGACGAGGAATACGACAAACTCGATCGGGACGCCCGCGATCTTGCCTTTGGCCAGCGCCGGGACCGTGCCCTGATCGGCGTAGATCGTGCCCTTTTCCGAAAATACTTGGGTGACGCCGTAAATCAGGGCCAGCGCGGCGATGCTAATGATGATCGGATTGGCGCGGACCGAGCCGATCAGTAGTCCCTGCAGTCCGGTCAGCAGCGAACCGAATATCACTCCGACGAGCAGACCCGCCCCGAAGCCCAGCCAGTTTGCGGCCAGGATGAACACCATCGCCGTTACGCCGACGGTGGCGCCAAGCGCGAACGACATGATGTTGCCGCTGATGGTGATGAGCGTCATGCCGATCGCCACGCAACCGATGAACGACACCGTGGTGAGCAGCGCCAGGATGCTCGGCCCGGCCAGGAAGCCGGGCGTCGCGAGGATCACTGCGACCAGGATGACGATGCCGATCGTCTGCAGCCATGCGAACAGGCGAGCCCGATCGAGACGGGTACGCGCGCCGGCCCGCACAGCAACATCGGTACCCGCGGTAGAATATTGGGTCATGCAACCGACTGCATGGGACGCGTGATATCGGCAAGAATCGAAGCCATGGCGATATCGTCACCCTGGTAGCGTGCGACCACGCGGCCGCGGTACAGCGTGATCACGATGTCGGCGATGCCGACCACCTCCTCGAGATCGGACGACGTCATGACCAAGGCCGCCCCGAGTTCGCAAAGCTCCTGCATGATCCGATAGATCTCGGCCCGCGCGCCGACGTCGATGCCGCGGGTCGGCTCGTTCATCAGCAGCACGCCGGGCTGAGTGCTCGCCAGCGCGCGGCCGAACAGCAGCTTCTGCTGATTGCCGCCGCTGAGCGTGATCGACTGCGATGTCAACCGGTTGCGATCGACGCCGACGAGTTGCGCGAGACTACCGCCGATCCGGCGCAGCTCTCGCCACGAGAGCACGCCCATCCGCACGCCGGCATCGAGCCGGCTCGCTACCAGATTGTCTAGCACCGTCAGCTGCGGGAACAGACCCTCGGCCGCGCGATCGTCGGGGATGAAGAGCACATTGCGCCCGACACAATGCGGCACCGAGCCGAGGCGCATGGGCCGGCCGTCAACCATCACGTTGCCGGTCGCCGAGGGGATGAGACCAGCCAGCGCCCGCGTGACCATGTTTGCGCCCGAGCCGATCTGGCCGGCGATGCAAACGATGCAGCCGCGCGGCGCGACCATGGAGAAGTTGTGCACCGCGCTGGGCACGCGCAGATCGTTGACGATCATGCGGGCGCCCCGGTCCGCCCGCGCGGCCGCTTTGGGATACATGTCGTTGAAAGAGCGCCCGAGCATCAGCTCGACCAGCTGCGCCCGCGTGATCTCGCTGACCGGGCCGGTCGTGACATGCGTTCCGTTGCGCAGCACCGTGACTGAATCGCAGAGCTCGAAGACCTCGCCGAGCCGATGCGTGACGTAGATGATGGAGCGGCCTTGCGCCCGCAGACCCCTGAGGATGCCGAGAATGCGATCGATGTCGGCATCGGACAGCGTCGCGGTCGGCTCGTCCAGGATCAGCACCCGGGCGTCGCGAGCCAGCAGGCGCGCGATCTCGATCAGTTGGCGCTGAGCGATGGTCAGCGAGCCAACCGGGCGATTGAGATCCCAGTCGGCAAGGCCGAGCGTCGCCAAGGCCTGTTGCGCGCGCAAGCGGAACTTGGCTCGCCGGTGCAGAAGCGGAACCTCGGCGCTGCCAAGCCAGATATTGTCGAGGATCGACAGATGCGGCGCGAGGCTGAGCTCCTGCGCCACCAGGCCGAGGCCCAGGCCTTGTGCCTGCTGCGGGGAACGCATGACCTGCGTTTGACCGTTGACGGCGATCGAGCCGCGATCCGGCGCGACCAGCCCCATGAGAATCTTGACGAGCGTGCTCTTGCCCGCGCCGTTCTCGCCGCACAGCGCTCGAATTTCTCCGCGCCGAAGCGAAAACGAGACATCTTCGAGCGCGGTGACGCCCGGATAGGCTTTGCTCACGCCCCAGACTGACAAGACCTCCTGCAACAGCCGTCCTCCCCGCCCAAACCTCGAACCCGCTGCATCGGCCGCAGCCGAGGGCCGCCGTCAAATAGGTGCACGGCGCGTCAACCTACACATCTGCAGTCCCTGTCCTTCCCGAAAATCATATCCGCCCGCAGTGATGGTGCAATCCGCGAAAACGCCACACGGTGAGGTTGCGTGGCCATCTATCCCCCCGATCCTGTCGGCAGCGGCCTCGTTGCAAGCATCGCGCGGCCGGGCGGCAACGTCACTGGCCTATCGGACGTAGCACGACGCTTTCCACCAAGCGTCTGTCTCTGCTCAAGGAGCTGTTGCCGCAACTGCGCCGGGTCGCAATGCTGTGGAACAAGGGCGACCGCGGCATGTCGCTGCGCTACGACGCATCGGCGGTGGCTGCGCGGGAGCTTGGGATCATCATCCAGCCACTGGGAGTGAGCGAGCCGGACGATTTCATCAAGGCTTTTGATACGATGAATCGCGAGCGGCCCGACGCCATCTTAATGGTCTCAGACTCGCTCACGCTTCGCAATCGCAGGCGCGTATTCGAGTACGCTGCCGAGCGACGGCTGCCAGCGATTTACGAGACCGATTCGCTAACTCGTGAATGCGGCTTGATGTCGTATGGACCGGACCGGCGCGAGATTTTCGAGCGTTCGGCCGCTCTGGTCGATCGCATCTTCAAAGGCACTAAACCGCCGACCTGCCGGTCGAGCAGCCGACGCGCTTCCTGTTCGCGCTCAATCGGAAAACCGCAAAGGCGATGGGGCTCAACGTACCGAACACACTGCTCGCACTTGCCGATGAGGTGGTCGAATAAGGGAACATGTCCGACTTGAGTCCGCAAAGTGGGTCAAAGCGGACAATGACCAGGTCGCTGTCACCCATTGCGATGTGTCCTGAGCGGACATTGAGGGGACCAAAATCCTGCAGTGCAGCGGTCTGCTGGCGCATCGGGGTGTGGTATCATTTTGGGGCGTCGGCAGCACCTGAACTCGATTCAGAACAGATTAAGCCGTTCGTTGATTCATCAAAACTTTTTAGCGGAAAGTGACCCCACGTGGCGCTTCCGGCGCACATTGAGCAACAAGCGCTTTTCCGCAGCATGTGACCCCACCGCAACGAAAGACGAACGCGCGCGTGTCTTGCGTGCCGCGATGAGGTGGTCATGAGCGAGAGCGATCTGATCGCGCTCGGCCGCCTTCCATTTGAAAGAGATATTTTTGGGTCCTACTCGGGGGCTCTCGGCCAGCCTGAAGCGTGCTGCGGTGTCGTCAGCAACGGCTGCGTGTCGGCATTGAACGAAGCCGCTATTCAATCCGTCGGCTGCGCCGCTGCCACCACCAAAACCAGCCATCGTTTAGACGAGTGAAGCGACCTGACTTGCCGAAACCACTCGGACAAGCAGGCATAGAGTGCCGTCAACGCGATCGCGTTGCATTTCAGCGGCGTAAGCTCATCTCAAAGTTAAATGCTCGCGCTCACCGACGCCGCGCTCGCTCACCTCTGCCATCGCCGCCACCGCGGTTCGCCAGCGCCAGCGCCGCCAATGGCTCAAGGACGTCTGCTATTTGTCCTCGGGGGCAAACCGGTAAACGGTTCTTACCTAAACGGTCATTTGGAAGCATTCACTCGGCGTGCCTATCGGCCTTAGTCCGCAGATCGCGCGATGGAAGCGTGGTATAGTCCCTCCATTGCATGAATGACCCCAACCGGAGGGTCACATGGCAAGCCACATCGGACGACGAAAATTCTTAGCCACGCTGCTCGGCGGCGCGGCAGCCGCGTGGCCATTCTCGGCGAGCGCGCAACAAATTCCCCCTGAATGGCTGGAGATGCTCAAGGAGATCGCCCCGGACCTGAGGCGGACGGCACTCATATTCAATCCGCAGACCGCGCCCTATTATCCCGCCTTCCTTCGCGAATTAGGAGCGGCCGCGTCATCACTTGCCGCCGAAGTTTCGGCAACACCGGTGCGCGACGAAGCAGAGATAGAGGCGGCGGCCACCGCCTTTGCACGGCAGCCCGGTGGCGGCCTGATCGTCCCACCGGAACCATTCATCAACACCCCATCGTGGGGCGATTATTGCATTGGCGCAGCAGCACCGCCTCCCTGCAATCTATGGCTTTCGGCAGTATGTGATGGAAGGCGCGCTGATATCTTATGGACCGGACACGATCGACATTTACCGGCGCTCGGCTTCGTATGTTGATCGCATTCTCAACGGCGAGAAGCCCGCCGATCTGCCGGTGCAAGCGCCGACCAACTTCGCCCTGGCGATTAATCTGAGAACCGCAAAAGCGCTCGGCCTCACCGTGCCGATGACCCTACAGGCCCGCGCCGACGAGGTGATCGAGTGAAACGACGGAGCGCGATCGAGCGTGATGTTGTTCAAGCGCGTTTTGGCTTCCCGCCCTTCCGGCGAGTGCAACGACGACGACTTCGGCGGCGAGTGCAACGACGACGACTTCGGCGTGCTTGCCGAACGGCGTCGTGGTTGGCCGCATCATGAAGGCCGCAGTCGCGCCGGTCCGGGCGCCGTGGCTGTGGATGGCTCGCTTTCGTCCATCACGAGGGCCCCTGGACGACGCACGGCTACGAGCCGACACGCGAGGCCGCGATGGCAGCATTTGCTAAGAGCTGGCGGCGAGAGTAGCGGCTTCGATTTCAAAACCCGTGCGGGTCCGTGTTTCCTTTGCGCGCAGGCGGGCTTGCTCTGATCTGTTGTGTTCGGGCTTCGTGTCCATGTCTGACACAAGACTCACTGTAGCGAAGCGTACCCGTGCCGGCGTAGGTGGAGGAGTGGGCGGCAAATTCGCCATCAAACTTGGCAAGCACCGTGACGCCGTTGTCGAGGCGAAGCTCGGCGCCGGCCGGCGTGGGCCGCCAGATGTCAGACCAAAGCGTTAGCCGAACTCGTGAGGGCGACTGTCGCTGTCAGTGCGATCGCTAACTTGCTCACGCTGACCCTCTCCGAGCATCTCATAGCAGCGATCATACCACTGCTGGATGTCCTCTCTGGTGTCTCGCGTCATCCTGTCGCCGAACTCGTCGACGAGGACCTGCATCACTATCCTCACTCCGTCGATCAGCAGTTCCTGAGCAGACGACACAGATCCGTACATGCAGCTTTCCCGCGTACGGCTCCTACCTTGGGTCACGACGGCAAATGCTTGCCGTATGCGCTC
>Ga0310915_10001620_pt1 | contig 11748 bp, 13 predicted proteins | sample GREbulkMGAN111_FD_202508 | JGI IMG/M metagenome (GOLD analysis project Ga0310915, IMG submission 202508) | Lab enrichment of tropical soil microbial communities from Luquillo Experimental Forest, Puerto Rico - GRE.bulkMG.AN111 | ecosystem: Environmental > Terrestrial > Soil > Tropical forest >...
CCCGCCGCCGAGCGCCGGAGCGTGTTCACCGCCCCGACCGCCTCGGCCACGTCGTCGAGGCCGAGGCAGAGGCCGGCCGCGCGCTGCTTGTGCGGCACGGTCACGTTCAGCCCCTGAAACCCGAGCGCGTGCGCTCCGCGGAGCGCCTCGTCGAGCCGCTCCGGGGGGACCGGGAGGGCCACGTACGCCGCATCGATGCCCAGCCGGGCGAACGCCGCCGCCTGCATCTCCGGCGAGCGGCTGTGCGAGACGGGGTGGCCGACGACACCGTAGAGGGCGGTGTGACCCGTGATCATCTCGCGCCTCCGGCGAGCCCGTCGAGGAGCGCGAAGAAGGACGGGAAGCTCGTCGCGACGCAGCCGACGTCGTCCAGGACGACGTCGTCGCCGTCGGTGAAGAGCTGGGCGATGGCCATCGACATGGCGATCCGGTGGTCGAGCCGGGTCTTCACCTCGACGCCGCGGAGCGGGGTCGGCCCGTCGATCGCGCAGCCGTCCTCGAACAGCTCGATCTTCGCGCCGGCGCGGGCGAGCGTCTCGCCCATCGCGGCGAGCCGATCCGACTCCTTCACCCGGAGCTCCTTCGCGTCCCGGATCACCGTCCGGCCGCGCGCCTGGGTGGCCATCACCATCACCACGGGGAGCTCGTCGATGAGGCGCGGGATGATCGCGCCGCGGAGCTCGGTCCCGCGGAGCTCCGCCGCCCGGACGGTGACGTCGGCGCGGGGCTCGCCGGCGAGCTCGCGCTCGTTCGCGATCTCGACGTCCGCGCCCATCGCGCGGAGCGCGTCGAGGAGCCCGGTGCGCGTCGGGTTCACGCCGAGGTGCCGGACCGTCACCTGGGAGCCCGGCAGCGCCGCCGCGGCGCAGAGGAAGAACGCGGCCGACGAGATGTCGCCCGGCACGTCGACCCGCCCGCCCCTGGGCCGCGCCGGAGCGACGGTCACCTCGAGCCCATCGACCCGCACCGGCACGCCCATGCCGCGGAGCATCCGCTCGGTGTGGTCGCGGGACCGCTCGGGCTCGGCGACGGTGGTCTCGCCGTCCGCGAGGAGTCCGGCGAGGAGGCACGCGCTCTTCACCTGCGCGCTCGCGACCTCGAGCGCGTGGCGGACGCCGCGGAGCGGCCGGCCGCGGGCGACGACGGGCGGGAGCCGGTCGCCGTCGCGCGCGGAGAGATCCGCCCCCATGCGCCGGAGCGGATCGATGACCCGCCGGACGGGGCGTCGCCGGAGCGACGCGTCGCCGGTCAGGATCGAGACGCCGGGCACGCCGGCCAGGATGCCGGTGAGGAGCCTGAGGCTCGTCCCGGAGTTCCCGCAGTCGATCACGTCCCCCGGCTCGCGGAGTGCCGCGGGCGGGCGGACGACGATCTCCCTCCCCTCCTCCGTGACCTCGGCGCCGAGCGCCTCGACGGCCCGGCGCGTCGAGCGGACGTCCTCGGCCTCGAGCAGGCCGGTGACCCGCGTCTCGCCGGTCGCGAGCGCGCCGAAGAGGAGGGAGCGGTGCGAGATCGACTTGTCCCCGGGGACCTCGACCGCCCCGCGGAGCGGCCCCTTCCTGTTGCAGACGAGCGGTCCGGTCAAAAGAGCTCCTCCCGCGCAGCCCGCGCGGCCTCGAGCGCGCTTCGCGCCGCGTCCGGCGACTCGCCGATCGCGCCGAGGAGCCGGGCGAGGTGCCCCTCGAGCCGGCGCGCCGCCGCCGGCAGGTGCGCGTTCCGCCGCGCCACCTCGCCCTGGATGTCGAACGGGAACGAGGCGAGCCGCGTCATGTCTTTCAGCCCCGGCCCGGCCAGCTTCACCGCGAGCGGCCCCGCCTCGCGCGCCGAGAGCGCGAGCGCGGACGCGACCAGGTACGGCAGGTGGGAGACCATCGCGACCGCCGCGTCGTGCTCCGCCGCCGTGCAGCGCTCCACCCCCGCCCCGAGCGCCACGTGGAGCGCGGCGACGCGCTCGACGGCCTCCGCCGGGGCGTCGGTGCAGACCGCGACCGTGCCGCCTCGCCACTTCTCGGCCGAGGCCCCCGCGTACCCGCCGTGCCCGCCGAACATCGGGTGCGCGCCCACGAACGCGATCCCGGCGCGGACCTCCCGGCGGGCGACCTCGACGACGTGCGCCTTCGCCCCGCCGACGTCCGTGAGCACCGCGCCGTCCGCGAGCAGGCGCGACACCGGGCCGAGCAGCGCCTCGATCGTGGCCACGGGCGTACAGAGCACGACGATCCCGCAGCCGCGGAGCGCCGGCCCCGGCGCCGCGTGGGCCTCGTCGGCGACGCCGTCCCGGATCGCCTGCGCGCGGACGTCCTCGCGCGGCTCGACCGCGACGATGCGCACGGCCGGCGCGACGACGCGGGCGGCGCGGGCCAGCGAGGCCCCCATGAGCCCGAGCCCGACGACGCCGAGGGTGCCCGGCACCGCGCCCGTCCTCGCCACGTCGACCGGTTCCTTTCGCTGCTCCACGCCGCCCCTCGTCATGCGGCGCGCATCAGGGCGTCCGGTGCAGGTCGGGCCGGAGCGCCTGCGCGCCGCGCAGGTAGACGTGATTCCGCGGCCCCTCCGAGTCGACGTGGAGGAGCACGCGCACGACGCGCGCCATCGAGCCCGGGACCGGGATCTCCTGGGAGCAGATCATCGGCACCGCCGTCCAGCCGGCGACGCGCGCGGCCCGCGCGGGGAAGTCGGCGTCGAGGTCGTGCGTCACCGTGAAGATCGCCCAGACGATGTCGGGCGGCCCGATCTCGTTCCGCCGCTCGATCTCGCGGCAGAGCTCGACCACGGCCTCTTCCATGGCCGGCACGCTGTTCGACGCGACCTGCGTTGCTCCACGGATTCCGCGCATCGGGAGCCGAGTAGTTTAGGGAAGCCGCGTACCGGTGTCCACAGGAGCCGCCGCCCGCCGGGCGCCCGCCCGGGCGGGGGGCCGGCCGCTACAGCGAGTGCGCGAGCTGGAACAGGACCGCGGCGTCGTCGGCCGCGGCGGTCATGCCGAGGAGCGCGCTCGCCGAGAAGGAGATCGCCTCCGCGACCTGAACCTTCACGGTCGGTCCGGCCGCAACGGCCGGCGCGTCGCCGTCGAGGTCGGCGACGGTCTCGGCGAGGAGGTGCACGCGCGACCCCGCCGCGAGCGCGGCCGACGCGCCGGCGTGCGCGTGGGGCGCGAACGCGCCGACGGGCGAGGCGCCCCACAGCGCGGTGCGCACGGTGAGCGGGCCCACGCCCCGCACGAGCCCGACGCCGAGGCCGGCCTCGGACTGCGCGAAGGTCGGGCCGCCGAAGAGGTCGAGCGAGAGCGACACCCCGGTCCGGTCGAAGCCGGGGGCGCGGAGGAGGAGCTTCACCGAGGCCGCGGGCGCCTCGAGCGCGAGGCCGCCCCGCGCCGGGGCGACGCCGACGTCGACCGTGAAGCCGAGCCGCGGCCCCGCGCCGATCGCGAGCTGCACGCGCGGCGAGAGGCCGGGGTCGCCGCTCGTCGCCCCGAGGGAGGCGACGAGGTCGCGCCCGCCGGGCGGGAGCGTGTCCGCCACGAACGCGGCCTCGGCCACGAGCTCCTGCTCCTCGCGCTCCGCCCCGCGCGCGACGCGGGGCGCGAGCGCGGCGGCGAGGGCGAGGAGGAGCAGCGTGAGCGCGAAGAGCAGGAGGCGGGCGCGGCGGGGTGGGCGGCAGCAGGGGGGCATCGTCCGGACCTCGTCGACTAGTGATGTTGAGAGGCATTCTCAACTTCGCCAGCAGGCTACCCAGCCTCGGCGCGCGAGATCAAATGCTTGATCTGAATCAGCTCCGGTCCGCGACGGCGTCGGCGAGCGCGACGACCCGGCGCGCGGACTCGACGTGAAGCGCCTCCACCAGCCGGCCGTCGACCACGACCACCCCCTGCCCCGCCGCGGCCGCGCGCGCGTGCGCCTCGATGATCCGCCGCGCCTCCGCGACCTCCTCCGCGTCCGGCGAGAAGATCCGGTTCGCCGCGTCGATGGTGCGCGGGTGGATGAGCGTCTTCCCGTCGAAGCCGAGCTCCCGCCCCTGACGGCAGGCCGCCTCGAAGCCCCGCTCGTCGTCGAGGGCGAGGTGGACGCCGTCGAGCGCGTCGAGGCCGTGCGCGCGCGCCGCGAGCAGGACGAGCGAAAGGCTCGCGAGCACCTCGGCCCGGCCCGGCGTGTGGCGCGCGCGGAGGTCCTTCACGAGATCGCTCGTGCCGGCGACGAGGCAGGCGAGGCGGGGCGAGGCGCCGGCGATCTCGTCGGCCGCGAGCACGCCGCGCGGCGTCTCGATCATGCACCAGAGGGCGAGCGCCGCCGGCGCCCCCGCGGCCTCGAGCGCGCGCTCGGCCCGGAGCACGTCCGCGGCGGCCTCCGCCTTGGGAAGGACGATCGCGTCCGCCCCCGCCGACGCGAGGGCGAACAGATCGTCCGACCCCCAGGGCGTCGACGCTCCGTTGACGCGGACGGCGAGCTCCCGGTGGCCGTACCCGCCCGCCGCGAGCGCCTCGACGACGCGGGCCCGCGCCTCCGGCTTCGCCGCCGGCGCGACCGCGTCCTCCAGGTCGAGGATGAGCGCGTCGACCGCGAGCGCCCGCGCCTTCTCGAGCGCGCGCGCGTTCGAGCCCGGCACGTACAGCACGCTGCGGCGCGGTCGGATCGTCTCCACGGGTCACCTCCCTCCTGGCAGGGTGCCAGACCGGCGGCCGGCGCGAAACGCGCCTCGCCGGGTTGCGGGGAGGGCCGGCGCGCCGCATCTCAGGGCGGGATGACCCTCTCCGCCCTCGCCGCCGCGATCCTCCTCGCGCAGTCGCCCGCCCCTCCGGCGACGGCTCCGGCCGATCGCGCGTCGTCTTCCGGGGCGGCGGACGCGCCGGCGACCGCCGCTCTGCAGCCCGACGCGACTCCCGCGGCGCAGCCGCAGCCGGGTCCGCGGGCGACCCCGCCAGCGCCCGAAGGTCCTGCCGGTGCCCCGGCGGCCGCGGGGGCGCGCGCGGCGACGAAGGACGGCGCGGCGCGCAACGCGGCGGACAGCCAGGCGCGGGACGAACACGCGCGCGCGGAGGCGCAGGCCCAGGCACAGCGCGAGGACGCCGCCCGGATCCAATCGCTCCAGAGCGAGGTCGACGCTCTGCGCGGAGACGTCGACGCCGCCCAGGCCGCGCGCGTGGAGGCGCAGGCCAAGGCACAGCGCGAGGACGCCGCCCGGATCCAGTCGCTCCAGGGCGAGGTCGACGCGCTCCGCGGGGACGTCTACGCCGCCCAGGCCGCCCTCGCCGACGAGCGGGCGCGATCCGACGCGCTCGAGGATCAGGCCGCCGCGCAGGTGGAAGCGCAGGAGGCCGCGGCGCGCTCACCCGTCGCGCGGCAGGCGGCGCTCGGCGGCGCGCTGTCCGGCCTCAACGCGGCGCTCGGCTCACTCTCGGTCGGGAACGCGGAGGGCGTCGACGCTGCGCTCGCCGGCACGGAGGGCGCGCTCGCGCAGGCACGGGCGCAGGCCGGCCAGTTCGGCGCGACGCAGGAGGCGACCAACGCCTCCGCCGGAGAGCAGTACATCTCTGCGGCGCGGGAGGCGCTCTCGCGGAGCGACCTCTACCAGGCGCGCTGGTATCTGGGGTTCGCGGCGGCGGTGGCGCGCCAGGCGCACACGCTCGCGGGCGAGGCAGCCGGCGCGGGCGCGTCCCCCGTACCCGTCCCCGCCGCGCCCGCGCAGACGGGCACGGCGTCGGGCTACTGATCCTCTACCCCGGCGGCCACGCCATCCGCCGCCCGCCGAGCACGTGCAGGTGGATGTGGAAGACGCTCTGGCCCGCGTCGTGGTTCGCGTTCATGACCGTGCGCCAGCCCGACCCGTCGACGCCGCGCGCCTTCGCGATCCGCGCGCCCGCGCGGAAGAGCTTGCCGAGCAGCGCGTCGTCCTCGGGCGCGAGGTCGTTCAGGGTCGGGATGTGCTTGCGCGGCACCACGAGCACGTGGAGCGGCGCCTGCGGGTTCACGTCCTCGAAGGCCACGAGGTCGTCGTCCTCGTGGACGATGCGCCCGGGGACCTTCCTCTCGATGATCTTGCAGAACAGGCAGTCCGCCATCGTTCACCTCCCGTGATCAGAAGAGCCGGCGCGAGTCGAGCAGGATCGTGACCGGCCCGTCGTTCACCAGCTCGACCTCCATCTCCGCGCGGAAGACCCCCGTCGCGACCGGGAGGCCCTTCTCGCGCACCCGCGCGCAGAACCGCTCGTAGAGCGCGTTCGCGGCGCCCGGGTCGGCGGCGTCGACGAAGCTCGGACGGTTCCCCTTGCGCGCGTCGCCGAGCAGCGTGAACTGCGAGACGACCAGCACGCCGCCCTGCACCTCCCGGGCCGCGAGGTTCATCTTCCCAGCGGCGTCCTCGAAGATCCGGAGAGCCGCCACCTTGTCGCCGAGGAGGTCGGCGTCCGGCTCGCCGTCGTCGCGCGCCACGCCGAGCAGCACGGCGAGCCCCTTCCCGATCGATCCGACGACCTTGCCCTCGACCCGGACCTCGGCCCGCTTCACCCGTTGGACGACCGCGCGCACCGCGTCTGCATGGCACGCGCGCGCCCGCCGTTCAACCTCTGCGTGCCCCGGACCGGGCGGGGCCCCCGCGGTGACAGCGTCCGGAGCGCGTGCTAGACCCGCTCCGCCGCGGCGGCGGCGCGGCTCGACCCGACCGATCATGCTCCTCCTCCGCGACGCGCAGAAGTCGGACCTCCCGAGCCTCGCCCGGCTCGCCGAGGTGCTGAACACGGTCAACCTGCCCAACGACGAGCGGGCGCTCGCGAAGATCATCGACCGCTCGGTCCGGAGCTTCTCGGGCAAGATCCGCGACCCGCTCGAGCGGATGTACGTGTTCGTCGCGGAGGACCTGCGCTCGCGCCGGGTGATCGGGACGTCGATGGTGATCGCGCAGCACGGCACGCGCGAGTCCCCCTGCACGTTCTTCGAGGTCTCGGAGCGCGAGCACTACTCTTCGACGCTCGACCGCCACTTCAGGCACGAGGTGCTCTCGCTCGGCTACCACTTCGACGGGCCGACCGAGATCGGCGGGCTCGTCGTCGATCCGGAGGAGCGCGGCGGCGAGGAGAAGCCGGGGAAGCAGCTCGCGTTCGTGCGCTTCGTCTACATGGCGGCGTTCCGCGACCGGTTCCGCGACACCGTCCTCGCCGAGCTCATGCCGCCGCTCACGAAGGACGGACGGAGCGCGTTCTGGGAGGCGTTCGGGAAGCGCTTCACCGATCTCGATTACCAGACCGCCGACAAGAAGAGTCGCGAGAACAAGGAGTTCATCCAGCAGCTCTTCCCGCCGGTCGACGTCTACGCGACCCTGTTCCCCGAGAGCGTCCAGCGCGTGCTCGGCAAGGTGGGGCCGGACACCGAGCCCGTGCGGCGGATGCTCGAGGCGATCGGCTTCCGGTATGCCCACCGGATCGATCCGTTCGACGGCGGGCCGCACTACGAGGCGCGGCTCGAGGAAGTGACGCTGGTGCGGCAGTACCGGCGAGCGAAGCTCGCGGAGGAGCCGCTCGAGCGCGACGGGGAGGAGCGGCTCGTGGCCGCGATCCGGAGCGAGGGGCGCGTTCGCTTCCGGGCGGTCCGGACGTCGGCGCGCCTCGACGGCGAGTCGGTGCGGATCCCGGCGCGCGCGCGGGAGGTCCTCGAGGCGGAGCCGGGCGAGCGGCTCCACCTCGTGCCGTTCGAGTGAGTCGGCGCGCCTCCGGCGCTCATGGAGCGCGAAGCGAGCGGGCGCCCGACGCCCCTTTCGAGTGTCAGGGGAGTGCGCTAGAAGCCCGCCCCATGACCAAGCTTCTCCGTGCCTGCGTCGCCGTCGCGCTCGTCGCCGCCGCCCCCGCGGCGAGGGCCGGCGGCTTCTCCACGACGAACGTCCAGCTGCTCCAGGGCTACGACTTCAAGGACCCGCTCTATTACACGGGCGGGACGATGACGACGCTCACGCTGAACACGTTCTCGACCTGGGAGTACGGCGACAGCTTCTTCTTCGCCGACATGTACACGGGTCACTTCAAGAACGGGTTCGATCCGGCTCACCCGCCCGAGCGCGCGCCCATCGGCGACGCGAACGTGGGTCAGAACCTGTTCAAGCTCTACGCCGAGTGGCACCCCCGGCTCTTCGTCGACCAGCTCCTCGGCCAGAAGGAGCCGCTCCTCGGGATCATCCGGCACTGGGGGCTCGCGGGCGAGATCAACGTGAGCCAGGGCTTCGGGGCGTACCTCGCCGGCGTCGGCTTCGACTTCAACGTGCCGCAGGGCTGGGTGCTCGGGCTCAACGTGTACTACCGCTGGGACTCGACGCTCTCGAACGTGGGCGGCGGCAAGAACGAGTCGAACCAGTGGCAGGTCAGCCCGTTCTGGACCGTGCCCTTCGCGCTCGGGCCGGTGCCGCTCCTGTTCACGGGCTTCGTCGACGTGAACGGCTCCTGGGACGCGGCGGCCAACAAGCCCTTCAAGGAGATCTGGGCACAGCCCCAGCTGCTCGTCGACGTGCTCGCGACGTTCGGCGGCAAGCCCGGGAGGCTCTACGTCGGCAGCGAGTGGTGGTACCACCGGCACCCGGTGGCGACCAGCTCGGTGCCGCAGGCCATGGTGCAGTGGACGATCTACTAGTCGTCGCGCTTCACCGTACGTGATCGGAGGCCGCCCGGCGCTCGCCGGCGCGGCCTCCGTCGTCTCGTGCGTCAGATCCGGACGAGCGTCGCGAGCCACGCCTTCGCGTCGCCCTCGGGGCGGAGGGTCTCGAAGCGCGCCGGCCGGATCCGCGTCATCGTGAAGAGGCCGCGGAACGCCGCGCCGACCTCGTACTCCGAGAGGCGCTTCGGCCCGGGGCCCGGCGGCTCCTGGTCGGAGAAGCAGAGGACGTGCAGGACGCCGCCCGGCGCGAGCACCTCGCAGAGCGACTCCGCGTACGGGCGGCGCTGCTCCTCCTCGAACGTGTGGAAGAGGCCGCAGTCGATCACCGTCTCGAACCGCTGGCGGAGCCTGCCCAGCTCGAGCGCGTCGGCCACGAGGAACGGCACCGCGAGGCCGCGCGCCGCCGCCTTCTCGCGCGCCCGGGCGATCGCGGTCGAGGACCCGTCGACGCCGAGGACGCGCTTGCCGAGCGAGGCGAGGTGGAGCGCGTTCTCGCCGGTGCCGCAGCCCACGTCCAGCACCGCCCCGACGATCTCGCCCTCCTCGGCGAGCTTCACGATCTCGGGCTGCGGCCGCCCCGTGTCCCACGGCGGGGTCCCGGACCGGTAGGCGGCCTCGAAGTGTGGGGGCGTCGGCATGAGCCCTTCTTGTCCCGGCGGGGCGGCGGGCGCAAGATCCGGGCATGCCGTACGAGCCAGGGTTCATGCGCGACCTCGACGCGTTCCGCCGCGCGCTCGGGGAGCTTCGCACCCCCGACGACTGGGCGCGCTTCAAGGCGCGCTGGTTCGCCGATCAGCCCTGGCCGCGCCGCTCCCCCGAGGCGCTGGCCGCGGCGACCGCTGGCGAGCGGACCGTGACGCACGGAGGCCGGACCTTCACGCGCGTCGCGCTCCCGGACGACGTCACGCCCGAGGCGCGGTACGAGTTCTTCGCCGCGCTCGCGCGCGGGTTCGAGGTGCTCTTCCCCGCGCCCGAGGACCAGCCCGGCGCCGGCGGCTCCACGGTCCGCTACCAGTGCCCGGCCTGCGAGCTGTGGACGGACGACCCGGGCGATCCGGCGTGCCCCGCGTGCGGTAGGAGGCTGATCCGGATGCGGGTGGCGCGCCCGTAGGGATGTTCTGACGGGCTCGCGCCCCGTCCCGCGGGCGCGGCTTCGCCGCGCTTTATACCGCCGGCCCGATGTTCTGGTTCAGCCGGAACAGGTTCGCGGGATCGTACTTCGCCTTGATCCGCGCGAGGCGCCCGTAGTTCGCCCCGTACGCGCCGGAGCTCACGCGCTGCGCCTCGTCCTCGGGCATGAAGTTCACGTACACGCCGCCCGTCGCGTGCGGCGCGAGCGCGCCGAACAGCCCCCGCGCCCAGCCGACGCACTCGGCGTCCTGGGCCGCGTCGGTCCAGCGGGTGTGGACGTTCACGACGAACTCCACGTCGCGGTGCGGGTAGGCGGTCGCGTCCGCGGGCACGCGGTTCACCGCACCGCCCAGCTGCCCGACGAACAGCTCGCACTGGGGCGAAGGCATCCGGCGCGCGTGGTCGAGCAGGACGTCGATCGCACCGTCGCTCAGCTCCTTGAAGTCGTGCGACTTCCAGTAATTGCGAGCCCCCGGGGTGAGGAGCGGGTCGAAGGCGGACTGCCACCCCGCGAACGGCATCGGCCCGACCATCGCGGCGTGCGGCTTGCCGAGGGCCTGCAGGGGCGCGATCGCCTTCGAGCCCTGCCCGGCGTCGCCCGCCCAGCAGAGCGCGAGGATGATGACGTCCGTGCCGTGCACCTCCGGCGGCAGGAACGGCAGCGGCGGCGCCTTGCGCATCACGACCCAGCACGCCAGCTCGTCGGGCGCGGCCGCCGCGGCGCGGCGGTAGCCGTCGAGCAGCGCGCGGCCGCCCGCAGCGGGATGGACGATGAGCCCGGCGAGCACCTCCGGACCGACGCGGTGGAGCCGGTACTCGAACGACGTGACGACGCCGAAGTTCCCGCCGCCGCCGCGCAGCGCCCAGAACAGATCGGCGTTCTCGTCCTCGCTCGCCCGGACGAGCTCGCCCGCCGCCGTGACGACGTCGGCGGCCAGCAGGTTGTCGACCGTGAGGCCGTACCGGCGGCTCAGCCAGCCGAACCCGCCGCCGAGCGTGAGCCCCGCGACGCCCGTCGTCGAGTTGATGCCGAGCGGCGTGGCGAGCCCGAACGCCTGCGCCTCGCGGTCGAGCTCGCCGAGGAGCACGCCGGGGCCGACGGTCGCCGTCCGGCGCGCCGGATCGACGCGCACCGCCTTCATCGGCGAGAGGTCGATCGTGAGGCCCCCGTCGGAGACGGCGTTGCCGGCGATGTTGTGCCCGCCCCCCTTGATGGCGAGCGGGATCCCGAGCTCGCGCGCGACGTTCACGCCTGCGATCACGTCCGCCGCGCCGACCGCCCGCAGGATGGCAGCGGGGTGTCGATCGATCATCCCGTTCCAGATCGCCCGCGCTTCGTCGTATCCCGGCGCGCCGGGCACGAGGAGCGCGCCGCGGGCCTTGCCGCGCAGCGGCTCTGCGATCTTGGAGGTGAGGTCCGGGCGCGTGCGCTCGGAGGTCATCGGGCTCTGCGTCTCCGCCATGGGATCCTCCTGGCGCGCGGGCGCGCGCCCCGACGTTCTGGGCGCACTGCCTAGTCACCGCCGCGGCAGCGACCCGCGACCAGTCGGAGTGACACGTTCGGGAGCGGGCTTCGGCCGCCCGCTCGACCTCTCGCGGCGCGGGGAGGCGCGCGGCGGCGCGATTCACTGCGCGTCGTGCCGCGGACCTCGCGGGTCGTAACCGTCGACTGACGCGCGCTGCGTCACCCGGCGACCAGCACCGTCCCCGCGCTCCCGGGCTGGAGCACCGCGTGGGCGAGGTCGCCGGGGCCGAGCTTCCCGACGATGACGACCGACTGCGCGCCCTGCGCGAGCACGTCGAACGACTCCTCGAGCTTCGGGATCATGCCGCCGGAGATCGTGCCGTCCGCCACCATCCGCTCGAACTCCGCCCGCGTGATGCGCGGGATGCGCGAGGACGGATCCTTCACGTCGCGGAGGACGCCGGGCGTGGACGTCACGAGCACGAGCGCGTCGGCGCGGAGGGCGCCGGCGAGCTGGCTCGC
>Ga0310915_10001628_pt1 | contig 11728 bp, 10 predicted proteins | sample GREbulkMGAN111_FD_202508 | JGI IMG/M metagenome (GOLD analysis project Ga0310915, IMG submission 202508) | Lab enrichment of tropical soil microbial communities from Luquillo Experimental Forest, Puerto Rico - GRE.bulkMG.AN111 | ecosystem: Environmental > Terrestrial > Soil > Tropical forest >...
CCGGATTACCACGCCTATTACCAGACCAGAAAATGGGGTCTGGCTCAGCTCCGCCCCTCGCGATGCGGTGGCCGCAGCGTCGACTTCAATCTGGCCAATGACATCGTCGCTGACTACGGCCAGTTCGCCCGATAGGGGTGGCGTGAAACGAGGACTGTCGAGCCATCCGGTCCGATCAGGCAGGCTTTAAGATACCAAGCTGCCGGAGCGCGGTAACCCCGTCGTCGAGGCCGACCTCCTCCGCGATCTTGCCGTTCTCGATCCGGAGCACGGTCGTTCCCGTGAACCGCATCTTCCGGCCGGAAGCCGCCGGCAGGGAGCCGATAAGGAAGTCGCTGAAAGCGGGTCCCGTGTGCGTGCCGCCGCCTTCCCAGCGGCCGACCACGTAGTCACCCTCGGCGATGAGGTCCGCGGCGCCCCAGAAGTTGAGATCCGGGAACGCCTCGCGGAACCCCACCATGAAGTTCCGCACGTCTTCACGACCCCGTCGCGGCGCGTGCAGCGAATATTGAAGGAGGATATTGGGCGCAGCGAGCCCGTCGATGATCCCGGGATTCCAAGGATTACCCCAGAACCCCTCGAACCAGCGGCCGACAATGGCTTTGTTGTCCTGTTCGCGCGACATGATTGACCCTCTTTGTGATCAAGGGCCACGTCGATAGCGGACAGGTCCGGCTCGCGTCTTCCCAGCGATTGCTTTGTCACTCACGTTGCGCAGCAAGGCGGTCGATGACTCAGCGGTTCTCGGAGTGAATATCGCGCACCCGCCTCGCGAATTCGGCGATCTCTTCGCGGGACCATTTCAGGTGGACCCGTTTTGCCGCCGCCGGTTGTTTTCCAATGCAAACTCCCGGTCGCCGCTCGACGACCGGCCGGATCGGACGCGGCGCAAACCCGCCGCAATTCGGGCAGACATTGAACAGCACCTCCTCGACGCACTCGGCGCAGAACGTGCACTCGTAAGAACAAATTCGGCATCAGTCGCGTTGCGGCCGAAACCGGCACGACTCCCGCCAAGGATATCGAGCGGCTGCGGCTCGAAGCGGCCCGCGAACAGGTCGAGAGCGGAGCTGAACCGATCGAGGCGGTAGCCGCTTGTACCGGCTTTGGTGATCCGGACCGCATGGGTCGCGCCTTTATTCGGGCTTTCGGTCAGCCACCCCAGGCATTGCGTCGTACCGCCAAAATCGGACTCTTTCGATGGAGAAGGAGCCCCCATAAAGCCACGGACCTTGCCGAGCGGATTGTCACCGAGGCTCGGGAATCGCATGGCCGGGTCAAGCCCGGCCATTTCGATGATTGGAGCGCGTGTTTGGGTTAAACACTAGATCGGTGGGCTTCTGCTGCCGAGCAGACCAGACAGCAGCATCACGGCAATGACGACCAAGAAGATGAAGAACACTATCTTTGCGATACCCGCCGCAGCGAACGCGATGCCACCGAAGCCAAGAACCCCGGCGATGATCGCGATGATAAGAAACATCAGCGCCCAATAGAGCATACTCTCCTCCGTTTCACAGCGCGCTCGGGGGTTGATGTCTGTTTCGGGCCCAGTAGCTATTCCGGAAACAAGCCGACTTGCTGTCCGGTTCCCGGATCGCCCGTGCCACGTTACGAAGCGCTGCCGCACGGCCGTCGGCTTTATTTGCCGCCGTGCTAACTGGTATAGTGCGCTACAGGTCAAACCGTCATCTCTACTCACTCAATTATTGGGGAGATCCCTAGTTTATTAGGGTAAAAAATAAAGTCATCAATGCCGCATACAAAACCGTAATTGTACAAGTAATCGCCGCTTGCTCGAACACAGAATTCACATTAATTCTAAAATTTAGTGTTTTGACTTCGATCGCATCGGTCTTTTGCGGCAGAAGAGTTATGAGGTAAGCTAAAAATAATAGAATACTCAATGAGAAGACGATCGTGCCTATTACTAGCACTGGGTGTAGGATGCTTATCATGGCGTATGAATTCTCTTTGGCACGTCGATCTGAGTGACTAGCGAATGCAAACGGAGTTAACCGAGATATAAACGGCGGATATCGTGTTACGTCGATTGTCCATTCCGACCCGTCCAGGTTCAAACTCCGCTGGCTTGCCGCAGCAGGGAAGAAATGAACAGCTATCGCGTGTTTCGCGACGGTAGTGTGAACTGCGTCACACATTTTCGAAAAATTTTCCGAGTTCAGACGTCGGGAACCGGGTAATCCCTATGCGCGGGGCACCTTAGCGGCGCTTCACCTAGCCTCGCAATACGAGCCGCCGACCGGAGCCTTTTGCGTGATGAAGCGAGAGACAATCGCCGCCATCAAGAAACAGCTAGGCGTCGAGTGAGGTTTGAATGCGTGCATATCCGGCAATTTTGACCCCCGATCCTGATGGTGGTTTCACGGTCACCTTCCGGGACGTGCCAGAGGCGATCACCGAAGGGGATACTCGGGAGGAAGCGCTGTTGCGCGCCGAGGATGTGCTCGAATCGGCCCTCGCCATGTATATTGCCGCCGGGGTACCACTACCCGTGTCGACCAAGGTTGAGGCGGACGAGGAATTGGTTTCGCTATCGGCACTAGGGATGGCGAAGACAGCGTTGTACGACGCGGTGCGGGACCAAGGCGTCGGCCGAGCCGAGCTTGCCCGCCGGTTGCGCTGGCACTTCCCGCAAGTCGCTCATGTGCTCGACCTGCGCCACGCTTCCCGAATGGAGCAGGTGGAAGCGGCGCTCGCCGCGCTTGGCTTCCGCCTCGTCGTCGACGCAGCTAAGGTTGCGTGAAAGAGCGCCGCGTATTCGGCAATGTCGAGGTGGCTGCCGATACGGTCAAACTTTCTAGCCTTTTGTATAGTTCCCAAATACCGCTGATGACTGGTTGCTTATTCCAGCCGACAACCTTATCCGCGGCTGCCGCGACAACCGACGACTTACGCAGCTGACCCCAGGGATTTACAGCGAGGATGGGCTTGCCGTATTCGTGTGCCCCCTCGATCTCCTTTTGAATCCACTTGCTGTAATTGACATACATTCCCATCGGGATAATCACTACGTGGCTGCGTTTGATCTTGTCGAAGATTGCGGCTCTCGGTGCCCTGTCGTTTGGCGCGTTATGAATCGGATTGGTTCGTGGTATCGAATAATCCCTGAAATCGAGCGACGCTTGGCCAACACTCCAGCGTTCGTCAAAAATCCATCCGGCAAGTGTTCCGTAGTGCCCTGAGTAGTCCCATGCATGACTGATGAAGACCTGAATCTGCCGCGTGCTCACTGTTGGGATTCCCAGCTATCAAGAAGGTTAACTTTATTGAGGATAATCTTCACTTAGAGCTCCCTAAGCTCAATCAACTACATCCGCTTGTCGCGCCGCAGGTGTCGCATTTGAGGCAGGTGCCGTTGCGGATCAGCGTGAAGTTGCCGCATTCCTCGCAACTGTCGCCCTCGTAGCCCTTGATGCGGGCGGCGCGTATGCGTTCGAGGCGCAGCTCGATGTCATGGTCTTCCCCGGGAGCCGCAGAGACGGCGAGGGCCCCATCGAATTCGACCTCCGGTGCTCGTCCTGCACCACCATGCAATACCGTCAACTTGCTGCGCACAAAGCCGCTCGACGTGCTGCGTGCGACCTCCGGCCGGTCGTCGTGGCCGGGGTCGCTCAGCGTCGATTCGGCCTCGCCCTTGCCGACCGCGTCGGGTAACAGATCGCCTGGCTGGACGTGGGCCAGGTCGCCGCGGTCGAGATAGGAGATCGCCAGCTCGCGGAAGATGTAGTCAAGGATCGAGGTCGCCATCTTGATCGCGTCGTTACCTTCGACGATGCCGGACGGCTCGAAGCGGGTGAAGGTGAACGATTCGACGAACTCCTCGAGTGGCACGCCGTATTGCAGCCCCATCGAGATCGCGATCGCGAAATTGTGCATCAATGAGCGGAAGGCCGAGCCTTCCTTGTGCATGTCGATAAAGACCTCGGCGAGCCTGCCGTCCTCGTGCTCGCCAGTTCTGAGATAGACCTTGTGGCCGCCGACCGTGGCCTTCTGTGTGTAGCCCTTGCGGCGGTTGGGCAATCGTCTCCGCTCGCCGCGATGGACGACCTTTTCGACCACCCGCTCGACGACCCGTTCGACGATCCGCTCGGCGACCAGCCGGGCGCGCTGCGCCGGCGACTGCGCGAACAGCTCGGCCGCCCGCTCTTCGGCCTCCTCGTCGTCGCCGAGGAGGCTCGAGGCCAGCGGCTGCGACAGCTTGGAGCCGTCGCGATAGAGGGCGGTTGCCTTGAGGCCGAGCCGCCAGGCGAGCCAGTAGGCGTCCTTGCAGTCCTCGACCGTCGCCGCGTTCGGCATGTTGATGGTCTTCGAAATTGCTCCCGAAATGAAGGGCTGCACCGCCGCCATCATCCGGATGTGGCTATCGACCGACAGGGCGCGCTTGCCGGTGCGGCCGCACGGGTTGGCGCAGTCGAAGATGGCCTGATGCTCGGGCTTAAGGTGCGGCGCCCCTTCGAGGGTCATGGCGCCACAGCAGAAGCTGTTGGCGGCGTCGATCTCGGCCCGGGCGAAGCCGAGCGCCGCCAACAGCTCGAAGGAGGGATCATCCAGCGCGCCCGGCGCGATCCCTAGCCGTTCGACGCAGAAATCTTCGCCCAATGTCCATTTATTAAACGTAAATTTAATGTCGAAAGCCGAGCCGAGTGCCGCCTCGACCGCAGCGAGCGCCGTGTCGTCGAATCCCTTTTCCCTGAGGCTCTCGTGATTGATGCCGGGCGCGCCCTCGAGCGTCCCGTGGCCCAGCGCATGGCGCTCGATCGCCTCGATCTCGCCAGTGTCGTAGCCGAGTTCGGCGAGCGCCCGCGGCACCGCGCGGTTGATGATCTTGAAATAACCGCCCCCGGCGAGCTTCTTGAATTTGACGAGCGCGAAATCGGGCTCGATGCCGGTCGTATCGCAATCCATGACCAGCCCGATTGTGCCGGTTGGTGCCAGCACGGTCGCCTGGGCGTTGCGAAAGCCGTGCTGCTGCCCAAGCGCCAATGCCCTGTCCCAGCTATGCCGGGCCGCCTTGACCAGTTCGGCGTTCGGGCAATTCGCCGCATCGAGTGCCACGGGGACGATCGATAGGTCCTCGTAGCCAGCGCTCTCGCCATGGGCCGCGCGGCGATGGTTGCGGATCACCCGCACCATCGCCTCGCGGTTCTCGGCATAACCGGGGAAGGCGCCGAGCTCGCCCGCCATCTCAGCGGAGGTGGCATAACTCGACCCGGTCATCAGCGCGGTAACGGCACCACCGAGCGCGCGGCCGGCGGCGCTGTCATAAGGGATGCCGATCGACATCAGCAATCCGCCGAGGTTGGCGTAGCCGAGGCCGAGGGTGCGGAATTTGTAAGAGCGGCGCGCGATCTCCTCTGAGGGGAATTGGGCCATCAGTACCGAGATCTCCAGCACGATGGTCCACAGCCGCACGGCGTGCTCAAAGCCGGCGACATCGAAACCGCTGTTCTCACCACGGAACGCCATCAGGTTGAGCGAGGCGAGGTTGCAGGCCGTGTCGTCGAGGAAATTGTATTCCGAGCACGGGTTCGAGGCATTGATCCGGCCGCTTTCGGGGCAGGTGTGCCATTCGTTGATCGTCGTATCGAATTGCAGCCCTGGATCGGCCGAGGCCCAGGCAGCGTGGCCGATGCGGTCCCACAGCTTTCGCGCGGGCAAGGTCTTGGCGGTATTGCCGTCAGTGCGCCGGACCAGGTCCCACGGTCTGTCGGTGCGGACCCGCTCGAGGAAATCGTTCGAGACCCTTACCGAATTGTTCGAATTCTGGCCCGCGACCGTCAGATAGGCCTCGGAATCCCAGTCCGTGTCGTAGGTACGGAAATCAATACCACCATCGCCTTGTCGGGCGAGCTGGATGACCCGCTGGATATAGGTTTCCGGGATCATCGCCCGGCGGGCGGCGCGGATCGCGCGCTTTAGTTCCGGGTTTTGCGCCGGATCGGTCCCGTCTCGGCACGCGGCCATGATCAGGTTCAAATGCCTCGCCGCGAGCTTCGAGCCGGCGACGAGGGCCGCGACCTTCTGCTCCTCGATTACCTTCCAGTCGATAAAGGCCTCGATGTCGGGGTGGTCGATGTCGACGATGACCATCTTGGCGGCGCGGCGCGTGGTACCGCCGGATTTGATAGCCCCGGCTGCGCGGTCGCCTATCCGCAAGAAACTCATCAACCCCGAGGAGCGCCCGCCCCCGGAAAGCGATTCGCCGTCGCCGCGAAGCTTCGAGAAATTCGATCCCGAGCCTGAGCCGTATTTGAAGATGCGCGCTTCGCGCACCCAGAGATCCATGATCCCGCCCTCGTTGACGAGATCGTCGGCGACCGACTGGATAAAACAGGCGTGCGGCTGCGGGTGCTCGTAGGCGCTTTCGGAGGCGTGCAGCTCGCCGGTCCGATAATCGACGTAGTAGTGGCCCTGAGCCGGGCCGTCGATCCCATAGGCCCAATGGAGGCCGGTGTTGAACCATTGCGGCGAGTTGGGGGCGCCGATCTGGCGCGCCAGCATCAGCCGGACCTCGTCATAGAACGCGCGGGCGTCCTCCTCGGTGTCGAAATAGCCACCCTTCCAGCCCCAATAGGTCCAGGTTCCGGCCATCCGGTCGAAGACCTGGCGGGCATCGGTTTCGCCGCCATAGCGGGCGCTTTCCGGCAGGGTCGCCAATGCTGCCGAATCGGCCGTATGGCGCCACAGCCAGGACGGCACACCCTCTTCGGCGACCGGCGTCAGGCGCGCCGGCACCCCCGCCTTGCGGAAGTACTTCTGGGCGAGGATGTCGGAGGCGACCTGGCTCCACTCGGCCGGCACCTCGATCCCCTCGGCCTGAAAGACGACCGAGCCGTCCGGATTGCGGATCTCGCTGGTCGCGGTCCGGAACTGAACCGTCGCGTAAGGGTCCTGACCTTCCGTCGTAAGATGGCGTGTAATGCGCATGGTGTCCCCCAATGGGCGCACCCCTCGGTCTTACGCGAGAAAGTACGCCTCACCCTGCGCTGCGCGTTCGCCGCAGCGTCAAAAGAATCCAATCACACTCTTTTCAATGCGGAGCGCTTATCAGGAGAAGCCGTTCTGCTTCTCCCAGTCTCGTGCGGCCTCCCTCGTGGTGCGCCGACCCACCTGGACGAGATGACTACCTGGAAATTGGAGCTGACGCTCTTTCTCGCGCCGCTCAAGATTGTTGGTGATCCCACCGTCAACGACCTTCCGGCCGACTTTGACGTGATATTTGTAGGTATCGCGTGTTTTGCTCATGTGCCGGGCAACTCTCAGGGCTCATCACGAGCGCGAAGCCTAGACGCCCGTTCGCAGATATCAAGCATTTTGTGGATGAAGGCCTGCCTTCTACAATATCTTGTTCCCAGGTCCAGAAAAATGAGCCACGGCGACGGACCCGATCTGGTCCTTAGGCCGGCTCGAACGCCGTCACGGCGTCTGCCAGCCGGCGAATCGGCACTCCGAGTGGGCGCCAATCCTCCGGCCGGCAGGTGAGAAGCAGGATCTGGACCTTCTTTGCGGCTTCGCCCAATGCCTCCTGCATGCGTGCGAAGCGACCGGGATCGGCATAGACCAGAGCGTCATCGAGAATGACTACTGCCGGATAGCCTTTCTCCCGCAAATAGACCGCGAAGGCGAGGCGCACAAGGATCGAGAGCTGTTCCCGCGTACCGACGCTCAAAGCCGAGTAGGGCTCGCTTCTGCCATTTCGGGCAATCTCAGCTATCTCCAGGCTCTCCTCCTGCAGAGTGACGTCGACCCCGGGAAAAAGGATCTCGAGGAACGGCCGGATGCATTGCCGAACCGGATCGAGAAACGCCCTCTTGGCGTCACGTTCGGCAGCCTCGAGGGTCTCAACGACCAGCCTCCAAGCGTTCGCCTCGGCCTGCACGCGGTCGCGCCGCGAGAGGGCGCGCCTCTGCTCCTCCCTCACCTCCTCGAGCTCCTCGCGAATTCGTCCCTTATCTAGCCCGGTGAGCCTGTTTTCCAGGGCGATTTCCCGATCCTTTAGGTCGCGGTGTACCCTTTCGATGTTCTCCAAATCCCTCCGAGCTTGCGCGTGTCGCTCCTCGACCTCTTCCGGGTTGGCAGCTTGTAGCTCCTCCTCCGCCCAGGCCTTGGCGTCGGTGGCCGTCGCAAGCGCGTCCCGGGCACTTCTGAGCGCCGCAGCTAAGTCCACGTCGGCAGCTTCAGTGCGGGCAGACTCCAAGTCTTGCTTCGCTGTAGTCGAATTCCGCTCCGCGTTCTCGAAATTCGCACGCGCGACAGCGAGATCTGTGAAGTGCTGCTGGCGATTTCGCTCGGCTTCGGCCGCCACCGTGAGCGCCGTGGCTTCGGCCTGCTTGGCGGCCTCCAAAGCGCGCCGCTCGGTTCCTGGCTCCGCGAGATCGGCCGGGGCTGTGGACAGGTCAATCTCTAGGTCGAGAGATGCGCGCTCCTCGCATTTGACTTTGCAGGCCGACAACAAAGCCGCTTCCCCGTGCGGGGCATAAACTCTGATTAAACGGTCTGCGGTGCAAATAACGTCTTCGGCCTTCTCGCGCACCTCAAATTGAGCCCGTGCCTCCGCGACATTCGCGACCTCGGCAGAAGTCAGCGCCGCGGCGAGGGCGACTTTGGCTTCCCGTAGCCGCTCGCGACGCTCAGCCAATACCTTTCCGCCGGGTTGGACTTCAAGGGCACCAAAGCCTTCCAGTGTGAAGTGCGCCGGTGCCGTGACCTCGACCGCTTCCGCACTCGGCAAGGTCGTGCCGTCTCGCATGACGGCTTGACGATCCGAGGGGAAGAAACGGAGCCGCGTGGCGGCAGCCGCAATCGCAGCCCCCGCTTCGCGGATTGCGCTGTCCTGTCCCTCAATTTCTTCGAGCAACGGTCGATCGATCCGGACCGCTCCGAGCCGCCCTGCAGCAACTGCGCGCTCGGTGGTAAGTTTGCCGATCTCCGTGATGCGACGATTGAGTTCGTCGATCTCTTCATCAAGCGCCGCGCGTCGCGCGCGGGCCTCGGCAAGCTTAACCCGTGTCTCTACTGTATTCGTCGCTGAAGCAGCATTGTCGGCTCTCGCCCTCGCCTCATTGTAGCTTCGATCGATTTCGTCAGCTCTTCCTTCAAGCTCGCTCAGCGCGTTCTGCGCAGCCGTTAAATCCGTTGCTCGCGTTTCAGACGCATCGATAAGCCCCCGGCGCCGGGCCCAACGCTCGCTGGCATTACACAATTCAGCCTCAGCCAGAGAGACCGCATTCCGTGCCACGTCATCCCCATGACGCAACTCGTCAATTCTCTTCGCCTCCGCTTCCAGCTCGGTGAGGATCTTGCGCGCCTCGTTGACACGACCCTCAGCCTCGATCTGTGCCAAGTCGGCTTGCACGCGGACGAGCTCATCAATCTCCGAATCGTACTCGATGCGTTCGCGGTTCAATTGCTCTGCGCGCCGCGTCGCCGCCTCAGCCTCGGCGATCGCGTTGGCTAGTTCGCCGTGGGCCTTGGGCCTACCAGTAGCGGTTAAGAGCTCGTCGCGTTTGGCCATTGCCGCGCGCAAAAGACGGCGACCGCGGTCTCCGCCGAGGACGTCACCGACTTCCCTTTCAAAAGAAGCCCGCAACGTCAGCCGCCCGGTTTCGCCGAAAGCGAGTCGCTCTAGCGAGCGCCCTTGTTCCAACCAAAACAGCCCGAGAATACCCCGATCGTCGGGTTTGGATTCGCCTCTTGCCGCCCGGAACGTCAGTAGTTCAGCCAGCTTCTCTTCGGCGTGTTCCGCGTCAAAGTTGCCGTTGGGGGTTTCGAACCGAACTGAGGGGCTTGAGCCGAAGATCTTATGCAAAATGTAGGCTTCGCCGTTGATTTCGAAGTCCAGACGGATTTCAGGCCGTACCCGAGAGCCGAACGGCTGCATTCTCGCCAGTCCGGCGCCGCCGAGCTTGTGTCGCTCGAATAGGCCTGCGCGTATAGCGTCGAGCAATGTGCTTTTCCCATCCTCGTTATCACCCGCGATGATGGTAAGCCCGTCGCCAATACCGCCGATAACCAGCGGCGACTCGAGCTTTCGGAAGTTGCGAATCTGGATTTGGCGGAATAGCATGGCCTCACCTGCGATCTCGATGGTGGAGCCCATACAAAACCTCGAGCGCGCGTCGCGCCGTCGGTGCATCCGGCCCCCCGAGCTTCTCGCGGAGCCGGTTCATCCCAACCCGGATGAAACCGGCGGTATCGATGCTGTCGAGGTCATCGTCGGTCGGCACGGGCGACAGACCGATGTCGTCGTCCTCCAGATAACAGACCCGCGCACGCAGGTCGCCGCGCACGTCGTCCAGGGCGATCTTGGTGGCGAAATCGATCGTGCCGCGATATTGGAGCCGCAGGACCAAGCGTTCCAGTTCTTGATCGGATTCTCCGATCGCTCGTCGGATATCGTCGCGAATCTCGTCGGCGCCGCCGCGGCTCAGATCGATCGCTCGTTCCATCCAGAGGTAGCGTCCCACCGCGATAGCCTCGACCGCGGGCATTGCACCCGGGCCGTCGATCGTCACTTCAAGCACGTGCCCCGGTTCGTTCCGCCGAAACCGATCGGGTTCAGGTGTCCCCGAATACCCGCTCCGTACCGAGACCTTTAGTCGCCCGTGCCAATCCCCCAATGCCAGATAATCGAGCCCTGCCCGTTCGGCGCGATCTCGCGCGATCGGGTTGTGGGCTTCGCTGCCCTCCGGCAGCAGCTCCTGCACCGACCCATGTGCGAGCCCGACGCGGATCAATCTCTCTCCGGTAGCGGCGGTGTCGAACCATTGCGTCAGATCGGTCGTCTCGCTGCGCCGGCGCAGTGGGGCAGGCAATAAGACGGCCTTGGCGGCGATTGGGATCGGGCTCGGCTCGCCGGCGATCACAACATTTCGCGGTAACGAGAAACTGCATAGCCGTGCCCACACCGACTCCGCCGTAGCCGGATCGTGGTTGCCCGGCAGCAACACCCACATTCCATCAAAGGGCTCCAGGGCGACCTTGAAGCTCCGCAGAACATCCTCGCCGACAGCAGGACCGTCGAAGCAGTCGCCGGCGACGAGGACGGCGTCGACACGACGATCGCGGGCGAGCGAGGCGGTTCGCTTCAGCGTCTCGAAACGGGCGTCGCGCAGCTTCGACGCGACGTCGGGAGGAAACTGCCGGAAGGTCTTGCCGATTTGAAGGTCGGCGGTATGGAGAAATCGAATGCTCATGATTGAAAACCGTACGACCGAGGACTTACCGAACTGCCAAGACGCGCCGCTTCGACTGCAATTTCGCTGCGACGACACGACCTCGGAACCATTTAGCCTCCGTTGGGTTTTGCTATTGGCGGAACCGCCATGGTAGGTATGTCGCAGATGTAAGTGGCCGTTCAAATGTCGTCAAGGAAAATATGTCGAGTTCGCCATGACCCCAGTGACCACTCCCTCCGGGGTTTTCAAGGACCGCCTCAAAGCGGCCCGGGACCTGCGGAAATGGAGCCAGAGCGAACTGGCCGGACGGGCCGGCTTGCCGCCGAGTTCGATCGCCCATTTCGAGGCCGGCTCGCGGAAGCCGTCGTTCGACACTTTGCGCAGGCTGGCGACCGCGCTCGAGGTCACCACCGATTACCTGTTGGGCAGGGTCGATGACCCAGGGCTCGCCGAAGCCGGCGACCCGCTTTACCGAGATGTCGGCAGGCTGACCGGGGAAGACCGCGAACTCGCCAAGGACTTCCTCT
>Ga0310915_10001643_pt1 | contig 11702 bp, 16 predicted proteins | sample GREbulkMGAN111_FD_202508 | JGI IMG/M metagenome (GOLD analysis project Ga0310915, IMG submission 202508) | Lab enrichment of tropical soil microbial communities from Luquillo Experimental Forest, Puerto Rico - GRE.bulkMG.AN111 | ecosystem: Environmental > Terrestrial > Soil > Tropical forest >...
CCGCCCGGCAAGACGGCGATCGAGGTGCTGCGGCTCATGGAAGATGGCCGTTACCGCCACATGCCGGTTATCGACGCCGGCAAAGTCGTCGGGATCGTGTCGCGATATGATTTCAGCGGCCTCGAACTCGATCGGCTTGACGAGGAGACGGGCCTTTGGGAACGAATTTGAACCGATCTAAAGCTGCCGCAGCAATGGCGTGAGATGTCTGTCGATACAGCCGCGGTGGTGCGTGACGAGGCTAAGACCGCGCAAGCAGTAGCCGTACGCCAAACCAATTTCCAGTATTAGTCGGTGTTGCAGCAACTGGCAGCGAAGCTCATCGAGATAGCGGAAAAACTGGAGCGCGACGCTCGGGACTGAAGGTAAACGCAATGCAGCAGCCCTCGCCTTCTGGTCTCGCCGCGCTTGCGGTGGCTGAACCGCATGCTGGGCGAAATAAACGTGCTGCTGACGGCGGTAGCGATTGGGTTGGCGTGGATTTCACGTGTTTCGTCGCGCTCGGGGTTTCTGCCGAGATCGGACGGTCACAATTCGGGGTCAGATCGGTCAGTCAGCCAGTTGCCACTATGGTTGCGGTCATCAACCAGCTCCTCGCGAGCTCAATCGGCGACAGCAGAAATTGAGCTGGATCAATGTCCCGCTACGCGCAAGGATCCAGAAATCGGCTGCACATTCCCACACTCTATGGAGAAACCGATGGCTGATGTACCGGTGGAAGTTAAAAAGCGACCACAGACGGAGACTCCGGTCCCGGAAATGTGGAGCTCGTTCCGCAGCGAAATGGACCGGCTGTTCGATCGATTCGTCCGCGGCTTTGGTCTTCCCTCGCTTCGCAGCATGGCCGACTTCGAACCGCCTTGGCGCTCGTTCACCTTCTCGGCTCCGCCAATCGATATGAGTGAAGATGACAAGGCTTATAGGATCTCGGCCGAGCTACCGGGGCTGGATGCCCAGGATGTCGAAGTGTCCGTGTCGGGTGACAAGTTGGTCCTCAAAGGCGAGAAGCGCCAAGAACAGGAGGAGAAAAACAAGAATTACTATCATTCCGAACGCACTTACGGGTCGTTCCAACGCTCTTTCGAACTGCCAGCGAGCGTAGATCGCGACAAAATCGCCGCCGACTTTTCAAAGGGAGTGCTGACAATTACGCTCCCAAAGACTGCGGCGATGCAGCAGCAACAAAAGAAGATTGAGATCAAATCAGCTTGATCGGAAATACGGAGTGCGGCGAGTCGGCTCGCCGCCCTCCAGTCGGACGGAATAGCGATTTCTGAACACAAAGCGATGAGCACGGGCACTGGCTTGAGTAGCGGACCGCTTCATCTCCGGGCAGCGCCACAACGACATCCACCATCCGCATGCGTAGCGTGGCCGCGTAGATTATTCCGATGAAATGGCGGCTTCTGGCGATCTATATTCGGAACAGTGAGCATCGGCTGAATTGATCTGGCGCAATGCAGACGCCGGTGATCAGTGTCTTCCTGGTTGCCGTAAACGGCATGGAGGCATCAGATGCGAGCAGCGGATGTGATGACGAATGAGGTGATAACCGTCGGCGAGGATGCCTCGGTGCAGGAGGCCGCCAAATTGCTGGCCGAGCACGGCATCAGCGCGGTCCCAGTGGTCGATCGCGACAAGCGCGTGGTCGGTATGGTCAGCGAAGGCGACTGCTTCATCGCGCCGAGACCGGCACCGAGCGGCGCCGCGCGTGGTGGCTCGAAATGGTGGCGTCGACAAATCAGCTTGCGGGAGAATACGTCAAGTCGCACAGCGGTAGCGTGAAAGACGTGATGAAGAGTGACGTGATCTCGGTAACGGAGGAGACGACAGTCGCCGACATCGCAATTCTGTTGGAGACGAACCGCATCAAACGCGTGCCGGTGCTGCGCGACGACAGACTGGTCGGGATCGTCAGCCGGGCAAACCTCGTGAGGGCGCTGGCGATGACGATCAACGAGCGGCCGAGCGGCGCCGAGGCCGATGATCGCGCGATCCGCGACAAGCTCCTGGCCGAGCTCAAGGCGCAAAAATGGGCTGAGGTCTCGCCCGCCAACATCATGGTCAAGGACGGGGTCGTCCATTTGTGGTCGTCTTATTATTCCGACCAGGAAAAGCGGGCGCTAGTCGTCGCTAGCGAAAGCATCCCGGGGGTGCGGCGCGTCGAGGACCATATGCGATCAGTGCCAGCTTACTTGGTGTAAAGGAGCCGAAAAATGTCATTGCACCCGATCGCGGACAAAGCGGAAGTCTCGGTGGATTTCCCAGACAAGGCCTATATCGGCAATTTCGGCCGCCACTCACAGTTCGATGCTTATGTCGACACCGACAATGTCGCGATCAGGCTGGTGCGGCCGGGTGAGGATCGCCGCGAGGCGGTGGTTCACCTGCATTACGGCCTTCTCGCGGACATCCTCGTCGAGCTGGCGCGGTCTCTGGCCGCGCGTGAGCCGCTCGACGAGCTGCATCGCAGCGAGCTCTGTGAGGCGGCCAGGCAGCTTGCCGCCGCCCTCGAACCGCGAGTAGCGAGCTGAGCGCCGCAGCCAGCCTCATGCGGAAGAAACCAACTTATCCGCTGCTCGTCTTGTCGGTGACCACCTGGCTCACCGCTCTTCCCGCCTACGCAGATGCGATAAAGGGAGCGCAAATCGCGAGGCAGTGGTGCGCCAATTGTCATGTAATCGGCGAAAATACCGCCGGCCCTGTTCCACAGGGCCCGCCGAGCTTCCAGATGGTGGCGCACAGCGGCATGTCTGCCGATCAATTGCGAGCGTTCCTGTCGCACCCGCACGGAGCGATGCCGAATCTGGCGCTGACGCGCGCCGAGATTGACGATCTGATCAGCTACATCGAGACACTGCGCTGAAGGCGCTGCTCATGGCTGATGCCCTCCTGGGCCTGGCTCGGTTCCGGTGGTTCGCTTTTCGCCATTCGCCACTATCGCAGCATCGCGATCCCGCGATGGCCCGGCCCATGCTCAACGCGGCGGCCGCGGAACCCGAGTCGCTGCTGAGCCGGATGGGGACGACGCCCCAGGGTCTGACTGCGGAGGAGGTCGCGGTAAGGCTACGCGCCGTCGGTCCCAACCTCGTCGCCCATGAGCGCCGACAGAGCCTATTCGCGGAGCTGGTCGGCCGCGCCAGGAACCCGCTCAATTTCCTGCTGCTGAGCTTAGCGGCCGTTTCCTACTTCCTGGGCGACAAGACCGGCACCCTCACGCAAGACAAGATTATTCTGATGCATCATTTCGATTTGAATGGACGCGAGTCAGCCCGGGTACTCGAATACGCTTACCTCAACAGCCATTTTCAATCCGGTCTCAAGAACCTGCTCGATGTTGCCGTGCTCGATCACGTCGAGTTAAAGGAACATGTGCAGCTCGAGCACCGCTTCGAAAAAATCGACGAGCTACCGTTCGACTTCTCTCGGCGCCGCATGTCGGTGGTCCTGGCGACCGAGGAAAACAACCACATTTTGATCTGCAAAGGGGCGGTGGAGGAGGTATTCGCCGCCTGCACACACTTCGCGATGGACGGGGCTGTGGCCCCGCTCGACGCGAGCCATCTCGTCCAGATGCAGCAGCAAACCGTCCCACCTCAACGCCGATGGGTTTCGGGTGATCTCCGTCGCTTACAAGGAGATCGTCGAGCCACGATTGAGCTACCGAAACGAGGACGAGGGTGATCTAACGCTCCTGGGTTATATCGCCTTTCTCGACCCGCCCAAGGAAAGCGCCGGGATCGCGATCGCAACGCTGGCGCGCTCGGGCGTCCAGGTAAAGATCCTGACCGGTGACAACGACATCATCGCGCGCAAGATCTGCCGCGAGGTCGGTGTGGTGACAGATGACGTGCTGACCGGCGGCGATCTCGACAAGATGACCGACGAGGGACTCGCGCAGCGCCTTGAAACGGTAACGCTCTGCGCAAAGGTATCGCCGGCGCAAAAGGCCCGGATCATCGCAGCGCTTCACCTGCGCAACCACGTCGTCGGTTTCCTCGGCGACGGCATCAACGACGGCCCCGCCTTGAAGAGTGCTGATGTTGGCATTTCCGTCGATACCGCGGTCGACATCGCGAAGGAATCCGCTGACATCATCCTGCTCGAGAAGAGCCTGACCGTGCTGTCCGAGGGGGTGCTCGAAGGCCGCAAGATCTTCGGCAACATCGTCAAATACATAAAGATGGGGGCGAGCTCCAATTTCGGGAACATGTTCAGCGTGCTCGGTGCCAGCATCTTCTTGCCGTTCTTGCCGATGGCGCCGATCCAGGTGCTGACCAATAATCTGCTTTATGACTTTTCGCAAACCACGATCCCCACCGACAATGTCGACGATGAGTACATCGCTGCGCCGCGGCGATGGGACATTGGGAACATCACCAAATTTATGCTGTGTCTTGGGCCGATCAGCTCGATTTTCGACTACGTGACTTATGCGACATTGCTATGGGTATTTGCCGCATGGAACAACCCATCGTTGTTTCAGACCGGGTGGTTCGTCGAATCGCTGCTGACGCAGACCCTGATCATCCACATAATCCGCACCGCAAGGATCCCGTTTTTGCAGAGTCGCGCAAGCAACGCACTGATCATGACGACAATCCTTGTGGCCTGCGCCGGGGCAGTCCTACCCTATTCCCCGCTGGGGGCCATACTCGGCTTCGTGCCGCTGCCAGGAAGCTATTGGGCGGCCGTGTTTATGATTATTCTCGGCTATTGCGTGCTGGCGCATTTGGTGAAGAGCTGGTTCGTGCGGCGGTGGGGGCTTTAAGGCGGCGTGCGCCGCGTGCCCGTTAAAACCATTAGCTGCCAGATCTGCCAACTCTCCGTGCCGGCGTCGACGGCGCCGGCCTTCGCGTAAGTAGTTTTACGTACGTATTTCCCCTAAGGAGCATTCCTAATTTCGCTCGGGGGCGAGGGTCGCGATGCTCTGTCCAGCGACAATGCTGGAGGAAAACCGTGTACAGGCAATTTGGCAATTCCGCTTACCGCAGGGGATTCGCGGGACAGGCGCACGACCACCCTAGTGTTGCGAAGTCCGGCCAGCTAGATGCCATGGTCGCGCTCGAGCGGATCGGCACGCGGCTCAGCTTCGGGCGTAATGACGAGATATATAGCGAAGGCGAAGAGGCGGAATGCTGGTACAAGGTGATCTCCGGAACCGTTCGGATCTGCAAGCTGCTAGCCGATGGGCGGCGTCATATTGCCGAGTTCTGCTTTAGCGGCGATTGCTTCGGCATCGACAACGCGAGCGAGCGCATCTACGCGGCCGAAGCGGTCGATGACGTCATCGTCATGCGCTTTCGGCGCGGTCCGACCGAGCAGCTGATCGATCAGAACCCGATGGTGGCTCGCCTATTGCGGGACGCCATGGTGCGCGATCTCACCAGCGCTCATAGCCGAACATTATTACTGGGCCGCATGACCGCGCCTGAACGAGTCGCAGCGTTCCTCCTCGAAATGTTCGAGCGGCGTGAGCGGGCAAAGTCTCTTGATTTGACGATGTCCCGCATCGACATCGCTGACTACCTGGGCCTCACGGTCGAAACCGTATGCCGCACTTTGTCGAAGTTTAAGCGCGACGGCATGATTGCGGTGTCGAACCCGCACCGAATTGAATTGCTCGATCGGGGTGCTCTCGAAGAGATCGGTGAAACGCAATAAGACTGAACCCGGTTGATCCAGGTCAGTGCTAGTTGCCGCGAAATCCTGCTTTTAGAGGTCAGTGTGCCCCTTCCTCGCAAGCACTCTCCGCCGAACGGAATTCAGAAGGCGATTTGCATCGTCGATGATGACGAGGCGGTCGCCGATTCGCTGCAGGCATTGCTCGAAACGTTTGGGTTCAACGTGCAGTCCTACAGTTCCGGAAGCGAATTCTTTGCGGATGAGCGGCATCGTGCGGCAGGCTGTCTGCTGATCGACCAGCACATGCCCGGCGCCAGCGGCCTCGACGTCGTCGACAATCTGCGAAAGGAGGGGGTCCAAATCCCAACCATACTGATTTCGGGGCGGCTCGATGCCAGCACTAGGGAGCGCGCGACCCGCCTGGGCGTTCGTGAGCTGCTTGACAAGCCGGTTGCCGCCTGCCGCCTGATACAGGCTATTCGGACGACGCTGGCAAACATTCGATGATATGGTCTCTGCCAGATCGGTTGCCGACCAATCTCTTTCGGTATGTCTTCGCGGTCAGCTGGCGGCATCAGATCGCGCTTGTGGCCCTGACAGTCATTACTTTTCTGCTCGAAATCGTACCCCTGGAAATTCAACGGCGCGTCGTCAACAACTTGGTCAAAGAGCGACCATTTCAGCTCGTGATGGTATTGTGCGCAGCGTACGCTGGCGCCGTTCTCATTCAAGGCGCAACCAAGCTCAGTCTCAATATCTATCGCGGCTGGGTCGGGGAGAATGCAACACGGGATTTGCGCCGACAGGTGATCGGATATTCGGGGACGGCGCGGGCGGTTGCGTTCGGAGCTGAGGCGCGCGGCATCGGGACAGCAATGATCGTTGCGGAAGTCGAGCCGATCGGAGGTTTTGTCGGGAGCAGCCTCTCCGAGCCGCTGCTGCAAGGCGGTATAATGCTGTCCATATTGGCTTACATCGTGCACCTCGACCGTTGGATGGCAGCGGCAGCGCTCGCGCTCTTTTTGCCGCAGCTGGTATTCGTGCCGCTAATGCAGGGGGCAATAAACCGCCGCGCCGGTGCCCGGGTTTGGGTGTTGCGGCAACTCGGAATCAGTACGGTGGAGAGGCGCACCGCCGCGGCCCAGCAACAGAGCACGGACGCGAAGCGGATCGATCGTGTGCTGCGGCTCAATATGGGAATATTTAAGCTCAAGTTTTCGATGAATTTTCTTATGAACTTCTGCAATCATCTGCAGGTCATGGCCGCACTGTTGATCGGAGGCTGGATGGTGCACACCGATCAGCTGCAGGTTGGCGGTGTGGTCGCGTTTATCTCGGCGGTCGGCCGCCTGAACGACCCGTGGGGGGATCTGGTCAACTACTTCAGAGATTTGAATATGACGCAGGTCCGCTTCGGTCTCTTTGCCGACAGGATCAACGAACGGTTTGATTATGCCGCTTGACGTTCGGCCTACATAAGACACGGGCCTGCTGGCGTGAACGGTCGCCAAGCAAAGCCGGCACTCATCACGGCCGCGGGATGACGATCCCCGATACCGAATCGATCCAAACGAGGCGATCGTGGACGGCCTTCACGCCAGGAACATTCTCTGCAGCTACGCACAGGGCAGCGCGTTCGCGCTCGTCGGGGATCATGCCCTTGAGGACGACAACGCCGTTGGTGACGACCACGTCGATGCCATCGCGGGGTCCCCACGGCTGTCGATCGATCTCGGCGAGGACCTTCTCGCGGATCTCCGCGTCGGTTGCGGCCCCAGCGGGTTTCTCCGAGAGCAGACCGACGAGGGTGGCCATCACATCGGCGCGGCTGACAATGCCGACAAGGCGTCCCTGATCGACGACGGGAACCCGCTTCACATGTTTCGTTTCCATCAACGCGACAAGGTCGGCGAGGGGTGTCTCCGGCGTCACGATGAAGACGCGCTCCGTCATCACCTCGGCGACTTTGCAACCATGCGCACGAACATATTCCTGGGCCAGCCGGCCCGGGGCGATGAGGAGCGAGGCCCATCGAGCGTGACGGTTCTCGGTACCGGTCTCCGCGCGGCGGAGCAGATCGCTTTCAGTGATAATCCCGAGAACTGCGCCATCGCTGTCTGTCACCGGCAGGCCGCTGATGCGATATTGCAGCATCAATTGGGCCGCGTACTCGATCGTGGCGTCTGCCCTCACGGCAACGACAAAAGACGTCATCAGATCAGATGCTTTCATGGCATGGCTCCTTGTGAGTTGGGAAATTATCTGGCGATAGCGGACTGGCATTGATCCGAATCAATTCGGCATCCCCTAAATGCAGGAGCATGGCCTGGAAGACCGAGCTGGAATGTCCTCAAGCGAATGGAGCATCAGCACGCAATGAAAGCACGCCATGTTATGAACTCCGCCGTGGTGGCGGTAAGGCCCGACACACCGATCAACGATATCGCAAAGACCCTGCGTGAGCACAGGATCAGCGCGGTGCCGGTCATCGACGAAGCCGGCTCACCCCTTGGTGTGGTCAGCGAGGGCGACCTCATCGGCCGCGATGAGACCGATCGCGAGGCCCGGGTCGACTGGTGGCTCACCTTGCTGGCAGAAGGAGAGGCGCTTAACCCCGAGTTTCTGGCCAGTATTCATGGCCCGGAGCGGCGAGCTCGCGATGTCATGACGGCACCGGTAGTCACGGTTGGCGAGGAAACCGAAATGACGCGATTGCGCGACTGCTGACCGCCCACCGCATAAAACGCGTCCCGGTTCTGCGTGATGGCCGGATCGTCGGCATCGTTAGCCGCGCCGATCTCGTCCGAGCGGTCGCAGAGGGCAAGAGGTAGCTAACCGATACCGGCGGCCGAATAGGCGGAACTCTCACCGATGCAGCCGGCGGGCTCGAGTGGCGTCTCCTGCATCGCCAGAAACGATGCCGGCCGCGCGGTCAATGCGGGCGAACCTAATTGGCCGGGGACATTGCGCGGCGAACCCGCCGAAATCTATTCCCGGTGGGAACGGGACCTGAGGCCCCGTGGTTTCCCGCTGGGTGCCAGGGTCCTCGAGGGCCAACTTCAAACGATTTTCTAGAGTCTCACGCGCGCGCGTTAGACTCTAGAAAATCCGGCCGTCGAGATTACAGCCTTGTCGGTGCGGTTCGACCCCGAGGAATTGCGCGAGGAGATCCACGCCTATCAGAACGCCGTTTCCGCCGTCGTCACGCGCTATGACGGCTTTGTCGCCAAATACATGGGCGACGGTGTGCTGGCCTATTTCGGCTACCCGCGGGCGCATGAGGACGACGCCGAGCGGGCGGTGCGGGCCGGGCTGGAAATAGAAGCGGCGGTGACGAGTCTGGAGACCCGTGGAACGGAACCGCTCGCTGGCGTTCAGGGGTGTCCCGACCGCTCAGAGGTTGCGGAACAATCCCGCTGTTGCGCCCATCGTGACACGGGGCAGATGGACTGCCAGCGCGTCTGACGATCTGCTGACAGATAATATGCTAAAAAAGATCGCGTAATGCTTTGCCGGTGCGCGAAGCGACTGCGCCCAAAGCCCGTCTCCTCATCTCTGGGATGCTCTTACGCCGGCCCCACGGGGTTCGAGCCGGGAACGGAGGGGTAGAACTATCGCAGAAGACGAGAGACCGGCTTCCGAGGCCCAAGACTCTCATTCGCAGGCGTTTTAATGGAACCAATGATAGCAGTTCGCGCGTTTGTCTCGCCTTTGTTGATGGTGCTATTTTGTATTGTATCACCCCCGCGCGCCCAGTCTCCGCCCTCGTCGGCGACCCCGCTGAGCCGGTTCATTGACCGCTTTTATGATGAAAAGTTCGCCTTTGCGCCGTCAGCCGCAACCGACGCCGGAATCCACCTGTATGACAATCATCTCGAGGACTTTTCCCGTGGCGCCATTCGAAAACGCATTGCCAGTCTCAAAGCGGCCGCGGTGACGCTCAGCGAGTTGCGATCTGCTCGGTTGAGCGCCGACGACCAAATTGACGCTCAGCTCATCGACAATGCGATCAAAGCCGAGCTCCTCGACCTTGAGAAAATCAAATCGTGGGGAAGAAGCCCCTTTAGCTACATCAACGCGTGCAGCAATGGGCTCGGCTTGCTGATAAAACGCGACTTCGCCCCGGCGAGTGCGCGATTGAAAAGTGTGATCTCGCGTATGGCTGAAGTCCCCAAGGTGCTTGCCAGTCAGAAAACCAATCTTGTGAACCCGCCGCCGGAGTTCATCGAGTTGGGTCTTCCCATGATCGAGGGGTTTGAGGAATTTTTGAAGAGTACACTGGATACTTGGGCTAGGGGCGCCGGCGCCAATAACGCCGAGCTTTTGCGCCTGTTCGAGGCGGCGAATAAGAAGCTCATCCCTATCGTCCACCAACATGTGACATGGATGAGGACCCAGCTCGACAACCTCCGTGCGAGGCCCAAAAGTAAACAGGGAAGTTTTGTCCTCGGGGTTGAGACGTTTGCCCGCAAGCTGCTCTACGAAGAGATGATAGATATTCCCATCAGCCGGCTTCTTGAGCTGGGTAATCTGGCCCTCAAGCGCGATCGCCAACAATTTGTAGAAACCGCCAAGCTGGTTGACCCGACTTCCTCCGCCAAGACGGTGGCCAGGAAGCTTGGCGACAACCACCCGCCGGCGTATAAATTAATAGCGGAAGCCCAAGCCATCGTCTCGGAAGTCAAGCAGTTCACTATTGATCATCACATAGCCACGATCCCGTCGGAAAATTTGCCGGTGGTGGCGGAAACCCCTTCCTACGCGAAAGATGGATCCTTCGCTACGCTGATCTCGCCCGGCGTTTTTGAAGACAAAATCGAGGGTGCGTTCTATTACATCACACTTCCGGACCCTGGCCTAAGCGCCGCTGGCCGCGAACAATATCTGCGGGCTTTCAACCGACCGGTGCTTTACAACACTACGGTTCACGAGACGATCCCAGGACACTACATGCAGTATCTTTACGAAAAGTACCCGAAAACTAAAGCTCGCCGCCTCGCGGTAGCCAATTCGACTGTCGAAGGTTGGGCCCACTATGCGGAACAAATGATGGTCGAGGAGGGATTTCGAGATCATGACCCCAAAATGCATCTCGGCCAGCTAAGCGATGCCTTGCTGCGCGATTGCCGGGTGATCGTCAGCATCGGTGTACACACCCAAGGAATGACAATTGCGCAGGGCGCGCGAATCTTTGAAGACCGCTGTCTTCAGGAGCCTTCGGTTGCGAAAGCAGAAGCGATGCGTGTGGTCGATGATCCGACGGATCTTTACTACACGATTGGCAAGCTTGAAATTTACAAATTACGTGCCGACTATCAGAAGTTAAGGGGCAATTCTGCTCTTTACAGGAGTTTCACGACGCCTTCCTCAGTGAGGGTGGAGTGCCGATAAAACTGATTCGCAAGGTACTCATGGCGGAATATTCTCAGCCCGTTCTTTAGGGCGCGATTTTGACTCCTTATTCGAAGGTCCGCGGCTCCGTCGCTGGTTCGCTGTTGACCGGCCCGACGGTGACACGCGGCGGTATCGCATCAAACAGCCGCCGTTGCCTTGGGCAGCACTGCGAGCAAGCGGTAAAGGTGTCGCTCCCTGAGACCTTGTACTGAGGTAGACGTTCGAGCCGATCGGATCATCACTGCCGGCACAACGGAACCGGTCGGCGCTGGCGTCCCCACCTGCCGGGCCGGGGCTCGAACACGCCGGGAAGCGGCGTTCCGCAATCCAGGCAACGCCCGTCTCCGGCAAGATGCCATCGGGTGAGGTCGAACCAGTCGCGCCCGATCAACAGCGCGCCGCAGCCGTGGCACCAGGTGCTGCCGCCCGCCCTGTCGTGGACGTTGCCGGTATAGACATATCTCACGCCGTTGGCGCGGGCGATGTCGCGGGCGCGCGACAAGATAGCGACCGAGGTTGCCGGCTTATCGCGCATCTTCCAGTCCGGATGAAACGCCGTGAAATGCAGCGGCACGTCGGGGCCGAGAGCAGACGCCACCCAGCCGCTCAATGCGTCGATCTCGTCATCGGAATCGTTCTCGCCGGGGATCAACAGCGTCGTGATCTCAAACCACCCACTGGTA
>Ga0310915_10001648_pt1 | contig 11686 bp, 12 predicted proteins | sample GREbulkMGAN111_FD_202508 | JGI IMG/M metagenome (GOLD analysis project Ga0310915, IMG submission 202508) | Lab enrichment of tropical soil microbial communities from Luquillo Experimental Forest, Puerto Rico - GRE.bulkMG.AN111 | ecosystem: Environmental > Terrestrial > Soil > Tropical forest >...
CGCGCGGTCACCAATTCGTGACCCGCTAATCGAAGGCTTCAGCCATTTCGTTACCTCCATGACTGCTCCGATTGCTTCCGGCGGGAGCAAATCGCCGGGTGGGCCTTGCACCCACTGGAAAGCGCCGCCTTGTCACGGCGCACACCCATTGCAGGCCATTCGCACCGGATTTCTGTTGCTGCCGACGGCTCGCGGCCGCTCGATCCCGGTGCTGCCCGCCCGGAAGGTGGCGTCAGCGAAGTCGACGAGGGTCAGCATGTTCGCGCGCACAGGCGCATTCCGGGTGTTCCGGAACCTGTCGCTCGGTTTGGAGCCTAAGCCGACGAAGCGCTCACGAGAGGGGGCGAATAGTGTCCGCGGTCAGCGGCCGGCCATTCACGCACTCGCTATCCCCCGGCGCCTCGTCGATGAAGGCAGGGGACAGGGGACGGAGGCGGGGAGCTGCGGAGGACGTGGCGCCAGAACACGGATCACCGAGTAGAGATTATGGCACTTTCTGTTGGCCAGCTTTCGGTGGACAGATAATGTTGAGACTATAGCTGGAGTGCGGCTGCAGCGCCGTGCCGATCGCGAACCACTTGAAGGAGATCTGCTTGTTTATCCGGTCGGAAGTGTCGTAGGTCAGTAGGACGCCCGGCCAATTCGGGATCGGGTAGCCGGCTGACTCGTCCGCATTCGTCGACGCCGCGGTAATGGAGCAGATCGGCCTCTCCTGCAGACCATCAGTAGACGGCGGGAAGAGGGCGCTAGGGACATTCAACGTGACGCCACCCTCGGGGGAGGGATCCTCGCCGGTGAAGAGCAACACGCGATTGAGACCGTTCGTCCACCATCCGCCGGTCGTCGCCACGCCATCGATGGCCAATCCGAACCACGATGCTGCTGGACAACCAGGAAGAGCCTGACCGAAAATGCCGGGGAAGCTACACTGAGCGGCCGGAGCGGCTGGGGCCCCGGTGATGAGCGCCAAGACGAAGCAGAGAGGTGCGAGGAATTTCATGTGGTCTCCTGTGTTAAAGAGCGGGGCCTTTTACCGGATTTGCGCAGGTCCACGGGTCCGCCGCCCCGCCCCTCTTTGCGACCACTGAAGGACGTGGCCGCATCTTGCGAGGATGGAACACCCATTGGCTTACGCTCCGCCGGGCTCTTGCTTCCCGCCTTGAGTTACCCAGGGTAGGATCCGAGGGTCGCCGCAAAGTTCGTCGATTTGCATTAGGAAGTCTGCCGCATAAGCATGGAGCGCCTCCTCGACGATCGACCTGGCCCACGCGAGCCCTCCAGTGCGCGCGGCGGCAAAACGGTAGACTCCGTCGGCGCGGGTGTCTCTAATGGTCCCGCGGGCGCCGGAAACAGGGTCGACCAAGACCCGAGCGGTCCGCTGAGCCTGCGCCACCTTGTCATGCGACGGAGAGCCTCTCTGGCGTCACGTTCAGTGCGCCCCGCCTGAGGGTGACTGGCGCATCAGGGCGATTGTCCACCAAATTCTAAACCAGATGAGCACTTGGTTGCGGTCGCCGCGCGGAATCATCCGGTCCGCGCGCGCTACAGCTTCAAGTTCGGCGTCACACCCGTGCTCGTGCATCATGAAATGAGCAATGCGGTAGATTTCCTCATCCGAAAGCATGGCTCCGCCGCGAGGCAAGACCCGGCGAAAGAGAGCTAATCCAAATTATTGGATAGCGTGATACAGTTAACGTCAAACTTAGTCAAACTTACACAAAAGTTGCTTTGAGGCCAAATATATTCGTGGTTAATGCTGCCAACTATGTCATGTAGTCACTGGGCGTAGGCATGCGCCAAAATGTCGTCGCGGCTGATCTTGTCGTACAAGGTGTAGAAGCGATAGCCGGCCTCTGCCTTAGCTTTCGCGTGAACGCCGTCTGCAGCTTCTGAACACTTTTCGAAGTTGCTAGGTTGCCCAATCTCCAGGTTCCTCACCACGTCTTGCGTTTTTCTTGAACTGAGGCCCCTTCCCTCCCCCGGCGTTACCCGGCTTCCTCGGTGTCGGGTCGGTGGAGGCGCGCTCGATCGCTCTCGCGCTGGCCTCCGTCCGCCGCTCAAACTGGGCGTGCAGTTTTCCCGCACCCAGCTTTCACGAAGACGCAGTTCGCCGCCGCACCAGCCATCCACGCGCCCGAAGCCGCTCCCGAGGACACGGCGGTCCGGGAGGGCGTCGCTGCGATCTATGAAAGACGGGCGGCTCGTGAGACGAGCCTGATGGCCGAGAACCTGTTCCATGCTGCGGCCGCCGCCGCGCGCCAAGAATCATCCGGCGACTGACGCTCAATCGGACGCGGGCTTCCGGCACGGATGCGGCCAATCACAGGTCACGGCGAGTAGTTGTTGCCAGCGTGCCCATTTGCCGTGCTCTCGCCATACCGGGTCGCTTCTGCGTTGCTCGCCCATTGTATGACCGGAGACTCCTCGGCACCGTGTCGTCCGCCGGCCTGCACGGGACTGACAATTCCTCAAGGCGGCGAGAGGGGCAGGCGACGCCAGAGCAAGGCAGTAGCGAGCCCGCCGCACAGCGCTCCGAACGCCGACGCCGCGAAATCAGCTATCGACGGATGCCGGCCGGGCGAGAAGTGCTGGAGATATTCCAGGATGCCGGCGTACACCCAGAAGCCGCCAATGATCTGCATGCTGCCTCGGCTCATGCCGTAGCCTGCCACAGCAATGGCGGCCGACGCAGCGTAGGCAACGAAATGCTCGAGTTGGCCGGGAAGCCCGGTTCGTACCATGTCTTGAGCCGGCAGCAGGGACAAGACGGCGAGGAGAATGACGCAGCACCAAGTCAGAACCCGAAGTGACGTCATGAGGAGGTTAGCGCCCATAGGCTGACCTTTATCGACGGTGACGGATCTGGCAAGTACGTTTTCAGCAGTACGGTTCGGCGTCGCAGGATACCCCGCGATCGCGACAACGCCGAACTTCCCTGGGCCTTCTCTGTTCGGCCGATTTTAAATCCCTGTTCGATCGGTTTCATCCCCGGTTCGACCGGTTAGGGAATTTGGCCGCTCGATCGATGAGATTACACTGACTTGCGGGTCGGGGTTGCGGTCCGAAACGCGGCGAAATCGAGTTTTTCCCGTTATTTTCCCATCGACCAGGGACGCGCCAAAGTCACCGCAGATCGACGATCTCGATCCAGTTTGGCTGGTGGCCCATCGAGTATTGCTTGAGATTGGTCAGCGCACCCGATTGCGGGTCGATCCGGTAGACCGTCATCGCGTTCGAATCGAGCCCGACCGAAAGCAGGAAGCGGCCGCGCGGGTCGATATTGAAGCCGCGCGGTGTCGTCTCGGTCGGGAAGTGACCGATCGGCGACAGTGTTCCTTTTTCGGGGTCGATGCGGTAGCCGGCGAGCGTGCTGGTCTTGCGCTCGCTGCCATAGAGAAACCGGCCGTCCGGCGTCACGTGCAGGTCGGCGGCGGCGGGCTGTTCCTTGAAATCGGCCGGCCGCGCGTCGACGAACTGCAGCTCCGCCAATGTCCCGGTCGCCGGATCGATGGCGTAGGCGCCGATCGTGTCGGTCGTCTCGGTGATCAGGTAGAGGAAGCGCCCGCTCGGGTGAAGCGCCATATGCCGCGGACCCGCACCCGGTTTGGTGTGAACTTCGCCAGGCCCGAGGGGCGACAATGTCCCGGTCGCCGGGTCGAATCTCCACTCCATGATGATGTCGCTGCCGAGGCTCGTCGCGTAGCAATACCGGTTGGTCTCGTCGACCAGAATGCAGTGCGATTTCGGTCTGTCCGGGACAATCTGGGTTGTCTTTTCGACGACGTGGCCGTTGGCCTCAATCGGGTTGATGGTCAACTTATTGCCCGGATAGGAGGCGCTCAGCAGGTAGCGGCCGGTCCGATCGGTGACGATATAGGCCATGCTGTCCTGCAGCGGCGTGGTCGCGAGGTGGGTCAGATGCCCGCTCGCGCGGTCGATTGCAAAGCTCGATACCGGAAAGGTGTCGCTGCGCAATGCCGCGTAGAGAAACCGATGGTCGGGCGTCACCGCCATCGGCGTGCTCGAAGGCGACGGCTTGTCGGTGCCGGGCACGGGAACCTTCTCTAGGATGGTCAGATCCCCGCTGTCGCGGTTCATGGCGAGGACATAGACCTCCTTGCCGGCTGCATTGGACACATAGACGACCGTATCCGGGGTATTGTCCGCCATCGCTTTTCGTCCTTCGATGAAGGGGCTCGGCAGCGCGATGCCGCCGAGCCCGAGCGCGAGTACTCGCCGCCGCGTCGGGGCGCTCATTCGCGTTGCATCTGGCGGGCGGCGCGCGCAGCCGGACGCTCAACGCAGTTCTTGAGCCACGCGGCTACCTTTGGGAATGGGGACATGTCGATCTGCGCCGGTCGCGCCCAGGCAAGAATGCTGGCGACGTTGAGGTCGGCGACGGTGAAGTGGTCGCCAAGCAGGTAGAGGGTGGGGCCGAGAACGCCGTCGAGCGCTTTGAGCGGTGCCGCGAGCGACTTCTCGGCGGCGTCCGCCGTTGCAGGATCGCGCTGGTTCTCCGGAAAGATCGCCCGGTTCATCATCGCGGTCAGCACCGGGCGCTCCACCTCGGTCATTCCCCAGAAGCTCCATTGCCAGGCCTGTGCCTCATCCTCGCGACGGCTCGGATAGAGCCCAGCCGTGTTGTATCTCTTGGCTAGATAGAGGTTGATCGCCATCGATTCCCATAGGATGAAGCCGTCATCGTCGATAACCGGAACGTGCCCGTTGGGATTGAGCGCCAGATGCGCGGGCGTGCGCGTCTCGCCGGTGGCGAAATCGACCTTCACATGCTCATAGTCGAGCCCGAGCTCCTTGGCCATCCACAACACACGAGCCGCGCGCGAGCGCGCGACGCCATAGATCTTCAGTGTCATCGCCCCTCCCCCTTACCTGAGATCCCGCCCGGCTGCGTCGCCGGTGAGGAAGATGTTCGGCTTTAGGAACATCGACAACACCAGCGCACCGTCGGGAGAGCGCGCGATGTGCCGGTTGCCTTTGGGCCGCCACACGTAATTGCCGGCGCGTACCTCGCCTTCGTCATCGACGAGACTGCCTTCGAGCACAAAGGTCTGCTCGATTTCGACATGCTCGTGCAGGGCCAGCTCGCTTCCCGGCTGCCAGCGGAACAGCGCGGTCAAGAGCCCGGTCTCCGGGTCTTCCAGCAAGACCTTCATGTCGATGCCTGGGCACGGGGTCGGCTTCCACGGCAGGCTCTCTACTTCGACATAGCGCGAGGCCAGCGGGCCGAGCTTCTCGGCCTTTTCCAAAAACGGGGTCGTAGCGGTCATCGGCTTCCTCCAATAATTTGTCGCCGATCATAGCGGAAAACCCGGGTCGACGGGCGCCTGCGGCGATTTCCTAACGCTATCTTGACGCTTTTTGGATTCATCGGCCTCGGGCGCGCGTGGCGCACAATGGCGGAATGGTAGTCGGCATTCCTGCGTTCTGCCATGCGAGCGGCCAGTACGGATAATCATCGATGACGGGTGCATCCAAACTATTCATCGTCGCGGCAGCCATCCTGGCGATGATGGTCGCGCGCCCGGTCGAGGCGGGGCATGAAGGGGGAGGCGGGCACGGGGGAGGCGGGCACGGGGGAGGCGGGCACGGGGGAGGCGGCTGGGGCTGGCGCGGGGGCGGCTGGCACGGCGGCGAAGGCGGGCACGAGGGCGGTGGGTGGCACGGGGGCGGCGGCTGGGGCTGGCATGGGGGTGGCGGCTGGCACGAGGGCGGTGGCTGGCACGGCGGCGGCTGGCATGGTGGCCCGGGATGGCGAGGAACCTTTGCCTCTGCGCAATTCGGGCATGGCTGGGGTGGGCCCGGGTTTGCTGGTCGCGGCTTAGGCTGGTGGGATTGGCGCCACGCATGGGCTTGGAACGATTTCGGTTGGGGGTGGGGCGCAGGCGCCTGGGCGTGGGGCGGTCTGCTAGTGGGCGCGTCGTTCGGCGTAATCGTCGCTCCGCCGCTGATCGTGGCACCTCCGCCGATCTACATAGCGCCACCACCGATCGTGCTCGGACTTCCGGCGATCGCTCCGCCGCCGATCGCGGCAGGCCCCCCGCCACCAGTAGCTCCTCCTCCCGTGGCCGCGGCCCCGCCGCCTACCGGCGCGTTGCTCGGCGCGGCATTGCCGCCACCGGTCATGGTGCTGCCATCGCCTGAGATCGTTGTCGCCGCGGCGCCGCCGCTCGTCGTCTTTACGCCGCCTGCCTTCGGGCTCTTTATCGGTCTGGCTTTCGCGACGATCGAACCGGGCTGGTGGCACGGCGGCTTCATCACCGGTGGCTTTGGCGCCGTCGGAGCAACGGCAGCGATAGCGCATTTCGGCCACCGGGGTTTTGCCGGCGAGCCTGTGGGCTTCCATGGCCGACTGGGAGGCACGTCCCGGTGGGCCTGGGGCGGCGGTTGGTATGGCGGATGGGGCGGCCGCGGCTGGCACGGCGGCGGCTTTGGCGGCTGGCACGGCGGTGGGGGCTGGCACGAGGCCCGGATGGGCGGCGGCTTCGGTGGCGGCCACGGCCGGTGGCGCTGAGGAAAATAGATATGTTCGGCTCATTCCTTGCACGTGGTGTCGCTCTGGCGGTCTTCCTGGCGCCCTCCATCGGGCTCGCGCAATCGACAGCTCCTCTCCCTCCGACGGCCGCGCCCCCGGCTTCGGCAGCCCCTGCGGCTGCGCCTCCATCGAGCACGCCCGCGCCCTCCGCCGCAACCCAAGCCGCCACGGATCAGCGGATTAAAATGCTGCAGTCACAGCTCGGCATCACCAAGGCGCAGATGCCTCTCTGGTCCGCCTTTACTCAGGCCATGCGCGACAACGCGGCAGCCACGGATGCGCTCTTCACGCAGCGCGCCGGCGCCGTGGCGACAATGAACGCGGCCGACAACATGCATTCCTACGCCCAGATCGCTCGCGCCTACGCCGACAACACCGAGCGCCTGGCGACCGCTTTCGACTCTCTTTATGCGAGCCTCTCGGACACCCAGAAGCAGGCCGCCGACACGCTGTTCCGTCAGCAGGCAACACCCGCCGCCCAGCCGCGCGCCCGGCGCTGACGCGCCTCACCCAGCGATTCCCGATCGCTGCGGCGAGTTTCGCTGGAAACCGCGGCGGGTCTCGGCGATGATGCCCCAAATCCTTGGGAGGGACCAATGGCAAAGGGCATCCTGGTCGCGGCAATGGATTTCTCAGCCGCCCCTGAAGACGAATTTCACGACTGGTACGATCTCGAGCACGTCCCGGAGCGGCTGAGGGTATCCGGTTTTCTAAACGGTGATCGCTGGATCGGTGCGACGAACCCGAAGATCTCGGTTGCGACCTATGATGTCGAAAATGTCGACGTGCTGAAGAGCCCACCCTATCTGGCGGTAGGAGGCGAGAATTCCTCGCCTTGGACAAAGCGCACCGCTCGCTTCCGCAAGAGTCTGATGCGCTACGAGGGGGAGCAGCTTTTTCCCGGCGACCGAACGGCGCCCTCGGAGGCCGCCGCACTGTTGGTCATCGCGATGAACATCTCCCCAGAGCACGAGAGCGACTTCAACGAGTGGTACAACAAGGAGCACGTCCCGGCGCTCGGCGCGGTGCCCGGCACCTTGTGCGCGCGCCGCTACCGCGGCGCTGGTGCCACCCAGCGTTACGTCGCACTCTACCATTTTACTTCACCTGAGGTGCCGAGCTCCGCCGAATGGCGTAAGGCCGCCGATACGCCGTGGACGCAGCGTCTGCGGCCGCATTTCCGCGACATGGTGTGGTTCGACCGCCGCCGGTACAACCGCGCCCGATAATATGGATATCGGGTTTACCGAAGAGCAGGAGCTGCAGCTCTATATCGAGCGCGCCAAGGCCTCCGAGGTCGCCTTCGGCGACGCCACTTGGCACCGCGAGCGCGCCGCTTGGCTGATGACCGCGCAGCTGCGCGGCGAGTGAATGCGGGGCATTCGGCAGAACAATTTCGATGCGCTGCGTCTGGTCGCCGCCGTCTCGGTCGTCTTCTCGCATTCCTTCCTGATCGCCGAGGGCGCACAGGACCATGAGTGGCTGATACGGCTGACCGGCAACCAATCGATCCTAGGTCTTGTCGGGGTCTTTGTGTTTTTTGCGATCAGCGGCTTTCTGGTGACGCAGAGCTTCGAAGAGACCGGCGATGCGTGGCGTTTCCTGGCCAAGCGGGCATTGCGCATCTTCCCCGGGCTGTTCGTTGCCACCTTGCTATCCGCCTTTGTGCTGGCTCCGCTCGTCACGACTCTATGGCCAAGCGCCTTTCTGCACCGACCGGAGCCTTATGAGTACGTCGTCGGCAATACCCTGCTCGATCAAACCGTGCACGAGTTGCCCGGGGTGATGTTCGTCAATAATCCGGTAGGGCTCGAGATCAACGGCTCTCTATGGACCTTGCGCCTCGAGTTCGCCATGTACCTGATGGTCCTGGTACTCGGCCTGCTGCGGCTGTTGACCGTGCCGATAGCGATTTTGTTGTTGGCGTTGGGCATGGCTTGCCTACACTTCGAGATGCTCAATCCACTCGAGAAATGGGGCTGGTTCTTCCAACTGCTCAGTGGTTGGGGGTGGCTGGTCGCCTTCTTTGCCGCAGGCATGGTTTTTTACAAGCTACGAAATACCCGCATTTTCGACGGGCGCGTCGCGCTCTTGGCACTCGCCGGCCTCGTGCTCAGCGTGCCAGCGCGCCAGTTCATTTTGCTGTTCCCGCTATGTGGCTGCTATCTGGCGCTGTGGCTCGCTCTGACCCCGCGCTTGCCGGTTATTCCGGTTGCGCGCTTTGGCGATCTGTCCTACGGCATCTATATCTATGGCTGGCCGGTTGAGCAGGGGGTGGTCTGGCTGCTTGGCGGCCGGGCGGCGTGGTGGCAGGTGTTCCTGCTCGCATTGCCGGCGACAGCAACGCTCGCCTTCCTGTCCTGGCATCTGGTCGAGCGCCCGGCCCTGCGCCTCAAACCGGCGGCGCGGCGTTCCCCGGTGGCTCCGCGTCGAGACGCTGGTGTGGAAGTTGGTCCCGCCGCTAGTATGGTCTCTCTCGGGCGATCTTAAGGAAGGGGAAAGGATGCGGATACACAACCTCTATACGGATGCGAACGGCCAGTCCCACTTCCGGGACATCGAAGTCGAATGGGTCGAGGAGACCCGCTCGGGTAAGCTGTCGAAGCGTCTGCCGGCGACCGGCATAATTTTCCGCGAAGTCCCGCCGACCTATGACCTCGACTGGCATCCGGCACCGCGGCGCCAATACATCATCAATCTCGACGCCGGCGTCGAGATCACCGCGAGCGACGGCGAAACCCGCAAGATCGGCGCCGGCGAGGTGTTCCTGGTCGAGGACACGACCGGCAAAGGTCATCTCTCCAAGGCGATCGACGGCAAGGTTCGCAATTGTATCTTTGTACCCATCGAATGAGGGAGCACCAGAGATGAGGCTGCTTTTTTTTGACGACTACAAGCTGGGTGTGCTGAAGGGCGACCGCGTCGTGGACGTGTCGTCGGTCGTGCGCGACATCCCGCATACCGGTCCGGGCGATCTGATGAACGGGCTGATCGCGCGGTTCGACCAATATCGTGCAAAACTCAATGACGCCGCGGCGAGTAACCAGGGTGTCGCGTTGTCATCCGTCAGGGTGCGCCCGCCGTTGCCCAAGCCGGCCAATATCGACGCGATGGCGGTCAACTACATGGAAGACGGCACGCGCAGCGCGCCGGCGCCGATCAACGCGTTCCAAAAAACAGCAAACGCGATCTGCGGACCCGGCGATACGATGGTATTGCCCGATGCGCCGGCGACGATCTTCGAGGGCGAGGCTGAACTCGCGCTCGTGATTGGCAAGAAGGCGAGCAACGTCAAAGCCGCCGACGCGATGGACTACATTTTCGGCTATACCTGCTTTATCGACGGCTCGGCGCGCGGCCTCCCGGCCCCCGGATTTTTTGCCATGAAGTCCCGCGACACCTTCGCGCCGATTGGCCCTTATCTCGTGACCAAGGACGAGATCCCGGATCCGCAGAAACTGCAGATCCGGTTGTGGAACAACGGCACCTTAATGCAGAACTTCAACACCAGCGACATGGCGCACAAGATCCCGCGCTGCATCGAGTGGTTGTCGTCGGTCCACACTCTGGAGCCGGGCGACCTCATCGCGACCGGTACCAACCACCGCGGCCTCAACTCCTTCCAGGACGGCGATAAGATCGAGCTCGAGATTGACGGTCTCGGCCGGCTCGCTTTCAACGTCAAGGACGAGCTGAAGCGTACCTGGGGACGCGAGACCCGCCTGCAAATGCACGAGAAGGCGGCGCAGAAGACGGCTGGCGCCTATCCGGACATCACGCCGCAATTGACCGGCAAATACGCACCCGCCGCACGCTAGTCTTAGCCCCTCACCCCTCCCTCCTCCCGCCCGCGGGGAGAGGGAGGGGTGAGGGGTAGCCCGGACCGGACTGATAACGAAGGACGACCGAAATGACCAACGGCGGGTTTGCCTACAGTCACCTCTTTGCCAAAGATCTGCCGCCGCCGGCGCCGCGCTGGACGGGCTTCCCGAAATACAACTTCATCGGCGGCCATAACGATCCGGCGCGCATCCCCGCCGCAGCGCTCGCCGAGGCGGCGACAGCCGTGCTGACACGGCGCGGTGCCGATCTGGCGCTCTATAATTTCGACGGTCCGCAAGGCTACCGCGGCTTGCGTCAGCTTGTCGTCGACAAGGTCGCCCAACGGCCGGCGATCAAATGCACGGTCGACGACGTGCTGATCACCTCGGGCTCCGGACAAGCCATCGACCTCGTCAATGGTCTCCTGCTCGAGCGCGGCGACACCGTCATCCTCGAGGAGTTCAGCTATGGCGGGGCGCTGACCAAATTGAAACGCCTCGGGGTCAACGTCATCGGCGCGCCGCTCGACGATGATGGGCTCGTGATCGACGGTCTCGAGCGCATATTCGAGGATCTCGGGCGCAGAGGGATCCGGCCGAAATACGTCTATACGATCCCCACCGTGCAAAACCCGACCGGCTCTATATTGCCGCGCGAACGGCGCGAGGCGCTTTTGGCGCTGACCCGTAGGCACGGTGTCCCGGTATTCGAGGACGAGTGCTACGCCGACCTGACTTGGGAAGGATCGGGCCCGCCGTCGCTATATGCAATGGACCCGCAGCAGGTGATCCACATCGGTTCGTTCTCGAAGACCTTGGCCCCATCTCTACGGCTCGGTTATGCGGTCGCCGTCCCCGAGGTCATGAGCCGGCTCGTCGCGTGCAAGCGCGAGACCGACAGCGGCACCGGCGCGCTCGATCAGATGGTCGTCGCCGAGTACTTCTCGCAGAAATTCGACGAGCACGTGGGCGGCCTGACGCAGACTTTGCACGACAAGCTCGACGCGATGGTCGAGGCCGTCGAGCGCGAGTTCGGCACGACGGTCGAAAAGATCTGGAAGCCGAAAGGCGGTATCTTTTTGTGGCTTAAATTACCCGACCGGATCGACGTGACCAAGCTCGTCGCGCCCGCCGCCAAGGCCGGGGTCGTCTTCAACCCCGGCCCCGAATGGTCGTGCAATCCGGCCAAGAGCGAGTCGCATCTGCGGCTCTGCTTTGCATTGCCGACAAAGGACAACATCCGCGCCGGGGTCGCGGCCTTTGCCCGCGTCTGCTTCGAGGAGACCGGCATCCCCGAGCAGAGCGCCAACAT
>Ga0310915_10001650_pt1 | contig 11679 bp, 8 predicted proteins | sample GREbulkMGAN111_FD_202508 | JGI IMG/M metagenome (GOLD analysis project Ga0310915, IMG submission 202508) | Lab enrichment of tropical soil microbial communities from Luquillo Experimental Forest, Puerto Rico - GRE.bulkMG.AN111 | ecosystem: Environmental > Terrestrial > Soil > Tropical forest >...
CCCGATCGAAATTTCGCCGTACCATCGCCATCACTTCCTTCAAGGCGACGTCTCTACGGTACGAGGGGAAGCCCAGGTGTTGGTGTCGATGGCATCCGAATTCTGAACGTGATGGCATGTGAAGATTGACCGCCTGGATGGGTGGCTGGTGGGGTCAGGCGATGACCCAGCCCCGGCTCCGTGGTGCAGCCCGAGGGTGGCCAGTCGGTCGAGGTTGAGGGCGCTGGCTCGGGTGAGGATGTCGATGAGCGTGGAAGACGCGCGCGGACACCGCGCGAGCCGACTCGGATAGCTAACCGTCACTTCCGAGGCCGGCGCCGAGCATCGCCAGCGAATCCCTCAGGTGGTCGCCGAGCTTGCGGCTGGCCCGAACCCGATGTGTAGCGACCGTGATGCGGTACGCCCCGACCGCGGCCACGGCCATCAGCTGGGCCAGATCGTCATCGGCGGGCGACGTGCCGCGGTGTCGGCACAACGCCTCGACGGCGACGGCTTCTGCTTGTGCGATGTACTGCAGGTAGCGGGCCTGCAGCGCGGGTTCGTGTGACCAGAGGTCCATGCGCCGCACGGCGGTTCGCTGATCGGTGACGTCGAATCGCCCGATGAACTCGACCAGCGATTCACTCACCGCGACCCACTCGCCCAACCCGGCGGACAATCGGGCAGACAATGCAGCCCCGAACCCGGCGATGACCTTCGGCAGGTCATGGAACATGACGTCTTCTTTGGAGCCGAAGTACCGGTAGAACGTGCGTGGCGAGCAGCCGGCGGCCTCGGCGATCGCCTCGACCGTCGTCGCCTCGAATCCGTCGCGGACAAACAACCCGATGGCGATGGCGACGATTTCATCGCGCGAATCCTGCCTACGCCGCTCCATCAGACTCGGACGTTCACCCATGACAGCCACTATACTGCTGGCAGCTATTGATCTTTTGGCAGTAACTGCCTATGTTGTCCTCTATGTCAATTCCTGCGCACGAACGCTTCGCTGATGAGGCGTTCTTCCTGTCCCCGATCAACCCGACCGCCACCGCCGACCAGCGTGACCTTGAGGCATTGGCCCTGGAAGTTGTGAAGTCGCGGACGATCGTCGATGCGCAGGCCCAGGCCACCACGCGCTTCAAGATCATGGGCGGTTCCGACATCCCCGCGGAGGCGCTGGAGGGCATCGACGCGAAGATGTACGAGTGGGCCTACCATTACGTGATCCTGGCCCTGAACTCGGATTCGAACTACCCCAAGGTGCTCGGCCACGGATACGGCCCGCCCCACGAATGGCTTGGCATGAAGGTGCCCGGATGCCGCGGCCTGGGTACCGGCGAGAATCCGGACAACCACTACAGTTTCGTTCCCGTCGACGGGCATTCGCGATTCGCGTTGTACGGCAAAGTGTCCGACCAGCCGGTCGGCGACTGCCCGATGTTCATCACCAGCAATCTGTCGCAGTCGATGAACGTGGCCTGGCTGGACTGGCGCGACGTAGAAATCGGCGAGGACCGCACCTTCGTCGTCACTATCGGCCCCGAGCCTGCCGACGGGCGGACCAATCACTTGCAAACGTCGCTCGATGCCAAATACCTGTTCATCCGCGACGGTCGGCGCGATTGGGGGCAAGTGCCCAATGCCTATCGCATCGAGCGGCTGGACCCGCCGACGGCGCCACCGCTGAGCGTTGAGCACCTTACGCAGGTGGCCAAGCGGTTCATCATCGACGATGTTTCGACGAACTACTGGTTCAAGCAGATGGTCGCCTTCCTGGAGCCCAACACGATCACCGGGCCGGATAACAGCTCCGCGGTGGGTGGCATGCAAACCCAGAAGCTGGTGCGCGGGCGGGTGAGCCTGGCCGACGACGAGGCCTTCGTGCTGACACTGAGCCCGGGTGGCTCCGACTACTGGGTGCTCACGCTCTATGACTGGTGGCTGATGAGCGGCAACTTCTGGGACCGCACCAGCTGCCTCAACACCACCCAGAGTGTCCCTAACCCCGACGGGACTTATACGTACGTCTTCTCCATTCAGGATCCGGGCGTGCACAACTGGATCGACACCCTCGGATGGCACGAGACGCTGTTCTTGCAGCGCTTCCAGTTACTGCCCCGCGCCGACAAGGGCGCGGGCGACCAGCCCTGGGCCGGCGGAAACCCCACCGCTGAGGGCGAACTCGTCAAGCTCACCGACCTCAAGGCGGTGCTCCCGGATGGCACCAAGTGGGTCACGCGCGAGGAACGCCAACAACAACTCGCCGAACGCCGCGAGGCATTCGCGAAGCGCCACAGAGTCTGCCTGGAGCAGCCATGACCGACACCACGACCACAACACCACACCCCGACCACCGCGTGCAATGGCAGCCCCCGCCACGGCCGGAGTGGGTGCACGCCATCAACGAAGAGGGCGCCTGTATGGACATCCGGGGGATCGTGCCCCTGGATGAACGCTCGCTTCTCGATACGGCCATGCGCAACACCGGTCGCGACGACTTCGGTCCTGATGACTGGCGCGAGCCGTTCAGAGTGTTCATCAAGTCACTCGAGGACGAGGCCGAACTCAACCTGATGGGTCGGTTACGGACGCGCTCGGACATCTTGATCCTGCTGGAGGCCAAACTCCAGATCGAGGACACCTACAAGCGGCACCCCGAGATCAACAACGAGGAGATCCACGAGCCGATCATCATCGTCGGGCAGGGCCGCTCGGGTACCTCCCTGATGCAGAACGTTCTGGCCGCGCATCCCGACAACGGCACGCTGATGCACTGGGAGATGATGTTTCCCTGCCCGCCGCCGGAAGCCGCCACATACCGGATGGATCCGCGGATCGAGAAGGCCAACAAACTGGTCGACCAATGGAACCGTGTCACACCGACTTTTCCGTCGATGCACGAGCTGGCCGGCGATATGCCTTTCGAAGACAGCGCGATGATGGCGATCAACTTCATGGCGCCGACGTGGCTGGACACCTTCGGACAGGTACCCAGCTATGACGCCTACATCTTCACTCAGGACACCGGCCCGGCGTTCCAGTGGCACAAGAAGGTCCTCAAACTGCTGCAGTGGCGTAACCCGCGCAAGCGGTGGGTCCTCAAGGATCCCATGCACCTGGACCGCATGCCCGACTTGCTGAAGGTTTACCCGGACGCGAAATTCGTCTGGCCGCACCGCGATCCGACCCACGCGCTGGCATCACTGGTCAGCATCATCGGCACCATCCAGTGGAGCCGCAGCGACCATCCGTTCAACAACGTATCGCTGGAATACATGACGGATCCGAACATTTCGGCTGCCCGGTTCGGCGCGGTGATCAATCAGATCGAGACTGGCGTCATCCCGTCCAACCAGATCTACAACGTGCTCTACCAGGATCTGGTCGCCGATGTCGTCGGCACCGTCGAGGAGATGTACCGGCACTTCGGCATCGAAATGACCGAAGAAGGCCGTAAGGCGATGCAGCAGTACATGATCGACAACCCCCGCGACAGCCGACCGGTGCACCGGTTGAACTTAGGTACACCCGATGTCGTGGCCCGGGCCCGTCAGGCGCTGCACAGTTATCAGGATTACTTCGGCATCCCGACGGAGTAGCGGTGCATCAACCGGAGGGCCTGATCGATGTTGCGAGGACCCGTCGCGTGGTGTCCTGGTCGCGCTCATCGTCGGCGAACTTTCTGACATCGTCTGGCAGAGTGGCACTTTGAGAGAAGCGTCATTTTCTACCACATCGCATGGACTGAGCGGTACCATTTCTCGGCTCAGGTTCTCATGACCATGCCGGGGACAGGGTCGGACCATGCGGGCCCCGAGGAATCAATCGTTCACAGGGCCGCAGCACTGTCACTCGACGAGACGAATTGGGGAGATGCCGCGCAAAGCGCGTCTCGGCCGCGTCGGATGAGCGGTATTGACATGCTGTTTGTGAAGATGGACCGCCGGTCGGCGTATCAACACACGCTCAAGATCGCAATCGTGGATCCATCGGAAGACCCGGCTGGCTGGTCATTTGACCGCTACCGCGGGCTCGTCGAGCAGCAATTGCGTGCCGTGCCGCTCATGCGGCAACGCTTCTTGAACACGCCGCTTGGCCTTCATCGCCCCATCTGGGTCGACGATCCCGACTTCGACCTCGACGTTCATCTTCGCAGGGTGCACTGTCCGCAGCCGGGTGGCATGGCCGAGTTTTGCACGCTGGTCGAACAGGTCTACTGCCATCCACTCGACCACGAGAGGCCGCTCTGGCAGGTGTGGGTCGTTGAGGGCCTACAGGACGGACGGGTGGGACTGCTGGCACTCATTCATCACTCCTACGCAGATGGCGCCGGGATGCGCTCCATCCTCGAACAGATGACGTCGAGCGAACCGCGTGACCTGTCATTAACTGCTGGCAGCGACCTGCCGATGGCATCACCACTGCCTTCCAGGCGTATACAGCTCGCGTGGGCAGCTCATGACATTCCGCCGTTGATTCGGGCAGTGCCCCCGACCCTCAAGGCGGTGCGAGAGCGGCTGCGTCTGGAGCGGGAGTATGCCGCACGCGGCGCGAGCGACCGGCCGACGGCCGCCGACAAGCGCAGACCGCAGCCCTTCGGGGGTGTTCTTTCACGCGGGCGGAGGTTTGCCTGCGGCACGGTGTCGCTCGCAGACATGCAACTGGTCCGCAAATCACTCGGTGGAACCGTCAATGACGTATTCCTTAGCTGCGTGGCCGGCAGCGTGCGGGCTTTTCTGATGTCCAGGGGTAAGGCTTGCAATTCGCCGCTGGTTGCGGCGATGCCGTTGACGACCATTCCGACCTCCCGCCGTGAGGCCATCGGCGGGAATTTCTCCTCGTCGGATGACATCTGGCTGCACGCCGAGATCGAAGATCCGATCGAGCGGCTGGCCGCGACGCGCGCCTCCGCGCAGGCCACCAAGGATCATTTCGCGATCGCGGCCAAGGCAGATCCATTCGCGCTAGCCGACTGCATCCCAGGCGGGTTGCTTGCCGGCGCGGCACGGTTGAACGAGCGCAGCGCTGGGCTTCTGACGCCGGTCAGCAACGTCATCGTCTCGAACGTCCGCGGTTTCGAGGAGCGCCGCTACCTCGGACGATGGCGTCTGGAGCAGTGGTTTTCAACCGGACAGATTTGGCACGGTGCGACCCTGAACTTCACCGGGTGGAGTTATACGGACGATTTCGACGTCTGCGTGTTGGCCGACTCGTCGCACGTCTCTGACGCCTGGCCCCTTATCGAACAGTTCAAGACCGCGCTGAAGGAACTTGTCGGATGCTCGCGCGCCGGGAGGCCGGAATGAGTCGACTTACGCCGCTTGAAACATCGTTTTTCGCAATGGAGTCGCCAACGCGCCCGATGCACGCCGGTGGGGTGATGCTCTTCGACGCGCCGGAGCACGGCGACGTCGACACTTTCGTTGATGACGTGTTCGCCCGCTTCCGCGCCACACCTGCGGTGCCGCCATGGAACCGGCGTCCGGTGATCAGGCTTCCACTACCACACTGGGAGGCCGTCGAAAACGTCGAGCTCGACTATCACGTCCGCCGCGCCACGTTGCCGCGGCCTGGTTCTATCCAGCAGCTGATGGAACTCGTCTCGCACCTGTACCCGACGCTGCTGGATCGGGATCGGCCGCTGTGGGAGGCCTACATTATCGATGGCATCGAGCATGCCCGCACCGCGGTTTTCGTCAAGGCACACCATTCACTGGCGGACGGCGTTGGGGGCTTGAAGATGTTTTTTGGGTCGTTGTCGAATTCTCCCGACGACGATCCGCGGCCGGTGTGGGCGGGACCGAGGGAAAATTCGCCGCGACGGTCAACCAGCGAGGAATCGGGGTGGGCAAGTCGAATCGCTCGCGTCGCTCAGATGCCCCGCGCGCTGGCGCAGTCTGTGCCCGACACTGTGCGGCTGGCGCTCGACGGACCCGCGCCGCCCTTCATGGCGGCGAAGACACCGACGACCGGTACCCATATCAGTGCTGCTCGCAGCTTTGCTGCGCTGGAGTTGCCGCTGTCGGATGTCAAGCGGGTCGGCAAGGCTCACGGCGCCACCGTCAACGATGTTCTGCTCAGCCTCTGCGACGATGCGATGCACCGCTACGTTAGCGAGGAGCAGGGCGTCGATGCGGGCCGAATGGTCGCGATCATGCCGCTATCCACCCGCAAGGAGGGCGACGAGGCGACGCATGCAGCGGGTGCAGTGCTGGTCTCCCTCGGTGCACCATCGGCAACGCCGCAGGAGCGGATCAAGCAGGTCGTCGCGTCGACCCACCACGTGAAAGCCCGCGTGCGGCGGGCGTCGCCGCTGGCATTCCAGCTTCAGACCTTCGCGGTACTCGCAGCCATGGAGCTTCGCGAACAGCTGCCCGTAGGCCGCAGTTTGGTCCCCAACGTCGCCAATTTCACCCTTTCCAACGTGTCCGGATCCCCCTCGGGCGCGCTGTATCTCGGTCGTGCCCAAATGGCGGCGCTGTACGCGGTGCCGATCGTCACCGGCTCCAATGCGGCAAACATCACGGTGATTCCGTACCGGGAGTCGCTGTGCATTGGAATCGGTGCAGCGCGCAATTTAATCCCGAACACCCCCCGCCTGGCCGAATTGATTCAGGCAAGCTTTGCTGGGCTGCGCGAACGCTTACCGACGAAGGTCGCGAGCCGATGAGCCTCCGCGCAAGGGTGGTCAACTCGCTCTACCGGTATGGGCTGAAACCCACGATGGGTCCCGATCTGACGCTGGAGGGTCTGCGGAGCAGAGCGCAGCGATTGGAACGGCTCTCGGGCCGTCCCCCGAGGGGCACCCGTATAAACCGGCTGAACCTCGGCACTTTCGTTGTTGAAGAGATTATTCCCGCGGCTGGGCCGGAGGACCGCACTGTTCTGTACTTACCGGGCGGCGGCTTCGTGCTTCGTACGCCCGCCGTTCACCGGGCGCTCGTGGGCCGGCTGTGTCGGCAGGCACGGGCTTCGGCGTTACTCGTCTTTTATCGCTTGGCTCCGGAGAACCCGTTTCCGGCCGGCTTGCAGGATTGTGTCGCCGCCTACAGGCATCTATTGGAGCGCGGGATTGACCCGGGCACGATCGTGGTCGGGGGCGACTCGGCGGGTGGCGGCATGACTCTCAGTCTGTTGCTTGCACTGCGGGATCAACAACTTCCGCTGCCCGCCGCCGCGTTCACCCTGTCGGCGGTCACCGATTTGCGCATACACCGCGATGGAACGCGGACAACAAACCGCGACTCGGACGTGATGCTGTCAGTTGAGGTCTCGGAGGGGTGGCACACCACGTACGTGGGCGGCGACCCACGCCGGTTGTACGAGCCACTCGTGTCACCGGTGCTGGGCGATTACAGCGGCCTGCCCCCTCTGCTCATGCAGGCGAGTTCGACCGAGGTCCTGCTCGACGACACTCGCAAAGCGGCGAACGCCGCCGTCGCGGCGGGAGTGAACGCCTCGGTTCAGGTGTTCACCAATGTGTCTCACGTATGGCACATCATCCCTCACCTTCCCGAGGCGCGTCGTGCCCTCACAGAGATCTCGAATTTCATCCGATACCACACCGCGCCGAAGGGATTCACGTGACGGTTGACAAGGCGTCGGCACGCGACCACGCCATCGCGGGTTTGCTGGCGCACTCCACAGAAAGGTACGCAGACAAAGCGGCGCTGTCAGTCAAGCGCGACGGCCGGTGGATAGACCTCAGTTACGGTGCCCTTGCGGGCATCGTCGGCGAGTTCGGCCTCGGGCTTGTCGATTTGGGTCTGGGCCGCGGAGACCACGTGGCGATCTTGGGCGACACCCGGCCGGAGTGGACATACGCGCAGATGGCCGTTACGACTGCGGGCGCGGTGATCGTCCCGATCTATCCCTCCAGTTCGCCCGACGAATGTCGATGGATCCTCGAGAACTCCGAAGCCAAGATGCTGATCTGCGAGAACGCGGCACAAGTGGAGAAGATTGAGCCATTCCGTCGTGATCTCCCGCTCCTTGAGCGAGTCATCACCATCGAACCGGTCGATCATCACTCGGACACGTTGGCATGGGAAGCAATCCGACGCTCTGATGATGCTACCCAGCTATGGTCGTCGACCGCATCCGTACGACCCGAGGACACGTTCGCGATCGTCTATACCTCCGGCACCACCGGTGCGCCGAAGGGCTGCGTGTTATCGCACCGCAACATTCGCGCCACCCTTGATGCGCTCGAAGACCATGAGCCCATCCGGCCTGGGGAGAGCACCTATCTGTTCTTACCGCTGGCTCACGTCTTCTCGTTGATCCTTCAGCTGCTGTGTTTGGATGTCGGTGGCCGACTCGGCTATTGGAGCGGGGATCCAACTCGGATCATCGAAGAGATTCAGGAGGTGCGGCCGGCGTATTTCCCGGCTGTTCCGAGAATATTCGAGAAGATCTACGGGATGTTTGTCCCGCAGTTGCGGGCTGATCTCGGTGACGCCCGGTTCGACGACATGGTGTCGGTCGGATGCGAGGTGCGCGCCGCGCAATACGCCGGACGGAACGTGGCGGACGAAATACGCAAGAAGTGGGAGGACTTCGACGCACAGGTGTTCGCGCGCGCGCGGAAGGTGTTCGGCGGTGAGATTAGAGAGGCCGCCACCGGTGCGGCGCCGATCGACCGAGAAATCCTCGAGTTCTTCTACGCAGCGGGCGTTCCGGTGCTCGAAGGATACGGGATGACCGAAACCGCGACGGCCATCACGCTGTCCACACCGTCGCATTGCAAATTCGGCACCGTTGGAAGGCCCTTACCGCACCTGCAGGTCCGCCTCGCCGACGACAATGAAATTCTTGTCAAGGGTCCCAACGTTTTTGAGGGATACTACAAAGATGACGAGGCGACCGCGGCTGCAATCGTGGGCGGGTGGCTGCATACCGGCGACCTCGGCGCTTTCGATGACGAGGGATACCTGACGATCACTGGCCGCAAGAAGGACCTGATCATCACGGCCACCGGCAAGAACATAGCACCTACGAAACTGGAAGACGATGTCAAGCGCTGTCCTTATATCTCCCAAGCTGTGATGCACGGCGACCGGTGCCCGTTCCCGGTCATGCTGGTAGCTCTCGACGCCGCGGAGATCCAAACCTGGGCCCGCGAACACGACAAGACCGCCGACCTGGCCGCGCTGAGTGCGGACCCCGACGTGATTGCACTGGTCGAGCAGGCGATAGACGAAGCCAATGCGAAGTACGCGAGGGCCACTCAAGTAAGGAAGTTCTTCATCCTCGACCGAGAATTGACGCAAGAAAAAGGCGAGCTTACTCCGACGATGAAAGTGAAGCGTCACGTCATCAACGAGCGGTTCGCCCCGCAATTTGAACAGCTTTACCGGTGAACCGGTTTCCCCAGTCCGAACGGGCCACTGATGCGGCGCTGGGCGGTGAGCCGATCTCGAGGCCTTGACGTCAACGGCAGTTGGAGATTGGCCATGGGCACCGCCAGGCGCTGTCCAGCATGCGGTAATGCGATGGCGCACATGCCTGCTGCTTACGGGCCAGCCAGTCGCCTGCCAGCTGGCCCACCGCGGCCCGGCCCGGATCACCCGCCAAGAGGATCACATCATCGAATCGGCCCTGCCGGTTCTCACGCCCTAACGCCACATACCGATCCCTGCGGCACACCCGCGCCAAACCCGCCTAGAAGCGCCGAAACCTGGCCACAAATCAGCAGTGGCCTAAGCGGTTAACTCTTCGGCCTCCGAGGGTGGGTTCACCTCGTGGTAGTCGCGTTGGGTCCAACTCACGGGTCCGCTGCCAGTAGTCGATATTTCCAGGGGCTGCTGACGACGATACGGCCGGCATCGCTGCGGTAGTAGGTCGTCATTCCTTTGTGGGACCAAATGCAATGCGACAATGCCTCGTCGAGCTCAGCGTTGTAGCGATAGAACGCATCGCGATCGACCTCCAGCGCAGCGGTCCCGGTCACCAATAGATGCCGGATCGCCTGCATGATGTAGCGGACCTGGAACTCGGTGGCGTGGATCGCGCTACCACCGTGTCCGGCGTTGGTGTTGGGCCCGTTGACAATAAAGAAGTTTGGAAAGTCCGGGACCGTCGCAGCGAGGTATGCCCGGGCGTCGTCGATGCCCCATTGTTCGCGCAGCGTCTTGCCGGATTTTCCGATGATGTCCATCGGCCACAAGAACTGCAGGACCTTGAAACCGGTTGCCAATGCGATCACATCAGCGGCTGCAGGCGCCCCGCGGTTCAGCAGGACCGTCCCGCCCACCCCGACACCGCCGCCCGCTATCGGGGACAACACTTTAGAGGTGTTGCGCGACTGGGGAATTGCCGACTCCGAGCGGCTCCTTGCCGACGGTGTGGTGCGGGAAGACGCCCAGCAGGCGCGGGGCCGCTGAGTCAGCGGCACGACGAAAAGCGAACTGATCAAGAGGAATACAGTGCGTTGATTTGCGCGGGAGTTTCTCTCGCGCGGTTTTGTGGCCGGCTTCTCGGCGTGGCATCGCGGTGATCGGCGTGCACGCTTGCGATCTACATCGTGTCACTGAGCGCGGTCTGCGCTGCCAGACGGCCCGCCCACCCACTGACACCGCCTCCGGGGTGGGATCCGGCGGCTGCGAGGTAATAGCCTCGCACGGGCGTGCGATAGCCACCAAGTCCTGGTGCCGGGCGGTTCATGCCGAATCGCAGCGGGGTCATGTCGACATGGAAGTAGTTGCCGTTCGGCGTTCCGAACATCGCTTCGAAGTCGGCCGGGCTGGTTTCCACGCGCCCGATCTCGTATTCCAGCCCGGTGAGGTGCCGACTGGCAACACGCATGATCGCCTCGGAATACCATTTTTTCGACGTGGACCAGCCATCACGTGTCTGGGCGGCAACGTCGGCGCAGATGTAGAGGACGTCTTGACCGTCTGGGGCCAGCGTGGGGTCGTGGTGCGACAGGATCGACAGGTAGATCGGAAGGTCGTCGAGACTGTCGCCGTGACGCATGGCGTGAAGTTGCCGGATCTGGTCTTCGAACGTGCCGGTCATCAATGAGGTTGATCCGACGTCGAAGCCATCGATCGCCTGTCGACGACGGTTGGCTTCAGTGAACTCGACACGTCCTGAGAGCGCCATGTCGATTTTGAAGAACGCGACATTGTTCGCGCTGGCTGGGAGCATCGCGACCTTGGCCGCGGTGCCTGGGTCGAGAACTCCCTCATCGAGCAGGGTCGTGAATGCGACCTGCGGTGGGACCGAGGCCAGGACCCCGTTGCGGGCGCGCAGTTGGGTGCCGTCGGCTAACTGGACCCCGTCGACCCCGGACGCGCCTGTGAGAACCCGGGCTACGCGAGTGTTGACCCGCACTTCTCCTCCGGAGGCCAGGAGCCGGCCCTCGAAGGCACGGATCAGGCTGCCCATGCCGCCGACAGGACGCATGAGTCCCGGCGTGCGGTGAACCGCGGCGAGGCCCACACAGAAGTAACCGCCTCCGTCGAAGTCGACGGGTCCGAGCATGCTTCCCCAGTAGACGATCAGCGAGCGCAGTGCATCGCTGTTGAAGGTCTCCGCGGCGAAATCAACGAGGTTGTTGGAGAACATTCGGCCGAGGTTGCGTCGGATTGCCTTGCTGGGTGCAAGCTTGAGCAGTTGTTTGGTCAACGCGATTTTCGGTAGCTTTCCGGGATGGCGGACCATGACGGCGTTCTGGGCGTCAATGAGCCAATC
>Ga0310915_10001661_pt1 | contig 11647 bp, 9 predicted proteins | sample GREbulkMGAN111_FD_202508 | JGI IMG/M metagenome (GOLD analysis project Ga0310915, IMG submission 202508) | Lab enrichment of tropical soil microbial communities from Luquillo Experimental Forest, Puerto Rico - GRE.bulkMG.AN111 | ecosystem: Environmental > Terrestrial > Soil > Tropical forest >...
ACCTTGCGGAGTGCCATCCGTGGTTTCGTGGAGGACGTGCTTATCCATATATCCGGATTTCAACCACTTTTGGAGAATGACTCGGTCCACGGGGACATGAGTCAGGAGCCAATCGTGCGAAATTCGGTCGAAACAGGATTTGATGTCGCCTTCTAGGATCCATTGCGGATGATGGGATCTGGATAGTGTTTTAAAACACTGCTCCATTGCATCAGCGCAAGACCGCTGCTGGCGAAACCCATACGAGTTGTTGTCAGCCTTGGTTTCCACCACGGGGTCGAGTGCCAGCAAATACAGTGCTTGCTGGGCCCGATCTTTCATAGTGGGGATACCGAGCGGGCGCATCGTTCTGCCGTCCGATTTCGGGATATATACACGCCGAAGGGGCTGAGGTTGATAGCCCCGTCGCTTGAGTTTACCTACGGCTTGCATCTTCTTTTCTGGAGTGTCCCAAACCTCTCGGTCCACACCAGGGGTTTTCTTGCCTTGGTTTTCCGTCACTCGTCGAACGGCAAGTACTTTGCCGCTGAACGAGTGGGTCAGCAGGCGCTGCAAGGCTCGCACCTTGCCCCATCTGCCTTCCTTCACCGCCTTCACGATACGCACTTGGAGTCGGCGAACGTTGCGGTGGATGGCCTGCCAATCAATGGCATACCATTCTGCCGCTTCGCTTGAGACCGCACCAACAGCTTGCACCGTCGTCATCTGCTTTGCCTCGCGTGCCGATTTGCCTAGTTCTCTCGTGTGAAGCACCTCAGGGAAGTCTGCTCGCTTTCGCGCCCGGTAATGTTGTCGGTAAACGACGCAACCAGTATCTGCTCCATTACAGAGCAGCCTTCGCTTTCTCCCTGACCTGCTGTCCGCACCGCTATGAGTTCATCTTGCGATGAACCTTCCTCCTATTAGAGAGGAGCGGTATGGATTTACCCTGTTTCGCTGGAATGACACGGTGGGTTAGGTCTGTTCTGTACGCCGACAGTGTTGAGTACCCATGACGGTCGGAATAAAAAGCCGCCGTTCTCACTGCAAGAAGAGCCCCGCAGCATATTAGGCTCTTTAAACCTAACGACGCTTACGAACATTTGTGTAGTCTGACCTTACCACCAAGCCTAGCCCCTCTCCGCCTTATGCTGGCAGATACACCATCGCCTCGCGGTTCTGATGCCACTCTTGCGAGTGTGGGTACATTGTCCGAGGGCTTCGAACGGTCTGTTGCCTCGCCGCTCCTACCTCGTAGGCTACGTCCGATGGGACAGACGGTCTGATCGATCCTCCTTTGCCAGACAGTCAACTCCAGCGCCTTTGCAGGTCGCAGTTTAATGCGGTTTTCGATGTCGCCGCGTTGGCAGTACACCTGTTCGTAGATCCACTGCGGGCTTGGTTTCATGTTGGTGACGACGAAACGAGGATTGTCCTTGGGATCTTTTCCGGGCGCCCGGACGACTTCCGCTTTGATCACCACACGACGAGGACAGCGCCATTTACGAGCCGCATAACGAACTTCTCCATAGACGTGTTCGGTCTTTCCGCTCCTGCGGGACAGCTGGCGGGCGCGACGAACGCCCGGGGCGGCGATCTGTTTCAGCACCGCATTTTTGGCCATCGCCACCACATATTCCAGTTTCGGCTGAGAATCCAAGAAGTCCAGCACTGCGGGATGCGCAAACCCGCCATCCAGGCGCACACGAATGATCACACCCGGAAAATACGACCGAATCATCCGCACCAGACGTCGCAGCAACCCCACCGCGCCTACCGCCGCCGTGGCGTTGCCAGGACGTAGCACCGCCGCGCACAGATACTGTTCGACTTCCTCGTTGAAACTGACAAAGCCCAGCACCGGCAAATAGCACCAGTTGTCGTAATGGCCATTAAAAAACGAGAGTTGTTGCGCGCCGTGCGTAGGATCGTCGGTGGGGTCCAGATCGATGGTGACGCGATACGCCCGCCGCCGCAGTCGCTTCGCGTGACGCCGCAGAACGGTCCGGGCCAACGCCTCACTCATCCCATACAGCTCCTTGCTTCCCACCCCATTTTCGAAACGCGACAGCGTCGGTTGCGAAGCGAGGTCGCTACCCTCGACCGGATCCCGATCTAGCAACAGCTTATGAATGGGATCGCTCGCCAAGCGGGCCGAGTCGTTGGCGTCCGGGTAGCCGCAGGCAATGGAGAACACACGCTGCGCCAGCAACTCATGCAAGGAATGATCGACCTTACCCGCTTGCCGTCGGTCTTGCAGACAGGTGGTGAGATCATCCACCAGCCCCAAACTACAATCGGCAGCCTTCAGCAGCAGAGCGCCGCCATCCGAGCTACCATCTCGCTGACTAAATTGAGCCACTACCGGTTTGCGAAAAATTCCTGGAAACAACAAACACTGTGTTGTGTTATCGTCAGACACGAAGAAGCCTCCAACTGTGCTTCGAACAGCGTCTAGTCAACGTGTTTGTAGCACAGAAGGCTTCTTTTGTCTTTAGAATCACGAATTATTCGGGTTAGGCCAATCCTTCAGCCTGTCACCGAACACTCGGTAACCGACAGAAAGGCAAGGGCCTGTCGAAGGGAACGCTCTGTCCAGCCGGTGTAGGAACTAAGGGATGCCGCTACAGTTTCATGCGTAGTGTCTATTTTGTTGTTCTGACCAACTTGCGTGCGTATAATCGCGGCGCGCCTTGAATAAACGGAGACGAAGTCCACGGAAATTACCGAGTGACGCGCTCAGGGCTCAGATCCTGCTGATTGCGGTATTGTTCGCCGTTTTTCTTCCTGCTCCGAATGTCGCACAGGAGTCAACGCCTACCTTCCGAACGGAGGCCGAGAGCATGTTTGTGTGGGGGCAAGACGCTCCACATGGAGCAGTCTCCTCGATAGCTCAGGACCCGCTGACGGGAAGAATCCTGCATAAGCTCAGTTACAACGGCGTAGAGGTATCGTCCCGGTTGGGCTATGAGGGTCAGTGGCTGGCCGATTCAAAATGGTTGGACCACCCGTACGATGTTGTGATTAGCGTTACCACTGTGGTGAACGACACCAGCCTGCCCGTTTCAGTCTTTTATGGAGGAGCCACTGCGGACGGACATGAGGTTATCGTGATTGGTGAAAAATCATCAAAACAGATTCCTTATTTAGCGAGAAAGTCATGGCACGAGCTTTCATGCATACAAAATGGCAGTGTCCCAAGTGAAGTAGTGATTCTTTCAGATGAACAGGGTGAAGTAGTGATTCTTGCAGGTGAAAAGGGTCGGTCTCAGAAAGGTATTTCGCATTCAACAGACCACTGGAATGTTCAGCCAGGTAGTTCCAGGGACGCGTCTGCGGTGACTGCGATACAGCGTCCCAATCGAGCTGCTGAATATAGGTACTTCGTTCGTGTTAACAACAAGGACTTCGTGTTTCCTTGGAGAATGGTTGAGGCACAACTCTGCGGGAAGGACGATATTCTCCATTGAGTCAACAGGCGTGTACGGCGCTTCGAGGTCAGTCCGCCGAACACGTTTAACTGTATCAATAGGGCCTTTGATCTCAGGAATTGTTAACGGTCGAGACCTGGCAGCGGGCTCTTCGCAGTAACCCGCTAAAATCGCAGCCCCTGTTGCATTTCCGGTCTCTAGGAATTGGTGGATGAAAGCCTCGCGGCGGGGATTCGTTTTCGAGCGACTTTTGCGAGTGGAATATGTAGGTGGCACCAAGATTCCTGCAAGGCTTTGTGAAGGTGTGGCGCTAACAGGTTGAGTTTAGCGTAACCGTCAACAAGCTGACGCCGCAGGGCGTTTTGAGTGTAATGGGCTCCCTTGAGGAAGATGCAAGTTGCTCGTGATAAAAGGCGATCCTGACAGTGCGTTTTCATGCTTCGTTGTGGCGGTATGCCGTCATGCTGACCTGTGCACGACAAATGAGGTGACTGGTTCCCCGGCTAAGCCGGGCAATTCGTCTAGCATCCTCAGTCATGCAAGGGCTGGGTCGATGTTCGGGTTGAACCACAACACGTTGCTAGGGTCGTACTTCTTCTTGAGCTCCAGTTATCGGGGGGATTCTCGGGGAACCCCGCGCAGAAATCAGTAGACGTCAGTAGTAAAGCCGAATGGCGGAAACCCTTGTCAATGGCTGGCCATCCTCACGTTGCAGGAATCAACGCTGCTGGCCTGTGCTCTCTACCGGCTGAGACCTGCTCTGGCGCTTTCGAGAAGATTCCCCATTGGGATAATCCAGCTTTGACAAAGATCCGCCTCTCCGTGAACCCCTCAACGTCAGCGAAGTAACGTAGATGATCATGCGGACTCGTACGCTTCTGATTAAGGCCACAGCACTCCAGTAACCTCAACAACCAATCCATATGGGGCACGGGCGATGTGGCCAGAACGACTCCACCTGGCTTCAATAATGCTAAGCACTCGACGAAGCAGTCCACGTGTTCCATAACTTCAAACGCGACGATGACATCGAAGGACTCCGGTTCCAGACCGAGCTCTCGCCAGTTCTTAATATCTCCTGCAACATCTACGCCGGGCGAGGATTGCAAATCTAAACCGACGTAGTACTTCCATCCATTTGCTCGAAGATACTCGCCGACCCATCCAGAACCAGAGCCGATTTCTAATATCCGAGAATCCTTAGGAAGGGGATTCAAGAAAAAATCAATCTTCCGCCGACGCGCAAATTCGCTGATTAGAGGCACAGGGTTTTTCCTATCCACAGAAAGGCAAGCCCTTTGCCACTTGCGCCGACGAACGGAATCAACCATTTGCACTTTGTAGCGCAACCGGCTAGTGCAAACATATGCACATAACAAGCCGCATTTGGAGGGGGGCCAATGGACGTTGAGCCGGTGCTCCGAAACCGAGGCCAGGGCGATCATGGGTGTCCCCCGGGGGTGGGGCTTCCCACTGCGCAGCACAAATCTGCCGGAATCGCTGCCCAGTTCCAAGTCTTCGCCGCCCGTTACTGTCAAAATTCGGCTGTTCGGCACACCCTCGTCTCTGGCGAAGTTCGCCGTGCTTTCCGCGCCGATCACCAATGCGCCCGTCTTGCTCGCGATGTAGGGCACGTCCAGCACATGGTCAAGGCGGGTATGCGTTATCGGGATGAAGACGCCCGTTTGATATGGGCGTCAATCACGGCTGGGTCAGAAGTGGCAAATTCACTCAGATTCACCAAGGGCGAGAATCAAAGTCCAGTGCCGAATCATTTAGCGTATTGGTCTTCAATCGTGTCAGGTAGGATCGACCAGAACCAGTGTCTTCCCATCCGCGATTTCCCAACCTGCAGTGCCCATGTAAGTGAGAGTGACGCGATTACTGCTCGCCGCAGCGGCGAATTCTGTGCCGCCAGAGGATACACAGATAACTCCGCCAATATTAAGGTGAGCGCAAGTTTCAGAAACGCAAAATCACACGCGAACTACATCCTTATAAGACTCACCCCGTGGGCATAGAATCTCTTATTCCAAATGGGGGCTAGATGCGGGCTCTCGCTCGTCTTGTCCCAGGTCGCGTTGTTACGATTGACGGGAGGAGAAGAAGTGAATGAGCCGGGCAGAGGAACCCACCCAGAACGACAGCGCGGAGGTACGTGCGCTCGTGAACCGTCAAGCGCAAGCGTGGGAAAAGCGCGATTTTGCCATCGCTGCCGATGATTGGCTACCGAACGGAGAGTTGTTTTCTCCCGGAGGTCACGTGGTCAAGAAGGACATACAGAGCGCGATCCTTGACTATTTCAAGAATTTCACTGATCTGAAAGTCACAGTAAACGAGATGTTTCTCTCTAAAGACGGTACCAAGCTGGCTATTCAATGGGATTGGACCGTCACTCATAAGAGAGCCCGCAAAAGAGCGACGACCCATGACGCTATCCTTGTGCATTTGGTTGGAGGAAAAATCGCCACCTGGAACGAGTATTTCGGGCAAACCGTGGTATCCACATAAATCAGGTTCATGGGAGTATGGGCGTGGATATTTTGCTCTTTGCCCCACTTAGGCGGTCTTTTCGACACTCAGTCGACATTGACACCTGTCAGGCGGCTTTTCTAATTTGGCGTAAAAACTAGAATCCGGGTGTCCGTCTGGGAAATGGCTTCTCGGTAACAAATGCGAGGTCAATTGCTACTGTTTGTTCCTTTTGCGGAGCTCAACCAGACGGCTTCTTCGCAAATCTTGAAAGAGCAGGTTCGGCACACCCGCAGCCCTGGTTATCCGTGCCCAAGGCTTATGGAAGTCCCGCACACGATCCCCTTCGGATACGTGAACAGAAAATCGGCTCTCTCTTGCTCATCATACAAGCTTGCACTAAGGTGAAGCACTCGGCAGTCAATACTGCATGACGGGATTCGCCGGACTTGGTTTTATGAAGTCGAAGGACACGATCAGCCAAATCGACTTGAGAGCAACGGAGACTCAGCAGTTCTCCCTAGCGGAATCCGCATGTGTACCCAGAGCCAGCAAAGTACGCCGACAACGCTCACCCCCTGCCTGCTTGCAGAGTACATCGTACTGCGCTTGTTCGATGAATCCCTGACGCACATCGCCCTTCTCATCAGAACGCCGGAAAAAGCGCTCATTTTGTTATGCAAACAGCAGATCCCAGCGACGGCGTTCTGAGACTTCTATTGCAGATAGCCGTAGAATTCATGCAGCCTCTCGCGATAAGCCGATGCTGCTGTCTCAACCAGATCATTGTGACCCGCTTCAGGAATTTCGACGAACCACTTCGGCTCCAGTGCGACCTCGAACAAGCTGCGACCAAGTTTCAAAGGTATGATTTCGTCGCGGTCACCGTGGAAGAATAGCAGCGGTGCGTGGATTTTGGCGATCTTACTTTTCGAGTCGAAACCCCGAAACAGCAGGGGGCCAATGACGGGCAGAACCGTATTGGCCACATCGCGCCCTGACGTGAATGCGGCTTCGAGCACGACGCCAGCACACTCCTTTCGGGATGCAAGATCCACCGCCGCGGCCGTGCCCAGCGATTCGCCCTGCAAGACTATGTGCCGGGCACTATACCCATGATCCAGCAAATATAGATATGCCGCATCGGCATCTGCATACAGGCCGTGTTCATTGGGAGAGCCTCCGCTTTTTCCGTAGCCTCTGTAATCGATGATCAAAACCGACGAGCCTGCGGCGGTGATTTCGCGGATTGGCAGAAAGCGGTGAGTCACGTTTCCGGCATTCCCGTGCAAATATAGTGTAACGAGAGAAGCCTGCGGCGCCCTAACCCACCACGCGTGAACGCGGACGCCATCAGAGGTGAGAAGCCAGACATCCTCGGCGCATAGTTTGCTCTGCAGCTCCCAAAACCCACTTGGATACTTCATCGGGTAATATGCAGCGCGGCTCGCAACCATAAGCAGAACGCCGACGCCGAACCCAATTGCAATCGGCCATCCGATGTACCACGGAATCTGCATGCCGGAGCCAGTGTAAATCGAGCTTGTCGGTCGAGCTGATTCTAAAAAATGGCGGGTTCGCTGCTTGGTTTGTTAGAACGCTGCCCTACCATGGGCCATGCGCCTCTCACTGGCGTCCTTAAGATGCACCCTGCCCCGACCTCAAACAAAAGCGGGTTACTTCGTTCCCACGAGGCCTTTTTCGCGAATGCAGCCGCTCCGTGATTCTACTTTCCCGTCCAACACGCGCGACGCTTCTCAAGAAAGGCGGAGATGCCTTCCTGTGCGTCGACGGCGAGCGAGTTCATGCTCATTACTTCCTTCGCATACGCATAGGCTTTTGGCTGGTCCAGATCGACCTGGGCATAGAATGCCTGTTTGCCCAGTGCGACTGTCAACGCGCTTGCCTCAACAATGCGCAAGGCGAGTTCACGACTCTTTTCTACCAAATCGGCGGCGGGTACGACCAGATTAATCAGTCCCCATTCGGCGGCCGTCGGGGCGTCAATCATCTCGCCCGTGAGCAGCATCTGCAGAGCCCGCTTGCGTCCCACGGCCCGGCTCAGTGCGACCATGGGTGTAGTACAGAACAGCCCGATTTTCACACCCGGAGTCGCAAAGGCCGCACGATCGGAGGCGACCGCTAAATCGCAAGTCGCTACCAGTTGACATCCGGCGGCGGTAGCGATGCCTTGTACCTCTGCAATTACAGGCTGCGGGATAGACTGTATACGCGTCATCAGCTCAGTGCAGATATCGAAGACCTTCCGATATTCGTTGATGTTGCGTCCCACCATCTCGCTCAAATCGTGACCTGAAGAGAACACGTTGCCTGCGGAGCGCAGCAAGACAACGCGCACGTTGGGGTCACGAGCAATTTCGTCCAGGCACGCGATCATCTCGGTCATTAGCTCGAGTGAGAGGGCATTTCGCCGCTGTGGCCGGTTCAGTGTCACAATCGAAATCGGTCCGTCGGTGTCGAGCAGAATGTTCTCGTATTTGCCTACGGTTGCGGTATGGAAAACCGACATTAAGAAACTCCTTCTGTGGTAGCTCGAGACTCTTGACGGAGTACGTTTTTGCGAATTTTACCGGTTGACGTCTTGGGCAATGGACCAAAGTGTACCGCTTTAGGACATTTAAAGTGGGCGAGACGCGCGCGACAAAACTCGATCAACTCCTGTTCGGTGGCGGCGGTGTCCTGTCTGAGCGCTACGTAGGCGTGCGGCACTTCGCCCCACTTGCAGTCGTGCCGAGCGACAATGGCTGCCTCGAGCACGGCTGGATGCTCGTACAGCACGCGCTCCACTTCCAGGGACGAAATGTTCTCGCCGCCTGAGATGATGATGTCCTTGGCTCGGTCGCGTACCTCGATATAGCCGTCCGGGTACATGACTGCCAAGTCTCCGGAATGAAACCAGCCGCCACGGAAAGCGTTCGCGGTCCCATCGGTGTCGCGGTAATAACCCAGCATGACGTTGTTTCCGCGCATGACCACTTCTCCGACGGTTTGTGAGTCTGCGGGAACATCCTGCATTGCTTCATTCACCACCCTCATGTCGGTTCCGAAAACCACGTAAGGCACGCCCTGACGCGCCTTAAGCACTGCACGCCTTTCCAACGGAGCATCATCCCAATCCTTGTGCCAGGCGCATACGCAATGTGGGCCGTACGTTTCTGTCAGCCCATAAACATGTGTCAATTGGATACCGATCGCTTCGGCCGCCCGAATTACCGCAGGAGGTGGCGGTGCTGCTGCAATGGCCATCTTTAGCTCGGGATTGAACCGAATACCGCGGCTCGAGCAGTACTCCGTCAAGGTCCGCACCACTACCGGAGCGCCGCAGGCGTGTGTGACGCCCTCTTCTTGTATCAACTTGACCGCGTGCTCAGCGTTCACTTCAGGAAGACATACGTGTCGCGCCCCCAACGCCGTGACTGCCCAAGGAAAACACCATCCGTTACAGTGGAACATCGGCAATGTCCAGAGGTAAACAGATCGATACGAGAGCCCGTGTTCAATGATTTCGCCGATGGCGTTGAGGTAGGCACCGCGATGCGTGTACATCGCGCCCTTGGGCACACCGGTCGTGCCGCTGGTGTAATTGATCGAGATGACATCGTCCTCTTCCAGAACTTGGGGCACAACAGGTTGGTCCGCCTCCAAGAGAAAGCCTTCGTAATCAGAGACCAAGCGCTGCACTTGCGGAATGTCCGCCCGAAGTAGCCCTACCGGTGCGAGCAGGTCCGCATCGCCCAGCAAGATCTTTGCCCTGCTGTGGTTCAGGATGGTGGCCAACTCTCCGCTCTGCAGCCGAATATTCAGCATGACCAGAACGGCGCCGATCAGCGGCACCGCAAAGTGGGCTTCTAGGGGCAGCAGACCGTTGCGTGCCAGCACAGCAACCCGATCTCCAGGGGCAATACCGGTCCGTTGCAAAGCCGCCCCGAAAGAGTGCACTCGGCACTGCATCTCGGCATAGGTGAAACGCCGGACGCCATCCACTTCAGCTGTGCAGTCACGGTATGCGCTAGCGTTGCGAGAGAGGAAATCCAAGGGAGTCATCGCCGATTTCATGACCGCATCCCGAAGTGTGGGATTCGGCGGATTATAAATCAGAGAATGAGGTGAACTCAGCGACGCGTTGCCCGATGCCCTGCCATTGGGGTTCGCCGCTGACCGCAACGCGACGGCCGTGTCGGGCTGGACGAGCAGAAAGCCAAGTCTTACCCGTTTTCACTTACTCAACGGAGAGCCGAAACTTCGCGTCATTTTGACAGCCAAGAATGGACCGCCATACGGAACCGCGGCTCCGCAGGCGGCTAGTGTGGCACGTCGGCGGGAAACAGCGAAATTTCGCAAGCCCAAAATAGTCCTTCGGTTTCTCAATCTAGAACAATCGAGAAACGCCGTGTTGCATTCGCTCGCGGCAGCGAGTTCCAAGGAATCATACCGTCATGCGATTGACAAGTTGATTGGCTGGGTCCGCTAGGCGCCACGCTTGGCGTTCCAGCTGTCGGTTGTGCTTCAGCACCGGTTCTTCTTGAAGCAGCAGAATCTGACTCCATTCACCATCAATGTGCTCTTGGCCGCAGTACGGCGCCTTGCTTACGCATCAGGAGAAATTAGCGGCCTACAACGGGGGATGGTATTCCGCGCAAAGTAGCATTCTTTGTCTCACCAAGCGTAAATATCACAACCTCGTTCGGTCCAACTTGGAGCCACGGTGCTGGTACAAACAATGTCTCTTGCGGACCAATGTCCCAAAACCTACCGAGCAGATGCCCATTTACCCACGACACACCTTTCGTGAGCCCCCTCATGTCGAGAAAGGTGTCGCCTGTTTTGGCGAGCGCGAAGGTTCCGCGACAGAAAGCAGGACCATGCACTTGGGTTTCCGCCCGCTTGAACGCGACGGAGTGCAGGTCATTCATGGGGAGTGGATAGATTCGCCAGGAATGTAACTCCTTGCCCGCCAGTGTGACCGGTCCGGCGATGCCTTTGCGCTGGTCGCGCAGACGCTTAGTAAAGTTGATGCGTCCGCCATTCTCGACAAGAATCTCGAGTGAGTTCTTTGTCGCGCTGGAGTGAAGCGTTAGTGTGTTCTGCCCCAGACGAGTGTCGAGTGTGCCCTGCTCCGCTCGATTCAAGTAGACCTTGGCATAGTCCTGCATGGCTTCGAGGTGGAGCTCGCCGTCGATCGGTCCGGTGACTTCGGTTTGATAAAGGATGTAGCCGTAGGACTGGCCGAGCATTTCCATCGAGCGCGGGTCGCTCGCGTCAATAGATTGGGCTAGGTTGTCCCAAAGGGAACTCGTTTCCCTCAGTGTAATTTGAGGAATCGTGATGAACGGCGCCGTTTGTGGCACGTCCGGCAGTTTGATCGATGGATCGTGCGCCGCCATTGCGTTGCGAAAGGCGAAGTACTTTGTCGTGGGGCGGCCTGATTCATCCAGCGCAGCATCGTAGTCGTAGCTGCTAGTTTGCGGCTCGTAGGCCTTGTCGAAATTGGCGCCGTTCATGAAGCCGAAGGTCGTGCCTCCGTGAAACATGTAGAGGTTCACGGAGTAGCCCTGCGACAGAATCCACTTCAGGTCGCTCGTTTGCAGGGCGGCATCGGTCTGAGCGTGCTTGCCGCCCCAGTGGTCGAACCACCCGGCCCAGTATTCACCAGCCATGAGCGGCTGGTTGGGACGAAACGCCGCCAGAGTTTCGAAGGCATGTTGCGTTTCACCGGGTCCGAAGTTTACGACGGCAGGAACACC
>Ga0310915_10001663_pt1 | contig 11644 bp, 14 predicted proteins | sample GREbulkMGAN111_FD_202508 | JGI IMG/M metagenome (GOLD analysis project Ga0310915, IMG submission 202508) | Lab enrichment of tropical soil microbial communities from Luquillo Experimental Forest, Puerto Rico - GRE.bulkMG.AN111 | ecosystem: Environmental > Terrestrial > Soil > Tropical forest >...
CTTACGACAACGAATTGGCCGATCAATTGACTTGGACACGTGAGCAGTTATCATGTCACATCCTTTCTTCGTAAGCTCTGGATAGTAGCAAAAAGGGCTATTTTTATAACTGTCGAACCGCGCTTCGAACGTGATATGGCCGCGCTCAGTTGCATCAAGTGTGACACGGTCGCGCTCAGTAGCACTGATCCTGGCTCTGAAGCGCCCGTCCCACCGCCAAGCCGGTAGGCTCTCCGTTGCTCCCCGGCCATTCCGCGCGTCCGGCACTGCCGCCAGCCCCGTACGTCATTGCTGGCGTCGGGCGTGCCGGGTCGGCTGCAGCGATCGCTCTGGCGGAAGTGGCGGGCAGGAACGCTGTGGTCGCCTGGGACGGGCTCGACGGCCAGAGCGAGCGGGTTGCGCGCCAAAACCTTGCTCGTCTCGGGATCGCTACTGCTGGCGGGGATGGCACAGCGCTGCTCGAGCAGTCGCCAGTACCGCGCACGCTGATCAAAAGCCCCGGCCTTGCACCATCCACCGTGCTCATAAGCACGGCTCTCACTCGTGGGCTAGAAGTCGTAGACGAGGCTGAGCTCGGTTGGCGACTGGATACACGGCCGTTTGTGGCAATCACCGGCACGAACGGCAAATCCACCACGGTCTCGCTCGTGGCCGCGTGGCTGGGAGCTGTAGGCCTCCTGCCAGTGCAGGCCGGTAACACGATATTCGGCCCGGCGCTATGTGCGGCTCGCAGACACGCCGGCAACGTCGTAGTGGCCGAGTTGTCGAGCTTTCAGCTCGAAGGATGTCCGACGCTCTTTCCTGAGGCCGCGGTGCTCACAAATCTGACCGAGGAGCACCTCTATCGTCACGGGACCATGGCTGAGTACGGCGCGTGCAAGCGCCGCCTCTTCATCCGGAACGGGCGCGGCGTTTCAGCGGCAGCCATCGGCATCGACCAGCCCTTTGGCCGCTTCCTTGCTGATGAACTCGAGTCGCTTGGATCATGTGTGGTCCGGTTCGGGATCTGCCGAGAGGCCGAGGTCCGGGTCATCATGAGCAGGCCGACCGAAGCAGGTTCGGTGGTGTGTTTGGCTACGTCCTCCGGCGAGCACACATTGCGGACACGGCTCATTGGTGCCCATAATGCGCTGAACCTTGCAGGCGCGTTCGCGCTCGCTGTCGCGCTCGGCGTCGACGTCGACAGGGCGGCTAGAGCCATCGAGGCGGTCGCACCCCTCCCGGGTCGCTTCGAGCGGGTCAAGACTGACCTCGGATTTGATATTGTCGTCGATTTTGCGCACAACCCGGACGGCGTCGCCCAGGTGCTTGATGCCGGCCGCGCACTATTAACTCAGCGACGCTCTGGAGGTCGACTGATAGCCGTAGTCTCCGCCATCGGGATGTTCGGTGAGGCGCATGCTAGGGCCATGGGCGCGGCGGCGCGGTTGCGGGCCGATCATCTGGTTCTCACGACGCAGCGCTGGGTCCTGACCGAGCCCGCCGGTCGCTTGGTGCCAGGGCTGCGCGAGGGTGCCGAAAGCGTGACAGGTGCGACGCTAGCGATCGAACCGGACCGCCGGTCGGCCATTGCTGCTGCCCTCGATTTTGCTGAGCCCGGCGACCTCCTGCTGATACTCGACCGCGGTAGAGGCAATGGCCAGCTCTATGGCCCCGACGACGTGCCCACCCCGTTCGATGACCGACAGGTAGCCAGAGAACTGGCTGCAGAACGGAGCTGAGGTGCAGATCCTCATTAGTCATCACTCGTTCAGCGGCTATGGTGGAACTGAAACCTACGCGTTGACCATCGGCTCCGAACTGCAGCACCTCGGACACCGCGTCCTGCTATACAGTGCAACTCCGACGGGCCCCATTGCGGAAACAGCTCGGGAGCGCGGACTCGTAGTCACAGCAAATTATGCCGAGCTGCCGGATAATTGTGACGCATTGATCGCCCAAGACGCCGGCACGGCTATGTCGCTTGCCGCAAGGTTTCCAGACGCGACCCGCTTGTACGTAGCCCACAGTGACTTCTTCCCCCTGCAAGTCCCCCCCCAAATCGAGGGCTTCTGCCACGCCATCGTCGCGATGTCGGATCGTGTGAAAGCATTCGTCGAAGCGCTTGCGTACCACTCGACTATTGTGCGGCTTCGGCAGCCGGTTGACCTGAAACGGTTTGGCGCCTTTCCGTCCCGCCCGGCTGACGGTTGCCGAAGAGCGCTCCTGCTCGGCAACTACCTTGGTGGTTCAGGGGTCGATGTCGTCGCAAAAGCGTGCACAGCCGCTGGGTTCGAGTTGTCGGTCATCGGGGCTCACACGCAGTCGACAAGCGCGCCCGAACGCGAGATCGCGATTGTCGACGTCGTCATCGGGTATGGACGCTGCGTCGTGGAGGCGCTCGCCGGTCGACGTGCGGCCTATGTGTACGGCGTGGACGGCTGCGACGGTTGGGTTACGCCAGAGAGTTACGATGCCCTCGAGGCGGACGGGTTCGGAGGCCGCGGTCTTACCGGGACGATAACCCCGGACCGCCTCACCTCCGATCTAGCAAAATGGCACCCCGGGATGGGAGAAGTTAACAGGCAGCTAGCTGCGCAGCACCACGACGCGATACAGCACGCCACCGCACTTACCACTTTAATCAACTCTCTTAGGAGTGGGCTACGGCGGGCTACCCTTACGAGCGGGGAAGAATTCGCCCGCCTAGTACGCCTCGAATGGGAATCGTGGGGCCGATACATGGGAGCCCTCGAAGAGCTGCGGCGATTGACGCGCGAGATCGAACGACAGCATTCCGAGATTAGAAAGGTGAAAATCGAGGCGCACAACGCGATGATGGAATCGAAAGCGGACGCGCAACGGTTAAGTTCCGACGTCGAACGGCTTGAAGCCAAATGCGCGGCGATTCAAAATTCCACGTCCTGGCGAGTGACACGACCACTTCGCAGCCTGAAGCTTCAGTTGAAATCGTTTCTGGCCCCGGTGCGCCGCCGCGATCGAGATGGTACATAACATAAGCTGACCGCATTGAAACCGCTGGCCGTGTCGGTAGCCCTAAAGGCGGGAAGGTTCAAAGAGCATCCGGCACCTCTCGCCTATATGACCCGTGCGCTGATGTCGGCAAACTGGGAACCGCTCTGCATCACAGAATCACAGACGGTCTCAGCTGCTGGCCACTTTTTCGCGCTCACTCGACCGGCCATCGAGTACGCGGGCGGTAGGCTGGGGCGCAAGTTCCGGGACAGCCGCGGCCGCGAGGGAATAGGTTGAACGCCCGCTCGTCTATTTCTTCGATGTCGCCGATCTCACTGGCCTTGACCTCGGCAGGTGAGATTTTCGTGTCCTTCTTGTTCCTAGGATCAGAGTTGTCGCTGCTCATACCCAACTCCTAGTTGCGATGTTGTTGGAGCGCATGTCGATGCCAAGACAGCACCATAAACACCAGATTCGGACAGCACTGTGGCACAATAAACGTCAAAAAAGCATATTCCACGCTTTCTCCAAGTATGGAAAACTAATGGGCAAATTCCTTAAGCCATCGACTAAAAGAAACAGTATAAGGTAAGAGAACTCCGCAAGCGGGGATTAGATATTGGATACGAACAACGCTCATCGACACCGATAGCGATGAACTCGAGCGGGATCGAACCGAAGGCCTTATCGGTGAGGCCGAAACCGCAGCGGCGCGCGTCGAAATTCTCGGCGGCGCAGCGCCGCCGTAACGACACTGCTGACGCTCCTCGATTTTACTTTAGTCGGATTGTTTTTGCTGCGAGAGCGAGCCCGCCCCAGGCGGCGACGGTGGCAAGCCCCAACGATACAAGCGCGTTCCAGCCGGCGAGCGAGAGGCCTAGGAAGCGCCAAGATGCCTGGTCGCATCGCACTAGGCTGATGTTTTGAATTTGCTTGAAGAGATCGCGAGCGTCGCCGAACTTCTCGATCGGCCCGGAGCAGTCGGTCGGTCCCTGCCAAAACTTCCATTCGACGCCTGCGTGGTACACGCCCAGCCCACTGTTCCAAAGCATAAAACCCGCGATCACAAGAAAGCCGGCTATCATGGCCTTGTTTGATGCGCCGTAATTGGCGCCGAGCAACAGCACGACCGCGAGCGGAACGCTGAAGTAATATGGGGTGCGTTGTTCCAGGCAGAGTGGGCACGGCGGTAGATCCAACACGTATTGAAAGAAGAAAAAGCCGCCAATGGTCAGGCCGCCGGCAACGGCAACGATTGCCGCGGCGATAAACTGGGGCTCCTTTCGGGCCATGGTCAAGTAATCGTTCATCAGGCACGCCGGATGCATTTAGAGACCAAACCCCTAAGGTTGGCTCAGCGCTATCAGTGCGTCACGAAGAAGTTATAGAGAGGCCCAAAGATCAGCGCGATATACTAGCCGTAAGCGAAGCTCTCGATCAGGCCGACAAAGAAGCTGGCCCAGGTCAGTAGTTGGAATCCAGGGAGGTAGATCTGCAGCGCAGCGTGATTGATCGGCAGTCCTGGAAACAGCAGATAACCGATAATGCAGATGACGTACGAGATTAGAAAGAACAGGCTGAGGCTCCATCCAAAAGCGATGACCGGAATGGTTCGGTTAACGCGAGCCTGCGAGGGGAAGCGAGCCTGCCCTCGCAACGACGTATCAACAGTAGTCATGACGACCTCCCGTCATTTTTAACTAAGCCGCCGCCGGCTTCACGTAGGACGCGGGATTGCTTTCAAACTTCTGTCGGCAATCCTGCGAGCAGAAGTAATAGACACGCCCATTATGGACGGCCGACTTGGCGCCGGCCGTCTGGACCGTCATGCCACAGATCGGATCGACGGCTCGATCCGGCGGCACCAAACGCACATTGCTATCGCTGGCCTGATCATCCGAGCTCTTGCCCCGTGGTGGGACCATGGCCCATTACGTGTGCGCCGCAGCCGAACCGCATCATCACAACGAACAGCCCGGCCAAGACCAGAAAATACAAAATATTTCCTAGTTGTGCGGACATCGGTTTCGCTTCAGTTTGTTACTGCACTCACATCATGCCCATCGGGCCGATCATCATGCTGTCGGCGATTTTCTTCTGCTCCTCGCTGAAAGAAGCATAGAGCGGACCGAGAGCCTCCTTGAGCGCCTTGACGCGGTTCAAATGCGTGGAGAGCATTGTCTCTCGCCGCTCAAGCCGCGCCGACAGCGTTGCCGTAGCCCCCGACTGCATCATCTGCTCGTACATGGCATTCATCGATCCGGCTGTGGCGCGCAGTGCTTCGGCGAACCGGTTCCATGCGGGGGTTTGCGCGTCGGTAATCTTGAGCTCGGTCTTGAGCGAGGCGATCCTCCCCTCAACATCCGAAGCCATCATGCCGCTTTGCGCGCTCATCATGGACATCATGTTGCGCATCATGGCCATCATCTGTGCCATGTCGCCGCCCATCATGCCCATCGTTCCAGGGCCACCGTTCTGGCCCATCATGCCAGGGCTGCCGTTCCGCCCCATCATTCCTGACATTCCACCGGGCTGCGCCGCAGGCGGCGTTGGCGCTTGAGCGGTTGCTGGCGGATGATGCGCTTCGTGGTCCTGTTCGCTTTGGGCCGGCGGCGAGCCTGTCTGCGCGAAGCTAACCGGCCCAATTCCGATGAATGCAAATGCAACACAAGAAGCGAATAGCCGATTCCGAGCGTGTGAAATCATGATCATTGCTCCTCTTCGGAAGGAAATTAGCGCTGCGCCAGGGCCCGGCATCTTGATCCAGATCAAAGGGACGCCTGTCACATTGCTTAAAAATGTTGTGATCGCCCGTGGCCTCGCGAAGAGTCCGGCCTTACCGTTCGGCGCGACTTACGACTTTCATCAATTCCGTAACCTTGCGCCGCTGCTCGGCTCGATTGCCCGAAGCAATTGCAGCCTCAACGCAATGGTCAACATGATCACGCAAAACTTCTTCCTCCGCACGTCGGAGCGCTGCCCTAACTGCCGAAATCTGTGTGACAATGTCGATGCAATAGCGGTCTTCTTCGACCATGCGGGCGAGCCCACGGATCTGGCCCTCGATCCGTTTCAGTCTCTTGATCACCGATGTCTTGGCAGCAGCCTGCATACTAGTTATATACCCCTACAGGGTATTGGTTTCAAGCTCGGTACTTCTGGAAAGATCAGTTCAGAGGCGCCAATTCGGGAAATATGATCGTGTATCTAAACAAAACTGCTCAACCTGTGACATCAAAGAAAGGCGTCATTTATACCTGCCCCATGCATCCGCAGATCAGACGCGCGGAGCCAGGGAGTTGTCCGATCTGTGGCATGGCGCTGGAACCGCTCAGTGCCATCCAAGAGACTGGTCCCAGTCCAGAATTGATCGATATGACGCGGCGCTTTTGGATCGGCGCCGCGCTAGCGGTGCCGACGGCAATCCTGGAAATGGGAGGGCATTTTCCAGGACTGGAGCTTCACCGCTACATCTCGCCACAAATCTCAGTATGGCTCCAGTTTCTGTTTGCTACGCCAGTCGTACTCTGGGCCGGTTGGCCGTTTTTCGTCCGCGGCTGGGCGTCGGTGCGCAACCGATCGCTTAACATGTTCAGTTTGATCGCCTTGGGCGTCGGCGCTGCGTTTCTTTACAGCTTGGCCGCGACCTTTGCGCCCGGGGTGTTCCCGGACTCACTGCGACAGGATGGCGTCACCCCGGTCTATTATGAGGCCGCCGCCGTCATCACCGTGCTTGTCCTCCTTGGCCAAGTTCTGGAGCTCCGCGCACGCGAGCAGACGGGGAGCGCCATTCGCGCACTGTTGAATCTAGCACCGAAGACGGCGCGTCGTATTCGAGACGACGGCAGTGATGACGAAGTGCAGCTTGAAGAGGTGCATATCGGCGATCGCCTACGTGTGCGACCTGGCGACAGCGTGCCAGTGGACGGCGGCGTGATCGAAGGTCACAGCGCAATCGATGAATCCATGGTGACCGGTGAATCGATGCCAGTCGAGAAGGAGCCTGGCGCCAAAGTAATAGGCGGCACTATCAATGGTACGGGCAGTCTCGTCATGCGTGCCGAGAAAGTCGGCTCAGATACGATGCTGGCGCGCATCGTCCATATGGTCGCCGAAGCACAGCGAAGTCGCGCACCCATTCAACGACTAGCCGACGTCGTCTCCGCCTGGTTTGTGCCGGCAGTCATCGTTGTTGCCATCTTGGCATTCATTGCCTGGATGATCTGGGGACCGCCGCCTGCGTTCGCTTATGCGCTCGTAGCGGCCGTTTCCGTCGTCATCATCGCATGTCCTTGCGCTCTCGGTTTGGCCACCCCGATGTCAATCATGGTGGGCGTCGGCAAGGGGGCAACCGCAGGCGTCCTGATCAAGAATGCCGAGGCGCTGGAACGGTTCGAGAAGATCGACACACTGGTTGTCGACAAGACTGGCACCCTGACCGAAGGCAAGCCGCGCGTCGTCGCGGTGATCGCTGCCGAAGGCTTCGACGAGGCTACAATCCTGTCGCTCGGCGCTAGTCTGGATCGCTCCAGCGAGCATCCGCTTGCCGCCGCAATCGTCGGCTCCGCTAAGCAACGCGGCCTACCGCTCCAAGATGTCGCCGACTTCGGCTCGTTTACGGGCAAGGGCGTCACCGGCAAAATCGGTAACCGCTACGTAGCAGTGGGTAACGCCAAACTCCTTCAGGATCTCGGCATAGCCGCCGCTGATCTGGAGCCGCGCGCCAATGAGCTTCGTCGCGAAGGCGCCACCGCCATGTTTGTCACCATCGACCGCAAACCGGCCGGGATCATCGGTGTGGCCGATCCGATCAAGGCAACCACGCCGGAGGCACTCGCCCGCTTACGGCAGGACGGTGTTCGCATTGTCATGCTAACCGGCGACAATCGCACCACGGCGCAGTCGGTCGCCGCCAAACTCGGCATTGCCGACGTCGAAGCCGAAGTACTGCCCGAACAAAAGAATGCGATCGTGCGCCGCCTAAGAAGCGAAGGCCACGCAGTAGCCATGGCCGGCGACGGCGTGAACGATGCACCGGCGCTCGCCGAGGCCGATGTCGGCGTGGCGATGGGTACCGGCACCGACGTGGCCATGGAGAGCGCGGGCGTTACTTTGGTCAAGGGTGACCTCGCCGGCATCGCGCGTGCCCGCGCCCTGAGCCGCGCGACGATGCGCAACATTCGGCAGAATCTAGTGCTCGCCTTCGTCTACAACGTTCTTGGGATTCCCTTGGCGGCTGGCGTGCTTTACCCAGCATTTGGTCTGTTACTCAGCCCGATCGTCGCGGCGGCGGCCATGAGTTTCAGCTCGGTATCCGTGATCGGCAATTCGCTACGCTTGCGGTTTCTACATCTGTAATGGAATTTAAGGAGCTACCGAGGGTCAGCCGACACGAACTAGGGGATTTCCCATGGAGCGCAAGCACCATATCAATTTTTGGTATGTGATCATCGCATTCTGGGCTGTGATGTTGATCCAGTCTTATTGGGCGTCCTATCAGCACACCGAAACGATCCCTTACAGCAAGTTCGAAGAATTACTCAAATCAGGTGCCGTCAAGGACGTTGCGGTCAGCCGCGATACCATCACCGGCACGCTTAAGGAGCCGGCAAAGGACCAAAAGCCGCATTTCTCGACTGTTCGCATTGATCCCAGCTTCGCCGACACGCTTGCCAAATACGGAGTCGAATTCAAAGGCGAAGTTGAAGATACTTTTTTCAGCACTCTCCTTTCCTGGATCATCCCATCCGTCATCTTCGTCGTAATCTGGATGTATGTCGTGCGGCGCATGGGCGAGCAGGGCGGGCTGGGCATGGGCGGTTTGATGGCGATCGGCAAGAGCAAGGCCAAGGTCTACATGGAAACCGATACCAAGGTCACTTTCGCTGACGCAGCCGGCGTGGACGAAGCGAAAGAGGAGCTCAAGGAAGTTGTCGAGTTTCTCAAAAATCCAGACGAGCATGGGCGACTCGGTGCTAAGATCCCGAAGGGCGTGTTACTCGTCGGTCCGCCCGGAACGGGAAAGACCCTGTTGGCCCGAGCCGTTGCTGGCGAGGCTGGAGTTCCCTTCTTCTCCATCAGCGGTTCGGAATTCGTTGAGATGTTCGTCGGCGTTGGTGCCGCGCGCGTGCGCGATCTTTTCGAACAGGCGAAGCAAAAGGCACCATGTATTATTTTCATTGACGAGCTCGATGCGCTGGGCCGTGCACGGGGACCCTTCTCGATTGGTGGGCACGACGAAAAGGAACAAACTCTCAATCAGCTTCTGGTCGAACTCGATGGGTTCGATCCCAAAGAGGGAATCGTGCTTCTCGCCGCGACCAATCGCCCCGAGATTCTCGATCCGGCGCTGTTGCGGGCGGGCCGTTTCGATCGACAGATATTGGTCGATCGCCCAGACAAGTTGGGTCGGATTGCGATCCTAAAAGTCCACACGCGCAAGGTCCATCTGGCCGCGGATGTTAAGCTCGACGAGATTGCCGCGCTGACGCCAGGATTTACCGGCGCTGATCTGGCGAATTTGGTGAACGAGGCAGCGTTGGTGGCAACGCGGCGCAACGCGGAGGCGGTGACCTCGGCCGACTTCACGGCAGCGGTAGAACGGATTATCGCGGGACTGGAAAAGAAGAACCGTCTGCTCAATCCGCATGAGCGAGAGGTCGTCGCACACCACGAGATGGGTCACGCACTCGTGGCAATGGCGCTACCGGGTACTGATCCGGTCCATAAAGTTTCGATCATTCCTCGTGGGATTGGCTCACTTGGGTATACGATTCAACGGCCGACGGAGGACCGGTTCCTTATGGGCCGTTCCGAGCTCGACAATAAGCTTGCCGTATTGCTTGGCGGTCGGGCCGCCGAAAGCATCTGTTTTTCCGAAGTCTCGACAGGGGCCGCGGACGATCTCAAGAAAGCGACCGACATCGCCCGCAGCATCGTGACACGGTTCGGAATGGATGAAACGCTCGGAAACGTGTCATACGAGGACGAGCCGTCTCCTCTCCTTGGCGTATTGCCTGGCATCCCGCAGCCAACCACTCGATACAGCGAGGACACAACGCGCAAGATCGACGAAGCGGTGCGCGGTATTATTAAGAATGCTTTTGGGCGTGCAAGCGCAATCCTGAAACAAAATCACGACGTTCTTGAGAAGGCGGCCAAGCTACTCCTCGAGCATGAGACCCTCGATCAAGAGGCGCTGCAGCCATTCACACGGCAGATGCAACTACCTACCCCCGTTCCAGTCGCTCTTCCCGCCGCCTGACTGGGCGGCGGGCGCCACGGCGGCTCCATGCCGTTAATTTACCCGACCCAAGATTCAGTACGACGCCCTATAAGATGCGAAGATAACCTTGGCTTTGGCCAACGCAACTCAAAGATTCGATCTCGCGCAAATACGGATTGACGAGAGTCATTCGGTGCACGTCTGGTATATTATGTTGCTTGAAGTGCTCGAAAATGGGGTACTTCGATGCGTGCCTTCATAATGGCTTGCGTAGCTGCGATCGTCTTCGCTGTTCTCGGGCTCTATTTGGTTGGTCTGGGTTGGCAGCAGACGGCATTCAGCTCTTCGATGAGCGTCCGACTCTCTCACGAGGACGCCGGTCACAACCTCGTCGGGAAAGATTGGTCTTCAGCTAAAGAGCATTAACGAGCAATCGGACGTGCCTTCAATGGGTGGCAATGTGAGTGACTCAATTCACCCCGCGGCTTCCGATCATCTGCCGTCGTTTATCACAGCTCCAGGTCAGACCGACGTGCTTATGGTTGTCATGGGCCTAATCCTGCTGCTGTTTGTGCTAATGCTCGGAGTCTTGTACTTTCGGTTGCACGCCCTACCCGAACGCTTCGCGCATAAGAAGGTGCAGTTCGAGATCGTCTGTGTGTTGGCTCTTTTAGCCATGTTCACACACATGCATATCTTCTGGATCGCAGGCCTATTACTTGCATTGATCGATTTCCCAGATTTTAGCGGCCTACTCAAACGGATCGCTGGATCGACTGAGAAAATCGCTGACAAAAGCCCGCGTGAGAGCGAAACGGAGCCAGGCGTTTTGGCTGTAAATAACGAACGTGAGGACTCGCCTAAGGTGAAGCGGCGCTCCAGCAAAGTGCGATCTGTTTCATCGTGAGCGAATGGTACTCGTTTCTTTGCTCGCAGCATGGAGGTGTCGTAAGCTATGGGCAATTTCACTCCATGCGATCGGCGGCGTATCGTTGGCGTGGCGGACGATCAATTCGCCGCTCCGCGGATGCGAGTTTGATAGTACTAGACTCTTCGTCCTTGGGGCAGCGAGCGAAGACCTCTTACTCATCCAGTTCCCTCACCCACTTGTGAACACCGCAGGCAAACCTCTGGAGCAACTCCAAGTATAAACTGCGTGAGCCTGTCCGGGAGCAAGCTCAATGGCTACAACGCGAAAAATCGAAATATTCAGTGCAGGCTGCGCTGTCTGCGAAGAAGTAGTTGCCATGGTGAAGCACGCATCAGGCCCGTCCGACGAAATAATCGTCTGCGACATGAAAGACATCACCATCGTCAGGCGAGCTAAGTCTCTCGGTGTCCGTTCAGTGCCGGCCGTCGTAATCAACGGCAAGTTGGCAGATTGTTGTTCCGAGCGCGGCGTTGATGAGCAGACATTACGGGCAGCCGGGCTTGGGCGTGCGCTCTAGGTCGTTGCAAGATTGC
>Ga0310915_10001672_pt1 | contig 11615 bp, 14 predicted proteins | sample GREbulkMGAN111_FD_202508 | JGI IMG/M metagenome (GOLD analysis project Ga0310915, IMG submission 202508) | Lab enrichment of tropical soil microbial communities from Luquillo Experimental Forest, Puerto Rico - GRE.bulkMG.AN111 | ecosystem: Environmental > Terrestrial > Soil > Tropical forest >...
GGTTACTCTTCGAATAGCCCATTATTTTTTGGACGGCCGATTTGCGCGTCACGGTCTCGACTAGGATTGTCTTGGTCATGACGCTTCACACCCGTTGCGCCGTGACAAGCTCCGACCCGTCGCGTGGCCGTGGCGGGTCGGGGCGTTAATCGTGGCTGTTGCACCGATGCCGACCCGACGCCACTATCGCCGTCCCAATCCTGACCGCCGCCGCGCCCTCGAATTGCTTGCCGGGAGCCGTCACGGTTACACCAAGGCGATCCTGCGTGCGCACGGGTTCTCGATGGACATGATGGTCGAACTGGTCGAGGCCGGACTCGCAACCACGAAGCGCGAGCGCATGGTCGCCGACGGTCGACAGAGCGGCGTTGTGCGCGTGCGGATCACGGACGCCGGCCGGCAAGCGCTCGCAAAGATGTCCAAGTGAGTCTAGGGCACCTTGATCCCTAGATGCTCTTTCATGGTCTCAACTCCTAGAAAGCCCCGGCACATCCGGGGCTTTCTTTGAGACACTCGCGGCTGGAAATTAGGAGACCGCCAACTGAGGCGGGTTAGTCTTTCTTGCTATCGTCCTTGGGCTGAATCTGCTGTTGCTGCTGCATGGCGGGCCGGACTTTCTTAGCGTCTTGGCAATTATCCGCCAGCCGCAGCCACGCTTGTGCCATATGGGATAAGACGACCCGCGCGTCGCGATCTCCAAACGTGCGCGCCATCTCTAAGCACTGTTGTGCGCGACGCCGATACTCGTCTGCCCTGCTCGCCACGATCCTGCAGCCTGTTCGTACGCTAGATGACAAACGCGGCCGACGGGGTTTGGTTCGAACAAGGGCCAGCTCCAGCGCCGCTAAATCGTCCCCGGCTCTTGCCCGGGCGTTAGATGCATTCTGCGTCCCCAGCGTGTCCCCAAAAGCGATCAGGCGCGGTGCTGGGACCAGCGGCAGGCCGAGCTTCTGCCGTCATAGCGGCGGACAAGGCGGGGTCAATCGGCCAAACGAGAGGTCGGTGCTCAGGCAGGAAATTTGCCGTTCTTGAGACATGACAGAAAGCTTCGAAGCGCACAGCCCACGTGAATTGTCCGCCGGTGAATGAAGAGCGTATCGATCCTCCGTTGCTCGCTGCGCAGCGCATGTACTCGAACAGCACCGCACAGCTCACTACGCTCGACGACCGCGCGGGGTAGAAGCGTCACCCCCATACCGGCGGCTACGCATCCGATGAGCCGTCGAGCGTTCCGAACTCGAGGCGCGCCGCGCTTGGCCAACCGAACTCGCTCATGAGTTGTTCGAGTCGCTGTCGATAAGAGCAGCCAGTTCGAAATACGAGGATGGTCGGCCCGATGCCGGCGTTCCGGCTCGCAGGGCCGCAAAGGTCTTCCACCGACGCGCAGACAGAAGCACAAGCTCCTCCTTGAAGACCTGCGTCTAATGGCGGCGGTGGCGGCGGCAGGCTTATTGAAGGTACGACCAGACTGGCTTCGCCTTAGGCAAAACCCAGATGTTGATTTTTGTTAAGCCATGAGCTGGGTTTGCTATCGCCGCGTCACTCGATCCAGGATAAGGTCCTGATACCTAGTGGTTGAGTCGGGTAAAGCTGTTGAAAATGTGGGTGAATAGCTTTATCCGTCAACGCCACAGGATGCTGAGATGACAGCAATCCCGCCAACCACCGAGCGCGCGGCTCCGTCCGCCGCCGCAGAGCGCATGCGCCGACACCGTCAACGCCGACGTGACGGCCTTCGCTGCTTTATGATCGAGTTACGCGAAACGGAAATCGACGCACTCATCAGGAATGGACTATTAGCGGCAGAAAATCGTCTTGATTACGACTCGGTTCAGTCGGCGCTCTATGCATTCCATGATCGTGCATTGGGGGAATTGGGTGATGCGTAACGCGCAATCGAAATTGCCATAACCGACATTACAATCAAAGCGCGGTATAGATTTTGCCACGCCTGCCTCGCGCTGGGAAAATGATTTCGATAATTCGATTCTGGCAAATGGGACGCTTCTGCTGCTGAAAAATCTGCTATAAAAAACGAAAGACCACGCTGAACATCAAATTAGTCCATGCCCGCACTCGCTAACCCCAGACACGAAGCCTTCGCACAGGCAATCGTTGCTGGCCTCTCCGACAATGCTTCACGGGAAACATTCTCAAACGGCAAAGCCTACAAACGCGCAGGCTATCTGCCTTCCAACACCAATGCTGCTGATGCCGCAGCCTCACGCTTGTTAAGGAAAGTTAAGCCGATCCTTGAGCGTGTCCGCGAGCTACAAGCAGAAGCAAACAAGCGCCTTCAGCCCAAGCTAGACCTATCACGAGAGCGCATCGGGCGCCGTCTCGACCTCGCGTCCCAACTGGCAGAAAACCAAGGAAATGCCCAAGCCATCGTCGCTTCTGAACTCGGAATAGCCAAAGTCTTCCATCGCTTCACAGACGACGACAAGCCAGCCGTAGACTTCGCCAGTGCCAATTCTATGCAAGACATTGGTCGAAAGCTTTTGCAGTCCGTCGGCTTCCGCGAGCCCGATGACGTTTCGATTGCGGCCGCGATTGAGGCGAACCATGCATTCATCGAGCGGCTCGAGGCTATTCGTGACGAGGCAGGGCAGACGATTGATGACGATGACTGATGTTGCTCTTACTCAGGGCATCGATTGTTCGGTCTCGGCTGGGTCGTCGGGCTGTGAGTCAGGCGTATTTGACCGCGGTATGGCGGTCGATACCAAGGGCCTTGGCGACGGCATAGGGCGTTTCGCCTGCCGCGATTCGCCCTGCTATTTGGTCCCGAAGCTTCCGAGAGATAGCTGGCCGCCCAATGCGCTTGCCCTGTGCCTTGGCTCGAGCCATTCCGGCCCGGGTGCGCTCGGATATTTTCTGCGCCTCGACCTTGGCCAGCGAGGCCAGCAGGGCGAGCAGGATATTGCGCACGAGCTCATTATCGGTGGCTAGGTGCGGCTCGGTATAGCTGTGAAAGCCCACGCCGTAGGAAGCTAGGCGCTGCAGGTGCATGATGGTCGGCACCATGCCTTCGCGGGTGAAGCGGTCCAAGGCCCAGAACAACACGCAATCGAACTTGCGCTTGTGGGCATCCTCGAACAGTGCGGCGAATTGCTTGCGGTCTTTGGCGCCCTTCCTGCCGCTTTCGCGGTCGATGTATTCGTGGGCGATCTCGTGACCTGCAGTAGCGCACCACTGGCGCAACTGTCTGAGCTGGTTCTCGGGATCTTGGCCTTTGTCGTCGGTTGAGACGCGAGCGTAGATAGCTATGCCCATTTGAATGCCCTCCGATTAAGGGAATAATCGATCCCTTTCTCCACGTTTATCTATCGCTTGGATTGTCGCAATAAACAACTATTTTTCAGCCGCGCTTTGCGATAACCCTTTTTCCCGCAGTTTTGGGTAACCGGACTTTTCGCCAACGTAAGCGCTCCGGCTGCTCGAGCATCGAGCTAATCGAGACAGCGGCTTGAGGCTGAAATCGGTCCAGTGAGCCTACCGCGCGTGAAAGAAAGCATTCGGCCTCCGATCTTTTCCTCTTTTCTCTTTTTCGAAACTGGGTCCGGGGGCAGACGGGAGCACCGCAGCGGGCGAGCGGGGTGGGGCCGCCGGACCTCCCGGCGCTAACCGGGCGGCTGGGGTTGCGCATGATTTCTAGGTGGGTATCCGGTTTCGGGCGGCATACTTGCTGCCCCACCCGCGCACCACAGAAGTGGTTGATCTAGATATGGCCCGTATTTACGGGCCAGCGGGTGGATCCGATATGGCCTGCATTTACGGGCCAGTTGCCGAGCAAATTGGCCTGTATTTACGGGCCGGGCCTGGCCTGTATTTACGGGCCGCCCTGGCCTGTATTTGCGGGCCGGGATTCTGTTTTCTTTTTCTAGCGCGCCCCACGGCACCTCGGGCATCTCGAAACTTCGTTTCATTCCACTTGAGATAGTCCTTCGTCGGCAGCATCCAGGTATTGCCATTGTAACCACCCGGCCATTCTGCTTCGGTCAAGCGCCAATGCGGTGCCTTGCCCTTGCCCTCGACACCTAGGCCGCCGGGATTGGTCATGACGATGAAACCGTAGTGTTGAAGCTCGCGGTACCACCGCTGAATGCTGTCGCGGCATCCGCGACCCATTTCTTTTTGAGCATCCCGGTGTGACAAGAAGATGCGACCGTTATTCCGCTGCTTGAAGCTCCACCGCCACTTGAGGTGAACGTAGAGGCAGCGCGCGCCCATGGACATGGCGCGCCATGCCGGCGACCTCATCATCTCCTTATCGAGCGGAACGAACGGCGGCAGAGTGCCCTTGTCCTTCTTCCTGCTCATATCACCGCCCTCGCCTTGGCGTACGCGATGTTGCGGGAGCGCACCCAACTCAACACTTCGCGCGATGGCTCGATTGCCGGCACATATCGATGTGTTGGCCAGTGCCCGAACTTTTCTTTGAACTTGTGGGCGATCCAGCCGGGCTTGTATCCGCGCTGCTCGGCGATGTGGGTGAGCATGCCCTGCCATTCGGCTTGATTGAACGCGCCAGCCTTGGCCCTGCCGCCTTCGACCAGACCGAGATCGCCATCGAGGTGGGCCATGTATTCCGCCGGACGCCTGGGCAAGAAGCCGCAGTTCGGGCACGGCTTGCCACCAGCGCGCAGCGTGCTGCACTGCGAGCACTCGATCAGTTTGCTCTCGTAGCTGCTCTGCCGCTTGGTGTGCTCTGGCGCAGTGGCTCGCAGATCGGGATTGAGCGTCCACGCCACGCGGTCCTCGGGCAGGCCGTGACGGAAGACGGCACCGCTGTGATCGAGGATGACGATGTCGCTCTTGCCTTCGGCCGGCCGCAAGCCACGGCCGATCATCTGCCTGAACAAGCCCATCTTCTTCGTTGGTCGAGCCAAGATGATGCAGCCGATATCGGGGCAATCGAACCCTTCAGTGAGCACCATACAGTTGGCGACCACCTCGGTCTCGCCGCTGTCGAGCCGTGCCAACATCGTGTCGCGCTCGTCTGTTGGCGTCGAGCCGTCGAGATGCTCGGCCCGCACATCCGCCTTGATGAACTCGTCGCAGATGTGGACGCTGTGGCCGACGCTGCAGGCAAACGCGATCGTGCGGCGGCGCTCGCCGTACTTGTGCCAGTGCGTGACGATGTCGCCGACGAGCTTGTCGTGATCCATCCGCTCGGCGAGCTGCGACTCGACGTAGTCGCCGGCTTGCGTTCTGATGCCGCGCAAATCCGGATCGACCGGCGCATAGACCCGCGACCTCACGAGATAGTGCTGGTCAATCAGGTCCGGCACCTGCGGGCACTCGATCATGGTCTTGAAGATGCCGCCAAGCCCACGACCGTCGCCGCGACATGGCGTTGCGGTTAGTCCGAGGATGATGGCGTTGGGATAAGCCGCGATGACCTTCTTATAGGTCATGGCGCACGCGTGGTGGGCCTCGTCGATGATCAGGAGATCGGCCAGCGGCATGAGCATCTTGCTCGACCGGATCGCGCGCGCGTGCAGCGTCTGGATCGAGGCGACCTGCACTGCCGCCATCGGCCGCAGCTTCTTCTCGTCGCCGGCTTGGATGATGCCGTGAGGGGCGCCGCGAGCGGTGAGCTTGTCGGAGGTCTGGTTGACGATCTCGCGTCGGTGGGCGACCACCAGCACGCGGCGAGCGATTCCCGCGATGATGGCCGAGGCGATGACGGTTTTGCCGGAACCGGTCGGAGCTACGAGTAGGATGGATCGGTCACCGCGCTCGACGTGACGCTCGAACTCGGCGGCGACGTCGGTCTGATAGGGCCGCAGGATATCGCTCATCGGCGCCTCCGTTGGCGAGGCGGATGCGTGCGTTCCCATTGCTCGGCGAGCGGCCAGCGCTGGCAGTCGCAGACAGACGCAACCAAGTCCTCATAGGCTTCGTCGAGGTCCATCTCACCGACTTCGACCAGGACAAGCCGAGCCGATGCGCGGGCAAGGAAAACGAGCCGGAGATCGACGGGGACCGTCATGGTGCCCGTCCCGCGAGCTTGCGCACGGCGGCGAGCTTGAAGCCCGCTCGTTGCCAGGAGCGAGCGACAATCAAATAGGCCGGGGCATGCTTGGTGCTTTCGCGAAGGCGCCGGACTTCGAAGTCATTGGGCCGCCAGCCGTAGCGGCCGATTTCAGCAGCGGCACGACGCGCGTCAGCAATGAGGAGAACGGATTGGAGAGAAGTCATAGACGCAGCCTCCTTGACCGGGTGGACCCGGGTTTGTTAGGGCTGCGTCTCGCTCGCCAGAGCCGACTACTAGCCCTTTGGGTGACGACTTGGTGGACGGTGCGGGTCTCGAACCCGGTGCGGATCCCTGCAAAAGGCCGCTGCCCCTTGGCTCACCGCCCCCGTGAAATGCAGCGCCGCCCTAAACTTGCAGGGCGGCGCTTTTCTCAGTGGGCGGGTGGGACCTACGGCGGGCATCGAGCCAGGCAAGATGGTCCCGCTCGCGAACGCCGGGGCGGCGCTCTGACAATTGAGTGAGTGTCGGGCCTTCGCCGTTCGCAATTAATCGGTGGCCAGTCCGAGGTGGCAGCCCGACCCGCTCAAACCATTCGGCGAGCGGCGTTACGCGATCAAGGTCAACTTGATCTTCATCGGCCATCGGTGGCCTCCTACGGCATCCGATGGCACCCTATGCGTATGCTTGCGTGGTTGAAGATTGAGTGAGAATCTCACGTACGAACGGTTACGTTCGCCACTTTTTCGCAATGTCTTCGATGCGATGTTCGCCCAGCCAGAGCTTATCAATGAACTTCTGACACTCTTCGATCCACGCCGGGTCCGCCCCCCGCTTTTTGATTAAAAGCTTCAAGACCCGCCTATGTTCGAGGACAAGGCTCTTAAGGGCCTCCGAGACGACTGAGCTGGCCCGTTCTTGAGACAACACAAATTGCTCGCGGATTGAGGCAACTGTTTCCGCGAACGTTTGGTTGCGAGAGGCGTTTAGATCGCCGTGTTGCCCGTGCCGTCCTATCGATGGACGTGCCTGTCGGAGTTCTGGAATAGCGGCTTTACGCGCAAGCTCGATGAATGGGATCGCGTTGGCGATAGCGTCCTTGGCTCTTTTGTTTAAGCGGCACTTCGCAGCCTCGTTTAAAGCACCCTCAGCCTCGGCTAACACGCCCTCCACAAGCGCAATCGAAGCTTCGAATTTCTTCTTGGGACTGCTCGTGTCTGCACCCTCATTCCAGGAGATGCTGTCGACAAAGAGCCGGCGCAGGTGCCGGCTCGCTTCCTCAATGGCGGCCGCATCATTGAACTTACTAATGCCGTGGCGGGGGGCGCGCATAGCTCACCCCCGCTGCAACGTCAAGACATTGGAATCTCGGCCTTCAATGATTGCCATGAGGCGGTCGGCCCATAGATCGAGGGCGACCGCTTTCTCGCGTTCGTAGGTTGAGCGGTTGTAAATTCCGGCGACGCCGGCACGATGGCCGCTGACATGATTGAGCACGGCTTCGATGACGTGCGGTTGCACGCCGACCTCGGCCATCATTGTCGCGGCCGTGCGCCGCAAATCATGCGGGGTCCAATGGTCTAGCGGCTTGCCGGTCGCCGCCGTGATCTGCGCGTCGAGCTTTTCCTTGGCCTTTGACCAGCCCGAGAACGCGCCCTCGCCGTGACCGAAGATCAGGTCTCGCAGCTCATTTGCCGAATTGGTCCGGCGCGGTTGCGCCTCGATGATTGTGCGAGCCGCCGCCGACAACGGGACAAGGTGCGCGCGGTGGTTCTTCGTGCGATCGGACGGCAGCATGATGGCGTTGTCGCGGACTTCGGACCAGTGTAGCGCTGCGATCTCGCTGGCCCGTTGAGCCGTCAATGCGAGCAGCCGGATGATCGCGCCAAAATGATCGTCCGCGAGGTTGTTCCAGATTGCCCGCAGTTCGGCCGGCTCGAGCACGCGGTCGCGTGAGCGTTCCCGATTTCGCGCGGTGCCGATGACGGGATTGCTCTCGACCAAGCCCTGCATCAGGGCCCAGGAAAAGAACGTCGACAGCGACGTCCGCACGCGGTTGCCGGTCACCGGGCCGCTGTTGTCAGCGACGGCGGCAATGACGGTGGCAATGTCGCGCCGTTCGATCTTTGCAAGCTGCAGCCCGTGCAACGCCTTGCTGTGCGTCAGTAGGTGCCGTTCGACATCGGGATAGGATCGGGCCCGCAGCCGGGTGCGCTTGTATTCGAGAAACCGCGCCGCAACCGCCGCGAAGGTTTCGGCCGCCTTGAGCTTGGCCTCGGCTTTGTCGCTGGCGGGATCCTCGCCGAGCTTCACCCGGTGGTAGAGGTTTTGGGCGGTCTTGCGCGCCTCGGCAAAGTTGACGGCGGAGACCGCGCCGAGGTTCATCCGGCGGTTCTGATCGCCCACCTTGTATTGGAATACGAAGGTTCGCGATCCGCTCTCGCGTAGGCGCAGCCCGAAGCCGGGAACGTCGTCGTCAAATTCGATGTGATCCGTTTTGCCGGCGGGCAACCTGAGGGTGGAAATTCGACCAACAGTCAGTTTCATCTTTGGTCCATCCCGCTTTTGGGGAAGATCATGGGAAGATGCCGTGAGGCATTCCGTGGCCTCCCATGGCAGAATTGACAGTTGGTCTACACGTGATTTGAAGCGCTTGCAAGCGCTACGGCAGCCGGTGGCAACCAGTGGCAGCATTTGCAGCGGTTTTGTAAACCGTTGGTCGGGAGTTCAAATCTCTCACCCGGCACCAGTTATGGCCAAAAGAGAAAATGCATTGCTTTACAATTCATTAGAGGAAGGCGTGCTCCAGGCTCAGGTACAGTTCGTTTTGAGGCCCGTCTGGCGTCTCTGTAGTCGCGGGGTACCATGCAAGCCGGGGTGTTGATCCCAGACAACTACGACATTCCCCTTTATGACGCGAGGACAGGACACGGCTACCAACGCCCGCTGCAGGAGGCGCGCGTAAACGAGTTGGTCAATGATGGATTTGCCAACTGCCATTCTCTTGAACCTTCGCAACAGGGAAGCGAAGAACGCGATGATCTTCGAGCACGTCAAGCGCGACTTCATCGGCTACTTCACTCCAATTGGAGAACCGCCACGAGGTCCAGTTTTTCCTTGAGCAGGGCGATGTTGTCTCGCTGTTGACTGGTCTGTTCTCCCGCGCAGCCGCATCACAGCGGTACGCGCCTCCAACAGCATTCGTTCACAAGCGGCGGCAGTTTGCGCATTGCCACCATCGCGCATAGTCTCGAACGCCGCATTGATCTGGCCGAGCCCGCTCTCAGCCATACTGATAGCTCCCCGTCGCTCAGCCATCATGACCAGCGCCATGCCTTCTCCGCATAGGCTAGCGGCCCGGTCAAGTGGCACCCGCTCGACGGTTCTTTCCTTGAGCGCCTCCCGAAACGCCACGACGGCCTGTTCGAACTTCGCGGTGCCGCTCTCGCCCTGCCCAATCATTAAAAGTAAAACGCCTAGATTGTGCTGGACGGTGGCCCAGTAAAGGGGCGCACCCTCGCGGGTGAAGACCTCTAGCACCTCACGATGGGCCGCAACGGCCTCTTCGAGCTTCCCCAGAGCTTGCAGCGCAACGCCCAAATTGATGTTGACCGAAGCCCATTGGATCGGGCCGCGCTCACGGCTCATTTCCTTGAGCGCTTCGCGAAAGGCGACGGCAGCCTCTTCGAATTTGGCCGCGCCCCCCCCCCGCGCATCCCGATGGCATTTAATGCAGAACCCAAATTGTACTGGGTCGCGGCCCATTCGAGTGGTACGCGCTCGCGGGTCCTTTCCTTGAGCGCCTCGCGAAAGGCGACGACGGCCTCTTCGAGTTTGGCTGTTCCGACCTCGCGATCACCGAGGACGAGTAACGCAGAGCCCAGATTGCTCTGTATCGTCGCCCATTGGAGCCGCCCGCGCTCCCGCGTCATTTCGTTAATCGCCTCGCGAAAGGCGATTACAGCCTCTTCGAGCTTTGCGGTCCCGGTGCCGCGAGACCCAAGATGCACAAGCGCGCCAGCTAGATTGTTCTGGGTCTCGGCCCAATCTAGTGGCACGCGCTCACGAGTGCGTTCCATGAGCGCCTCGCGATAGGCAACCACAGCCTCTTCAAGCTTCGCTGTGCCGCTCTCGCGCTCACCAAGGCTTTGTAGCACAACGCCCAGATTGTTTTTGCCTCTGGCCCAATCTAGTGGCACACGCTCACGGGGCATTTCCTTGAGCGCCTCACGAAATGCGACGACGGCCTCTTCGAGTTTGGCTGATCCGGCCTCGCGCTCCCCGAGCACCCATAATGCCATGCCCAAACTAATCTGGACCTTGGCCCATTCGAGCGGCATCCGCTCTCGCGGGTTTAGGTCGATGAGTCGTATGCCGCGCTCGATGGCTGACCGCAGGGCGTTGTTGTCGCCGAACTCCTGCCCTTGCAGAAATAGCGCGTCCGTTTCTCGTGAGAGATAGTCTCTCCGCTTATCCTCATGTGCGCTGTTTGCAGGAAACGCACCGGCCGCATTGGCGAAATGCTTGGCGGCTTCAGCATAGCGCAATCGTGTCAGGGCAATTTCACCACGTCGCGATGAAGTTTCGGCCACGTTGACGGCAACGCTGTCGAGGCCACGCCTCTGCTCGTCCTCGACATCCGCGAGCAGAGCATCCGCTCTGGCCAATTCGCCTGCTTCGATGGCTTTCTGAGCTTCGGCTTTCAGCGTGATTGTTGTCGGGCTGTCTCCGGGCTGAGCCAATGCAGTTGCCTGAAGGTCCTTGAAGCGCACTGCGATTTCGACAAGCTTGGCCGCCAGTCGCTCTGGGGGAATGTCGTTCTCGCCAAGAATACCCAGCGCGGCACGGATTTGGCGTTGATTAAGGTCGAGTTCGTCTTCAAGCTTTGCAATTACCTTCTTCTGCGTTTCTGAAAGGTCCGCAGCCTGTCGGACGAGTGCAGCCAGTTGTTCCGGGGGAACCCCGATATTGATAGTCGAGCCCGTGACACTGCCGCTGATAGCGATGCCACCGGTCTCTGCCCTGATCTGCTGAGCATAGGTAGCGGTAATCGGCGCGAAGAAGCACATGCCCAATGCTGCGACGAAGGACAGATGCCGCTTCATGGCTGGGCGTCTCACCGCTCGCGCAGCCGCGCGACGATAGCGCGTGCCCTGGGGAGCTGCTGTTCATAATAGGCCGCACTTGGCGCATTGCCGCCATCGCGCATCGTTTCAAACGCCGCATTGATCTGGCTGAGTGCGGTCTTGGCCATGGCAGCGTCCCCGCGGCGCTCGGCAAGGAGTATTAGCGCGACGCCTTCACTCCCAAAGCTCATGGCCCATTGGAGCGGCGCACGCTCGCGCGTTATTTCCTTCAGCGCGTCGCGATGGGCGGCAACCGCCTCCTCGAGCTTTGCCGTCCCGCTCTCTCGCTCCCCGAGGGATTGCAGGGCTTTGCCCAGAAGGCTCTGGGCCGTGGCCCATTGGAGCGGCGCACGCTCGCGCGTTATTTCCTTCAGCGCATCGCGATGGGCGGCAACCGCCTCCTCGAGCTTTGCCGTCCCGCTCTCACGCTCCCCGAGGGCTTGCAGGGCATTGCCCAGAAGCCTCTGGGCCGTGGCCCATTGGAGCGGCGCACGCTCGCGCGTCAATTC
>Ga0310915_10001675_pt1 | contig 11610 bp, 7 predicted proteins | sample GREbulkMGAN111_FD_202508 | JGI IMG/M metagenome (GOLD analysis project Ga0310915, IMG submission 202508) | Lab enrichment of tropical soil microbial communities from Luquillo Experimental Forest, Puerto Rico - GRE.bulkMG.AN111 | ecosystem: Environmental > Terrestrial > Soil > Tropical forest >...
CACGAACGACGCGGCAATGCCGATAACCACGCCGAAAACCGCCATGCGAGCTCCTTCCCCCAAGACCAAACGCAAAATCTCGCCTCGCTGGGCGCCCAAGTACATGCGAATGCCGATTTCCTGGGTGCGCCGCGTTACCGAGAAAGCCACAACTCCATACAGGCCGACGGCAGCAAGGGCGAGAGCGGCGACGGCAAACAGCCCTGCAAGCAGCAAAAAGAAGCGCTTCTCAGACAACCATCTGCCCATCTCATCCGCAAACGTCGAGAACTTCAGCGGAACATCGGGAGCGAGATTGTGGAAGATGCTGCGCGCCGCGGCGACAATGGGACCCGTGCGGGCATCGGTGCGCAACAGGATCATCGGCGAAGAGTTGCCGCTCAGACCTCGCTGCTCATAATTCGCGTAGATGACCGAGCTCGCGGGGCGGTCAAGCCCCTCCGCGCGGACGTCGCCAACGATTCCGACAATGGTGAGAGGCTTTAGATTTCCGTCCATATTGCCGAATGCAACGGTTTGGCCGATGGGATCCCGATTCGGCCATTGCTGCCTCGCCTTGGTCATGGTTCAGGAGCTCCCTTTCGGGCTCACCCGCACCCTTACTCATAACGAAGAGCGACCATAGGATCTACACGCAGCGCGCGGCGGGCAGGGATGTAACACGCCCCGAGCGCCACGGCCACGAGCAAAAGCGCCACGGTGAAAAAAGTGGCCGCGTCGGTGGAACTGACGCCGTAGATCATGCCGGCCATGAGGCGCGTCAACGCGAAAGCCGCGACCAGACCAAGCAACAAGCCGAGCCCGGCCAGACGAAGACCTTGTGTGAGAACGAGCTTCAATACCTCGTTGCTGCGCGCGCCAAGGGCCACACGGATGCCGATTTCGCGCGTGCGTTCGGCAACGCTGTAAGCCATCACGCCGAAAATGCCGACGGTGGCAAGTAGCAAAGCAAGGGACGCGAAAAGCACGAAAAGCAAAAGATTCAGACGCTCGGAGGCGATGGAGGTGGAGCGAACTTCGTCCATCGTGCGAACGCGCGTGACGGGCAGATTTTTGTCCACCGACCAAACGGCAGTGCGAACCGACGAGGCCACAGTCAGAGGATCTACCGTAGTGCGCACGACCCAATCGCGCAGAATGCCCCCCGGATCCGCAAATTGTTTGATCGGGAAGTACATGGTTGGTCGAGGAGCGGTCAGAGGATCGAACTCGCGAGTGTCGCCCACAATTCCCGCGATGGTCAACCAGGGAAACCCCCGGTCATCCGGGCCACCTTGTCGGATGCGCTTACCGAGAGGGTCTTCACCGGGCCAGTATCTTTTGGCCATGGCTTCGTTGATGATGATGACCGGCTGAGTTTCAGTCGTATCACTCCACGAAAAATCCCTTCCTCCGCGCAAAGGAATGCGCATGCTCGGAAAATATCCCGGGGTCACCACATCATAGCCGGCCATCGGAATTTGTCCCGGTGCGCTGGGTTGGCGGCCTTCGATCGTGAAGCCTTTGCTGGCGCGGACAAAAGTGAGGGGGATGAACGTGACCGCGGCCGCGGATTCGACGCCGGGGAGCACGTCAATTCGTTCGATGGTCTGCTGGTAAAAGGCGGAGCGGCGAGAAAAGTCCGAATACCCTTGGCCTCGTGGAATCACGCGAAAAGTAAGGACTCCCCGCGGCTGAAATCCAAGCGGAATTTGCTCAATGCGTAGGAAGCTGCGCAGCAGAAGGCCGGCGCCGATGACGACCACCACGCCCACGGCGGTTTCCACGATAACCAGAAGACTGCGCCCTCTGAGCCGCGGGCCGATCGCCGATTCCCGGGAGCCAGACCTCAAGGTGTCATGTAGGTTCGCTCTGCCGGTTTGCAGCGCCGGCGCCAGGCCGGAAACCAGGCCTGCAAGAATCGCGACCGCAAAACTGAAGGCGAGCACCGCAGCGTCGAGAGAGAACTCCTCGGTGCGCGGAAGGTGCGAAGCGGCGAGCAGCTTGAGAGCGCTTACTCCCCAATGCGCAAGCAACAGGCCGAAGACGCAGCCCGAGAGCGCCAGGAGCGTACTTTCGGTGAGCAGTTGACGGAAAAGCGTGTGGCGGCTCGCGCCCAGCGCCAGGCGAATGGCGATTTCCCGATGACGAGCCGAGGCGCGGGCCAGCAGCAGATTTGCGACGTTGGCACAAACAATCACCAGAACCAACCCAACCGCACCCCACAGCACCAGAAGCGTGGCCCGCACGGGACCGGCGAGATCTTCCTCGAGAGGCACGACATTGACAGTTTGGCCGGTATTGGAGTCGGGGTACAGTTCCGCAAGATGCCTGGCGATTACGGACATCTCCGCTCGCCCTTGCTCGAGCGTTGCGCCCGGCCTCAGACGCGCAAAAACCTCGAGAAAATGGCTGCCGCGATTTTCACGTTCGGCAGGGGTCATAACCAGAGGGACCCAGAGCTCGTCGTCGGAATCGGGAAAATGGAATCCCGCCGGCGCCACGCCAACGACTTCGTATCCCTCGCCGTCGAGGAGAAGTTTCTTGCCAAGAATCTGGGGGTCTCGGCCAAAGTGGCTCCTCCACAAACCATCGCTCATTACCACAACGCGGGAGGCGCCGGGGCGGTCTTCCCCGGCGACAAATTCGCGCCCCAGCGCCGGATGGATTTGCAAAGCAGTGAAAAAATTGGCGGCAACCAGCTCGCCTTCGACGCGCACCGGCTCGCCCGCTCCGATGAGATTGAAACTCCGGTTGCGATAGCATGCCACGTTCTCAAAAACCGTGTTTTGCTTCGTCCACTCCGAGAAGTTTCCAGGAGACACTTCATTTCGATCATTTTGATAATTAGGCAGGCGGACGTTTTCGTAGACCATGACCAGGCGGTCCGCTCGCGGATAAGGCAGCGCCTTGAGCAGGACCGCATAGACGGCCGAGAAGATGGCCGTGTTCGCGCCGATGCCGAGCGCGAGAGTGAGGACGGCGACGGCAGTGAAGCCGGGAGACTTGCCGAGCGTGCGGAGCGCAAAGCGAAGATCCCGGAACAGGGTTTCGAGAAGCGGCAGGCTGTGCGCTTCGCGGTGTTGTTGTTTGGCTTGCTGAAGGCCGCCAAAACGGACGAGGGCCTGCCGGCGAGCCTCGGCAGTAGAAAGTCCGCGGCGGAGATTTTCTTCGATGGCCAATTCGAGATGGGCGGATATTTCGGCGTCGAACTCACGGCCAAGCTTTGCGCGGCCGAACAAGAAGCGCAGACGGTGGAAGAGTTGGCGAAAACCGTCTGTCATTTGGATCCGCTCCTTTCCTGCCGGGCCAGAACGTTTGTTACCATCGGCACCATCACTCATAACGCAGGGCAACCATCGGATCGACGCGAAGCGCGCGGCGCGCGGGAACATAAGCCGCGGCAAGCGCGACGAGTACGAGCAGCCCTGCGAGCGAAAGCAAAACCGGCAAGCTCACTAAAACAATTCCAAAAACAGATGCGGCCATCGCTTGGCTGGCCGCCAAGGACATCGGCAATCCAATCCCGAGGCCAATGCCAGAAACGAGAAATGCGTGGCGCAAAACAAGCCGGAGCACGTCGCGTGGGTTCGCTCCGAGGGCGAAACGGATGCCGAATTCGTGGGTTCGCTCGGCGACATTCTCGGACAGGATTCCATAAACGCCGAGGGTGGAAAGCAGCAGGGCCACGACCCCGAAGACAGCCATCAAGATTCCCATAATGTGCACGATGGCAATGGAGTCTTGCACTTCCGTCGCAAGGGTTTTCAGCTCGGTCATGGGAATTTCCGGATCGACTTGGGCAATCGCTCGGCGCGCCGCCGAAGCGTAGCCCGTCGGGTTCGAGGCAACGCGCAGGACAAAACGAAACGAGCTTCTGGACGACTGAAGATACGGCTGATAAATGACGGGAAACGTCGCGGGGTTCCACCAGTTTTGCCGTGCGTCTCCGACAACGCCGACGACCGTCATCCACGGCTCGTTCGAGTCTGCCACGCCGAGCTTCAATCTTTGGCCCACTGGATCGCTGCCTGGCCAAAAACGGCTCGCCAACGTGCGGCTGACGATGGCGACACGCGCGGAGGCGGCGCGATCGGCCGCGGTGAAGAATCGGCCGGCCATCAAAGGAATCTTGAGAACGGAGAAATAGTCCCCGCTAATGATTTGCAAATCTGCCGCAGGCGCTTCGCTGGCTTCGAGAGCCGGGTGATCTTCGATGGTAAACAAGACCTTTTCGTTGTCCACGTTGCTGGCGGGAAGGTTGGAGGTTAGGGCCGTCCCAGAAACTCCGGGAAGGGAAGCGAGGCCGTCGAGAGCCGTCTCGAAGAAGCTCGCGCGTTTCACACTGCCGGGATAGGTGGTTTCTGGTAGGGCGACTTCGAATTTCAAGACTTGCTCAGGCTGAAACCCTTGGTAGGCGTTCGCCAGACGGCTGAATCCTTGCATGGTCAAGCCCGCGCATACAAGAAGAATCAGGGCGAGCGCCACTTGAGCGGAGACCAGTCCGTTCCGCAGGCGGGCTCGCGCGGGACCGGCAGAACTGCGTCCGGTTTCTTTGAGCACGGTATGCAGGTCGATGTGCCGCAAGTGAAGCGCGGTCGAAAGGCCAAAGACAAGCCCGAGGAGCAAAGAGAGAAGAATGGTGAAAAAGAGAACGGTGGAATCGACGCGAATGCCATCCCAGCCGGGAACCCATTTGGTCCAATCCGGCGAAATGCTGTTACGAAGAACACGCAGACTCGAGAACGATACGGTGATTGCAACGACTCCGCCGAGAAGCCCGAGCAGCGTCATCTCGGAAACCAGCAGGCGGCCCAGCCTGGTGCGGTTTGCACCAAGCGCCGAGCGCACGGCAAGCTCTCTCTGTCGCGCAATCATCCGCGCGAAGAGGAGATTCGCGAGGTTGGCGCAGGCCAGGAGGAGCACAAACCCGGCGGCCGCTTCCAGCAATCCGAACAGCGGCAGAGTGTACTGATAGAGTTCTTTTCTAAGCGGCAACACGTGCAGGATACGGCCGGCGTTGGTCTTCGGATAGAGTTCAGAAAGCCTGCGTGAGAGATTGTTAAGAGCAGCGGCTGTTTGCGCGACGGTGACGCCAGGCCTTAGCCGTCCGATAGCCGTAAGAGACATCTGGGAGCGATCGGACTTCTCGGCTGGCGTAAGCGCTAAGGGCACCCACAATTCCATGGGCACGGGATAGCCAAAATCCGGGGCCATGATTCCCGCGACTGTGTAATTGCGCCCATTTAGGCGGATGGTTTTGCCGATGAGGTGCGGGTCACTGGCGAGCCTGGATTGCCAGAAGCCGTGACTCAAGATGACGGAGCGATCGGAGCCGGGCTGTTCTTCATTCGCAGAGAAGAGGCGGCCCGCGGCGGGGCCAACGCCAAGGAGGGAGAAAAAGTTTGCGGATACGCGGCAGCCCGGCACCACGTCGACGCGGCCCTCGGACGCAAGATGGAAATCCCCGCATTGATAGGTAGACAGGTCGTCAAACCATCGCGAGCTGGCTTCGAGGTCCGCCACGTCGCCGGGCGAAATCGGCCGGGCGTCGGGCCCTTCGTCGATGCCGCGGTTCTCCCAGAGGAGGACGAGGGATTCCAGATTGTGGAAGCGGTAGGGGTGCACCAGCAGGGCATTCACCATGCTGAAGATCGCCGTGTTCGCGCCGATGCCAAGCGCAAGAGTGAGAACCACGATGGCGGTGAAGCCGGGAGACTTGCGCAGCATGCGAAGCGAATAACGGACGTCTTGAAGCAGCGTTTCGAGGAAACGGAGGCTGCGGGCTTCGCGGTGCTCTTCTCTTGCCTGTTGTGAGCCTCCGAACCGGAGAAATGCCTGGCGGCGGGCTTCTGCCGGGCCGAGGCCCCGCTCGAGATTCTCGTCGATGGCGAGTTCGAGGTGGCTGGCCATTTCGGCATCGAAATCGCGGTCGAGTTGCGCGCGGCGGAAGAAGGAGCCGAGGCGCTCGAGCCATTCCCGTATGCGATCTGTCATCTGGCAGTGCTCCCTTCCGTCTCGCAAGCCATAATGCTTGCCGCTTCCATGGTCACTCGTAACGCAAAGCCACAATCGGGTCGACGCGTGTGGCGCGCCAAGCCGGCAATAAACAAGCGATCAGGGAGACAATCAGCAAGATCAGAAAAGCGGAACCGAAGGCCAGCGGGTCGCGCGGACTCACTTTGTAAAGCAGATATCCGAGCAGGCGCGTCAACCCAAGCGCGGCGGCCGCGCCTAGAAGGATGCCGCCCGCGGTCAGAGCGAGCCCACGGGAAATCACCAGCCGGAATAGCTCCGGTGTCCGCGCACCGAGGGCCATGCGCAGTCCAAGTTCTCGCGTGCTCTGCGAGACGGTGTAGGACATGACGCCATAGAGTCCGATACTGGCGAGCACCAAGGCCAAACCGGCCAAGACGCCGGTCAGGGTAACGGCAACTTTCTGCGGGGACGTGGAACGATCCAACTGTTCTTGAAGCGAAATCACTTCATAAAGGGCCAGGTTCGCGTCCATAGCCTTCAGTTCACGCGACAGCGCGGCGGCCATGGTCTCCGGTCGCAGCTTGGTCCGGATATTCAACGCTGCGCCCACGGAAAACTTCTGCCGCAGAGGAACGTAGAAAAACGGCTTAGGCATTTCACGCATGCTGTAATACCTCGAAGTTTTCGCGACGCCAACGATCTCGAGCCATTTGTCTTTGACCTGAAGGCGGTCACCGATAGGATTCTTGCCGGCCCAGTAGCGCGCGGCCATGGTTTCGTTGACGATGGCGACGGGCGCGGCGGTTTCGTTATCGGCGCGAGTGAATTCGCGGCCTGACACCAGGGGGATTCCGATGGTGGCGAAGTAGCCGGGGCCAACCTGGTTATAGTCGACCGAGAGGCGCTCATCGGTCGGAGGTTGATATCCATCGACCGCGATCGGAGCCGAAGAAAAAGTGCCGTAGCCGAGCGGCGTAACGCGCGCCAAGGCTGCGGACTCGACGCCGGGAAGTCCTTGGACGCGGTCGATGAGGTCGTCTTGAAAACTCTTCGCGCGCTGGACATCATATCCGGACGCGGACAAATTCACGGCGGTCACCAACGTGCCTTGGGTGGAGAATCCCGGGCTGTCCGATCGAACCCTCTCGAGGCTTTGCAGGAGCAGGCCCGCTCCGGCAAGCAGGATGAAACATAGAGACACTTGAACCAGCACCAAGCCGGAACGTACCCAAGATTTGCTGCGGCCGTGGACCACACCGGCCATTTCCGACCGCAGCGTGATGGCCAGATCGACGTTGCTGGCTTCGATCGCCGGAAGAAGAGCGAACAGCAGCGTCGAGGCAAGGCAGACGGCAGCGCTCAGGGCCATCACCCGCCAGTCCATTTCGCCGGGCAGGTGCATGGCGTTTCCGTTCCGCACCGGCAAGAGCAACACGAGCAAGTGACTCGACCAGTGCGCGATGAGGAGCCCGCCGGTTGCGGCCAGCGCGGAAAGGACCAGACCCTCAATGAGAAGTTGCTGCAGCAGGCGTCTCCGCCCGGCGCCCACCGCGACGCGGACGGTGATTTCATGTCTTCGCGCGAAAGCGCGGACAAGCAGGAGGTTGCCGACATTGGCGCAGGCGATCAAAAGTACAAACACGACGACGACGAGCATGATTCCCAGCGTGGGGAGCAGGGTTCCCGCGTTGTTGAATGGGGTTTGCCACAAAGCCCAGAGCTTAACGCCGCGACCGCGGTTGGTCGCCGGATAATCCGCATCCAAGCGCTTCGCGACCGCAGAAACTTCCTGCTGCGCTTGCTCGAGAGTGACGCCGGGTTTCAGACGGCCGTAACCTTCAATCCAACGCTCACCGCGATCTTCGAGTTTGTAGCCGCCGGCCTCGAATGTGTCTTCCATGGAGGCCGGTACCCAAAACTTCATCGCCCAGCCGACGAATGTTCCGTAAAAGCCTTCCGGGGCCACGCCAATAATAGTGTGAAGCACGCCGTTCATGCGCTGCGTCTTGCCGATGATTTGCGGGTCGCCCCCGAAGCGCTCTTTCCATAGCTGGTAACTAATGACTGTCACGGGATGGGCGCTGCGGCCCACATCCTCGGTAGGCTCAAACGCGCGCCCAAGAATCGGATGAACCCCCAGCGCCGGGAAATAATTCGATGAGACGACACTGCCCGTAACGACCTGGGCCCGCTCGCCAATGCTGAGCGTAGTGCCCATAATCTTACTTACAAAGAACGCCTCAAACAGTTTGCAGTTCCTTTGAAGATCGAGGAAATCGGGCCAGGAAAGATCGTCTTGGGCGGCGGTTCCCGTCAGAGCCACCAACCTCTCTTGGTGCGCGACCGCCGGGTAGGGGCGAAACAGAAGTCCTTCCATCCAACTGAAAACGGCGGCGTTGGTGCCAATACCCAAAGTCAGGCAAAAAATCGCGACCAGGGCAAAGCCGGGACTGCGGCGGAGCATTCGCAATGCGAAGCGAAAATCTTGAAAGAGCGTTTCCAGGAGCGGGAGTCCGCGCGCTTCGCGGAGGGTTTCTTTGACTTGCTGCGGTCCCCCGAAGCGCACAAGGGCCTGGCGGCGAGCTTCCGCGGGAGAAAGCCCGCGCTCGAGATTCTCCTCGATGGCGAGTTCCAGATGAGCGAACATTTCCGCGTCGAGTTCACGATCTTGCTGGGCGCGGCGGAAGAAAGAGCGCAGGCGATGGAACCCTTGGCGAACCTGGTCGATCATTTGTTGTCGCTCCCCTCCGGCAGAGCCAGCACGCGGCCCATAACATCGGAGAGCCGTTGCCAGTAGGCGGCGTCTTCGGAGAGCTGCTTGCGGCCTCGCTTTGTGATGGAATAAAACTTGGCTTTGCGATTGTTCGTAGAAGTGCCCCACTCTGCGGAAATCCATCCGCGCTGCTGCAACCTCACGAGCGAGGCATAAATGGTGCCTTGATTCAGCAGCACCGCGTCGCCGCTGACCTGCTCGATGCGGCGCGCGATACCATATCCGTGGAGTCGCCCCATGGCGGCAAGGGTTTGCAGGACCATCAGGTCCAAGGTTCCTTGCAGCAGATCGAGCTTTGATTCGGACATGCACCCTCCTGTGTTATGTCCACAGCAAGGTAACACAGTTTATGTGGGGATGCCACAGGAGAATTAGACGAGGCAAGCCTCCGCCGGTTAGCCCGTTTGGGCCGGCTAAAACTCCTATGGGATTTCTATAGGAAAATGGGCTCGCAATGAGCGGGCCCGGCCGCGAAACGCAGGGAAACCCGACTAAACTTGGAGCTCCACAAACTCAACTTGGAAGGGCGTCGATCCCAGATTCAAGCGCGCCACACTAACCGGCAAACGAAACCTCCGGGGCCCAGCGCTGCCCGGATTGATGTACAGGACCCCGTTGCGCTCGAACTTCCCTGGCTGATGGGAATGGCCGCTGACGACCACGCGGAATCCGGCGGCACGAGGGTCCAAGTCAAGAGCATGCACGTCGTGCAGAACGTAAAGCAGGACGGCGCCCGCCTCCGCCACGGCTGCTTCCGGCAGCGCTTTAGCCCAGTCTTCTCTGTCGATGTTTCCGCGCACAGCAATCACGAGCGCAAGTTTTCTTAGAGCGGTGAGAATTTCGGGCTTTCCCACGTCTCCGGCATGGACAATCAGCTCGGAACCGCGAAGGGCTTCGAGGGCTTGCGGGCGCAGCAGGCCGTGAGTATCCGAAATCAAACCGATGCGTGTGGGGCATTTAGCACGGAGAAATTCTAATGCTTGGCTCGGTGCCGCGGTCGAAGAATGAGGGATAAGGGCCGTCTGGTCCAATTCAGAGACCAGTTACGCCGAGGCTTTGTCGGGAAGCACCCGGCGCATCGGTTTCGCCCCCGGGGAGGGGAACTGCATGTGCCAGAAGTTAGCTTCTGCAGACAGGAATTCTACGCCGACATATTGCTTGCTATCGCGGGCGCGGTGGATCGAAACGACGCGACACTCGATCGATTGGGCGGTATGGTCATTAACCAGAATCACGGTCTGGCCCACGGCTATGGTTTCTTCGAGGTGAAACAAGGCGCCATGGCGATTGACGGATTGCGAGGTGGTGCGTGTCGAAAAGCGCTCGCCGCAGTCTGTTTTCCCGTGAACCGTCAGCGGGACGGTCAAAGCCACCCTTAAGGTGCGGCGGCGTTCTTTGACACGAAAATGAAGCAGGGACATTGTCTGCGCGACCTCAAATCAAATTTGGAGCTGCACTGCGGCTAGTCAGCACGTTTCTCCGCAGGGATTCGCTTGCAGTGACGCGCTAGCAGTGTGCTAAAGCGCAAACACAGCAAAACAGAGGTAACGAGCACGAATCTCGCCCACACCGCCCCATAGTGCAGAAGGATTTCTCCTATGACAATGGCGTAACAGTACCACAAAGCAGCCATCGAGACCAGTACCCCCGTACTCCCCGTTTTTCTAAGGGAAAAAAAAGAGACTACCGGAAAACAAATGCACTTTGGCTTGCAACCTCTTGATTCTAAAAAAGCTTCTGGCGCTGGCCCCGACAGGCACGCCATGCCGCACGTGCCTGTGGGCTTTTCCTCAACTAGTTTCTAGTGGTGTCGGTGCTTTGATTTTCGCCTGCTTGGTGGGTCACTCCCGTGCCCTAGAACCTTGACCAGCTCGAGAGGGTTCACTCGGGCGCGCTCAACCGTGAGGCCCCAGTGGAGGTGCGCTCCCGTGACGCGGCCGGTGGCGCCAACCTTTCCCAGTACCTGGCCGAGCTGCAGCTGGTCACCGACTTTCACGTCGATTTCGGAAAGGTGGCCATAGAAGGTATAAATCCCCAGACCGTGATCGACAACAACGGTGTTGCCGGAAAAGAACAGTTCCTGTGCCAGCGCCACGCGGCCGCTCTGAGCCGCATGAATCGGAGTACCGGTGGGGGAGGGGAAATCCACGCCGCTGTGAGGTGAGCCGGACTGGCCGTTCAAGATGCGGCGCTTGCCGAAGTTGCCGCCAGTGGTGACGCCGTCGAGCGGCACACGGAAATCCCCGTCCCACAATTTTTCAGGGGTCACCTGGTCGAAAACAGCGCGCAACTTGTCACGCTCTTCGTTCGCCCGTTTGATTTGCTCGGGGCTGGGTTCCACGAATTCCTTACCGACTGCGAGCCTCTCGGTCGCGAACCTTCCCGCGTGAACGGGAATCTGAAGCGTGCAGCTCTCGGGCTTGTCGCTGGCTGTTTGCACGTGGACGAGCACGGGATAGGTGCCGGGCGGTTTTTCCAAGTCGACTCCGAGAAGGCCCTGACGCCGATCGAACGCCGCAACCCCAGTCGCATCAGCGCGTTCGTCAGATACCTGCCAGAAGGGAACGTTCTTCGAGTTCCACTCGGCGGTTACTTCGGTCAAGGGCTTGCGGCTTTGCACTTCCAGAACGAGCAAGCTCCCTTGGCTTGAAACCGGAGTGCTTAGTTTCAGTGTTACTCCGGGGCCGCAGGTCAGCGGGATTTTTGCAGCAGCGAGCAATGGAAGCAAAAACAATCCCAACGCGACCCGCGGAACGATCCTTAAAAGGAACCGAACAAAGGACCGGTGGCGCAACTCAGGCCCCCCGCTTCGGGCGCAGCATATTCACGCGAGCTTCTACCTTTGCAAACTGCGTGCGGGCGAGTTCGGAACCATAAAT
>Ga0310915_10001691_pt1 | contig 11544 bp, 9 predicted proteins | sample GREbulkMGAN111_FD_202508 | JGI IMG/M metagenome (GOLD analysis project Ga0310915, IMG submission 202508) | Lab enrichment of tropical soil microbial communities from Luquillo Experimental Forest, Puerto Rico - GRE.bulkMG.AN111 | ecosystem: Environmental > Terrestrial > Soil > Tropical forest >...
GGTGAAGGCGGGCTGGCGCGTCATCTGCCGCATGCAACCTATGTCGGCCTTGATCCGATTTTTTCCCCAGTGGCCGAGGGAACCGATGTTCGGAACGAAACAATCGCAGAGCATGCCGCTTCTCACTCCGGGCAATATGACGCCGTTTGCGCGTTTCATGTCATCGAACACGTCACCGATCCATTGGGGTTCGGGCGTGACCTGGTGCAATGCACGAGACCAGGCGGACGAATCTATATCGCCGTCCCGGTCTGAACATTCCGAATTTCGTGTTCAACGCGCCCCCTCATCACCTGAGCTAGTGGAACGAGACTTCTTTGCATACCCTGGCCGACCGTCTCGACCTGATCGTAGAGGGTATCGAGCCTGCACCGTTCTCCATGACAGCATCATCTACTGGATGGGTCGTTTCGCCCCCAAACTCACCGCCGATCGCTATTTCCGCGCTTATTGGATTTGGTATGGCGCCCTAGCCTGGAGTTGGCTTTTTGGCCGCGCGTGCAATGCGCTGTTCCGTGTCCCGGCATCGGCGGTGCCTTCCGGGTTACTACTCGTGGCGCGTAAGCCCCGGACACCGGGGTGAAACGGCTAATTCCACCTTCGTGCTCAATTTCGACGAGCGCTCGGGATCGCGCGCGCGAGGCGCGCCTCTCGGAGGCGGCGCGCCTTGGCTTTCCCGTGTTGCTGGTGCGCCGCGTCGCGAGCAAGCTCATCTCGGCGGCGACCGCTCGCGACTTCGTTGACCGTCAGGAGGTCCGGCCGTTTACCGACAAGCAGATCGACCTGGTTCAGAATTTTGCCAACCAAGCCGTCATCGCCATCATCTCGGCGCCGGTTGTCTTCACCCATTCGTGCAGGATGGCGAGCGCGCGCGGATCGGTGTCGATCGGCACACCGAATGACTTCGCTACGCAGTCGGCGGTAATGTTACCATGGGTCGGCCCGATCCCGCCGGTAGTGAAGACATAGGTGTAGCGAGGCCGCAGCGCATTGAGTGCATTGACGATCGCTCTCTCCTCATCGCCGACCACCCGCACTTCACAGCGCAGGGGGGAATCCTGTCCGGCGGCCCCAACGACCAGAACATCGGCTATTGTCGCGGAACATCTGACGGCGGTCGGCGTCGATTGGCGGGGCAGCCCAGGCTGCAGCTTGAAGCGGCGCTCGAGGCGGCACGGGCGACTAGACCTAGCGCCAAAAGAAAGTCCCCCGTAGTGTTACCTACGGGGGACCCGACGAATCCCAAACCAGAACCAAAGCGCCGCAGCTTAGCCGCGGCTCCGCTGATCGCGCAACTGGTTCGGGTGGGTTTCCCCAATGTCGTACTGGGCAGTCGCACGCCTGGAGCCACACCGCGAGCAGCTCGCGCTCCGCTGCCTCGGCCTGGCGGGCTATCAGACGTACTTCCCTCGATTGCGTGAACGGCGCATTTCCCATGGACGCAAGATCGAGGTCCGACCACCGCTGTTTCCGGGGTATGCCTTCCTCACCGTTGAGGCGCAGTGGTACGCCGCCCGCTGGAGCATTGGTGTCATCGGCCTGATCATGGATGGCATCAAGCCGGCGCGCGTCGCCGACCACATCATCGATGACCTCCGCAAGCGCGAGCGTAACAGATTGATCGAGCTATCCAAGCGCGTTGGGCTCAAGCCGGGCGATCAGGTGCGGGTCTTGCAGGGCCCATTCGCAGGGCAGCTGGGGCTATATGCCGGCATGCGAGCGTACGAGCGGGTGCTGGTGTTGCTGGCGCTCGGCGGTCAGCAGCGCGTCGAGCTCGCGAAGGACGATGTGGAATCGGCTCGCTGAAAGCCGGCACCTAACACGGGTGATGAAGTGAAAAAACCGCGATCGTATGTTGCATGCATGTTGCATTGACAAAATTGCACACCTTGTAAGTGCTTGATATTGCTTGGTACAGATTTGTACAGACGCGACATGGAGCGGGCGCGGCAATTCTGGGATGTGTGTTTTATTTCAATGCCTTAGCTGACCAGGCTGGCGGATTTACCGGCAGATTGCCGAGCTTCATGTTGAGCTCGGCGGTGAACTCCTCGATCGCCGGATCGAGCCCCCCGTTCACGCCCCAGACGTTCTCGCCGTTGAGATCGCGCACCACCGCGGTGAGGAACGCCAGGTCGAGATCGCCCAGCCGCTCGTGCAGGATGTCGGCGGCCTGGTCGGGATTGGCCATGATGAAGCGCGACCCTTGGATGCCGATATCGGTCATGGTCTGGAAGGCGGCGGCGAGCTCGCTCTTCGCGAGCGCTTCGGTGCGCACCACGTTCCAGACGTAACCGAGGCCCGGAAATTCCGCAGACAGCCTCGCCACCACCGTCACCTTGCCGTCCCTTACGCCCTTGAGCGCGGTGACGGTGTTGACCAGCGTCGCATCGGCGCGGCCGCCGATGACGGCCTGGAGACGGGCGGCGTGGCCGCCGACCTGGACGAACCGCGCCGTGGTTTCGTCGATGCCGTGCCTGCGCATGATCAGCCGTGGAAGCTGATCGGGCAAGCCGCCGGGACCGGACGATGCGAAGGTCTTGCCGGCGACGTCGGCAAGCGTGCTCCCCTTCCCCGTCGCCAGCACGAGGCTGTAATCGCCGATCGGCTGCCAGGAATGCACGGCGCGGATGCTGGCGCCGGCATTGATCGACGCCAGGACGTTGAGCGTTCCGATGAGAGCGATGTCGGCGTTGCCGGAAAGGAGCACGCGCATGGCGTTGGCGTCGCCGGTGACATGGACGTCCTCGACCTCGAGGTCGCCCAGCCAGCCTTTCTTCTGCGCCACGAGATAAGGCAGCGAAAACGTCGTGACCGGGCCGGGGAAGGCCATCTTGATCTTGCCGGCATGCGCGGCGGGTGCGTCGAAGGCGAGTAGCGCCGCGGCGATGCCAAGGCTGATGCGAAGGCTGACGCAAAGGCTTGGACCGAATGCGCGCAATCGAATGTGAGGCATGACACCTCCCCCGCCGGGGCGAAAGCGACATCGCCGGCGGAAAATGAGCCTTTCGCCCACGTCATGCAAATTATTTCTCGGGCGTCCAACGCGGCGCTTCGCGCTGAAAATCCCCGACCCAAGGCTGCGAGGATTGGAGCTTTTCGCAACTCCCCGCAAATCGTCACATGCAATAGCCCCGCGAGGCGCCACAGCGTGCGGCGCGTGCAAGGCGTTTTTCCAGTTAGATATCGATCCCGCCCGCCGCCGTTTCGGAACGGCGCAGGCCAAGTCAACCGGCAGCTTTCACTCGGACGGGCTTATCGGCCGTGACGCTCGAACCACTTCGGCCCAGGGCCGCGCATGTAGTGCAGCTCCGGTCGATAGCGGCGGTGCGACAAGGCGGCTCTGATGGCCCGGATAACGGCCAAGAGATACATCCCCTCTTCCCCACGCTATTTTCCCCACGCATGTTGTGGGCGCAACTTTCGGCCAACGCATGGAACTTGTGCGGCGATAATGTGAAATGAGCCGGGCGGAATTGGACGCGCGCTGGACGCCGTTGCGTGGGCGTTCACGGAAAGCCGTCTCAAGGTGTCATGCCCGGGCATAGCGCGTCGGAAGACGCGCGTAAACGCGCTTACGCCCGGGCATCCATCGAAAAAACCTTCATCGAAGAGGATGGATTGCCGGGTCATAAGTGCGTTTACGCGCATCCATAGCCCGGCCCAAAGGGCGTTTACGCCCGTCTTCGCGGGCTATGGACCGGCGTCAACGCCTTTGAGGACGCGCGATGCCCGGCAATGACGGCGGACGGGTCGTGGCGATGGCCGTTGGTCTCACACCGCCGCGATCGCTTCGATCTCGAGCAGGAAATTGGGGTTGGCGAGCCCGCGCAGAATGCACAGCGTGCTGGCCGGCGGCTGCCCGGCGAAATAGGTCTGCAGGATGCCGCGCGCCTTCGGCACGTCGTGCGGGTTGCAGATGTAGATCGTGATCTTGGTGACGTCGGCGATTTTGGCGCCGCCGGCGGCTAGCGCCTTGGTCAGGTTCGCCATCACCATCTTGGCCTGGGCGTCGAAATCGTCGGGCGGCAGCACCTTGCCATCCACGTCCGCCCCCACCTGGCCGGCGCAGAATACGAGCTTCTGCGCGCCCTCGGCCGTGACCACATGGGAGTAATTTGAAAACGGCTTCGAGATGCCCTCGGGGTTGGTCCTGGTGATCTTGGCCATGGCTGTTTCTCCCGGTGCTCGCTCTTGAGGTGGGCGCGATATGGCTTCGCCGATGGGGAGTTCGGCGTCAACCATCTCGCACGCCGGACGCCCAAGTGGACATGAGCGCCAACAAGCCTTGCAATGCGGAGAAGCTTAGATAGTCTGCCCGAGTGGGTTGCGTCCGAGGATCCCTCCATGACCAAGGCGTTCGCGCCGCTTGCCCTCCTGTCATCCCTCCTCTCGTTTCACGTATCTGATGCCATGGCCGACACTGTTCCACGCAACGTCGTCACCGAGCTCGCGCCGAGCGGCAAGCTGCGCGCGGCGATCAACTTCGGCAATAGTGTACTGGCGCAAAAGGACCCGACGACCGGGGAGCCGCGCGGGGTCTCATCGGAGCTTGCGCGCGAGCTGGCCAAGCGCCTCGCCGTCCCGATCGAATTCGTCACCTTCGATGCCGCCGGCAAGGTGTTCGACGCGGTGCAGAAGGGCGCCTGGGACATCGCGTTCCTGGCGATCGACCCCGTGCGCGCCGCGGGCATCGACTTCACCGCGCCCTATGTCGTGATCGAGGGCGCCTACGTCGTGCCGGCGGACTCGCCGCTCAAGACCGTCGAGGACGTCGACCGCGACGGCGTGCGCGTCGCGGTGGCGCGCGCCAGCGCCTACGATCTCTATCTCACGCGCGCGCTCAAGCACGCCAAGCTGGTGCGGGAATCGAGCGGACCGGAAGCGCTCGCGCTGTTCCGCAAGGATCGGCTCGAAGTCGCGGCCGGGGTGAAGCAGCCGATCGTGGCATTCGCCAAAGAGCACCCGGACACCCGCGTGATCCCGGGTCGCTTTATGGTGATCGAGCAGGCCATGGGCACGCCCAAGGGCCGCGAGGCCGGTGTACGTTATCTGCGCGAGTTCATCGAGGAGATGAAGGCTTCGGGCTTCGTCGCCAAGGCGCTCAGCGCCAGCGGCCAGACCGATGCCGCGGTCGCGCCGCCGTCGGCGGCGAGATGAGCTCCAACTCGGCCGGACTTACATTCCGTTCCGAACAGTCATAGATCTGCACGGCATGAAGGCAAACCGTGTGCTCCTTTTGCGAGGAGCAGTGTTGTGCATCTTTGTCGTTGCGGGAGCCGCCGACGTGGCGCGGGCGCAAGTGTTCGCGCCGGCGCCGAGCCAAGTCGGCCCGCCGCTGCTTCCCGCGCCGCCGCACACGCCCATGCAGATTCCCGCGCTCAAACCCTCGCCGACGCCTACTTTTCCGAAATGTCGTGACGCCGCGGGAGCCGAATGCAGACGCGCGCATCAAAATTCACGCCACCGGCGGCTTCGCAAAGCAAATTGGTGTTGAACGCGGCACACGACTGTCATTCAGAGGTCATATCTCGGTCTAGGTGAGACGGTACCGGCCGCCGAGCAAAACTTCCGCTTTCGCGGAGGTGAACTCCAGCGGGAATCCAGGGCCGAGGGCCGGGTTCCCGTTACGAGGCACCCCGCGTGGGGACGGGCGGGAACAGTCTCTTAAGACACTGCCGGCAAACTGCTGCGACGCGACCCACTGCGAGACGAGCTTGCGCGCAAGTCGAGTTTCGATTATCCTACATGTTTTTTCGCGGCTCAGCCGCAGGGCTGAGATTGCGCGTCAGTGGCGTCACATCGACGTCAGTAGCGTGTGTCATGAACCCCGCGTCTGACGTCCCTAGGGGTCTGTCATGAACCCGAGTCTGTTGAGTACCGCAAACGGGTCGCCGAACCAAAGCATGACGGAGCGGCCGCACCTCGTCTGGGGCGCGCCCACCGCCGCCGAACGCGGACCGGTGATCGCGACCTTGCGCAACCCGAACCATCGCAACGCGGTCGGAAGCCACGCCGGCGGCTATTCGGTCTATCGCGCGCTCGCCATCGCGGCGCGGACGCTCGCCCACGATCACATCGCGGATCTCACGGATACCGCGCCGGTCGAGCGCATCGGACCGCACCCGCAGTGGGGCGATGCCAAAAAGATCGTATCGCTCGATCCCTGGGGGCACCTGGTAGGCGAGGTCTTCCGCGCTCACCTCGCGCGCGGCTACGACGTGCGGCCGACCATCGCGGTCACCCGCGCCCATATCGACATGCCCGAAATCCGCGCCGCCATCGCGGCGCGCCGCGTGCGTGCCGACGGCGATATCGTCTCCGCCCACGGCAGCGTTCGCGTGATGAAGGCGGCGATCGATCCGGTCTGGTATCTGCCCGGCATCGCCGAGCGCTTCGGGCTCGACGAAACCGACTTGCGTCGCGGCCTGCACGAGCAGACCGGCGGCATGTATCCGGAACTCGTGACGCGGCCCGACCTCAAGGTGTTTCTGCCACCGATCGGCGGCACCACGATCTACTGCTTCGGCGACCCGGCGAAGCTCGGCGACGGCACCACTCCCCTCGCCTGCCGCGTTCACGACGAGTGCAACGGCTCCGACGTGTTCGGCTCCGACATCTGCACCTGCCGGCCCTATCTCGCCCACGGCATCGAGATCGCCATCCAGATGGCGCAGGCGGGCGGCGTCGGGCTCGTGGTCTACAATCGCAAGGAAGGCCGCGCGCTCGGCGAGGTCACCAAGTTCCTGGTCTACAACGCGCGCAAGCGCCAGAAGGGCGGCGATCGGCCCGCCGGCTACTTCAAGCGCACCGAATGCGTCGCCGGCGTGCGCGACATGCGGTTTCAAGAGCTGATGCCGGACGTGCTGCATTGGCTCGGCATCACCCGCATCCATCGCTTCGCCTCCATGAGCGACATGAAGTGCGACGCGCTCGTGCGCCAAGGCATCGCCATCGACGAACGTGTGCCGCTGCCCGACGACATGATTCCGCCCGACGCGCGCGTGGAGATCGAGGCCAAGCTCGCCGCCGGCTATTTCGCCGGCGAGCGCCCGCGCGGCGACTACGCCGGCACGGTCGGGCGGAGCCTCAACGAGTGACGGCGGTGCCGCTGGGCGGGCGAACTCCGTCATCCTCTCGCGGCACCCCTCCGTTCGTCCCCGCGAAAGCGGGGACCCAGATTAGAGACGGGGTGATCACTGGATTCCCGCTTGCGCGGGAATGAGCGGTGGAGAGGTGAATCTCGCCAAGCTCAACGCCGCCGCCGCGGTGCGCGAGCGTTGCGGCATGGTGCATCGCTGGGTGGCCGACGGGCGCTCGCCCCATTTCACGCTCGACGAGAGCCGCCTCGCGGTGGTTGCCGCCTACGTGGCCGACGTCACGCGCGAGGCCTATCCCGTTCTGAAGATTCCCTATCACAGTCGCTGGCGCCATTTCTCGGCCAGTGGCATCGACCGTTGGGGCGCGCTTGCGGCGCGCAGCGACGCAGATCGCCTCGAACGCGCGCGCATGGCCGTCGACTTGGCAACCGTGAGCGTGCTGCTCGACGCCGGCGCCGGCGATCGCTGGCGCTACCGCGAAGCCGCGAGCGGCCGCTCCTTCGCGCGCTCCGAAGGCCTAGCCATCGCGAGCTTCGACATGTTCCGCGCCGGCGCGTTCTCGTCCGACCCCGCTCGACCGTGGCGGGTCGACGGCAGCGCGCTCACGAACACCGACGCGGCGACGCTGGCGCGCCATTTTCAAGTCGACTCCGGAAATCCGCTAGTCGGATTGGAGCAACGCAGCGCGCTGCTGCGCCGGCTCGGACAAGCACTCGCCGATCGCGCGGATCTGTTCGCACGCGCGGGAGCGCGTCCCGGCAACCTGGTCGACTATTTCCTTAGCGTCGCCCGCGACCGGCGCATCCCGGCGTCCAAGCTACTCGCCACGCTGCTCGACGGCCTGTCGTCGATCTGGCCGTCCGCCCTCACGCTCGACGGATGCCCGGTCGGCGATGCCGGCCGTCATCCCGCCGTGCGCACCGGCGACGCCACCGACCGCATCGTGCCGTTCCACAAGCTCTCGCAGTGGCTCGCCTATTCGCTCATCGAGCCGCTCGAAGCGGCGAGGCTCGCCGTGGAGCGGCTCCACGAGCTCACGGCGCTCGCCGAATATCGCAACGGCGGCCTCCTCGTCGACCTCGGGGTGATCCGCCCGCGCGCGGCGATCGATCCGGCGCTCCGGCACGAGGTCGGCTCGGAGCTCATCGTCGAATGGCGCGCGCTGACGGTGGCGCTGATGGAGCCATTGGTTGGTTTGGTGCGAGAAAAGTTGCGACTCGATGCAAGCTTCACCATGCCGCAGCTGCTGCAGGGCGGCACCTGGAGCGCGGGACGAAAAATCGCGCGCGCGTTGCGGCCGCCCGATGGTCCCCCGCCGATCGCGGTGGCGGCCGACGGCACGGTGTTCTGAGGCCGGCGATCGGATCGATCTGCCATGATGCGCCGCCCTTCAACCCTAGGCGGTGGCGCAAGCCGCGATCGGCCGCGGCGGCAATTGTAAATAACAATCCCAAAACAATGAGACCGCCGATCCGCAACCTTGGGTCTTCCTTGTCCGAGAGCGCAGGCCGCGCCCCGGTGCCATCGACTTCTCCCGTGCTCACAGCTCTTTAGCCCCGCTCCTGCAACCTGAGGACGTGCACGCGCGCAATCGATTTCGATGGTCTCGCGCAAACACCGGTAGAAAATAACAATGAAAAACAACAAAACACCGCGGTTGGCGCAGACCGAGTACGGCGCGGCCGCACCTTTCCAGGGCATCAGGCCGCACCGAGCCGACAAAAACGCCCGCAGCGGTCTCCCACCCGGGCGTCATGCGTAGCTTTGGTGAATACGCTTTTCTGGAAGATTCTCGTTACGCGAGTCAACAAAAATTTGTGGTGTGCACGCCGCGCGTTCTTTTCCCTCTCCGAATTCCCAGCCGCTCGTCCCCGCGAGGGGCGCCCCGCGACGCTAGCGTCGCGGGGACCCCGTTGCGGGGACCCAGAGTCGGGACGGAAGATAGACTGGATTCCCGCTTGCGCGGGAATGAGCGGTGGGGCGGAAGTGTCGGATTTCAAAGCTGCATCTCTTGAGGAGATGCGCTAGGTTGGCGGCGCATGCTGCCGGGCATGCCCATGATCACTCACCAGGGGGTTTTTCATGCTCGCCCGGCCCTTCAAGCTTGCGCTGCCCCTCCTCGTCGCAGCGCTCTCGATCGCGTTCGCCCCGCAAGGTCATGCCCAGGACAAGGTGCTCAAGGTCGGAACCTTGAAGCTCATCCACGGCATTTCCGCGTACTTCTACGAGAAGTTCGTGCCCGCCGGCTACACCGTCGAGGTGATTCCGTTCGAGAGCCCGACCGACGGCAAGAACGCGGTGCTCACCGGCACGGTGGACACCTGCATCCACGGCATCGCGGCCTTCCTGCTCGGGGCGGCGGCCGGCGAGCCGGTGCTGATCGTGGCCAACGCCAACAACGGCGGCATGGCGGTCATGGCCGGCGTGAACACCGACATCAAGACGATCAAGGATCTCAAGGGCAAGAAGGTCGCGATCTGGCCGGGATCGACGCAGGAGGCGGTGATCCTCGAGCGGCTGCGGATGGAGGGCATGTCGATCAAAGACATCCAGCCGATCCGGCTGCAATTCAGCGACCACGCCGCGGCGCTCGCGCGCGGCGACGTCGACGCCTATGTCGGCGCCGAGCCGGCGGCGGGCATCAGCCTCGCCAACGGCACCGGCCGGCTCGTCGAGTATCCCTATTCCACGGCCATCGGACCGCTCAACATGATCCTGTCCGCGAGCGAGAAGGCGGTCAAAGACAATCCCGCCCGCGTCAAGCTCATCGTCGACATGCACCGACAGGCGGTCGACTACGCCATGGCCCATCCCGGAGAGATCGTCGAGATGGCGATGCAGAAGCTCGGGCAGCAAAAGAAATCGATCGAGCTCGCGGTGCCGAACGTGGAACTCGCCTGGAAACTCGACGACGTGTTCATGGAGCGCGCCAACGCCTATACCCGGCTGATGTTCGAGAACAAGCAGATCCGCCAGGTGCCCGACCTCAACCGCCACATCACCAAGCAGTTCATGTAGCCGATCGAGGGCGCGTCTTGAGCGAGCAGGTCACGGCGCTTCCGGAGGCAACGCCACAGTCCATGCCGGAAGCGCCGTCGGCGGCCCGCCGACGGCGGCGCCTTGCGGAAAGGGTCCGCGCCGTCGCGCTCGGCGTGGGCTTTCCGCTCGTGTTGATCCTGCTGTGGGACCGCGCCGTCGCGATCACCGGCACGCGGCTCGTTCCGAGCCCGCGCGAAGTCGCGGTGATGATGTACGACTTCTCGTTCGGCGGCGTCTATGACGACGCCTTCAGCGCCACCATTCTCACCCATATCTGGAAGTCGATGACGCGGGTCTACGGCGGCTTCTTCCTGGCCGCGCTGATCGGCATCCCGCTCGGCCTGATGATCGGCCGCATCCGGCTGCTGCGGCAGCTGCTCGACCCGACGATCAACCTGTTGCGGCCGATTCCGGTGACGGCGTGGCTGCCGCTGTCGATGATCTTCTTCGGGCTAGGGCCGAACGCGGCGATCTTTCTGGTGTTCCTCGGCGCGTTCTACCCGATCCTGCTCAACACCATCTTCGGCGTGCACTCGGTCGACGTGCGGCTGTTCGAGGCCGCCGCCATGCTGGGCTGCTCGGGCTCCGCCATGTTCCGCCAGATCGTGTTTCCGGCCTCGCTGCCGTCGATCTTCAACGGGCTTCGCATCGCCCACGGGTTTGCCTGGATCCTGATCGTGGTCGGCGAGATGACCGGCGTGCCTACCGGCCTCGGCTCCGTGATCATGGACGGCCGCACGCTCTCGCGCACCGATCTGGTGGTGACGGGGATGATCGTCATCGGCGTCTGCGGCTTCGTGACCGACCGCATCATCGTCGTCGTCAGCAACCGCGTGCTGCAATGGAGCCCGCAGCACCATGCGTAACGCCGAGCGACCCCACGTCGCCATCCGCGGCGTCAGCAAGCGCTTTCAAGTCGGCGACGGCGAGGTCGAGGCGCTCGCGCGCATCGACGCGACGATCGAGAGGGGCGCGTTCGTCTGCCTGATCGGCGCTTCCGGCTGCGGCAAGTCGACCTTGTTGCGCGTCGTCGCGGGCTTCGAGGAGCCCACCACCGGCGAAGTCCTGGTCGAGGGTAAACCCGTCACCGCGCCCGGCAGCGACCGCGGCATGGTGTTCCAGGACTACGCCCTGTTTCCCTGGATGACGGTGCGGCAGAATATCGGCTTCGGCCCGCGCCAGCGCCAGCTACCGCGCAAGGAGGTCGAGGACATCGCCGACGAATTCGTCAAGCTGGTGGGGCTCGAGCGCGCCGCCAACCGCTACCCGAGCCAGCTATCGGGCGGCATGAAGCAGCGCGTGGCGATCGCGCGCGTGCTTGCCAACAACGCCAATATCCTGCTGATGGACGAGCCGTTCGGCGCGCTCGACGCGCTCACCCGCGAGCAGCTTCAGCGCGAGCTGT
>Ga0310915_10001702_pt1 | contig 11523 bp, 21 predicted proteins | sample GREbulkMGAN111_FD_202508 | JGI IMG/M metagenome (GOLD analysis project Ga0310915, IMG submission 202508) | Lab enrichment of tropical soil microbial communities from Luquillo Experimental Forest, Puerto Rico - GRE.bulkMG.AN111 | ecosystem: Environmental > Terrestrial > Soil > Tropical forest >...
ATCCAAGATCCAGCCTTCACTTCCCAATCACTTGACGAACAGAACAAGCAAGTCAAAACCGAGTTCGAACGCGCGGCCGACTCGAGCGGTGTCGATGCTGTGCTCCAATATCGCGAGCAACATGCACCACGATAAAAAAAAGCATTCCTTTCCTGGGAAGCCGACCGTCTCCACCCATCGAGTTATTCACAAGTTATTCACAGGGGCCCCAAGTCGAGTTATTCACAAAATTTCGGCTGAGTTATTCACAATTTCGACCGTCATATATTTGGCGCTAAAGCGCCGGGAGAAGAGTGTAGGCTCGTTCGCGAAGCGCTCTCTCGCGCTCGTTTTTGGTGTTTTTCGGTCCCCCCCACTGGGGGAGGGAACGTCCTGGTCGGAGTTGATTATTACAAGCGTCGAAAGTCGTTCAGCCATGGATAAGCTGGCGGAATTTCTATCAAACTATCTTCCGCTTTACCGGCCAGACGCATCTAACCGGCTTGAAAAGTCTCGCAAAGAACTATCACGAACCCCTAGGCTCGCGAAGCGCTCGCGTTGGGAGCTCTTGGGTGCTCTCAGGCCCCCACTGGGGCGGCGAACCCTGCACTTCTCGCGTCGACTGCCACCAGGACACCCAACTGCCCAAAGCCAGTAACAAATTCAGTACAAGCAAAATGCAATGTCGAGACAAAAATGAAAAAATCGGCATGCCAACCGCGAAAAACCTCAGGATAGCCGCCTTTTTCTTCTTTTTGGCCGCCTCATGCCTGGGAGCGCAACCCGGTAACCCCGGGCGAGGGAACATTCCTGGAAACACTCCTGGGAACAGCCCGAACGGACCACCGGGACCCGAAGGCAATCCGAACAATCAACGCCCAGCGTTGAACACGCCTGGAGCGGTTCAAACTTCCCTAGCCGGTCTTTCTCACGGCGATATAATTACCACAATCGGCGCGCTGCCGGCCGTTTCACAAAAAGCTCTGGTGGGAGTCGTGGCGCCATCTATTGGCACCATCGGGGCGCTTCCAACCCTGACGGCCCGGAGCCAGATCCAGTTGGTGGGAGCGATCATTACCGACACCCTGGATAGCGGCACGCTGGGGAGTTGGGCAGCAGGAAGCGGATCTAGGAGTGAACCTCAAGGCGCGGCCTACGATACGTGGAGTGCGGTGCTGGGAATAGTCCATCCCTTGAGTCAGCATATTGTCGTCGGCGCGGCCGGCGGGTACGCGCATACCTGGAGTGATTCGATCGCCGTCAATTCCGGTTTTGGATCGCTTTATGGCGCGTGGCTTTGCAATGGCTGGTATTTCGACGAAGCAGTGTATGGCGGTGGACAGAGCTTCCGGACCACGAGAGAGAGTTTATTTGGCACCGTGCATGGCGAGGGTAAGGGTTTCATGTTCGGCTCAATCTCGAGCGCCGGCTACAACTGGACACTTGGCCCCTGGAAGATCGGTCCCGTCGCCGGCATCGCGTATTCGCTAAGCGCGACCAATGCCTGGGATGAAAGGGATGACGTTTTACCGTTCCATGTCCAATCGAGCACTCAACAGGCATTCGGGAGCGAGCTGGGGATAAAGAGTTCCTTCAAAATCAAGTTCCTCACTGTCTCGACAAAGCTCGCCTGGGACCATGACTTCGCCCGTACCAGTGTGCCAAGTGTGGTCTCGATTGTCGGTCTGCCTTCGAGTACCTCCACAGTCTACGGACCTTCGCTAGGGCATGACGCATTGATCGTGGACGGAGGAATCAGTTTTCAATTGACCAAGAAGCTTTCGATCGGCGCGAGTTACCACGGAGAAATGTTGCGATCAAACTATCGCGCCAATGCCGCCGTCGCCTCAGTAAAACTGGAGTTCTAACTATGAATTGGCCCAAGAATGCCGTGTTCCTTCCCGACCTAAGCCACTACGAGTGGCCCTCTGACTTAAACAAACTGGCTGACGCCGGCTGTGTCGCCGTGATCTGGAAAGCGACTCAAGGGACGGGAAACCGTGACTCAAGCTATGAAGCCGCTCGTGCCGCTGCTGGAGCGGCAGGTCTGAAGTGGGGTTCTTATCATTTCGCCGACGGCAGCGATGTCGAGAAGCAGATGGAAAACTATCTTAGCTACGCGTTGCCCAGCCCTGATGATCTGGTGGTGCTGGACTTCGAGGACAATCAGGGAAACGCGATGAGTCTGGATGATGCCGAAAATTGGATTCTGGGAGTCGAGGACAACCTGGGACGCCATGGCGAGGTCGCCTTGTATAGCGGGAACCGAATCAAGGAACAGTTGGGCAATGTGCCGAGCGGGTTCTGGGGAAGCCGCCGACTGTGGCTCTGCCAATACGGAGAAGATCCTTCCTGGCCAGCCGCCTGGGACAAACCCTGGCTGTGGCAGTTCACCGACGGCTCAAGTGGTCCTGAACCGCACCAGTGCGCCGGCACCGGACCCTGCGACGTTAATTACTATCCGGGCACCGAAGAGGAGTTGCTCAGCGAATGGGCCACCGGCAAGATTGAGCCGATTCCGCCACAACCGCCTCCTCCCACTGAGTTGACGGTGACAGTCGTAGCTCCAAAAGGAGTCCGGATTGTCGTGGTGCAAAATGGGAAACGCACTTAAAGGACTGTTAGCCTGGGGTGTGATTGCATTAGTCATCATCCTGGGCTCGCTTTGCGCGCCTTCAGCAAAACCAAAACCTGGGCGTGGACACGGACCACCTACGCCCACTCCAACTGCTACACCTCCACCCACGCCTTCTCCTTCTGCTACGCCCACACCGCTGCCTCCACCGCCATCGGTGACCTTAGCCTGGGATGACGAAACTCTCCTCGATCCATCGGTGCAGGGTTATCACCTCTGGATGGGGTTCTCGAGCGGATCGGAAACCGAGGGGCCGAACTTGGGGCTCGTTACTCAGACGAGCGTTCAGCTAACCTCCGGAACGACCTACTACTTTTTCGTTACCTCTTACAACGCCAACGGCGAAAGCCCTCCGTCAAACGAAGTTACCTATACAGCCCCATGAAACCTTATGACTCACACTACCGTAGAACTGGAAACTTGTGACGTGGACATTACCTCGGATCGGCTCGATTTCTGGAGTAAAAACCCTGAACGAAAGCTGATGTTCTCCCTTAATTTTGAGGAATTCGACGAGCTACTCGAGTCAGTCGCCCGCGTGGAGAAGTTCATTGACAATCCTAATCCATGAGTTTGGGTCAACTTGCTTACGAAGCCTATTGCGAATGCCTAAATCATTTGCAGCATCCCAGTTGGGATGACCTCACCGCGGACCAGAAGGTCGCCTGGCAATACGTGGCCGAATCCGTGAAAAGAGAGTTCTTCACGTGACGTGGTTACCCCCAGTGGGGTCTGTACCCGCTGACCCAGAATGTTGTAAGAACGTTCTACGCTAAGAAGAGCTTTTTCTTTTCGCCGAAGGCGGTTTTGATTTTAACAACGGTCGGAAAATTGTCGAGTCTTCGGAATAGGACTTTTCGCGGTTTGGATAGGATTTTCCGACTGTGATATTCGGTTTCGCGAAGCCACCATGGAATAGATGGAAAAGGGATGATTTTTGCAGCCATGGAATTTTATCAAGCGTGTCTAAGAGTCGCTTTGCAATCATTTTTATCGTATTGCTGCTGCTTTTGTACGGATTGCTCTGGATCTGTCTTGATGTCGCTCAGCGTTTGTGGTCAGCATTACAGAGCTCATGGGTATCCAATTAGCACAACTCTCTACACGCCAGCAAGATTTGATCGACTCGGCTGATCGGAAGAGGCTCAAAATCAAGACCTCTGAGGAACGCAAGGCTAAAGCACTCCGCGGCACCGAGGCGAAGGAACACGACGCTTTGCTGGCTTGGTTAGGTCGTAACGAAGTGGAATGTATCCATGCGCCGTGCTCGCGGAAGGTCAAAGATCTGGAACCCGGCTGGGAAGATTTCACGATCTTTTTCCAGGATCGCTATTTACTCGTGGAAATCAAAGTGGAAGGCGGATCGCTCTCGGCCGATCAAGAGCGGGTCCAGCGCCGGCACGGGGCCAAACGAATGCCTTCCTATACCCTCTACAGTTATCAGGACGCTAGAGATTTTATCAGTATGTGGTTGGCGAAAAATTTCCAGTGGACCGCTTCGGAATGAAAACGCCGCGGAAATTGCAACCCTACCAGGTGGTGCTCCTTCGGCAGATGCGCCGGGAAGGATTTACCCGCCCGTTTCTGGCGCGTTTATTCGGGATCAGCAAAAACGGTATCCAACAATTGCTGGCGCACAGCACCTACCGAGACATCAAATGACGCACCTGGATATATGTTCGGGAATCGGCGCATTCGCCATTGCCGCACAATGGGCTGGCTTTGAAACAGTGGGTTTCTCGGAGATCGAGCCATACTGCTGCGCGATACTCGAGCAACACTGGCCTGACATTTGCAATTATGGAGACCTGCGAGACGCCGATTTTTCCCATCTTCGAGGATACGTTACGGTGCTCAGCGCAGGCGTTCCCTGCCAGCCAGCCTCCCTTGCCGGGAAGCGGCGAGGCGCTCGAGATGACCGTTGGCTCTGGGAGGCAACTTTGGATGTTGTCGAGGTTGTCAGGCCCGATTGGACAATTTTTGAAAATCCTCCTGGAATCCTCACACTGGACGAATTCGCGGGAATTTACCTACGTTTGGAATCGCTCGGATACCAAGTTGCCCCACCACTCGTTGTTTCGGCTAACGCCGTTGGGGCAAAGCACCGGCGAGAGCGGGTGTTCATTGTGGCGCACGCCGAACGGGAGCGACGTCACGGGTGGCCCGATGAATGGCGAAGCGAGACTGGCTCAAGGTCACCAACTCAACCTGGCAGAGCAAGCCAAGACGCCGAAGCTCTGGCCGACACCGACCGAACGGGACTGGAAGAGCACCAGCCACGGCAACCAGGGCAACTCGCGACCCTTATCGGAAGTAGCGGGACAAACGGGTCAGGGGAGTCTTTCGCCGGAATTTTGCGAGTGGTTAATGGGCTTCCCAATTGGCTGGACGGAACTCCAATGCCACACCCGCTTACAACTGAACGAATCCCCCATCGATCGCACCGGCTTAAAGCCTTAGGCAACGCCTGCGTTCCTGGGCAATGTCTGCCGTTCTTTCTAGCTATAGCTGAGGTGGAAAGATGCCACGTACGATGACCATCAAACTTGAACTTGAGCCCAGTGAGATCCGCTATCTGTTAGAACTCTCGCGCGACGATCTTGAATATCACCGCTTGCTTGCCGGCAATGGAAAATGCACCGAAAAGAGTCGCCAGCGTTACCGGTTTCTGGAGAAAATGAATGCCAAGCTTTTGGAGCAAACCGCACAATGATGGATCTAGTGGATCAACTGCAGCATATCGACTGGGGGTTGAGCGCGGCAATTTTTGCGGTGACGGTGTTTATTTACTGGCTGGGGCAGACCATTTAGATTGGTCGCCAGACAGAATGCTGTGGGGCACAAAGTCTGGGAGGTTCGAGTTACTGCCAAGAGCTCGAGCCTTTCTTTTTTGGAGTGATATGACAGACGCTGAACAAACCTTGGAATTAGCCGAGCGGATCAAACCGATTTTAGCCGGTCACGAACCATACGTGCAAAGTGCTGTACTTGCTGAACTGCTCTCAGTCTGGCTGGCTGGCTGGTTTGTTGCCGACAGCAAGGAAAGAACTCGCCGTCTTCGGAGAGAATTGCTAGACAGGCACATCAAACTGGTTTGGAAGCTGGTGAAAGAGAACGACCCAACTCGCGATGATGAGCTCCCCTCACCCCCAGCAACTCTAATGAGCGGCCCCTACCCCAACCCAATCGACTAGCCAAAAAGGTAGTTCAATCATTCGGCTTGCCCCATCGCTTTGAGTTCTTCGGGACTGGTCTGAATGAGCGCGACATTGACGGCATGAGTAGGTGCCGGCACGGGCGTAAAAGGTTCTTTCTGGGTATGCCAGCCGAAGAGTTTGCTCCCGGTGTCGACCAGGGTCGCGAACTCCTTCAAGTTGACTTCCTCGCGCGCGTCAGCGTTAGCTTTGCACTGGCTCGCGAGTTGACCCATGACGCTCGCCAAGTCGCTTCGGACCCGTTCGGAAAGCTTGCGGATTTCGACCTCGTTCCGCACACTTAAGCGCTCGCCATCACTGGTCACTACGCTCCCGTCAATCGTGCCTTCGTCGGGATTGGAGCAGAGTGCCAGCTGGAGCCGTTTGGTCAAGGTATCGATCGAGATCCGGTAGCGCCGGCTGATTGATTCCAGCGGCACGCCGCGCGCTGCCTCCCTGGCGATTACGAACCAGGGTGGTGCGACCCGCTGGCGTTGCGCGAAGTAAACAGCGTTAGAGACCGTTGCGGGATCTTTGCCAGTGCGTTCGGCAAAAGAGCGAAAATGCGGGCGTGGACGTTTCACTTTGCTGCAAGGAGGGAATCGAGTTTGTCTCTGACCTTATTAAACGGAGTATGGCTCCACAGATCAAGCCAGGGTTCGGGCCACATATGGGCGCGGAAATCGCTCAGCGCATATTTATGCCCTTCGAACAAGGCAGCGAAGAGCCCTAAGGTTTCTAAATCACAAAAGGTAAAGGCATGGAGCGGATAGCGGGTCCAGTCAAAATAGGCCTGAGAAAACGTAGCGGCATAAAAGCTCTTTTTTTGGTGCGCCTCGATGAGGCCTCGCGCGCCGGCAAAGGTCGAGCGCCAGTACAGCCACGGTCTGGTCACCATGTAATCGACGGGCAAATCTAAGCCGGTGGATGCTTTGACCACTCTGGGCCACAGCTCGAGCGCCACCTTTTGGCCGGCGTCCCGCTCGATGTCCCACGGCAGATATTGCAAGGCGACTCTTCCATCTTTAACGTAGTCGTCTAACGCCACTGGTGCAGAAAGGAAGGTGTCGCAATCAAGGAGCAAAATCAGCTCGCCATTCACGTACTGGTCAGCGGTGGCTTTACTCCAGAGGGCATGGAGATAGCGATCGTCCCACGGAGTTTCGTAGCGATAATTGATTTTTGGGAAGTCCCAGTTGGCAATATGAGGTTCGCAGTCGTTATCGAGTTTGACCACGACCTCGGTCGTGTCCCAGTCGGCGAGGTTTTTCCGGAGCGCACACAGGCAATAATAGAGATAATCGAGTTGTTCCCGGCAACCTTTGATGAAGATTGATGTTTTCACACTCACAAAAGAAGTACCGCTCGTGGAGTGATACAGCTGAGGTTACTCTCACGAGCGGCATTTTGGTGACCAAACCAAATTAGCTCAAATCATTATCACGCTTTTAAGCGCTTGTCCCGAATCGACTGCAGGATTTCGTCTAGGAAAGCGCGGAAAGCGTTTCTCTGCCGGCCTTCCAACTCCATGAGGTCGGTTTCGACTTCGTCGATTTTCTCCATGAGCTCATCGAAGGTTTCCGCCCGGACTTTTCTCGTGATTTCCCAGGTTGCTTCGATTGCCCATATGCTGACTCGATCGATAGCGTATTCGCGCTCAGCTCGTGTCGGCTCGAAACAGAGTGCCTTGAAGCAGTCATCGACCAGGTCGAGGGGATCTTTCCACTGAAAATAGAACGATGCCTCGGCGCGGCCGCGCGCTATTCGCACTGAGCCGAAACGATCGCCTTCCTTGGGAGCTGTCCGAACCAGGATGGGTGGAATATCCCCGTCAAACGCGCGTTCAATGAAGAAAAGCGGATCAATTGGGAACTGGTTGTCCAAGCTCCACAAACTCACTTCCAGGTGAATCGGATATTCGCGCATAGCGCTTCAACAAGTGCCTTAGGGATTCCAGAACAGACTCTGTAACCATCTCAAAAGAGCGCCCAGGATTCAGCATTAAAAAAAAGAGGGTGAATCCCAAGATCCAAAGCACGACTAGGCCGATATTTTTGGCGCCACTTTCCGGAGCACCGCACAAGATCCAAGTATAAAATGCGATCGTAACTACTGCATATAAAACGATGATACCCATTGGAGAGTTAAAGTTATTTTTCCAATTTGGCCAGAATGAGTGTCAACCGTTTACGTTCAAGCGATAATTGTCTTTTAACTTTTCGCTCCCCGCATGCCGCGTACGCCATTTGAGTGTGCTGAAGGTTGGCGTACACGGCATCCCTCAAGGCTCGCCACTCACCGCTTGTGAGCTCAAGGGTCATTCGTCATTTGGTATTTGAATAGCGGTCCCGGATGGGTTGTCATATTGATCGTGGAGTTGCCACATCCCGCCACCCATGTAGATCGCGTTTCCAGTTGGGTTTCCATATTGATCGTGGTAAAAGATAAAGTCGCCGCTTTGAATGGCGCTCCCGCTGGCGTTACCGTATTGATCATGATAGAAAGTAAAGCCGTCTGCTAAAGCCATCCCTGGCACCAATAGTCCTATTAGTATTAGTTTTTTCATTTGGTTGGTCTGGTGTCTATTCCTTCGGTCGTTTATGGTGTTTAGGGTCACGTCTATTTAGTTCGATAGACAGGGTCACCGACAGATTAGTTAATCCGCGTTTAATCGCGCGCACCCGCAAGCGGATTAGTTCCTCTTCATTCAAGAGTTCCACTAACTCGCGTACTTTGCGTTTGAGCCCCTCAATTTGTTGCAGAGCCTCGGTATAGGCTTCGTCGCCCGCCTCAGTCATTTGGCTTGGTCTTTGTTTTTATTGTTAGTTTTAAAAATGCATTTCTTCCCAGAAGGCTTGCCCGGTTTCGAAGCCGCATTGGTAGCCAGAGCTTTCATAGTCGATTAAATCGATTTTACTGAAATGGCTCGTGGTTACCCATTGCTGGTAGTAAGGCTCCACTTCGCTCCGGGGAATCCCCAACCCGTCTGAGAATCCTTGCAAAAAATCGTCGTGTTGCTCACTCATTGGTTCTCCCCTTCCGGTACTCTGAGGGGATAAACCACGCCCTGGCCGTGCAGCCATTCAAAGGCGATCGCATCTCCGCTATCGGTGATAATGATGCGCGCGATAATGCCGAGGCGCCCGCCGACGCTTCGCGATAATTGAGCCGCCAGTTTCACCGCGCTTTCGGCATCGATATAACTCGCTACCCGCTCGTACCCGACGTCGCCCTCAAAGAATTGGTAGACGCTGAATTCGCCGTTCATACTAAGGTTTGAAATGTTGAAAGAAAAACGACATGGCACCTAAGAGAATCGTGACTGCCAAGCCTTGAGTGCCTTTTAATCCAGTCGATCAATTCGACTCGTAGCTTCTGTAGTTCCTCTTTGGTCGCCAGATGGCGAATCAAAAAGCATCGATTTGTTCCGGAGTCACAGGTACCCCAGAGCGACCAGCCAGGAGGGCCCTTTATCGGCACCGTTGCCGCGATAATCGGGCTCCAACATCTCGCCGTCGGTCGTTTCGCAGATTGAATCGAACGTCCAGTGCTGCAACTCTTCCAAGCTGGGCAAATAATTGACCGCGCGTTTCCACGCTGGCAACCGTTCATAAACCCCTGCCCATAGCACGCGCCAGTCTTCGAGGCTTTTCCCTTCCTTGCGTTTCAGCTTAAGTTTCCAGTTGCTACCCGGATAGCGGATGAGAGCGTATCCGTCACTCCGGATGGACATTAACCCTCCGTATTGAGTGGAGAAGTACCGATACAATTCAGTGCCGTGAGCCGATAATTTAGCCATAGAAAGTCCCCTTGGTTTATCTTGATAAGACGTCGTATTGGGCTTGAGTTTCCCATCGATCGTGCAACCGAATGGGGTGCTCGAAAGGAAACCGACTGTCAGTTGTCCAGATAAAACATCCTCCGAACATTGGTCCAACTTTTCCCTTGGGTTTCTCTACTGGTTCGGCATGCCCATTAACCATATGCACAGCGTTACCTACCGGTTCGGAAACGTTAACACCGATGCCGATTAAAGTAACGCTGTGGCAATGGGAACTTAACCCCCCATTAGAGCAGTCTTCCTGTCGATGGCGATAAATGTGACAAATTAATCCTTCTACTGTTTTCATTTGGTTTGGTCGTTTGGTTCTCTTCAGTGAGCGCTTACACGCTCAGACTCCAGGCTTCCATGCCCAGAGTTTCGAACTAAGCAGCCGCTCGCACCCCATGCCCCTTCCCGTATCCATGCCACCCATCGGCTTTCAAGGCACTCAACGCTTTAGCGCTCTCCGTCCCCGCTTCCTGTTGCCCATGCAGCAACAAAGCGAAACTCTCATCGCTCCCATAGGCTAACTCATCCTCGGCTTCTTCTATTCGCAATCCAAGCGCCTCCGCTTGCCCACGGCTAAACACCACTTCCGCATACCGCAACCCATGCTCGCTAATTAAATGATCCCAGTTCCCGCCTTTGCTCGCAATCAACCGAAAGTTGACTGGCACATATTCCCGATTCGCCACCCAGATCTTCAAGCTCTTCGTATACGCATAAAACGTCACCAACGGATGAAAACGCGCCACCAAACACCACGCTCTGAAATACTCCGCACTAAAGAAATCCCCGCTTACGTGTATCCTCACCCGCACGCACTTCTCTATAATCCCCTTGTGCTCCAGCGAACGCTCAAGCAACGCCACCATCCCAGCCGTTCCATCACAACCTTTGAGCAATCGCTCATTCTTCGCACGGCTTTCCCTGATGCTCGCCCTCCATTCCATCGATGCCGCGTAACACGTGAATCGACTGTGCCGCCCCCTTACCACTTTCCCACTTCCCCGACCCGCTCGCGCCATACAATCTCGCGCCCCCGGACATGTCCACCCCGCCGGAAGGCTGAAAGTCGCCGTGTCGTCAGCCAACTTGGCACTCCCTAACCCAAAACTTAAATTCTCGTTTGATTTGGTCATATTTATAGCTTTCCACACACTTTAACAGCTGTCAAATGCTTCCACCGTTTCTAAACAACCTTCGCCAGCTTAACCCTGAACTACGGCGTTTGTCCGAAGGACTTTAACGCTTTATCGTCCATTGGACGCTTCGAACCGCACGAAGTCAGGCCATCACCTCACGGCTTTGCCGCGTCTTACCTGCCCTTTACGCTTCCCATCATTCGACCGTTCACGCGTAGTCACCGAAGCCTTCCCTTCCCTTGAGCGTTCACTAACGGTACAACGAAGTGCGCGAGCCTTGTCGCGTGGTAGTTCCACGCTTTTAGGGGGCGACGCCAAAAAGTCAAGCTTATTCGCTCGGGACGCCAGGCGGGCTGCTTCGATGGCTTTGGTGGCTGCTCTGATATCAGCCATCCAATCGATCGGGGCAGGTTTGGCGAATTGAGAATGGGTTTGCATATGGTGCTTGTGACATAGGCGCATGACGCGTCGAGGGTTGCTGTAATCGATATGGTGAAGATCAGCCGGCTCAGTGCCACAGATTTCACAAGGTCCGGATTTGATGCCAAGCCTACGTGTTTCGTAGCGGGCTCTGGCTTGTTCTTGTGGGGTGTAGGAATGAAGCTTTTTCAGAGGCATAACATCATACAATAAGATTAAGATAAAATAGGATTTGTTGATTATGAACGAGTTACGCAAGCTTGTCACAGCTAAACTCGTTTTGTCCTATTCGGTTGAAAAAAGGAAGTCTTCTTGGCCACGTCGACC
>Ga0310915_10001709_pt1 | contig 11496 bp, 10 predicted proteins | sample GREbulkMGAN111_FD_202508 | JGI IMG/M metagenome (GOLD analysis project Ga0310915, IMG submission 202508) | Lab enrichment of tropical soil microbial communities from Luquillo Experimental Forest, Puerto Rico - GRE.bulkMG.AN111 | ecosystem: Environmental > Terrestrial > Soil > Tropical forest >...
GCGCGATGACGAAGAGTGCTGGGATGTAGGGTGCGGCCTCGGTGAACTTGCCATTGCCGATGAAGTCGACGATTTCCCGTCCTACGAACGCAAAAATGATCCCTGCGCAAGTAACGGCGATCTGAACGGGGGTCCAGGCGCTTCGAGTTATCTCGAAGCTAGAACGCGGATTACGAGCCTCCTCGAGCGACTTAGACCAAAGGTTGTGACCGACCGAATTACTGAGCGCCATCAACAGGCCGTGATAGAGGCGCGCATGGCCCAAAATGCCAACCGCATGCAGACTGATCGCGCTTGTGAGTAGCGCATTTTCACCAAACCCGCGGGTTCCGTCTACAATCCCGGACGCTGCCGTAGTCGGCGAGTTGGTAGCGGCGCGGCAGAGCCAGTCGCGTGACGGCGATGACCATACGTGCCGGCATCCGAGCGCGACGAGACCGACCCCCAATGCGGCGAACTGCCCGCAGAACGCACCGATGAAAAGCGAGGTCACTCCCATTTCAAATTCGAAGAGGGCGACAAGAGTGCTGAGGAACGTTACGAGGGATTGGACTGCCAGCTGCGCGGCGATGGCGAGGGCGCGGTCGGTTACCGAAAATATCATGACGGCAATGTTCGTGATTGCGCGCATCGGCATCAGAGCGACCGATAGCGCGACCGCGGCGAGTGGAATGGCCTGATCTGAGAAAGTGCCGTGGTGCCAAAGCCATGGAACGATCATGAGGAGCCCCGCGGCGGTCGCAGCGATGCCCGCAAATAGAGCAAGACTAACGAACAGCCGCGCACGCTCCGATGCAGACGCGGATCCGTAGTGAGCTGGCACTAGCAGGCCCGCGCCGCCGTCCGCAGCAGCGCTCACGAGGACGACGATTGACATAACAAGACCATAAATCCCATAGTCGCTTGCCCCGAGATGTCGGGTTACGAGAGGGAGAAGGGCAACCGAGAGGATCGCGTTAAACATTGTTGCCGCAGCGAGCGTCACGACGCGGCCCACAAAGTGTCTGCGGATACGGCCTAAAATCTCATATGGTGCGGGGCGCTTCACAGCCCCCATGGTGGGGAACATTTGATCTCACGCGTACGATTCATGTCACCGTCGCGCGACAGCCTCCCCTCAACATCCTTAAGGAATCGTTAGTTGACGTCCCAAAGCCATGCAGATCTCGGAATGCCCGAGGTCAGCAGCAGAAGGCCGCCCTTCAGTCCTGCAGACAAACGCGTTCACGCCACGGATGTGGAAATTCAACGACAGGCTTGTCGAGATTGCTGATGATGAGCTTGTTGCTAAATGAGACGAGCGGCAGAATTCGAGGTGGTCTTGGCCAGCCGCAGGTTCAGCGAGCAATATCGGCTGCCGTCTGACTATGAGCTGATCAGGATGGCGGCACAGGCTCGTGACGAGGCCGCCAACTGAGGCGGCCTCACCAAACCGGCTAGTGTTGAGCGCACACTGAGGCAACCTGCGGTCATTTTTGGGGCGGCCGCCGAGCAGGTTTCGGCGGGCGCAGGTTTATCGCGTTCAGCGGGCATTGAGGACCTGACCCAGAAGATAATCCGTTGGAGGCCCGCGGCGACGTACAGAATGCGGCGGCGCCCACGCGTTGCAGGTCCGTTACGCCGGCTCCCGCGGAGAACCGAACACGAAGTGCTTCGCCCACCGCAACGGCGCCGTTATTCGCCAACTGGTCGATTGTTCGTAGGCTTCGATGCATTTCCGCAGGTTCCACAAAATGTCGTGCCCCCGGCAGTCCGGTACGGCGAGCAGTCGCACGGCGCGATCCACATCCAGGCGCTCGCCCAGACGCTCGGCGAAGCGCTTGACCGTATCGAGTGCGACATCATTGAGACCATGCAACTCGTAGATGATGATCGCCTTGATCAGTTGGTCGAGACCGAGGGGACGGCAGGGCGTCTGATAATTGTCTGGCTGGTCGACTTCGTCGATCAGGTCGCGGCAGAACAGCACGTCGACCGTCGCCGGCCTGCCCACGAGGTAATTCTCCGAAATCGGCTTCATTCCCTTGTCGACAAGCGCGCGCTGGAACGTCGCGCGCGGAATACGGTCGAAGGCGACGTCGAACACCAGAAGGTGCTGGTCCAGCGCGAGCTCGGCGAGCGTCGCAAAATGGCTTTTTGGATATTGCGGGCTCACCCCGAAATTCGTCTCGGTGTGCAAGCCCAGCACGCCGCCGCTCAAAAGCTCGCGCGCGCCCAGCAGCACCTCCTTCTCAAAACCCTCCACGTCGATCTTGATGAAATCAGCCTGCGGGATCAGTCCTTCAGCCAACAGGCTGTCCAGCCGCCGGATTACCACTTGGCGGGGCTCCTCGGCATTTTCCACGTCGAACCGGCCGGTTCCTTGTCGAAACATCGAGCTGGCGGTCGGATTGGCAGGGTTGAAATAGAACGCCTGCTCGCCGTCGACATTGCCTAGCGCCACGCAGTGATAGTGGCGGTTAGGTCGATCATGGTTCTGCTCGCTCAGCTCGCGCACCACCTCCGCGATGGGATCGAAGCCGTGTACGACGAGACGACCCCCCAACGGTTGCCAGCGCTCGTTCTCGCCGCCCTGCACCCCGACATCGACCAGGACAAATGGCTCGCGCAGAAGCCCCTCGCTTACCACCCACCTCGTGAAGTCGGCCTGCTCGTTGAGCGCAAGGTCCATTTTGCTCATATTTTCCCATGCCAGCGGCCACGTGGCGGCCATGAAAACATTGCATTCCGGACGGATCGATTCCAATTTGTCCAAGCACACCTTCGAGGGAAATGAAATGGGTCTTGGTCCGCCAATTCTTGCACTTTATCGGCAGCTCAAGCTTTTGGGAACCTTCGAAGACATCGACAGCGTCGTCGAATTGGGTTCTCAAGGCGTGTGGTGCCCCGATCGGAGACTGCTGCTCGGCCTGTTTGAGGCGTTCGGACGTCCAATCCCGTCCCGCGACGAACTCGACGTCTATATTAATTCGAGTGGAACGGGCCTTGCCGCCTCGCGCCATCTGCACGAGAAGCTAGGCTTCAAATATGACTGTGTGGACATCGACGGCAATTTCGGGTCGCTGACTTTGGATATCAATTTCGATGCGGTGCCGCCGCAGGCGCGCGGGAAATATGGCCTGACGACCAATCATGGCACAACCGAGCACGTTCTCGATCAACGCAATGCGTTCAAGATGATTCATGACTTCACCGCGCCCGGCGGCTTGATGCTGCACGCCTTGCCGTTCACGGTTCACTTAGAGCATGGATTTTTCAACTATCAGCCCAATCTGTTCGATGCATTGGCCCGGTACAACTCCTACCAGACGCTTGGGACCTGGGTTGGACCCGACTGGTCGCTGTCGAGCCTTGTGCCTTGGGAGCCGAGGCTTCTCGAGTTTCTCACTCTTAGCGCCAAGACTACCCACCTCCTGGTGGTGCTGCAAAAAGCTACATGATACGGAATTCTGCATCCCGATCCAAAGCGTCTACGAACCCATGCTGCCGGAAAGCGCGACCGACCGCTATCAGCTCGTGGTCGATGGCCAATACTATAGGCGGGCCCAGCAGGTCACCAAGGAAATCGGTTATGCCAAGCTCGATGAGATGCCGGCGGTATATATCGCGAAATATCTCAGCGGACGCATTGTCCGCCGGTTAAAGCGGAGCATCGGACGAGGGCGGAATGTGGGCTAGAAGATCGTAGATGCGTCCGGTTTGCCGTAACCTGCAAATGGTTATTTGAAAGGAAATTGTTTGATGGTCGATCTCCGCCATTTCCCCTGGGTGATCGCGTCATCCAGCAATCTGGCTTCACCGCTCTGTCTTCCCGTCATGCACTTCGGGGTCCTAACGCTGCACGGATCTCAGTACTGACATAGGTGATGTCGTTCCGGGTCAACGTCTGATTCGCCGGCAGGGCCAGAATCGTCTCGCAGAGCCGCTCGGTGACTGGAAACTGATCTTTGCGACATCGCAATGACTCAGCCGCCGGCTGCAGATGGATTGGGGTATTGTAATGTACGACGGTCTGCACGCCCTTGTTGGCAAGATGTTTCTGTAGCTCGTCCCGACGATCGCATTGGGAGACGAAGTTCACGAAAGTATGAAACTCGTAGGGCTTTTCTTCCGGCAAGCGGATCGGTATGCCGTTCAACGATTCCCGGTAGAAGGCCGCATTGGACCGTCGGCGTTCGATCATCTCGTCGAGCCGGCCCAGGCGATAACGCAGGACCACCGCCTGCAGCGCGTCAAGCCGCGAGACATAACCAAACTCGGACACGGTATCGCGGTCCACGAGACCGTGATTCCGCAATAGCCGAACGCGCGATGCAATCTCATCGGAATCGGTGGTGATGAAGCCGGCATCGCCGACCGCGTTGAAAATCTTGAGCGGATGCGCAGAGAAACACCCGACCGTGCCCAAAGAGCCTGCGCGACGGTTGCGATAGCGCGTTCCCATCGCCTGCGCGGCATCTTCGACGATCGCGAGCCCGTGCCGTTCCGCGATCGCCCACAGCGCTTCCATGTCGCAGATGCCGCCCCAGAGGTGCACCGGCATCACTGCTGCCGTTCGCGGGGTCACAGCCGCCGCCACCGCGTCCGGGTCGATGAGACCGTCGCGTCGGACGTCGGCGAAGACAGGCGTGGCGCCCGCGCGCACGATCGCGGCGGTCGAGGCGACGAAGGAATTCGGGGGCGTGATGACTTCGTCGCCCGGCCCGATGCCGGCGGCGATCATTCCCAGAATCAGCGCATCCGTGCCGGAGCCGAGCGCCACCGCATGGCGGGTGCCGACGTAGTCGGCGATCTCGCGCTCGAGCGCCTCGATCTCGGGCCCGCCGACGTGCATGCCGCCCGCCAGGATCGCCTCGATGCGCGGCATCAACTCGGCCCTTTCTTCGACGAACTGGGCTCCGGGATTCACGTAGGGGATGCGCCACACCTCTGTCACCCTCAAGATCGGTAGAATTCCGCGATGCTATCGACGACAAACGAAAGCTGATCGCGCGACAGGTACTGATGCACCGGCAACGTGATCGTCGTATCGGCATGATGATCGGTCACCGGAAAGTCTCCCCGTTTGTATCCAAGATGGCGCAATCCCTGCTGGCAGTAGAGCGGCATCGGGTAATGGATTTTGCATTCGATGGCGCGTGCGGCGCAATGCGCCAGCAGTGCGTCGCGCCGTTCGACAAGCACCTGATATGTGACATAGCTGTGCAGCACCCGTGGATCGCGCGGGGGAATTCTGACCTGCTCGATATGCGCCAACGCCCGATCGTAAAACGCCGCATTCGTCCGGCGTTGGTTTGCGATCCAGTCGGCCTGATCGAGCACGTGCAGCGCGACGACCGCCTGGACCGTGTCGAGGCGGCTGTTGACGCCCAGCGACACGATCTCGTCGCGACTTTGCAGACCGTGGTTGCGCAGCAGGCTGATGCGGTTCGCGATATCGGCGTCGCTCGTCGTCATGACGCCGCCATCGCCCCAGATATTGATGAACTTGAGCGGGTGCAGTGAAAATGCCCCGATCAGTCCCCATGATCCGGCCGGACGCTTGTCGAGGCTCGACTTGACGGCCTGACAGGCATCCTCGATCACCGGAATGCCTCGCGCCGCTGCGATCTCGAGCAGGCGGGGCATGTCCACCATGGCGCCGGTCATGTGCACGGGAATGATCGCCTTGGTGCGCGGGGTGATGGCCGCTTCAAGGAGCGAGACGTCCATGCAGAAATCGTCCGCGCAATCGACGAACTTCGTTATCGCGCCGGTATCGGCAATCGCTCCGACCGTCGCGATGAACGTGTTGGCCGTGGTGATGACCTCATCGCCTGGTCCGACGCCGAGAGCCTTCAACGCCAGGCGCAGGCCGTCTGTCCCCGAACCCACCCCAAATGCGAATTGCACGCCGACGGCGTTCGCAAATCGCGCTTCGAACTCGCCGACCACCTTGCCTAGCGTGAAATCACCGGCCGCGATCACCTCCCGCAAGCGCGCGAAGATGGGTTCCGGGTCAGCGAACTGCTCGGGCAAGTATGAAAAAGGAACACGCAACGCCTATTCCTCGGAATGTGAACGCAACGAGCGGTGTTCCTTACTCAACTCTCGGTTACGCTTGCACGGCAGGCCGCGACGATGTCGTCACTCGTGGGATAGAACTGCTCCTCAAGCCTGCTGCTGGTGGGCACGGCGCTTTGAGGCCATGCGACACGCCGAGGCCGGCTGCGGATCTCGCCCAGCGTCTCGACGACGGTCGCGACGATTTCGGCTGCGGCCCCATACATCCGCCAGCCGGGCTCCGCCACGACGAGCCGGCCGGTTTTTTTGACCGAGGTGATGATGCTCGCGATGTCGAGCGGCATCAGGCAGCGCAGGTCAACTATTTCGGTATCGATGTTGGCCTTGGACAAGGTGTCCGCGGCCCGCAATGCGACGGGCACCATCGAGCCCATGCTGACGAGCGTGACATCCTTGCCTGCGCGGCGCACCAGCGCTTCACCGAGACGAATGAAATAAGGGGCGTCGGGGACGTCTTCCTGCATCGAGAAAAGCGACCGTCCCTCGATAAAGAGCGTCGGATCGTCGCTCATGATGCTGGAGAGAAGCAGCCCCTTCGCATCGGAAGGCGATGCGGGCATGACCACTTGCAGGCCCGGCACATGCGCGAACCAGGTATGGAGACTCTTGGTGTGCTGCGGCCCTTGCCCCCAGCCCTTGCCGATGATCGCACGGATCGTCACCGGCATCTTCGCGCGGCCACCCGACATGAAACGCCACGGCGCCATCCAGTTGACCACCTGGTCCACCGAGTAGAGCATGAAGTCGAGCCGCTGGTGAATGATCACTGGACGCAGGCCGGCATTGGCTGCACCGGCCGCGAGAGCGGTCAGCCCTGCTTCGGCGATCGGCGTGTCGAACACCCGCTTGCTACCGAAGCGATCGACCAGCCCCTTCGTGGTACCAAAAATTCCCGCGGGCGTGTCCGCGCCAATCCCGCAGACGAAGACGCCGGGGTCAAGCTCAAGCGCCTGGCGAAGCGCCGCGTTGATCGATTGTGCAAAGCTGAGCTGAGTGCTACGGCCGATTTCTTCCGAAGTCTTCACCTCAGGCGACAGCATGTCAGAACGGCCCCGGTAATGCTTCGGATTGACTGCCTCTGAAGGTCGATACATCCCTGCTCTTGAACTCGACGATACTCGCATACTCGCCGGACCAGTTCATGTCGACGATGTCGTGGAAATCGGCCCATTCGGCTCGCTTTGCTGCCGTGATGGCCGAATGAACGTGGGCGTCGATGCCGGATTCGAGCTGCTCCAATTGCGCCTGTTCGATGCTTTCCACCAGCTGACGGCGCAGGGCGGCGACGGGATCGCGCATCTTCCATTGCTTGAGCTCTTCGGCGCTGCGATAGCCCATTTCCTCGTCTTCGCCAGGGCCGACGTGACCGCAGAACCGATAGGTTGCGATCTCGATGCAGCGTGGGCCTTTGCCGGCGCGAATCTCAGGAACGATGCGCTCCAGCGTTTGAAGCAGGAGCTCGACGTCATTTCCGTCGTGCTTCTCGAAGGGTATCCCGAACGCCTGCGCGCGCTCGGCAAGCTTGCCCACGGCTTGGCGCTTCTCGATCGGCGTGTGCGCAGCGTATTTGTTGTTTTCACAAATAATGAGAAGTGGAAGCCGATGAAGCGCCGCGAGGTTGAAGATTTCGTAGGTGATACCCTCGTCGAAGACGCCGTCACCGATGACGGAAACGCTGATGTCGTCGACACCCCGATATTTCTGCGCGAACGCGCCGCCAAACGGCATGAAAAGCGATCCCCCGACGATCGCCCCGCTGTAGAAATTGTGGTCGTGCGAGGCGAGCTCCATGGAGCCGGCGATACCGAGGTTGGCGCCGGTCTTCTTGCCGTAGAACTCGGCCACCATCGCTTCAAGCGGAGCGCCTTTTGCGAGGTAGTAGCCGTGCGACCGGTAGTGCGACATCAAGATGTCGTTGCGACGAATGACGCGTGCCAGTGCCGCGGGCATCGCCTCCTGACCGACACAGAAATGCATGGGACAACGCATCTGGTCGGCCGGATGATATTCCGCCATGAGAATCTCTTCCGCGTGGCGGATGAGATACATCGTCCGGTAAAGCTCGAGGCGCGTTTGCAGGGAACTACTCATGGATATCGGGTTTGCGAATTGCCATTGGCCGAGGAGAGTTTCTTATAGCCTAGTGAACGTGAGGCGCAAGGGTGGCATGCTTTCCGCGGCTGAGGCCAATTCGCGTTCTATCCGCCGGGCTCTAGACACCAGAGTCTCTTCATGAACGCGAAGCCCCGCGCGAATGCACGTCCGCGCGGCGTCAGGCTGAAACCGCCGGCGCCCTGCACGAGATAGCCTGCGCCGACAAGTACGCAAAGTCGCCGCTGGATGATCCCGCGCGTCGCAAAGCGCTCGTAGAGGCTGCTCTCCGGCATGCGGCCGCCGCCGCGGCGTAGGAGGATAAGCGTTGCAACTGAGAGCGATGTCAGGATGGTGTAAACCGCCGGCACGTAGAGAACGAAGAGGCATGTGCTGCTGAGCATCGCGATGAGAAGCGAGAGAAGCAGCGCCTGGCCAGAATCGCGCCACATCGACAGTGCGACGACGCACACCAGCGTGGCCGCGCTACATGCTGCGTAGCTGCGGACAAGCCATTGCGCGTTGTCATGTCCTGAGCGTAGGCCGGCGATGTGCAGGCAGACGAAAACTAGAAACCAGATGGCGACGACGATGAGCGTTGCGAGTATGGGATCGAGGGTCACGATTGCGGCTCCAAGCGCAGGAAGCGGCGGACGGCGAGGAACACATCGGCAGCGCGCTCACCTTTCGACGTCAACTCGATATTTTCTGCCTTCCGGTCAACGAGCTTCGTTGCGAGCAGGCCCTCGATCCGCTTCTCGTACATCCAAGTCAGACCTTTTCCGCCGCCATAATTCACAATGAGCCAGTCGGCATCGATCGGGTGGGAGTCTGTCTTCTCGACATCGATCAGAATGCGGAGCGAAAATCCGCGGTCAGCGAGATTGTAGAGCTGCAGTACGCCGCCAAAAAAAGCCGCGGTCAGAAAAAACAGCATGAGAGAGAAATCCAGCCAGCCCGGCTCAATCAGCAACGGCCGCGCAAGGAAGCCGAGGTCGACCGACGTCGTAAACCACGTCAGCACCGAGACGATGACGCAACCAAAATAGATCAGCGTCATTTGTCTCGCCCGCTGTACCGTTTGATGAAAACGGAGAGCCATCGTGACAACGACCAGCAGGACGATCGTCATCGCCGTTGCGAAAATAATGGCCTTCATCCGCTTACCGGCTTGGCGCGTTGGCCCAGGGGCGCGACAGCGTGTCGCGCAATCGCCCATTGGGAAGATTCACGATGTTGATTCGCCGCAACGTGTAGAGGTCCGAGCGAACGATGTCAGGCAGGCATTCCCGGAAGATTGCGGTTTCCCAAGGGTCGAAATTTGAGCTGATCGTCTTGCCGGTCAGTTCGTCAAGCGCGGGCAAGATCATCATCCGAACGCAATTGATGACATGGTCCAACGATGGGCCCCCCTGACGCAGAATGGCGTGGGTCCGCTGATATTGCATTCGGCCCGCGCGTTCCTGACCCGCGGTCAATGTCGCCTCGTGCATCGGCGTCGGCACGAAGCCGGGCGCAATCGCGTTGATGCGAATGTTGAGGGGCGCAAGTTCACCGGCCAGGCATTCGGTAAGCCGCACGATGGCGGCCTTTGAGCAGGCATAGGCGCTGTAATTGGGGAACGGACTGAACGCACCGCCGCCGGCGAAGTTGATGATCCGCGGCTGCTCGCCCTTTTGCAGCAAATGAAGCGCATGGCGGATGAGGAGATAGGTCCCCTTCAAATTGGTTTCCATCGTCGCCCACCAGCGGGTCGGGTCAGCGATGGTGATCGGTCCAATCTCGCCGAAGCCGCCGGCGCAATTGATGAGTACATCGAGCGCATCGGTCTTGCGTCCGACCGCGGCGATAAGCTGTTCGACCTGTGCTTCTTCGGACACATCGCACACATGCGCTTCAATGCCGGAACACCCTTGCGCGACGGCGGCAAGGCGGTCTGCGCGGCGTGCACAAATGAAGATCCGGTGCCCTTGTTCGGCAAGCGAATGCGTGATTGCCGCGCCAATCCCAGAACTTGCGCCTGAAATCAAGATCCGCAGCGGCCCGCGCGAGGCGATGCGGTTGTGCTCGCCGGCGGCTGTCTGAACCGGTTCGTTGACACCGATTTCGTCGGCGCCCGGGCCGACCGTGGGGCGTGCGCTCACCCTGAGGCGACGAGGATTGGCGCGGCCGACCACGTAGAATTCCCAGACGAGCCGCATAATCGTCATCGTCGCATCAGCGACATTGACGACCGTGATCGAACGAGACAGCGGGAGGTTTTTCGCGTCGACCGGCAACGTGATTTCAAGAAACGAGTAGCCCGATGCAACCGCCTTGAGCAATGCCTCGGCCTGAAAGCCGAAGCCATGGGTCTCGAGCGGCCCCCGCGCCAGAAACTCGGTCGGATAAATGGTCAATCCGTTGTAATAACGGATCATGCGGCCGAACAGGAGATTGAGGATCGTCGTGTAGGAACGCGACACGAGCCGTTTGAAAAACGGCATCGCGGCCAGAAGGTTGTTCGAATAGGACGTGACCACGTCGGCCTTGCCGAGATTGCCGAACAGTTCGACGAAGGAGCGCAGCGGCCAGGTGTTGTCGGCGGGAGCATAGATGACGAATGGTGTGCTCGCCTCGTGGCTTCCTGCAATCGTGCAATATCCCGGCCCCATCCGCCGCTCATTGCGACGCACGCCGACAAAGGGATATTTTTCGCTTGCGGCCTTTGCGACGGCTAAAGTGTCGTCCGTGCTACCGTCATCGAAAATGAGGATGCTGAAGTCCTCGACCGTTACCGTAAGCGCGTTGTAGATCCGGTCGATCGTAGCAAGGAGCTTTTGCGAGTCGTTGTGCGCAACGACGAAAACCGTCAACGCCCTCGCGCTTACTAGCATTGAGCCTCCAATCGGCGTGATATCCCCGCGGGTCATATTCTCACAATCTGCGAGGAGCAAGAAGGTCTCAAGTGCAGCGCGGGGTGAACCCTTGCGCTTGGCAGCGCCAATTCATTTTGATAGAGGGATCAGTGGATTATGAGGGATGGGGCGATACCGAAGTGTCGCATGGAATGAGTGCCCGTGCCGTTTGGAGGGCGGACATGCCGGCGTCGCGTGGCCCAGCACATCGCGGCCTTCTCCTCGTTGCGTTCGCCTTTGTCGCGCTCCTCGCCGCGGAACTGGTGCTGATCACCACCATCCCGGGTACGAATTACGATGGGGCCGACGGCAAGGCGGCGCAGGCGGAGATCTTAGCCACGCTGGCGTTTGCCCGCCCATTCGAGATCACCAATCTCAATCCGCTCCAGGGACTTTGGGCCCAAATGATGCCCATGAACGTGTGGGTCAATCCCGCTTACTGGCC
>Ga0310915_10001712_pt1 | contig 11489 bp, 10 predicted proteins | sample GREbulkMGAN111_FD_202508 | JGI IMG/M metagenome (GOLD analysis project Ga0310915, IMG submission 202508) | Lab enrichment of tropical soil microbial communities from Luquillo Experimental Forest, Puerto Rico - GRE.bulkMG.AN111 | ecosystem: Environmental > Terrestrial > Soil > Tropical forest >...
TCGACAGCCTGTCCTGCGTCCGGTACGGCTCAGCCCGCTACTCGGTGCCCAAGCGCCTGGTGGGCACCTCGGTGGCGGTCGTCGTCGATCACGGTGCCCTGATCCTGCTGGAACCGGCGACCGGGGTGATCGTGGCCGAGCACGAGTTGGTCAGCCCCGGTGAGGTCTCGATCCTCGATGAGCATTACGACGGACCCCGCCCCGCACCCTCACGTGGACCGAGGCCGAAAACCGAAGCGGAGAAACAGTTCTGCGCCCTCGGCGCCGAAGCTGAGCAGTTCCTCGTCGGCGCTGCCGCGATCGGCAACACCCGGTTGAAAGCCGAACTCGAGATCCTGCTCGGACTCGGTGCCGCCCACGGTGAACAAGCATTGATCGACGCCCTGCGCCGGGCAGTGGCGTTTCGACGGTTCCGCGCTGCTGACGTGCGCTCCATCCTGGCTGCCGGCACCGGCACCCCACAACCCCGCCCCGCCGGCGACGCCCTGGTCCTCGATCTGCCCACCGCCGAGACCCGCTCCCTGGACGCCTACAAGATCAGCGACACCACCGCCGACGGGACCGCTTCATGACCGCCACCGGCACTGGCACCGTGAAAACAGCCGCACCGGCATCGGTGGCGCCGCTGGCTGCCGATCTCGACGCCGCGCTGCGGCGGTTGAAGTTGGCCACGGTGCGCCGCAACGCCGCCGAGGTCTTGCAGGTGGCCAAGACCCAACGCTGGACCCCCGAGGAGATCCTGCGCACCTTGGTCGCCGCCGAGATCGCCGCCCGCGACGCCTCCAACACCGCCAACCGCCTCAAGGCCGCGGCGTTCCCGGTCACCAAGACCCTCGACGGGTTCGACGTGTCGGGATCCTCGGTCACCCAGGCGACTTTCGATTACCTGTCGAGTCTGGAATGGATTCGGGCGCAACAGAATCTAGCTGTGATCGGCCCGCCCGGAACGGGCAAGAGTCATCTGCTCATCGGCTGCGGGCACGCCGCCGTGCACGCCGGTTTCAAGGTCCGCTACTTCACCGCCGCCGACCTGATCGAGGTGCTCTACCGCGGGCTGGCCGATAACACCGTCGGCAAGATCATCGACACCCTGCTGCGGGCCGACCTCGTCATCCTCGACGAGATCGGCTTCGCACCGCTCGATGACACCGGCACCCAACTGTTGTTCCGACTCGTGGCCGCCGGCTACGAGCGCCGCTCATTGGCCGTCGCCTCACACTGGCCATTCGAACAATGGGGCCGCTTCCTACCCGAGCACACCACCGCCGCCAGCATTCTCGACCGCCTGCTGCACCACGCCAGCATCGTCGTCACCAACGGAACGCAAAGCTGCAGTTGACGGTATTGCTGACTCCGCCGGAAGCTGTTCCGGGGTTGTATCTGCACCCTGATCACCGTCGTCGTCGCCGCCGCCCGCCTGTCCGGAGCGCCCTCAATGTCTAGTAGTGATGACCGCATATCTAGAGTTAATTGCCGCATCTGCCGCTGGAAGTACGACTCGCTAGGTAATTTGACAGCAGCTCCAAAACAGCTAGGGAGACACGCGGCAATAAATAATAGACTCAGACAGACGACCGGCTTAGGCTCGAGTGCGGGAGGTGAGGCCGGTGAGCGAGGCGTCACGGCTTCGGGTGTTGACCCAGGCGGGGTTGTTGCACCCCCATCCCGAGGCGGTGTACGCGCCGCTGTTCACCGGCGGATCGGAGTTCTTTTTGGCCTCCGACAAGGTGCAGGTCAAATACGAGATGCTGCGGGCACATCTGGTCGACGACATGCCGGTGTCGGAATCTGCTGCAGCACACGGCTATTCGCGGGCAGCCTTCTATCTGGTGGCAGCGGCGTTCGACCAGTCAGGAATGGCCGGGTTACTCGACGAGCGGCGCGGCCGTCGCGGACCGGTGAAGCTGCGCCCAGAGATCGTGGAGTTTATCCGCGCCGACACCGGGTCGGGGGCCCAGATCGCCGAGCAAGTGGCCGACCGGTTCGGAGTGCGGTTGCACCGGCGCACGATCGAGCGGGTGCGCCAGCGGTGAGCGCCCGGTCGTTCTGGCCGCCGGTCGAGGCGGCACAGGTCGACTACGAAACCCTGCGCGCGAACGCCGTTGAGTCCAGCGGGTGGCCCGAGGGTCTGGCCGCGGCCCGCTTCGCGCGCCGCGGACTGGCCGGGCTGATCACCTGGTCGGCCGCCGAGCCGGTGTTCGTCGCCGAACTGCTCGCCGCTGCCCGTCCGGCCTGGACACCGCATGAGGATCCGCGCGTGGCAGCGCTGGCCGCCGGTTATGAGTTCCTGCTCGCTGCTGCCGCGCACGTGGATTCGGTTGACAGACTGGCCCTACCAGGCGGAGGACTGCGATGAGGGCGGCGCTGTATGCGCGGGTGTCCACCGAGGCACAGGCCGAGCGCGGCACCATCGGCTCGCAGCTGGCCCTGCTACGCGAACACATCGCCGCCGCCGGTGACGAGCTGGTCAGCGAATACGTCGATGACGGACATTCCGGGGCCCGACTAGACCGGCCCGGCCTGGACACCTTGCGTGACGCCGCCGAAGCGGGCTTGATCGAACGGGTGTGGTGCCTGTCGCCGGACCGGCTTGCGCGTGCCTACGCCTACCAGGTGCTGGTGCTCGACGAGCTAGCCCGCTTCGGGGTCACCGTCACCTTCACCGATTCCCCAGGTCTGGCCACCGACGACCCGCAAGCCACTCTGCTCACCCAGGTGCAGGGTGTGATCGCCGAATACGAGAAGGCCAAGATCGCCGAACGCTACCGCCGCGGCAAGCTGTTTCGGGCCCGCGCCGGCGAAATCGTCACCTGGAAGGCCCCGTACGGCTACCGGCGCATTCCCCGCAGCGCCGCCACCGGCCATGCCCACCACGAGATCTACGAGCCCGAAGCCGCGGTGGTGCGGCGGATCTTCACCGACCGCGCCGCCGGCATCACGGTGCGCCAGATCTGCCACCGGCTCAACGCCGACGGAGTGCCAACACCGACCGGCAAACCCACCTGGGGCACCTCCACGCTCTGCCGGCTGCTGCATAACGAGGCTTATATCGGCCGGGTCTACTACAACCGCACCGAATCGGTGCCCGACCGCCGCCCCACCCGCCGCAACCGGCAGATCCCGCGCGAGCGGCGAGACTGGATCCCGATCGATTGTCCCCGCATCGTCTCCGATGAGCTGTTCCAGACCGCCGGCCGCGTCGCCACCGATAACGCCAAGTGGAGCCCTCGCCGCGCCGAGCCGGGCGCCTGGCTACTCAAAGGCCTTGTCAAATGCGGTGTTTGCGGTGTCGGCACCAACTGCCAGAAGATGCGCGGCCGCAACGGCACCTGGCACCGCTATTACCGCTGCCGCAACCACGACCCCATCCGCGCCGGCGGCGAATCCCGTCGCTGCCCCGAACGCCACATCCGCGCCGACGCGCTCGACGCCTTCGTGTTCGATCACATCCGCGCCGCTATTACCAGCCCCGACCTCCTGCTGGCCGGCGAACAAGCAGTCACCCTGCGCACCCCGATTCCCGACGACGAACTCCTCGCCGCTGAACTGGCCCGGCTGGACCGCAAGCTCGACGCCGCTGACGCCGAACGGCGCCGCCTCATCGACCTCTACCAGGGTGGGTTCATCGAACTGCCCGAAATGCAGCGCCGCGCCACCGAGATCGCCGCGCGCCGAGACGAGCTGCAGCACAAGCGAACCAGCCTCGCAGACGAACGAACAGCGCTCGCCCGTGACAACCAGCTCCGCCACCGCGTGCACGACTTCGCCGCGCGCATCCACACCATCATCGATGCCCTTGACGACACCCAGAAACAGCAGCTGCTACGCCTACTCATCGAAGACGTCAGAGTCACCGGCTGGCACGTCCAAATCCGACTCCGCATCGCACTGGACCCGCCACCACAGCCGACCGGCCCAACACCCCCAACAGGAGACCCGCCTCCACCGCGCACAGTGTCAACCCAAGACGGTTTGCGTTCCGTTGGTGGTCACCTCCGGCGAGTCCTATCGGATGCGCCACGCCGACCACAAGAAGGGAGCCGCCAAGAATTAGCCAATCACCCGCAACGGAGTGGTGACTTATCCTGGCCACCAGCGGGGACTTCTACTTGGCCATTGACACTCGGCTGCTCCCGTGCTCACCGACCAGCCCGATCCGTCGTGTTCGGGGCATGGCAAGCATCGGCTCGGAGCGCACAGCGTCGACCACCTATGCCAGCCCCGCCCTGACGAGACAACCGCTCCGGGCCAGGAGGCGCATGCCCTTAAGGTCCCGGTTAGGGCGCGTCACGCTGCAGCTCGGCCGGCACGGACATCGACATCAGTTTCAAGGTTTCGGCGAGCTTGGCGTCGAGTTCCAATCCCATCGCGGCGATGCGGGGATCACCGAAACTGGCGAACCGTGTGGAGGGTTGGTCGATGCTCAAATGTGTTAGTTCAGCTTCGTCTTCGTAGATCTCAGTACGCAACGGCGCATACAGCATGACGCCGGGATGGTGCCGAAACATTTTTTCGACAATCAGGTTGTCGCTCATCATGTAAGTGACTGCGCGGGTGCGGTGTCCGAACAACTGCATCTGGGGCGTCGGGTCGAACATCGAAAAGTTGACAAACGAATGCGGCGCAAGTTCGTCCGTGTACCGCTTCACCCGCGATAGGTCGCCATTAAAGACCAGGCGGGTTAGCTTGGCGAAGTCCACAGTAGGCACCAGGGATTCATAGCGTTCCAGAACCTCGTCGAACGAGGTCTCGGTGTCGATCACGAGGCGGTTGACTGTGTGGGCGACTGTGTGGGTGGTATCCGGGTCGGCGCGCATAGCGTGCACGCTACTGGCTTCGAGGCGACAGCCGATGTCCCAAGTACCGGCAGTTTCAGGAGTTTTCAACTGCCGGTACATCTGCCTGGTCCGCTTGCATTCATTGTGCGACGCTTCGAATGAATCGTTATGCGTCCGCGCCCGGGGCCCCCGGGGTCAAGATCGACCAATGCGCCGCCGCACGGCGACGAAACGCCGCTCGTGGAGAAGGGAGGTGCAACACGATGTCGAGAACTGAGCAGTTCGAGCCGGTTGGAAGTCGCCCGCAATCGAAGGGCCGTCATCGTGCACCACGACGGTAACCAGACATTGGAAGGCTTTGGCTGCCCGTCGAATTTAGCGACGCAGACTTCAAAGAGTCCCTGGCAATGTTCGCCGATATGGGCGCCCCGGCCTACAGCAGCCGATGAAGTAGTCAAACGCGATCAAAACCGATTGGAGTCAACAGCAGTGTCCTCCCACACCACCTCCAAAATCTTTGTCATCGGCGGCACAGGGGCGCAAGGCATGCCCATCATCCGTGCCCTGGTGGCCGACAAAAAATACTCGGTTCGATTCCTCACCCGTGACCCCGCCTCCGCCCGAGCCACGGCCCTCCTCGGACTTGACAATGTCTCAGTACTCGAGGGCTCCTTCGCCGACGAGGCCATCCTGCGGGAAGGATCCCGCGGTTGTGATGGGGCATACGTCAATATCGACGGGTTCAACACCGGCGAGAAAACCGAAATGTACTGGGCCATCCGCACTTACGAAATAGCCATCGAAGAAGGAATTAAATTCTTTGTGTACGGAAACCTGGACTTCGGGCTCAAGAAATCAGGATATGACTCTAGATTCCGCGCTGGGCATTATGACGGCAAGGGTCGTGTTGCCGAGTGGATCTTGTTTCAGAATCAGGTGAATACGGACAGGATGGGGGCAGCGGTTTTCACGTCGGGCCCGTACATCGAGATGGTGATCTCGCCGCTGACGCCCATGACACCGACCGTGGAGGACGGCGTTGTGACGTGGAGAGTTCCGCTGGGTGAGGGAGCTGTGCCGCATGTGGCGCTTGAGGATTGCGGGTTTTATGTTCGTTGGCTCTTCGATCATCCGGAGCGTGCAAATGGCATGGATCTCGAAGTCGCTATCGATCATATTGCCTATGCGGATCTTGCTGGCGCGTTTGAGAAGGTTACTGGACATCCAGCACAATATATTGATACGGATTTGGACACGTACTGGAACATTCCGGTCAACAACATGCTTGCCGACATGCCTGCTGGATACAATGCGGACCCCAACGACAAAAGCACGATGAGCTACCGAGATAATTTCACGGGATTCTGGAATCTTTGGAAGTACGGAATCATAAAGAGAGATTATGCTTTGCTCGATGAGATTCACCCGAATCGGATTAGGAGTGCTGAGCAGTGGTTCAGCAGAGAAGATCGGGTGGGAAGAGAGCTGGGGAAGGGGAGCCTTTGGGAGAGGCTCCAACCGGAGAACTGGCGTAAAGACTCTGCGATTCTAAAGGGTAGTGAGGACCTGAGGACAGGAAAGCTGTAGATGGATAGACGCAGCTCTTCAGCGTTTGCACCGATTAAAGGAAAAGGATTGGAAAAGGATTGATCTTGTGTTGTGCACAATAGGCCGGTCTGCGATGCCGCCCGTTCCCGCCGTCGGTGCCCGCACCCGCGGCACTATCTCAGACACTGCACCCGGCCATGGCGGAAGACCGCCTCACCGGCCCGCGCTTAGCCCCGGACGCCATCGAAGCCGCTGCACACCCGGCAAAGGATGGAATCACGTTCATGGCAACGCATTCGGCTCCGCCGCCTATCTGGCCGAGCTGCTTTCGATCTGCGCCAGCGCGGCGCTGTCGCAGATCACAAACCCTCCCCCCAAACGCCCCTGAACGCAGAGGAGTTCGTCGTGAATACCATAGCCAACCAACGCCCCGCCGGCTTCACGCTGATCACCGGCGGCAACAGCGGCATAGGACTTGAGCTTGCCCGCCAGGCCGCCGCCGACGGGCGCGATCTCATCCTGGTCGCCCAAAACCAGGCCGCCCTGGAAAGCGCATCGGCCGAGCTGACACGGAAAAACGTCACGGTCCATACGATCTCGCAAGATCTCAGTCAACCCGGCGCGGCCGAGGCGCTCTACGAGCGTGTCCGGTCGCTCGGCGCCGAGGTGGATTGCCTGATCAACAACGCCGGGTTCGGCGATCACGGCCCGTTCGCCACCAGCGACTTGACGAAGCAAAGAAGCATGATCGCCGTCAACATAACGGCCCTGACCGAGCTCACACGCCTGTTCTTGCCGGCGATGCTGGAGCGGGGTCGAGGGCAGCTCCTGAACACCGCGTCGGTTACAGGGTTCGTGCCGGGCCCGCGGATGAGCGTGTACTTTGCGACCAAGCACTACGTTCTGGCGTTCTCGGAGGCGCTCATTGAGGAGCTGCGCGGCAGCGGAGTCAGCGTGACTGCGTTGTGCCCCCCGCCGGTCAGAACGCCGTTCGTCAGTGAGGCCCAGATCGCCTCATCGAACTACATGGCCACCACAAAGATCACACCGGCCGAAGTGGCCCGTTATGGGTACCGGATGATGAAGCGCGGCAAGCCGGTTGCGATCTACGGCCTGAGATGGAAGTTCGTGATGAACTTCCTCGTGAGAATTACGCCGCGCTTCGGGTTGCGTCGGCTACTCGGCCACATGAACATCCAAGGCGCACCTTCGTCGCAGCCCGCACTACGCGCCGCTGGCTGACAGTGAAGGACGCGTTCATGTCCGAGGCCAATCCCGTCGTCGGTGACCGCGAAGTCCCAAATGGTGTCCGCGCTCCGGCGGCCGGCTTCACGTAAGGGATTTCGCGGGGGAAGACCCCGCCCTGGTGGTAATGCACGGTTTCCCTGACGACTCGCGTATTTACGATCGAGTGGATCCGCTGCTGGCGCCCCGCCGGGTGGTGGCGGTCGATTGGCTCGGCTATGGCCGCTCGGACCGCGTCGAGCCGGCTTCCCTTCGACGGCGCGTGGCAACCAGAGTGAGCTGCGCGCTGTGCTCGACTCGCTCGAGCTTGGCCAGGTGGGATCGCCCACGACGCGTCGGGCCCGGACGCCATCGACTTTGCGCTGGGCGCGCCCGACCGGGTCGGTCAAGTCATTCTGATCAATACCTACTTTGGGCACGCGCCAGCACTGCGGTTGCCGGAGATGATCCAGCTATTGGCCCACACCGGCCGACAGTTCGGCCTGGACGCGGCCGACCAGCAAGGGGTGGGGGTCGCCTCGATCATGCCGCAGTTCTTCGGTGACCAAGCCCAGCCTGATGTGCTTGTGGCCGTCCGGGCATGGACCTCGGCCTTGGTCGCCGCGCTTGATCGCCAGGACACGCACGTCGCCGTCGGTGACCCGCCCCGCCTCGATCTGCCGGTCACGCCGATTTTCGGCGCGACCGACGATTACCTCAGCCCCGCCCTAGCGCGGCATCTGGCCGGCCTGTTCCCGCACGCGGATCTGCGTCTTGTCGACAATGCCTCACACTGGCCGCAGTGGGACCAGCCCGCGATCGTCGCGCGTCTAATCAAATAAGCCGCGTCGAAATGAGCTGCACCGGAAAGACTTTCGCCTTCCTCATGCGCGGCGCACCTTGGCCCGGTCGAGATCGGCCATTAGGCGGCGGGCATTGCCCGTTCCTTGTCGGTCACCGGCTTCCTGGAACATTGTCATGGATTGTTCGAGGTCTCGGCGCGCCTCGTTGCGCAATCCGCGTCCCTCAGCCGCCACCGCCAGGTTAAGCAGAGCGTAGGCTTCCCAGCGCGGGTCGCCGAGTGACCTCGCGAAGGTCAGCGCCTGCTCGAGATGGTCTGTGGCCTGGTCGAATTCGCCGCGCTCGCTGTACATGATTCCGATCATGAGATCGCTATAGGCGACATAGCCGCAGCTTTTTACCGAGCCGAAGATTTCCCGGCAGGATGTCAAGAGGGCAAGAGCCTCCTCGAATCGGCCTTGCTGCCGCCGCACCTTCGCGAAGAAGAGCATGGCCTTGGCCTCCCGCTCAGGGTCGTCGAGCCCTCGGCAGAGGTCAAGGCTGCGTTCGAAGCAGGAGGCCGCGTCCGCTAGCCGGTCTTGGCGCCGGTAAGTGCGGCCAAGTCCGGTCAGGCTATCGACCTCGCCCCCGGTGTCGCCCAACTCGCGGAAGATGACGTTGCTCTGGGTGCAGAATTCCACGGCCTCCGGCAGCCGTCTTTGGAAGCGGCGCAGGTCGCCGAGGCCGCGCAGCAGCGACGCCTCGGCGTGCCGGTCGCCAGCCCGCCGGGTGGCGCGCAAAGCCACCTCGTGCGTTCGCTCCCACTCGTCCCAGCAGGCGTACACCTCAAAGAAGTCGGCGAGTAGCCGCGTGAGCGCCTGACCGATCCCGCCCAGACCCTCGCGCCATGCCTGGTCCAGGCTGACCGCCAGGCCCGTGTGCTCGGTCGCCAGCCACTGGTATGACGCCGCCAATTCACCTTGAGGGTCGGGTGGGAATGTAGGTGCTGTCGCGCCAGGCAACTCGGGCGGGCGTAGGCGGAGCTGCCGAACCGCGGCCCACGCGCGCTCGAAATAGGTCTGTAGCGTTCGTTCCAGAGCGGCGCGCCGGGTAGCCAAGGTCTCGTCTGCGAGCAGCCGTTCCCTGGCGTATAGGCGGACTAGGTCGTGGAATCGGTAGCGCAGTTGCCCGGTCGCGTCCTCGCCGATGGTGTCGAGCAACTGGGCGTCGGCCAGGTGATCGGCGACCTCTTCTGCGTCCGGAGCCGAGATATCGAGCAGAGCAGCCAGCATCCAGGGCGCGAAGTCCGGCACCTCGAGCAGTCCCAGCAGTCGGAAGGCGCGCTGCTCCGTCTCGCCCAGCCCGTCGTAGCTCATTCCAACGCTCGCTCGCACCTCGAGGTCGCCCGCTGTCAGTTCATCGAGCCGACGCTGGTGCTCGGCAAGCCGATGAGCCATCCGCTGCAATCGCCAGTGCGGCTTCGCAGCGAGTCGGGCGCCCGCGATCCGCAGCGCCAGTGGCAGATATCCGCATAGCGACGCAATCACCTGTGCGGCCGCGGGCTCCCGAGTAACGCGATCCGCGCCGGCAATCTTGCCAAGCAACTCGACGGCCTGCGCTGGTGGGAGGACGTCAAGATCAATCACTTCGGTGCCCGTAAGCCCGGTCAGTCGGGTGCGGCTGGTGACGAGAACGGCGTTGCCGGCGCCCGCAGGTATCAGTGGGCGAATCTGCGCCTCGTCGGCCGCATTATCAAGCAGGACAAGCGCGTGTCGATCAGCCATCAGTGAGCGATACAAGTCCCCGCGCTCGTCAACGTCATCGGGGACGGATTGTCCGTCGACGCCCAGGGCGCGCAGAAACCGGCCGAGCACATCGAACGGGTCGAGTGCCTGCGCCTCGACGCCGCGCAAGTTGACGTAAAAATGACCATCCGGAAACAACGAGCGCATCTGATGCGCGGCATGGACAGCAAGTGTGGTCTTTCCTACTCCCGCCTTCCCGACCACAGCCGTGATGACCAACGCTGTGGACTGACGTTCTCGGCCCTCGAGCCGGGCGTGTAGCCACTGCAGTACGAGTTCGCGCCCGGTGAAGTCCGCAATATCGGGCGGCAGTTGGCGCGGTACGGCTGCTTCCGAAGTCCGCGAAGCTCCCGCGTGCTCACCGGCGAGACCGGGCAAACCAGCGGCGGCATTCTCGAACACTTCGCGATCATTGCCATGGAGGCTCAACGCATCAGAGAGCAATGCGATTGTTGTGCGGCGGGGATGCTCGACTTGGCCGCGTTCGAGATCCCGGATCGCCCGCACACTCATGCCCGACCGGCGGGCGAGCTCGTCCTGCGACAAGCCACGACCGAGTCGGAAACCGGCCAGCTTCCGACCGAACTCGGCGCCGCCACCAGCCATTTCCTTCATATCCTGGCATCCATCGCCACACCTCGTTACTTAATGTGCCGCGGGCCGATCCGTGGCGCAAGCGGCAAGCCAGCCACTGGCCGACGGGCGGGTGTGTTATGGCTACCGGCGCCGAATGAAGTGGCTGCGCTGGCCGCTCGATGGTCCCTTCTGGTGATGCCTTCGGGTCAAGCCAAGCCTCTGACACCGTGCTTTGAATCGGCAAATCGGCGATTCGTTCCGGTTGGTGTTTCACCAGGGAGACCCGACGCATTCGCGGGCTGCGGTCGACAGCCGCCCTGCCGAGCAGCAAAGTTAGCTGCGACGGCGAATCCAGTCCCATGGTCTGGGCGCGTCGGCGCGCTGACGATGCCGCCGGGGCCATGATGGACGCGGCTGTTGCTGAATTGGCCGGCGGACTTTCCTGTTGAATCGCTCGTGGTTCCACTCAACGGCTTTCACCGCCATGACCTTGCTACGGGCGCAGTACCCTGGCGGCAAATCCGGCGATTACGTCGGCAACTCTGCCGGGGGCGAGCGCGTTCGCCGCGTGGCCCTGCCCTTGCAGGACGACGCGTTCGGTGTTTGGTAGCACCCCTTCCAGCGCGTCGAGCCGTTCGCCGAGGTGCGCGGGGCTGCGATCGCCGCCCAGCAGCACGATCGGAACGGTGATCTTCGCGTACGTGTCGAGCCGGTTACCCAGCTGATCGATCGCCGCGCAGTCATCGATTTGGTGGCGGGCCATTCGGCGGATCCGGGG
>Ga0310915_10001714_pt1 | contig 11488 bp, 16 predicted proteins | sample GREbulkMGAN111_FD_202508 | JGI IMG/M metagenome (GOLD analysis project Ga0310915, IMG submission 202508) | Lab enrichment of tropical soil microbial communities from Luquillo Experimental Forest, Puerto Rico - GRE.bulkMG.AN111 | ecosystem: Environmental > Terrestrial > Soil > Tropical forest >...
GACGCAAAGATCTGCTTGACAAGCAACGTTCGGCAACTCAAGCGAGAGTAACTTTTGACGACCCGACATTCCGCTTCGCTAACACTGAATTTTTCAGCGTCCTGCTAAAGGTGCAGACCTATTGGAATGACCCCTGCCCGCAAGGAAAAATGCAGCATTCGTCACGGCTATGACGCGATGAACCGCATTGAGGAAGCCGGTCTATTAATTGGCGCACTTCTCAAAGACCAGCCCGGCACCGGCAGAGATGCCTATCACCTTGCCTATATGGACTTACAGATGGAGACGGTCGAGATCGCCCATCAGATGCCCGCCCGAGCTTTTTCAGATGCTCGCGCAAGGCTTCGAGTGCATTGCCGCGCACGCCCGGCATCTCATCGTCAAGCTGGAGGAATATCTTGCGCTCGGTCGCATCCATGGCCGATCACCCGCGATAATAGGGATTGGCGCGCGCGCCGGGCCAGCTCCGGCCGCAGCGGATCGTCGTAATAGGGCGGGAACATCGCCGGGATCGGGTCATTCATGCCGGCGATCCAGATAAAGCCCTCGCCCCGCCGGATGTTGCGCAAGTCCTGCGGCATCAGATATTGCCGCCGGCCGTAACCTGCGCCCGACCCCCAGCCCACGCCGCTGGCATTGATGCTCAAGCTGGCATTATTCGGCTGGCATAAACTGGTGTCGCCGCTATGGGCCGCGAGGTAATTCGCGGTGAAATCGTCCCCCGGACTGCCGACCAGGATCACAGCGCCCGCTTGCCCGAGAAACGCTTCCCACGCGTCAGAGTAGAGTTGTTTCAGTTGCACAAGACTCTGGACGACAATAACCAGTTGTATGGAACAGCAGGCGACGAGGCCAATGGCGCTTTCAATCGCCGGCACCCGGCCCATAGCGAAAAATTCATTGAGGAAGATTCGCACCGGCACCTTGTGCGGCGTGAACAGCGGGCACAGCAGCGCCGTCGTGAAGAGGCGCAGATAGGGCGCGAACGGCTTCACCAGTTGGTGCGGCACGCCGTAGAACAATGTCGTCGGCGTCTCGCCCAATGACGCGAAATCTATCTGAGGGTCTTTTTCATCCTCGATGATCGCCGGCGACAGGCACCAGCGGGTATGCGCGGCGAGCGTCGCCACGACATCGCGCAGGCCATCGGTTTGTTGGGTGGCAAAGGGGCCGAGCATGCTGGCGCTTTGCGGATCGGAGCCTTCGTCGATAACGCGCCTTGCATAGGCGCGCACGCCCGTCACCGGCTCGCGCGTCACCTGATCCAATTGCTCGGCCTCGGTCATCTGCATCCGCACCTTCAAGAGGGACGGATCGCGCCCTTCGGCCTTGGCGGCTTTCAGCTCGCCCCTGGTGCCGGCCGTCCATAGCGCCTGCGCGCCGAGCGGGAAGAACGGGTTATGCTCGTTCTCACCCTTTGGAATGGTCGCCTCGGTCAGCTCGCACAGGTGCTCGAAGGCGAGCGGATGATCGGGATCAAGCTCGCGCGCCTTCAACAGGTTTACGTGGTTGCTGTTGAGATCGGGGTAGACATCGACCAGCTCGCCGAACGCATTGGCGCACCAGGTGCGCCGCCGTTTGCGGCACCACGCCGCCGCGATCGCCCCCACTTCAAGCCTGGTGTCCTGAAACGCTTGCGTGATTTCGCCGTCGCCCAATAAGGCGTTCGGGACGATGATTCCGGTATCCTTGCCGACGCGGTTTCTGCCGATGATCAACACCGGATCAAGCCACGGCAGCCAGATTTCCGGGCCGCGCTCGCCGGTCTCAGGATCGCGGTAGCAGCCGGCGTAAAAGCCGCTCGGCTTGCCGCCGCCGATGATTTTCTCCCGGCTGAAGAACGGGAATGCCATTATCAGGACTTCTTTCGATTGATCGCGGCATGCGCCGCCTTCTGCAGAGCCGGCCCCGCCATCGGCATGCCCGGGACCGTGGACGGATCGGGCAGCTTCGCCCCCGCCGGCTGCCGCACGATCAAGGCCACGCGCAATATGCCGGCGATCACCACGCCGGCTGCCGCGCCGGTCGCGACTTCAATGACGATCACGGGGATCACGGGTCGATTTCCTTGATGATTGGCTCGGCCATCACCACCCCGAGCAATACCTCGGCGGAAGTCTGGCACGGGATACACGCAACACAGCAGATCTCGGCCTGATCCCCGACCTTGACGATGATCGGCGACAGCATCGATCCGCAGTCGGCGCAGAAGGTAAAAACCGCGTCCGGAACGCCGGACAGCCGATGCGGCAATTCCGCGATCTCCTCCATTAGTGTCCGTTTGCCGGTTCGTTTTCCACGGCGCGCAGTCATAATCAGACCTCCATGAACCGGAAAACGAGCACTGCGCCGGCGATCACTACCAGCACGCCCCACCAGAAGACGCTCATCGCATCGATGCGCGAGCCTTGCGACCCGGCGACGCCGACGACGAGATAGAGAAGGGCAAGCGCTCCAATGCCGGCCGTGACTTTCCAGCCGATCACCGGAAATCCGTTCACGGCGAGGAGCGCGCAGACACATGCGACGAAGGCCCCCGCCGTCGCGCGCGTCAGGTTCTTTTGCTGCAAGGAGGAGCTTTGCCCGCGCCGCAGCCGCAAGAGGCGCAGCGGCAGGCCCAAGAGATGCAGAATGCCGTGGACCGGCATTATCTCCCATGCGATCAGCACCAGCTCGGCCGCCAGCTCGACAGCGAGAAATCTCAGGATGATTAAAAGGATCATCCCGCCGTTGTGCATTCGCGCCAGTGCCTCAAGGCCCCAGCCCACGCCGGCGAGCAGCGCCAACAGCGCGAGGAACATGACTTCGCCCTAATCCCGAGACGTGAGCCGTTGGCACCACGGCACGGTTGAACAGGCGCTCTCGCAGAGGCTCATCGCCTTATCGCCACGCATCTTTGACAGCTTGCTTTCGGGACACTGCGCAGTCGACGACGAGGGACGCGGTTCGTAAGCCGGAGCTGGGGCTTCGGCCGAGCTGTAAGGCAGCGTGACCGTGCAAGAGCCTTCGCGGATTTGGAAATTCAGTGTCTTGAGGAGTTCCGCCCCGATAAGCACATCGAGCGCACCGGTATAGTCAACCCACGTCTCGACATCAGCCAGCGTGTAGCGGCGGTCGTCGTAGCGGCCTCCGCCCATGCGGAACTGCGGCAGTTGCACCTTTGCCGCCTTTCCGACTCCATTGGCCGTGTTAACCCGGTAGTCATAACTAAGCCCGGCGAAACCCAATTCGGCAGCCTGCTCGCGATTCAGGACGACCTTAGCCGCAGCCCCGCTATCAAGAAGGCTCTTGTATTTGATTTCCTTGCCGCTCGGCCCTTTCAGCCACGCGTCGACGTAGCATTGATGATCGGAGTCGGCCGGGATGTACCATTCGCGGCTGTTGTCCGCAGCCGGCCGAGCCGGAGCCGGCTTCGTAATCGGCGGGCGCGGTGTAGGCGTGGCCTTCCGGCGATCCGGCTCGGTAATGGCAATGGCGTAGAGGCCGAAACCAAGCAGGCTAAGAAAAATGACGCCGCCGAACCCACCCTTTTTCGGAGGGGGAGGCGGCGGCGGAACACTATAAACGCGGTATTCCTCTTGAACGACGACCGCCCGGACCCTTCGAGCCATCCCACCACCTCGCCAAAAACTGTCCCTAACCAGTCGGCAGCATCTTTTCCTCATGTATCGCGCACATCAGCGAAGCGCCGGGCTTGGCCCAGGCGTTCTGGCAGCCCTGATGCGGGCAGGTGAATTTTGTGCGCTTGCCGCTGAGCGGTGTGCGGCCGCCTTTTTCGTTGCCACTGATGCTCGCGCCGCCGCCTTCTTCGTTTCCACTCCCGCCGGCCGAAGAGGCGCGAGGAGGCGGGATTTCGCGCCACGTGAATTCAAAGCCAGTGGCGAGCAGCTGCTCGACGACGAGCGCGAACCGGCCGCCGAGTTTGATGTAGTGGCTCATTCGGTCGCCTGTGCGCTTGCCGCCCTCTTTGCCCGTATCGCTCGGGATGAGGCCGATCTCCTCCATCTTGTCACGCTCGAAGGGCAGGCGCGTCGCCGGTTTGCCCTTCACCCACAAATTGACCGCCGGGACCTTGTGGCCGAGTTTGAGCACGGCATCGGTCAAATCAAGCTGGCGGTAGAGTTCGAGCGTCCGCGCCTGAACCGCCAAGGCCCGGGAAGTCGTGCCGGGCTCTGCCGTCTTGTCGACGATGCGGACCTTTACTCCAAGCCTTGTCAACCAGAGCGCCAGGACCAGTCCAGTGGGGCCGGCGCCAATGATCAGGACATCACTCTGCTTCATTTCGTCCTCCATCCGTCGGTTTCCTCGGGCATCGGCATCAGCAGGCCGCGCAGCGCCGTGCGGGCGTGCTGATCGGCGAGCGCCGGCAAGTCGGGCGGATTGGCGGCCACCCCGCCGAAGACCTCGCCAAATAGCATCGCCATGACCATCGGGCCCATCAGCGAAAAGGCATGAAGGCGCGGATCGCCAGGCGTCACCTCGCCGCGCCACTGGGCGCGGGCGATGATCCCTGTGACGATCCCGATCACACTCGCGACGACATCGTCATGCCAGATGCGTGCGAGATCGGGAAAATTTCGCGACTCGCCAATCACCATTCTGGCGATCGCCGGCACCCGGCCGCCCTCCATCATCTTCGCGGCGCGCGACAGGAGCTGGGGCGCCAGCTCGGCGAACGGCGCGTCGAGACCCTCAGCCCTGCTTACGAGCGCTTCAAGGAGCGAGGCCACCGCCGCCCGCGCGACGGCGCGGAAGATTTCTTCCTTGGTGTCAAAGTAGAGGTAGAGGGTCGGTTTTGAGATCCCGGCGCGGTGCGCGATGTCGTCGAGCTTGGCGGCGGCAAAGCCCTTCTCCGCGAACACCTCGAGCGCCGCGTCAACGATCTCGCCCGGCCGCGCCTTCTTGCGTCTGCGCCATTTCGGTTCGTCAACCGGCATCGACCAGTCCTAAATGACCTGAGAGTCATTTAATCTATGTCAAGCCAAGAGCGAGCGACCGACGCGAATGCTGCAAGCTGCCGTGGGTTGGACGGCAGGTGTAGAAGATGACGGGCTATGCCGAGATCAAATTCGCCACAAACTCGCCACAGACCCAAACGGACCGAGGGAGACTCTTGAGGAAATCCGTGGATTACAGAGGGATCAGTCACTTGTGGCAAAAATCGTGGGTTGGAGCTATTTTGTTTCGATAATAAACGGATAAGTATTTGTTTTAATTATGGTCGGAGTGACTGGATTCGAACCAGCGACCCCTTGCACCCCATGCAACACTTACCTATTATTAATCAAATGCTTATTATCAACCCGCCACATACTCGCCACAAAAATCACCGCCCCATACACGTCAAAACGCTTGTTCGCGTCTGTGTCGCCATTTCCGCACGCTCAATCAAGTGTCCATAGACATTCAGTGTGGTTTGGATACTCCTATGGCCCATGAGCGTCTGGATACGTTTCAAATTGACGCGCTGATCGATCAGCATCGAGGGATAAAAATGGCGTAGATCGTAGGGCTTGTATTTGGGTCTTTCGACCGCTATGCCACCCTCTTTCTCCGTAATTACCAACCCGGCCTCTTCGCATACCCGTTGAACCAGTTTCGCACGCTCTGCCACTGTCCGTTACTGGTTGGAAATACGAGATCGTGCGCGTTTTTAATCGCATGGTGTTCGCCATAACGGCGAACCATGGCAAGTGTCTCGGGACTCAAATCGATGAACCGGCGGCCTGCCCGCGTCTTGGTGACGGTTATTTCAGTACCGCCGCCTTCAAGTGCCCGGCCAACCTCCACTCCAGTGTCTTTCACTGCCAATTCGGCAGCACGAGATATTCTTGCGGCCGCATACCGGAATCGACGGCAAGATAGAGCATCGGCCGGTATTTTTCCCAAGTCCGCTGGACTTGGGCATTGCGCGAGTTCGCGAGGCGGTCGGATGCAGAAAGCAGAGCCTGTATTTCTTTTTCCGACGGGATATCGATCGGCTCGTCGTAGCGGGACGTGGCGCCCACGCAGACCCTGGCGGCAATATCGTGAAGAAGTATAGCTCGGCTCACCATCTCCAGGATCATGGAGTGAAATGACGTGAGCACTTTGTGAGCTACATCGCGGCTATAGTTTTGTAGGAGCCATGACCGAAATTCGATGATATCAGGTTTCGTTAGCTCGTTTAATTCCTTACGCCAGGTGTATTTGTTTGTGATCGCGGCGCGATATTCGTAATTGTCTAGCGTGTATCTGGTTACAGGTTCGCGCCCGTTGCGCCCTTCTTTTTCGCAGATGTCCAGCCACTTTTGAATGCCCTGCGCGACCGTGCGGATCTGTCCGCCCGTCGGCGCATTGACCAGGCGCGCCCCAGCGTCCTCGCGGAATGCAAGCGCCTCTTTTCTCGTGCTGAAAGTCTTATAGGCGTAGCCTGACTTCGCCGCTTTGCTCGGATACCGCACCTGATACGTCGTACCCTTCGTTCCTGTTCTTTTTCTTATATCTGACATGCTCAACCATAGTGGGTCATGGACACTATAATCTCAAGTAAAAAACCATTATTATTTGATACTGTTTTCTGCCTGCACGAGCCCTTTTCGATCTTCAATTTTCCCTCAATCGGGTCGACGAAGAACGGCAATTTGCGTCGGCCTCGCGCATTCATATCGGCCGCCCGCTTCATCTGTCGCGGGCTCAGGGCCACCCCTATTTCGGCGAGGACCTGACGGGCCTCCTCGAGGCCGATGTAATGAGGTTGCTTGATCATGCTTGGCCCACGGCTACAGCTTCCCCTCGTCCGCCGCGCTGCGGTAGGGCCCCGTGCTGTAGAGGGTCCTGAGTTCATGCCCGCCTGGCATGCGGGGCGTTACGTCCTCTCCGAAGCTATTCGTGGGATTGATGTAGAGCGTGGCGCCGCGGGAGAACTGAACGGCATATTTGGTTTCAAGCTCATGGAGTTGCTCGAAAAGGGCTTGCCTGATGTCGGCAATGGTCATCTGACCTCTAATCCTGACTTCCATTTTTAATAGCCTAAAGTATCTAATCTAAAATAAAGCTATATCTATAGTATACAATCTTTGGTACAATATGGCAACTTTCGAAATTAGCGCATTTCGCAGATGCAGCAACTGGGATCAGGTAAGAGGGCCGCCGCAAAAGAGGCAGATTTCATTGAGTCAAGGCGTCCGATGCAGTCCCATCCCAGCTCACTGTCCCGTATTCGGAACGCGCCGCGATTCGTCTCGGCCATGGATCGGGAGCAGCGCCGGGGCAAAGAACCACTCACAAGCGTGGCGTCGATGAACTTGTGGTACAAACCTAAGATAACGGTCCTGGGTGGGTGTATATTCGTGCTCGCCGGCGGCGACCCCGATGCCACGCCGCGATCTCCGCCTCGATCTCCGCTCCGAGGATCACGACCCATCCGCTCAGATAGAGCCAGAACAGGAAGATGGCGACGCCGTCCAGCGAACCGTAGAAGCGATCAAACGAACTGGCATAGCTCACATAAGCGGAATACGCGCCGGAGGCGCCAATCCACAGCATGGTCGCGATTACTGCGCCCCAGTTCAACCAGCCCCAATGCGGCCGCGGTCGGCTCGGGGCGAAGCTATAAAGGGCGCTCATGCCGAATATGAACAAACATCGCCAGCAGCGGCCAGCGGATCTTGAGCAGCAGCGGATAGGGAACCCGGATCGCGAAGATCGCCTGCGCCGCCGGCAGCAACACCACCACGACAATGGCCAGAAAGACGAAGAGGATGCCACCGATCGCCACCACCAGTGCGAGGAGCTGGCGCTGCAGAAAGCTGCGCTGCTCGGCGGCGTCGAAGACGATGTTGAGCGCCGTGAGGAGGCCCAAGGCTGCCCACTGCGCCGTCCACAACACGATGCCGAGACTGACCGCGAAACCGATCCCGAGGCCGAAACCGTGGCCGGAACTCTTCAGACTATCCGCTAGCACGTTCGCGGCTTGCGTCGGGACAAATCCGCGCAGCTCCTCGACCAGGCTCTGTACGGTAGCCGGGTTGGCTACCAGACCATAGAACGTCGCAAGGGCGATCAGGACCGGAACGATCCCGAGCAGGCTGTAGAAGGCAAGGCCCGCGGCGGTCATCGTCGCGTAATCGCCGAACGCCTCGCGGCCGATATTGCGTAACAAGCGCCGCCACTCGCCGGAATTGCGGGGCAAGGGGTGCGGATAGGTCTCGTCGCCGTCTCCCTGTGGCATCTCCAGCATAGAGCGACGAGGGTCGCGGGGGTTCAAGCGGCTGTGTCTTATCCCCGCCTCTCGCGGGATTTGTTGGGTGGGCATGCGCTGGCCGGGGGCCTACTATCGATCTCTCGCCGGGGAGATCAAGATTCGCTAAGGAGACGGGCGGCGGCGGCCAGCGATGAATCCCCAAATCAATAAGATGATTACCGCCCCGACCACTGCTCCAATCAGGCCAGCGCCTTGGTCGGCGCGATACCAGCCTATCGCTTGGCCTAGATAAGTGGCCACAAAAGCGCCGACTATCCCGAGAATTGTTGTGAGGATGAATCCGGATGGTTCGTTCTTGCCAGGCGTGATGAACTTCGCGATCACACCTGCGATGAACCCGATGATGATCGTCCAGATGATGTGCATGGCAATTTCCCTTAAGGTGTTGCCTCGCCGGCTGGGGTGAGGACGATCTTCGCCATAGCGGCCCTCACTAGCCAGCCTGGACGACTCTGTCCAGCCGCTTGGGCCTGCGGCCTGGCTGGGCTAAGGTCGAAGTATGTGTGGACGCGTCCGTCTCTCCTCCGATGTCAGCGAGATCAAGCTTGTGTTCTCGATCCCGCCGCATCGCCCGACTCCGAATTTCCCGCCGAGCTGGAATGTGGCGCCGACGGACCAGCTCCCGGTGGTCCGCTGCGATGCCAAGGCCCACGAGCGCAGCCTCGACATGCTGCGAGGGGGCCTCGTCCCGTATTGGGCCAAGGACATTAAGGTCGGCTTCGCCAATATCAACGCCAAGGCGGAAGGGATCGAGACCAGGCCCGCTTTTCGGGAGGCGTTCCAGCGCCGCCGCTGCCTGGCGCCGGTGAATAGCTTTTATGAATGGAAAAAGACCGGGACCGGCAAGCAGCCATACGCCATCGCGCTTGCCGATCGAGGCCTGATGGCGCTGGCCGGCCTTTGGGAGAACTGGCGTTCGCCCGCGGGCGAATGGATTCGAAGTTTCGCCATCATCCCGACCGAGCCGAACGAACTCTGCGCCGAGTTGCACAACCGAATGCCGGTTGTCCTCAAACCTCAGTCCTGGCCGGTCTGGCTTGGGGAGGAACCCGCCGTCCCGTCCGATCTAAAGGCCCTGCTCGCGCCGTTTCCGTCCGAGGAAATGACCTGCTGGCCGGTAAGCGCGCGGGTTGGAAACGTGAAAAATAACGACGCGAGCCTGATCGAACCGATTGCCGCCTAAGCCTGCCACGGCTCCGGGGCTGGCTGAGACTCCTTAGCCTTGAGCGCGGTTCGCGTGAACCGCGTGTCCCAGAATAGGTAACCGATAGCGCCGGCTGGCGCCACCGGCTAACCTCCACCGCCGAACCAGGAGCCAGCAAGGAGAGGGACATGAATTTCGGCGGCGCGATGTTTTTTACGGAGTATTCAATGTCGGCGCCCGAGCTGGCCCAGGCGCTTGAGGAGCGCGGTTTCGAATCGGTCTGGGCGCCGGAGCACTCGCACATCCCACTGTCGCGCAAGACGCCGTTCCCGGGAGGCGGCGATCTGCCGAAACCGTACTACGACGCCATGGACCCGTTCGTGGTGCTGGCCGCGGGCGCCCAGGCGACCAGGAAAATCAAACTCGGGACCGGCGTGGCGCTCATTCAGCAACGCGACCCGATCCAGACCGCGAAGCTCGTCGCCTCGATCGATCAGGTGAGCGGGGGACGGTTTTTGTTCGGTGTCGGTGGCGGCTGGAACCAGGACGAAATGGAAGACCACGGCACCGTCTATGCGACGCGCTTCAAGCGGGTGCGCGAGTCCATCGAGGCGATGAAGGAAATCTGGACTAAGGAGAAGGCGGAGTACCACGGGGAGTTCGTCAATTTCGACCCGATGATCGCCCGGCCCAAGCCGGCGCAGAAACCGCACCCGCCGATCCATGTCGGCGGCGCTTTCCCGCATGGCGCGCGGCGCGCGATCCGCTACGGCGATGGTTGGATTCCAGGTGGTGATATCCGCGAGGTCCTGCCGAAATTCCGCGACATGACGCGGGATGCTGGCCGCGATCCGGCTTCAATCGAGATCACCTCGTTTGCCATCGGTGAGGATGTTGACCGGGTGAAGCGCCTGGCGGAAATGGGCATCGCTCGCGTCGTGCCGATGTTCCCGCCCGAGAAGGCAGACAAGGTGCTGCCGATCGTCGACCGCTGGACGAAAATCGTGCACCAGGTCAACGGCTAGATCGGAACGAGAGATCGATTGCGGTTGCGGGCGCGCCGTGCCTGAAGACATGGCGCGACCGCTCGGCGGAAGGCGCCGCGCCGAAGCGATGGCGCTGCCGGCCTGGATCAAACCGCAACTCACCGAGCTTGTCGACCAGCCGCCGAACGGATCGGAATGGCTGCACGAACTCAAATTCGACGGCTACCGGATGCATGCCCGGCTGGACCGCGGCGCGGTCCGGCTTCTGACTCGCACCGGGCTCGACTGGACCCATAAATACTCAGGCATCGCCGCAGCGGTCGCGTCGCTGCCAGCGCGGCAGGCTTACCTCGACGGCGAATTGTGCGGAGTCCGGCCCGACGGCACCACGTCATTCAGCCTGATCCAGAACGCATCGGATACCGGTAACAGCGACGCTCTCGTCTTTTTCCTGTTCGATATCCTTCACGTCGATGGCGAGGCCCTTGGCGCGAGGCCGCTGAAGGAGCGGAAAGAACGCCTTCGCGCCCTGCTCTCGGACACAAGCTCGCTCCTGCATTTCAGCGATCACCAGATCGGGCACGGCCAGGCCTTTTACGACCGTGCTTGCGCGCTGAAAGTGGAAGGGATCGTTTCGAAACGTGTCGATGCAGCCTACGCGCCCGGCAATCGCGGCTTGTGGCTTAAAGTGAAATGTCTGAACCGCGAAGAATTCGTGGTGGTCGGCTGGACTGATCCGGAAGGATCGCGGCCCTGGCTCGGAGCCCTGCTGCTCGCCTACTATGATCCGGATGGCCGGCTAATCTACGCCGGGCGAGCCGGCACCGGCATAGATTATGCCGAACTTGAACGCCTGCGGCGCCGCCTCCAGCCGCTGGCTACATCGAGAATGCCACTCGACATCCCGCCGCCGCGCGACAGCCGGTTTGGCTCGCCGCTGACCATAAGCCGCGTGCATTGGGTGCGGCCCGAACTCGTGGCCGAAGTCAAATACCTGACCTGGACGGACGACAACCTGCTGCGCCAGGTTGTCTATGAGGGTCTGCGCATGGACAAGCCGGCCGCGGAGGTCCGCCGCGCGACGCCATACCCGAAACCCGCCGAATCCGCGCG
>Ga0310915_10001715_pt1 | contig 11488 bp, 10 predicted proteins | sample GREbulkMGAN111_FD_202508 | JGI IMG/M metagenome (GOLD analysis project Ga0310915, IMG submission 202508) | Lab enrichment of tropical soil microbial communities from Luquillo Experimental Forest, Puerto Rico - GRE.bulkMG.AN111 | ecosystem: Environmental > Terrestrial > Soil > Tropical forest >...
CAGGAGCACGGAAGAAGCCACGGAATTCCGAATCGGTCGGAATGTTCTGCAAATTGGGATCGGTGCTGGTGTAGCGCCCGGTAACCGCCCCGCCGGCGTGTAATTGACCAAAGAGCCGCCCATCGACGACATGGCGGGAAAACGCCGTACCGAACGTCGCCAGGCCACGCACCTGCTCGGCCAGCGTATAGAGTGCCTCGACCAGCTGCTGCTCGACACCCTGCAAACGACCGGCAGTGAGAACCGTGACGAGGTCCTCACGACCGAACGATAACCGCCGGGTCTTCTCCGTTTTTGGCCACGCCAACAGCGCCGACCGCCGATCCTTAGCGGCATAACGCTCGAGACGCTGCCGAAACAATTGGTCGAGCTGCACACCCGAAGCGATACAGGCAGGAGAGAGCGCCGGATCACAGGCGGCGAGATACGCCTCGAGCGCCGCCACCGGCTCCTGCTTGCGGGCAATCCACGCCTGGTGGGCAGCAACGTCAAAGCCAATGCCGGCACGCTCCATACGGTGCGCCATGGCGGCGGAAAACCGCATATCCTCATAGCCGGCAACAATATCGACGCCGTGCTGCTTGCTTTTACGATGCAGCTCGGCACGCAACGCCTCCCAGATGCGGTGCGTGACGATGGGATCGTTAAGGGCATAGGAAAGCTGCGACGCAGACAACGTCGGCGCCGCCCAGTCGGAGACCTGCTCGGACTTATCGAGCGTCTCACCGAGCACCATGGCCGCCAGCGCGGCGAGCGAGACGCGACCGCCGCCGGTGCACTTGTCGCCCTTCGGGGAGCGGGTCCCCCGCACCGCCGAAAAGAGAAGGATGGTGTCATCGAGAACGAGGTCGATACCCGCCTTCTGCAGCCAGCTCGCCTCGAAGCGGGCGTTGTGGGCGACGACGCGGCGACCATGAAGGAAATCGGCCAGTACAACCAGCGCGCGTGCCGCGACGGGACGGTCAAAGACCGCCATGACGGCGCTCTCGCCGTCGGCAAACTGCACGGTGCGCACCCCGTCGGAGGCCGCCGACAGCCCGGTGGTCTCGACGTCGAGGGCGAGGAAACGATCCCGCGGGAAGTGCTCTTCGAGACCCTCGAACGTGGCGGACGTGGCGGGCACAAGCCCATCAAGGGCAGGCAGACCCAAACTACCCCCCTCAGAGGATTTTAAAATGAATATTTTGTAGGGAGCATCCCCAGAAAAAAATTCACCTGAAAACTTGTAAGAAAACCCGTTTTGGGTCTGCCTTGAACTAAGTACTTGTTTGGGAATATTTTTCGCCTGAAAAAGGGGATGGGACTCGGGGGTGTCTTGGGTGTGCCTTGGGCCCACCACGTCCGCGACGCCCGCCGTATCCGCCGCGTCCGCCACGCCCGCCACGTCACGATCGCTCCCCGCGCCGGGGTTCAGCGACGTCTTTTCGGCCAAGGCACACCCAAGCTCCGATGTCTTGGGTGTGCCTGGATGAGGGTCTCTATTCCAATCTGGAGCCCGCCAGACGCGCACCCTTTGTTCGTCTTGCAATCGCTTGTCTATCCGCCGCCAGCCGTTCTTACGCAGCCATGTCGCGCAATATGTAATGTCTCTCTTGGAGGCCCGGTCGAGCCCCTGCCGCTTGATCGCCGCATACATCCCGAAACACTTTCCGAAGAACTCGTCGAGGTACAGCTCGCTCAAAGGTTGTAGTCTTGGCTTCCATTTCCAGGCGAAGTCCACACGGTTCGGTCGCGTCGTCTGCGGCTCCTCGGTGATGAACCGCTGCAGGATGGCGACGATCTCCTCCGGCGTCGGCCAGTGCTGTTCTCCCGCCTCCAGCCGCGCCAAAGCCTCCGCCAGGAGCTGGTCGCGATCGCGGCGCAGCGCCTCGATGGCAATCAGGGCGCGGATCACGGAGACGATCCAGTAACGCCGATCGCCGGTCGCGTCCTGCAGAAATTCGACATCGTTGGTGGAGAAGGCGAGGGAAGTTCTCCGGGGATAGGAGCGCGTCTCGTGGCCGAAGGCCGGCCTGCCACGGTCGACGCAGCGCGTCAGCGCCGCCTTCTGGTCCTCGACGTCGGACTTGCGCCATGCCGACATCTCGGCGCCATGCGCGACGATCGCCCCGGCGATGCTCCGGGCGAAGTCGGCCTGGCCAATTCGCGGCGATGGAATGACCTCGCAGTAGTAGGGCGCAAACATCGCCTCGAACACGAGGTCCTTGCCGACCCCCTGGGCGGCGGTGAAGACCAGCGAATAGTCGGCCTTGGCGCCGGGATGGAGCGCGCGATAGAGTGCCTGCATCACGTACTTCGCCCCGATCAGCGCCAGGTAGTCCGCCGCGTGCGCCTCGATGTCGGCGCCGCCATAGGTCGCAAGCCAGCCGTTGAGGCGGGCGACGCCGTCCCAGTCCGGCAGCGCGTCAATCCAGTCTTTAAGCTCATCGAAGATGCAGGTATCGGCCACCGAGTGAATGGCGGCCCGGCTCGATCCCATCGCACAGGCGCCAAAATCATAAGCTTGGACGAGATAGTTGCCGAGTTCGGCGATGTCGGTGTCGCGCAGGGCCCGGTAGCCAACAGGCGTCAGCTCCGCCGTCTCCCACCACTCCGGCAGGCACCACGGCGTCTTGCGGGTCACCTCGACCCGGTGGCGGAAGGCGTTCCAGGCGAAGCATCCCTTGAGGCGCGGCTCGTATCGCAGTGCCAGCGATATGTTGGGGATGTCACCACGATAGCTGCAGCCGGCGCTCGGCCGGGCCGTCTTCAGGCGGCCGCGCCAGTCGAGCGCGTCGGCGTCAAACAATGGTGCTGCGGCGATCAGTTCAGCAAGGAGCGCGTCGGGGTGCGTTTGTTTTGGTGCCCACTCTGAAAGGTCTTTGGCGTCGGGCAACTCCAGCCAGCGAACCTCGACGTTCGCCTGTTGGAATGTTTTGGCGATGTGGATGCCGTGATCGATGCCGGGGGCGTCGTTGTCAGGGCAGACGATGACCTTTTTGGCCCCTAGCTTGATCAGCTCCCGCGTGTTTTCGACATGCCAGCTGTTGGCACCGTCGGCGCTGGTGGTGGCAAGCAAGCCTAAGTTCCCTGCCGTGCTCGCATCCTTTTCGCCCTCGACGATCAGGAGAGGGGTTGCTGGGTACGCGGCAAGAACTTGCTTGATCGCAGCCAGATTGAAGAGCAGGGGCGCCCCTTCCGGCCTGCCGGTTGACCATTGATTCGTGTCCTCGTGCCATACCTTGCAGGCAAAACGTTTCTTTCTCGTCTTGGTAAAGTATTTGATCTTTGTCCAGGCATAGCTCCCGTCGAGGTTTACATAGTGGTAGTGCACCTCTCCTTGCGCCTGGCTTGAGCCGCCGACATGCGATCGTGGCAGGCCGCACTTTTCAACAAGATGGTCGCGGATGACCTGGAAATACTTGGCGTCGCAGTTCTGCGACCGGCAGTGAAATATGATGCGCTGTGCTTCGGTGATCGACAGCAGCAGCGATGGATTGTGCGTGCCGCTCGCCTCGTGAACCGGGCAGCAACATAGAATGCTGCCATCGCGTTCAACCGTGCCGCCAACCGCCTTGGCGACGTTCTCTGCAGTGATGTCTCTGACATCCATGGGTCACCCCCGGGTAAAAAGCGACGCGCCCGCGAGGGCGGGCGCGCCTTTCTCTCGTATCAAAGGGCCGGAGCTTCTTTCGTCTCGCGACGTAGCCTGCCCCGCGATGCCATCGGCCTGGTGACGATGTCATCATCAGAGAGGACGTTGACCTCCCGCGCTCGCGTGTCGGTGACGTAGCCAACTACGTTGAGCTTCGGGTCGTAGATCGTCCGGTAGGAGTTCTCGTATGAGCTGGAGCCAAGCTCGATCACCGGGTGGACGATCTCGCCGAAGGCGGCGAGCGCCTGAGTGGCGGTCGTCGCCAAGGCGTTGATTGCTTTTTTGGCACCCATCGAGGAGTGCTCGAACACCACATTGGCGCCATCGTCGAGCATGAAGCCGACGAAGCCGAGCATGTAGACCGGGCCGTCGGTTTCCTTCTTGTAGGCATTGGGCGACAGCGGCTTCGGCAGCAACCGCTCGGACATCGGCTCGTCGTGGTGAACGCCGAGCAGCTGCCGCTGTATCTTCTGCAGTGGCGACGAGTTGGCCCATTCGATGCAACCCTCGAACAGGCCGTGTTGCGGCACCAGGATGCGGCCGACGCTTTTCGGGTCGATCACTTCCCGGTTGAGTTTCCACTCCCCGCTGGTGCCGTTGAAGCCGAGATACACGGCACCGGCGACACCGGTGCCGGGCATCGCGCCGGCCACTTGTTGCAGGTTCTTGGTGGAGTTGCGGATGAAGTCCTCGATCGACTGGCCGTCGATGAGCGAGGCGGGGACGGCGTTCTTCAAAGCAGGTAACTGCATGGTCGCGCTCCTTTTGCGCTCGAGTTGACGATGTCTGGGGGAGCCCCTGGGAGGGGCTTCGGACCCGGGGCCCGAGCGCGCTTCGCCGGTTCAGGCGGAGCGGATTTCGAGGACGGCGAGGCCGTCCGTTGGTGTCTTCAGCTGCACGGCGTAGCCGTTGCGCTTGATCTTGTTGGCGCCGCCATTGGTCAGTGTCGCAATGATCTCGGCTTCTGTCTCGGCGCGGGCGTGCGCTGCCTCCTCCTCGGCCTCGGCGGCACGCTGACGAGCGGCGATGAGGCGGTCGATCGAGCGCAGCGTCGCCTGGTCGAGACCGCCGGTGCCGGCCGCCGGAATGGCGTGCGCCTGGGCGGCCGTGCAGCGACTGCGGTAGGGGCAAATGACGCATTGCTTGGTGACGACGCCCTCGGCGGTCACTGCCGCGGCGCTGTCGGCGTCAAAAGCGGCTGCCGCCTTGCCGAGCATCTCGACGAAGACTGCCGGCCGCCGCTCGACGCGATGCAGGGCGAGGCGCTCATAATCCTCGGCCAGCCCGTAGACGAGGATCGCGTCCTCGGGTCGATGCGCGGTGACCTCGTGAAACAGCTCGATGTTCAGTTCGGCCTGACGAACATGCATTTCGGACGGGCAACTGTCGTAGTTCTGCGCGGTGCCGTGCGACTTCACCTCGAGCACCGTCTCCGACCGATCCTGCCATTCGATCAGTCCGTCGGGCGTGCCGGCGAGGCGAAAGTCGGGCAGCATTAGCCGCTTCTGCTTGGTGCCGGCGTAGAGGAGGCGCCCTTCGGCGCGCGCGAGGCCGGCGGCGAGATAGGTGGTCAACCAATGCTCGAAGGCGTGGCCGCGGTCGAAGATGCCGAAGGGGTGACGAGTCTTGCCGGCGACACTGTGCTTGTCGTACCAGAGCCAGCGCGTGCACCTGCCAGCTTCGGACGCATTGAGGAAGCCGGTGCGGTTGTCGCTTGCGGCAACGCCGGACGGAAATGGCCGGGCGGTCGCCTCGTTGTGGCGTGCCTCGATGATCATCTCTCGCAGCGCGTCCAATCGCATCATGACGCCACCCGCCACAGCTCGGTGAGCCCGGCCTGCTTACGGCGCAGGACCCGTATCACCGCCTCGTCGATCGAGTGGCGAGCTGTCGGCCACGAGATCAAGACTGGGTTGCATTGGCCAATGCGCACGGCGCGAGCGACGGCCTGGTGGTTGGCTCCCGGCGTCCAGCTCGGTTCGAGCATGATGATCCGATTTGCGGCCTGCAGGTTGAGCGCCGAGCCGGCGGCGTCGATCTGCAAAATTGCTGCTTCGACGCTGCCGTCTTGAATCCCCGAGACCACGGCGCGTCGCTCGGTGGTGGGAGTGTTGCCATGGATGCGTCCTACTATGACGTCCTGCTCGCTGAGCAATGTTTCCAGGCGATCGCCGGTCAGACGGTACGTGTTGAAGATGAGCGTTGGTGTTCGTTCCTTACGGCTGCTGCCGCGGCGCGACATCACCACGTCCTCCACGTAGGGTAATTTGGCTAGCCCGTAGGCGCGACGAAGATGTGCGAGCGCCGTACCGCCGCCGATCATCTGCATCAGCCGCGCCATCTCACGATCGATGTCTGGCGTCGGTACGAGACCGTCGCGGATGGCGGTCGCCAACGTTTCGATAGCGTTCCGAATCTCTGCGTCCTCGATGTCGGCGATTGCTGCCAATTCATCAAGCTTCACGTCCTCGCGGGCGATCGGCACCAGCTCGTGCCGTTCCGGGGGTAATGTCGGGGCGATCTCGCGCAAGGTGACATGCGTGACAAAGGGGTCGATCCGCTTGCGCAGCAGACTAGAGTTACGTGATCCGACGATGACCTGCACCTCGCGGCCGCCGGCGACGCGACGTGCGTCGAACACGCAGAAGGTTTTCTCAAAAATATGCCTGCGCATGATTCGACCGCGCTCATCGATGAGTGCCGTCGGTGCGAGTGCGCGCAGGTGCGGATAAAGCTCGCCGTTGTGCGCCGGCGCCAGCGTGCCGGACATCGCCAGGACGAACGGCACTTCATCAATAATTCCGCCGGCGCCGTCGAGGGCGTTGCCGTAGACAGCCTTGGTGCGCGCCGCGGTCGCGGTCTTGAAGGCTACTGCCTCGTCGAGCACCACTAATGATGGGCCCCAGCTGCGTAGCTGATCGCGATGCGTGACGAGCATGGCGGAGTTTGCGACCAGCACCGTGTCGACGTCGGCGGGGATGACGTCGTTCCCGTGCCGCAGCACGAATGTTCGATAGCCGTGATCAAGAAATTCTTGCTCGAATGGTCCTAACGCGGACTTCGGGCACGTGTACACACATTTCATGGGGCGACCGGCTTCGTGCTCGAGCAGGCGGCGCATTGCCAGGGCGACCAGGAACTTCCCGGTGCCCGTTTCGGAGGCGTTGAGCGAGCGCGCACGCTCGACGGCGAAGAGGGCCTGTTGGATCTGATGCGGGAGGAGCCGGCGATCTTCCGAGAATACAGTCTGCGCGAGGAAGTCTTGGTGGTTCATCCTGGGCGGCGTGTCGGTGCTCATGCTTTATCCCCCAGCAAGAGATCGAGCGCGGTCCCGAGCGGGCCGCTTGCGCGCCCATGGCTGTCGCGGGACAAGGCGCGGCGAATTGTTTCGGGGTCGGCGCCGTGCTGGACCGCGAACGAAAAGACGATTGCCGAGTCGCGTGCGTTAGTGTCGGCCGCGCTGTTGCTTTTGTGATTCGACAAAAACAGTTCGGCGATCGAGCCGTCGGCGAATCGACCCACGGTCGCGACGTAACGCAGGCCACCAACCTCGACCCCGAACGTCTCGGCTGCGCGCCGGTTTGGCAGGCGTTCACGATTCATGAATTCACGCATCATGACGTCCTCGCCAATGTGCGAGATTATTCTCACGATGTTCACGATTGCCGCGTGCGTCGTTCAAACAAGCATTCGCCAAGTAGTTTATTAATGTCGCGTCATTCGCTTTGACGCCGATGATGCGAAGGTTGATCGCGTCAACGAGCTGCGGTGCGATGCCGTCGCCGGTCTCGACGATGGCGCATCCGCCACTAACGGCGCCGGGATCGATGCCCGGGATTCTCCTGGGTGCACCTCCCATGACGGAGACGACTCTGGTGGTGTTGGGTGTCATGGCGGGTCTCCACTGATGAAAAAGGCGCCCCCGCATTTGCGCGGGGCGCCGGCGTCTCAGAACGCGACGGTCTCGCTCTCGACGGCCGGCGCCAGCATAGTGTCGAAGAGCGTGGTTGGTCCTACCACCTTGGCGAATGCGATCCGGTCGGGGACGGTCGCCGAGCGATAGGCGGCAATCAGCTGGCCGAGTTGTTGCACCTGCTTCGCAGCAGTCAGGATTGGAACGAACCCCCTGATGACCGTATTGATCAGGGTCTGGTTCTCGCTCCTCACGAGCGCAATTGCCGCCCTGACGTAGGCGACGTTGGAACCGCAGGACTCGGCGGCCTTCTGCAACGACCACGGGGAGTCGAGATACAGGTGGGCGGCGGTGAGCGCCCTCACGGCGGCCATACGCTGGCCGTGACGGAAGTGCGCGCGTGCGGATTGACGGGAGCCGCCGGAGCTCTTAATAAACCCATGCATATTCAGATCTCTTTCTCCGGCCCTGCCAGGCCGGCGTTCGAGTTGTTCAACTGGCCCGGCCGACAGGTCGGGCCGTCGCTTTTCTGATCATGTTCACGATGCTGATCGCCGACATGTCGATGATTGTGATCGTGGCCATCGTCAGCTGGCGCATGACGCCAGGACGCGGAGCTGCGCGGCTCCACGTTTCGGCCTTTGGTGTTGTCGGCGGCGACTTGTGCTAAGGACGGGGCTGCTCGCCCCATAGAGCGGGGTCGACCGGCACCCTGCCGGGCCCCGCTCCCCTTTCCAATGGACAAACGAGACGCGCCGCCAATCGCAAGCGCGTCCCTGTGAATTTGCGCGTTGGTTCCGGGGCTTCCGCTTCTGTCGCTACTTCTGCTGCGACGCGGCCCGTTTATGGTGAACCACACCCTTCCCAGCGACGAGGATTGCAGCTCCCCGTCGACGCCGATCTGGCGCTGGTTGCCCTATGTCGTGGCCTACGCAACAGCAGGCGATACGCCCTTCGGCTTCAACCGCTGTGCTCGTCGGTCAGTCCTAGCCCGTCGTCGCGGACACACCGCGGAAGCCTCACGCCGGGTACTCAGGTTTTCCGGGGTTTGCTCGCCCCGACCTGTCGGTCTCGTCAGGTGCCGCGTGACGGCACGACGGGCATGGGCGCGCCCGTTTCGACCTGAATCAGACTTCGCTCTTGGATTGTCCGATCTCCAAAGCATCGCCGAGCACGACCGCGTCCCGGCGAGGGGAGACTTTCTTGATGAGGTGGCTGTAATGCCGCCGGAAAGAGTCCTCGCTCATGTCGTTGAGCGCGGCCGCCTTCTTGACGGGAATTTTCTGCTTGAGCGCCAGCCAATCAGGCTTCGTGGCGTCATCCATTTGCATCCTCCGTCGGCACCATGCGGTCAGGTGCGCTTGCGGCGGATGACTCCAGAAAACGTCGACGCACACCAACACATTTTTGTGCGTCAAAAAATGCGTCGAGAAATGCGTCGAAAAATGCGTCGACTATTTAGGACCTTGTTTGGGAGAGTTTCTCGGCTTCTTGGACCAGACGTTAAGCTCGCGCAGCAGGTTCGTGCAGTGGCCTTTGCCCAGCGACTTGGCACAGTCGGAAGCGGTCTTTGATTCCTTGGCAAGTGCGTGCGCGGCATCGGTGATAGTCATAGCGCGCAACTCCTTGGACCTTCGCTCGTAGGCAACCCAGACCCATTCCTTGCCGGATAATTTAGGGACCGGCGGCTGCGGCTGCGGCTGAGGCTGAGGCTGAGGCTGAGGCTGCGATTGCGCATCGCCCGAATTAGGCTCGCGTTCGTTGGTCGGCTGCTGAGGCTGCCGCTGGTCTTGCGGCGATTGCGATGGTTCGGGCCCGCCCGAAAGCCGCGGATGCGCCGCCGTGGCTGTTGCTGTCGGAGAGGTCAGCTTAGCGAACTGAGAACGTCGCACGAAGTGCTGCCCGTCCTCGCGGGGCTCGACCCAGACGGCCTCGGCGGGGCGGAACGCAGCGTGGATGGTCCGGCGCTCACAATCCGCCTTCCCGAACTCCGTCAGCGTGCTGCAGCCGGGCGCCAGCAGCGCCAGGTCCAGCAGTCCCTCGTGCACGTATCGATTGATCAGTGCGAGGCCAAGCTCACGGTTTTCGCCGACAGAGGATATGAGCTGAACGACCGCGTTTCGCAGCACCATCCAATCGCCCAGGCTAAAACTTCGCGTTATTCTGGTCTCGGCCTCGGGCACGGGCAGCACCCCGTTGAACGACGGTCGGCTCCTGGCGCGGCTGATCCCGCGCCGGGGGCACCTTTATAAGATCAGCGACATGGCCCTATCAACGGCTGCGACCGAATTTCGCGCGACGCTCGGCGCGCTCGGCCTGGCGCAACGCCGCGTCGCTCGGCTGTTCGACGTCGGCGAAAGAAGCATCCGACGCTGGCAGCATGGTGATCGCCGCGTCCCCTACGCCGTCACCCTTGTGTGCCGCCTCATGGCCATGGGAGCGGTGACGATTGACCAGGTCGAGCAGGCTGCTGTCCCGCGGACCAACAGCCGCGCCAAAAGAGAGCCGCCCGCTCCGCTGCGCGCCGAGCCGGCGTCGAACCAGTCCGCCTTGGCGCCGCGGCGCGCCAAGACAGCCACCTTCGCCGACGGAGGCCCCACCACCGCCGAAAAAGTCCTCGCGCTCGCCGAGGGGAGCTGCCGCTGGCCGTTCAACGACCCTCGGCACTCCGGTTTTCGTTTCTGCGGCCGCCCGATTGCCGAGAAGGGGTCCTACTGCAAACACCACGCGCGCCTGGCCTATCTGCCGCGGCGGACTGGTGGCGGGCATGGCGTTCGCATTGGGCTCCTGTCGGCCCGTCAGGACCACGGAGAGCTTGTCGCGCATGGGCCGCAACCGGTGCCTACGCACGGTCGCCCTTCGGCCCCCAGCGCGTTGTCCGCGACTAGCGCTGCTCGCCCGCCGAGCTCACAGGCGGCCGTCTCCGGTAGCGCACCGCCGCCCGCCTAATCGCCAAAGCGAGCCCATGCTGATCGCACCCACCTCCTTGCTCGCCGCGCCCCCGCAGCCATCCACACTGGCGCTCGATGAGGTCATTGGTGAGACCGCGGCCGACGCCGCCGTGGTGCTCGCCCGAGCCTTACGCGAGTTTCAGAATGACGGGCTGAGCGCTAGAACCCGAGGGCATTGGAGCGACCTGATCGCTCGATTGTTCGAGCTGTGGCAGGCCGGCGCCGATCGAATCGACGTCTACGCTATGGCACGAGCCCGCGGCACCTGTTTGCTGCAGGAACGCTATGGCAAGGATCTCGATACGAGGACGATCGCCGTGCTGGTCGGCGCAGTGGTTGAGGCCTTGCGGCACGTCGTGCGCACGGAATTGAATTGATGAGATCCAAGCGCACGAGCGCGTAGGTTCTGCGCTCGCTTGCTCGCGACCGCCGGCGTGTGCGACGCGGATGTGCTAGACGTCTTGCCAGCCTTCGCCATGGGAATGAACCACTCGATGGCGATTGGTCAGGTCGGGGGGCGGGCGGAAATCCGCTCCGCCGGCCGTTTCACTTGCGTAGGCGCACGACCTTGGCTGTCGGGCGCTTGCCGGTCACGATCTCATCGAGGAAGGCGGCCCACTTCTCCAGCGCACGGCGGCGCTCGACGACATAACTTGCCTTGTTGTAGACGCCGGCGACGCCGGACTTGAACGCGGTAACGTGGCCAAGGGCGGCCTCGACCACATGCGGCGGCACGCCGAGCCCGTCGTGCGCGATGGTCGAGAAGAACCTTCTCAGGTCATGCAGGACCCAGGCCGGCATCGGCGCCTTGATGCCGGCGGCCTTGCGGGCGGCGGTGAGGCGCTCATCGAGTGCTGTCTTAGCCCAGTGCCAGCCGGTGAAGCCGCGGCCATAGCCGAAGACAAATTCGCGCTCGTTCTGCGATCGCGCCTCGAGGATGGCGAGTGCCGACGGCGTGAGCGGAATCGTATGCGGCCGGTTGTTCTTGGT
>Ga0310915_10001716_pt1 | contig 11482 bp, 9 predicted proteins | sample GREbulkMGAN111_FD_202508 | JGI IMG/M metagenome (GOLD analysis project Ga0310915, IMG submission 202508) | Lab enrichment of tropical soil microbial communities from Luquillo Experimental Forest, Puerto Rico - GRE.bulkMG.AN111 | ecosystem: Environmental > Terrestrial > Soil > Tropical forest >...
CGAGCGGCAGCAGAAGTGTCAGGTGCTGGCCCGCCACTTCGTCGATCACCACCTGCTGGGGATCCTCGCTCGACGTATAAGAAGCCACGCGCGAGGCGCTCCACACGCCGAGAACAGAAAGCAGCAGGAAAAGTATGGCGGTAAGGAAGAGCGGAATGGCGAGCGGCGCATTGTGGATGTTCATGCTTGGCGCCCGGAAGAGGTTTTCTCTCAGAATCGCATCGGCCAGCGGGTGCAGGGAAAACAAATCGCGTATCGACCGGGGATGCAGAAAGAAAATGGCGGAGAGAAAAGCGATCACCACGCCGGCAAGCGATCCAAATGTCCCCGGCGCCTTTCGGATGTAACCGATTCCGAACACGGTCGCGAAAAGCAAAGCCAGGCGGGGCTTCTTGCCTGACGCCTCCAATACGGACGCGGCGCTAGGATTCGCGGTCATCGGGTTTGTCGAGATCGAGTAGAATGGTCTTCCGCTCGCCTTCCGCCGTTTCCTCCTCGTCAAAAATCGCGTCGGACACAACGTACTTCTCGCTGGCCCAGTTGCCGAGGTCCTGTATCCGGCAGCGCTCGCTGCAGAACGGAAAATCCTTGTGTATTGTCGAGTCCGTCTCCGCTTTGCAAATCGGGCATCTATGTTTCATGGCGTGCTGCCTGTCGGATATCGCGCGAAGCAAGAAATCTCGCTTCGGTCTTTCCCGAAGCGTAACAGACTTCGCGGCCGGATGTGCTGCTGGCTCTTCTCGGGCACCTGCTCGTTGAAAGCTTACCCGAGCACCCGCAGCGGCGCTCCCGTAGCAATCCTGTGTGGTTTCCCTTCGGCGGGAACCGCTGCGATAAACGGGACGTTCGCGACCGCCCGTTCCGCCGGCCGTGGCAGAATTTCCACGGCGCGCCCGATCAAGTCGTACGCCTCGGACTTGGTGATCTCGACCCGCACCGCGTCGCCCGCCTCGGCAACATCGCCGCCAGGCAACTCGATGTCCGTCAAGTACAGCTTGCCGTCAATTTCGGGCGCCATTCCCTCCAGCCGCGCTTCCCACACCATGGGATTCTCTTTCGACGGCCCCTCGACCAGCGCCAAAAATGTCTCGTTCTTCACCCTGCGGTACTTCGCCTTCAAACTCTCTTTGGAAATTCTCTTTTGCAAGGCCATCAACCGGTCTCGCCGGTCAGCAATCGTCTCGGCATCCACCTTCTCATCGAGCGCATAGCTTTTCGCATGATCCACGTCCGAGTATTCGAACACGCCCATCCAGTCCAGCTTCGCAGCCTTTACGAAATCGCACAGCTCTCGAAAGTCCGCTTCCGTCTCGCCGGGAAACCCAACGATAAAAGAAGTCCGCAGCGACACGCCGGGAATGGTCTTTCGCATGCGCTCCAGCAAATCGAGGAAGGCGTCGCCATTCGCGCCGCGCTTCATGCGCGCCAGCACTTTCCGGCTTGCGTGTTGCAGAGGCATATCAATGTAATTGGCCAGCCGCGGATGCGCCGCGATCGTGTCCAGCAATTCTTGCGTTATGCGATTGGGATAGGCATAGAGGAAGCGCACCCAAAGCAAATCTCTTACTTGAGCAAGTTTCGCAAGCAATTGCGCCAGGCCGTCGCGCAGGCCCAGGTCTTCGCCGTAAGAGGTCGTGTCCTGCCCGATTAGCGTGATTTCCCGCGCGCCCGCCGCGGCCAGATTTTCCGCCTCGCGCACCACCGACTCGAACCGGCGGCTGCGGAACTTCCCGCGCAGCTCCGGGATGATGCAGAACGTGCAAGGGTGATCGCAGCCTTCCGCGATCTTGAGGTACGCCGTGTGCTTCGGCGTCGTCACCATGCGCGGTGTGAAGTCGTGGTACAAAAACATTGGCGGCTCGGCCGGCAGCATGCGCAAATCGCCGTGTACTGCTTCGAGGATTCGCTCCACTTCGCCGGTCCCCACGACTGCGTCCACTTCCGGCACTTGCTCCAAAATCTGCTCGCGGTAACGCTCCACCAGACAGCCCGCCACAATCAGTTTCTTCGCCGCGCCAAATTTCTTGTGCTCGGCCATCTCCAGGATGGCGTCCACCGACTCCTTTTGCGCGGCTTCGATAAAGCTGCACGTATTGACCACCAACACTTCCGCTTCCTCGGCCCGCGGCGTCAGTTCGCACCCGTCCCGCGCAAGTATGCCCATCATCACCTCGCTGTCGACGAGGTTCTTTGGGCATCCCAGACTCACAAATCCAACCTTGGTCATAAGCGGGAAAAAGCCCCTCCGGCGATTCCTTCTGATTCTAGCATGCGCTTGTAGTGACCGAGGCCTTAGACTGCTCGGTGTTGGTGAGCCAATCGAGGATTAGTTGGAGGCGTTTGGTCGCCCGCGCAAAGCTGCGCGAACCTGCTCGAGCAGTTGCCCTAGCCGCGTGGTATCACATGGCGCGCCGCCGAAACGCGCGTCGACATAAAGCTGTGTGAATTCCTCGACCGCTGGAGCAAGCTGCGGCACGTTCACGGCTGCGGCAAACTCGAGAGGTGTCTGCGTTTCCTCCCGCAATAATCCGCGCCGCGCCAGAATTCTCAGCAATTCGCCATAGAGCTTCGAAGCGAGTTTTGGATCCGAGCTCCCGGACTTGGCCGCGTGGATGCGAAGGAACAGGCGAACCCGCCGAGCCAGTTCGGAGGGCACCTTGTAGCGTAAAGCCAGGAGCAGCAGCACCAGCGCCGCCGGCAGCAGGTAGCCCAGCGCGCCATGCCGGATCTGCCACGATTGCAGCCAGCGCTTTCCTTCCTGTTGCTTCTGCTCGAACCACGCGCGCGCCGATTCGCCCCAATTCCGCGAACTGCGCTGCAGGCTTTGCGCCAGCGCCACCTGGTGTGCGAAGTCGTAACCAATCACCCATTCATTCCAGGTGATCTGCAGCCAATCGATGTACAGACCCAGCCGCGCCAAAAATCCGTTTCCATTTTCGATATTGGAAGGCGTCGGATCGAAAACTTGCCAGCCTTCTCCGGGGAAGTACACCTCCACCCAGCTATGCGCATCGCTCGCCCGCACAATGTAGTCGCCGGCCAGGTCATTGTATTCCCCAGGAAGGAACCCATTCACTTCGCGCGAAGCAATGCCCAGCGTGCGAAGCATGATGGCCATGGCCGACGCAAAATATTCGCAGTGCCCCGCGCGTGCCTCGAAAAGGAAGTGCGCGAGGGGATCCTGGCCTGGCTTTCCGGTCAGGTTCAGCGTATAGGCGTAGCTGGTCCGCAAGTAGCTCTCGATGCGCAGAGCCTTGTCGAAGGGGGTCCGAGAATTTTTTGTGATTTCGCGCGCCAATTCCGGAATGCGCCGGTCAAGCCTCGCCGGAAGCTGTAAATAGGTTGAAGCAATGTCATTCGAGTAGACCATGGGAGCGGCGCGGAGTTTCGCCACATCACGCGGCGGCAAACGCGAAATACCGAAGTATCGTATGGAGGCGAAGTTGCGAAATGGGTTCTTCAGCGTATCGGTAGTGTCGGTAACAAGATAGTTCCGCTGCAATGCGGCAAACGAATTTGCCGCTCCGCCGCTGAAGTTTCCTTGTAGCGATAGGAATCTTCCCGGAACAAAAATCGCATCCGTGGCTACTGGCTCGAGGAAAACCGTGTAGCGGACCGCCTGTCCCAGGGTGTTCTCCTTCTTTGCGGTTTGCGGCGAGTGAATCCAGCCATCCGCGCCTGGCTCAAGTCTTTTTGCGCTGACCGCGCCGGAACTCCAGCGTTTTCCGTCAAACGTGGCCAGTGCGACGCCTCGCCACCGCAGCCATTCGTATCCGATCGGCTTGCCGGTCTCGACTCGCATGACCAATGCCGAGCTCTTCTTGATTTCTCCAATCTGCCCCAGCTCAACGTCCTCGGTGAAACCGGTCATAAGCGACGGACTGAAGCTGACGCGTCCCAGATACCCGGCGTTGAATCGCGGAAAGAAGAAGAAAAACGCGCCTCCCAGAAGAATGGCGCCCACGGCCACGCTGAGAGCCGCAAGGCTTAAAGCCCGATTGAGGTGCCGTTCTGTTTCCCGACGCACCGGGGCCGGCGAAACGGCGCCCATGGCTCCGCGGCGCAATTCCATACCGATAAGCGTGGAAACTGCGGACAGAAGGAAGAAGAAAAACAGGGTCAAGAAGAGCGTGTCGACGGTCAGAATCGCGGCCGCCAGAATCGCGGCAAAAGCCAGCATGCTGAGAAAAAGCGCGTCGCGATCCGACGCCGCGCTGTAAAAGCGGATCAACATGGCGAAGATCAGGAAATGCACAACCGCCAGCAGCAGAACGAAAAGCGGCGGACTCGAGGAGCTGGCAAGAAAAAAGCGCGACAGAAACATGGCGTCCACGGGGAAGAAGCCGAGATATGCCACCAGGCACCAGGTGGCGGCGCGGTGGGAAAGCTCGGCAGGCAGCCCGTGCCACCAGCGGTAGCCTTTATACAGCGCAGCGAGCGGGGCAACCAACGAAGTGAACCCATCGAGTTTGTCGGTGCTTGCCAATGTAAGGATGGAACTCAGAACGAGCAAGGAGAGCGAGGCGCGGAAGAAACGCTCCGCGGGCCACGCTTGTCGATCCGGATTTGCGGCGGTAGCCATTGCCGATTTCTTATCCTAACACCGGCAGTCGTGGCCGCTGCTTTGCTTGACGGAGAAAACACCCAAACGGATAATCGATGAGCAGAATGCGCAGGAAGTCCGCGGTGCCGCACCGAGCAGAGAATCTGCCTTCGGAGCTCTCAAACACCGCAGGGACGCCTCTACTCTGAAGCGGCCGCGAGCGCTGCCCGCGCCACCTTCCGCGTCAAGTTGGAAACGGGAAGCAGAGTGATCTCGCCGAGCGGAACGCTCTCCGCGCCCTTGATCAGGGGAAGTTTCCTCACGCGGATGCGAAATGGCTCCACGGTGACCGAGCGGTAGGTCACGGTGTGCTGCACCTTGTCCACGCGGACGAACTCGAAATGCCCCTTCTGATTTTGAATTTGCAGCTTTTGCAGATGACTGCGCAGTTTCGCGACGGGATCGCCGTGGACCGAGACGGTCGGAAAATGCCACAGGTTGGAAGTGAGCGTCGGAATATCATCCTCAGGCCGTTCGGAGTTTCGCTCGTAGGGCGGAGGTAGCAGAAGCGTCTGGCCGCGTTCATCGGCAAAAACTGCCGCTGCCAGATGAATCTGGACGGTTGCCCGTTTCTTCCGCTTTTCCGGGAGAAGATCCGCGATGCCCTGCTTGCGCCCTTCGCAGAATTGCGCAACGGGGCAGAGAAGGCATTGCGGCGATTTTGGCGCACAGAGCGTGGCGCCGAGCTCCATCATGGCCTGGTTCCAATCGCCGGGTGATTTTCTGTCCAGATAGGCGTCCGCGCAGTTCTGTAACCTCTGCCAGCGCAGCCGGGCGCGCAAATCTCCTTTAACAGCCCCAAGACGCGCCAGCACGCGTGCGACGTTGCCGTCCAGAACAGCATGTTCTTTCTCGAACGCGATGCTCAAAATCGCCGCAGCTGTGTAATTGCCGACTCCCCGTAGTCCGAGCACCGCTTCCCGTCGCGACGGAAATTCGCCTCCGTGTTCTCGAACGATTTGCCGCGCGGCCTTCTGCAGGTTGCGCGCGCGGCGGTAATAGCCAAGGCCGGACCATCGCCGCAGCACTTCTTGTTCCGGTGCAGCGGCCAGCGCCTGGAGATCAGGGAAGCGTTCCAGAAACCGTTCGTAATAAGGAACCACTGCCGCGACACGCGTTTGCTGCAGCATGATTTCCGAGAGCCACACGCGATACGGGTCGCGCGTGCGGCGCCAGGGCAGGTCGCGCCGGAAATGGCGAAACCAGGCAAGCAGGCTTTTGCGGAATGCGGCGAGGTCTTGTCCGGTGAGCATGGCGCGTCGCGATTCTCGCACACTTGGCGAGGGATTTACGCAAATATCTCTTCGATCTAGCGCTCTTCCTCCTCGAGGAAGACGATGAAGGAAGAACTCCAGACGGAGTGGGGGAAGAAGCCCCGCGGCTGGCTGGTGACGATGATTTTGAACAGTTCCGGTGATGCGGCGAGCTCGGCGATGAGTTTTTGCTCGGGATCGAGCGGGAGCGGCTGTACGACGGCAAGGTGCCGAAGAATGTCGAAAATGTGTTTGTCCGCCGGCGCCAGGGGCGTATCGAAGTCCAGGCTGCGGAATTGCAGCATCGTATTGGCTTGATAAAAATGCCATGCGATGTTCGCGCAAAGAGCAACGGCGCGCTCGAAGCGGTCGTTGAGGATTGTTGACGGCGGGTCGGGCGAGGATTTTTCCGTTGCTGCCGCCGAATGAGGATCGAGCACCAGCAGGACGCGAGAATCTTCTTCGCGGGTGAATTCCCGGACCATCAACGACCCGGAACGCGCCGTTGCTTTCCAGTGTACCAGCCGAGCGCTGTCCGTGTGAACGTAATCGCGCACGCCATACAGATCCTGGCCACGCCCCTTGGTGACGGTCTCGACCGCGCCTTGCAGCACGGGCAAAACGTCTCGGTATTCCGTTGTCGGGTCCACCGAAGGATAGACCAGCGCTTCGGTTTTGAGGTTAACCCGTCGCGCCTTTTGCAGAAACCCAAAGGGAAAGCGCGTAACGATGCGAAAAGCATCCTGGTGGTAAACGCCGCGCCGCGGAAATTTCATCGGAACGACTTGCTGGAGGCGATCCTGCTTGCGGAGATACGGAAAGTACACCGGCTTCTCCAGAATTGCCGAGACCGGCGCCCCTTTTTCCGAGACAGCTTCAACGCGCAGAGAAAAAGAGGGCAGCGTGAGTTTTTGATTTGCGAGTTCGACCAGCCCGCGGACTGGTTGCTTGGCAAAAATATGTTCCGGAAGGACCAGCCTCATTTCGATGCCGGAGAGGCTGATGGAAGACAGAATCCCGGACATAAGAATCAGAGCGATAAGGCTCGCGAGGATCAGGAAAAGCAAATTATTGCCGGTGTTCAGGGCGGCAAGCGCCACGAGCGAGAGTACGCCGAAATAGATCCAGCCTTCGCGGGAAATCTTGTACTCGATTTTGTGGCCGATCCAGCGCAGCGGGGTGCGTCGCGCCAGCGTGGGCACCAGCGTCACCGCCACCCATCCTGCAATGGCCAGCGCCACTAGCGCCGAAGTGCTGGCAAGAACGAGCTGCCCAAGTTCCGCGGCGGCGCTCGAATAGAGCGCCAGAAGCAGCGCCCCGGAAAGCGCGGCCATGGAGAGGAAAAACGCCCGAACGCCGGGGCGGTCGGCCCTGGCTACGAGTCGAGCGAAAGTCGAGCGGGCAGAATGCATTTCTCGAGGCAGCCCCGGGATTTCAGGAGTCTTTGCTTGGAAGGACACGGTTGTCAAAATAACTGAGCCTTGTTTGTCCGGACCTAACTTCACAGCGGCACGGAAACGGACTCCACAATTTCGCGCAGAACCGACTCGGTGGTTTCAGACTTCTTCTGCAACGACGCGTGGCGCGAGCTGGCCACCACGCGATGCGCGAAGACCGGGACCGCCAGCTGCTTGAAATCATCCGGCAGACAGTAGTCGCGCCCATCGAGGAACGCGCGGGCCTGCGCGGCGCGCTGCAGCATGAGCGTACCGCGAGGGCTCACTCCGAGAGCGAGCTGCTCGGTCTTGCGCGTGCGATTGACAATCTCGAGAGCGTAATCGTGCAGGCTCGGGTCGACCTTGATATGGTTGACCGCTTCCTGCATGGCCAGTACTTCGCTCAAGTCGGCAACCGGCTCGAGCGCTTGCAGCGGATCGGCGCCGATGCGGTTGCGCAAGATTTCGCGCTCGGTTTCGTGCGACGGGTAACCCATCTTGATGCGCATCAGAAAGCGGTCAAGCTGGGATTCCGGCAACGGGTAAGTGCCGTGGTGCTCCACGGGATTTTGCGTGGCGACAACGAAGAACGGCTGGGGGAGCGGTTGCGTTTTGCCGTCCATACTGACTTGCGCTTCGTTCATGGCCTCGAGGAGCGCGGACTGCGTACGCGGGGTGGTGCGGTTGATTTCATCGGCGAGCACGACGTTGGCAAAAATCGGTCCCGGGCGGAATTCAAACTCGCGGTTCTCGGGATTGTAGACGCTGACGCCAAGCACGTCGCTCGGAAGCAAATCCGAAGTAAATTGAATGCGCTGGAAGCTGCAATGGAAAGATTTGGCAAGGGCCTGAGCCAGCGTGGTCTTGCCGACGCCCGGCACATCTTCGATAAGCAAGTGGCCCCGCGCGAGCAGCGTGATGAGCGCAAGCTGGATGGCCTCTTCCTTGCCGAAAATGGCTCGCCCGATGGAGCGCTGGAGTTGCGAAACGATTTGCGAGGTGGCCGTCGGCATCTCCTAACCGCTCTGCGGTTATCCTTTCAATTGAAAACCCGCGCCCTTCCTGCTACAAATAGATGACAGTTGGCGTCGACACGTTTCGATCCTCGGGCGACTAGCTCAGTTGGTTAGAGCGCTCCCCTCACACGGGAGAGGTCAAAGGTTCAAGTCCTTTGTCGCCCACCATCTCTCCTTGCATCACAAGCCATTCTAGCTAAAATCACCGCATGTCAACCTTCCTTCGTGCGATCGAGTTTCTTAGTTTGAGCCTGTGGCTCGGGAGCGATGTCTTCCTCAGCTTTGTTGTGGCGCCGGGGGCGTTCCGGGTTTTGAGCAGCCGCGACCAGGCGGGCGCGATGGTGGGATACGCGCTCGGTGCGATGCACATGGGCGGGATCATCTGCGGATTGCTACTGCTGTTCGCGCGGCTCGCGCGGACGAGGACGTTTGCAACTCTGGCTACTCCAGCCGCGCTGTGCGTTGTCCTGATGATCGCGCTGACGGCCATTTCGCAGTTTACGGTTAGCGCGAAGATGGCGGCGCTCCGCGTCGAGATGGGATCGCTTCAGGCGACGGCTGCTGACAGTCCCATGCTCTTGGAGTTTGGACGGTTGCATCGCATCTCCGTTTCGCTCGAAAGTGGCGTCCTGCTGGCAGGGATTGCAGCTATGTGTTTGTTGGTGAGGGAGTTAGCGTTTCGATCCTCTTGAAGGAGGAGATCCTCTTGCCACCCCAACCCTCTCGCCCCGCTTTTTCTGTAAGGCAGATTTCAAACGTCACGGTAGTTCATCGATTGGGGTGCGCTCGGTCGAAGCCAAGCCTTGGCCAGAAATGGGACGGGCTGAAGCCGCTCCTACAGCGGCTAACGAGCGGGGCGTTTGGCGAGAGACTTGGGTCTAGGAGACAGGCGCGGAGCGTTTTTCGGAGCGAGCAGGGACTGCCTGGCGCGGTCCTTGGTTTTGTGGGGGCGGATCTTGCGCAAGGCGGCCTGGCCTGCGCGTTGGCAGGCGCGCCACATGTACCAGGAGGCGACCGTGCGGTACGGCCGCCAGCGTTCGCCAAATTTCAGGAGTTCTTTGGGCGCAGGCATGCGCTTTTTGCCGTAGGTGATGGCCCAGCCCTTGCGGACGCCGAGGTCGTGTACGGGAAGCACGTCGGGGCGGCCGAGGCGGAAGATGAGGAACATTTCAACCGTCCAGGCACCTATGCCTCGGACGGAGACGAGACGATTGACGAGTTCTTCGTCCGAGAGCCTGCGTGCTTGATCGAGCGTAGGAACAACGCCGTCGATGGTCTTTTGGGCGAGATCTTTCATGGCCAGGATTTTAGCTGCGGACAGCCCCGCCTTACGGAGCGCGGGTTTGCGCAGCTTCAGCATTTCCTGTGGTGTGGGAATGCGCCCGTTGGAACCCAGGGCTTTGACTCGCCCGAAAATGGTGGCGGCGGCTCGGCCCGAGATGGATTGGTGGGTGATGGCCTCCACCAGAACTTCGTAGGGACTCTCCGCAGCGCCCTTTGTGACGCGGAATTCCTGCGTTTCCTGGATTAAGGGAGCGAGATGCGGGTCCTTGGCCGCCAGCGTGTCCATGGCCAGGCGCAAGTCGAATGGAGGAAGTTCGTTTTCCGTAGCCACCGTCGGGCTCCCATCTAGAGTAAATAGATTAGCAAGTCGCGGTGAACAGGCAAGTCAAGGACGCGACTTTACACACGGCCGAGAACTTCACTGTCACCCCGGGCGAAGCCAGCGGTCTGCTTTTTCCGAGGCTTCTTTAGAGAGCGGCGGCCGCACGGCGGAAGTAGGCGGCTTTTCTGCGGGAGTGGCGCCAGCGGAGGAGGCCGATCGATGCGATCAGGAGGAAGCAGGATTCAACAAACAGTTTGCCGCCGTCGAGCCAGTCGATGGGATCATTCTTCAGGCCAGGGGCGGTCCATAGGCTGTGGAAGAACAGCGCGGCGGCGGCGAAATAGATGCTGAAATGGAAGGATTTCCAAAGGCGGCGGCCGAGGCGAAGCCGGAGATAGGAAGTAACGACAACGAAGGCCAGCAGGTAGAGTGCCACGGCGCCAATGGTGTTTTCGAGAGGCTGGCTGGGCGAGCGGACGGGGCAGAGGAGGTCCAGAAGGCGAAAGCGTGGGTCCTTGTTGAGGAGCAGGATGGCGGGGTGCAGGAAAGACACCGAGAGAGCCATGTAGCCGGACCAATTGTGGAGGCGGAAGTAGTTGAACCGGCGATGGGGCCAGGAGCGGCGCGGGCTATACCGAAAGGCCATGAGCATTCCGAGAAGCAGGTTCAGCGTGACTGCGCCGACGGCCAGGAGCCCGACGTAGGCGGAGAGGTCGAGGACGGTTAAGCCCATGGGCTGTTGTGAGCGAACATTGGTGTTGAGACGGCTTGATGGGCACTAACGTTTCACGGGGTCAGACTAGAATCGCCTTCGCAATCACGGAGCCCGGTTGTCCCTGCCGGGTAGAACGAACGCATGTGTTAGGATGAGGGATTTGTGCGAGCGGAAAATTAGCCGAGAGAGAGGACGCGAGTGCAGGCGGGGATTATTGGATTGCCACAGGTTGGGAAGACAACGCTGTTCCGCATTTTGACCAAGACACACGTCGAAGGGAAGAGCGGGGCGGCGACGCACGTGGGCGTTGCGAAGGTGCCGGAGCCGCGGCTCCTGGAGCTGGCCAAGCTCTACCATCCTAAAAAGGTCACTTACGCGAGTGTGAATTACGTCGACCTGGGCGGCATGCAGAAGGAGCGTATGCGCGAGGCGCTGGCACAACTGCGCGAAGTGGACGTGATTGCGCACGTGATTCGCGTGTTCGAGGATCCGAGCGTGCCCCATTCGGAAGGGAGCATCGATCCGCTGCGGGATGCCACGAATCTAGACTTGGAGCTGATGCTTTCCGACCACGACCAGATTACACGGCGGCTCGAGCGCGTGGAAAAGGATTTGAGGAAGAAGCGCGATCCGGCGCTCGAAACCGAGAAGGCGACCCTCGAGAAATGCAAAGCCCAGTTGGAAGCGGAAAAGCCGCTCCGCGAATTGGAGTTGACGCTCGAGGAGGAAAAGTCGATTAGCGGCTTTTTGTTTCTCTCGGCGCGGCCGGTGCTGTATGTGCTGAACCTGGGGGACGAGGAAGCGGATAAGCTGGACACGGCGGTCGGGAGACACAAGCTGGGCCAGCTCGGGG
>Ga0310915_10001718_pt1 | contig 11477 bp, 5 predicted proteins | sample GREbulkMGAN111_FD_202508 | JGI IMG/M metagenome (GOLD analysis project Ga0310915, IMG submission 202508) | Lab enrichment of tropical soil microbial communities from Luquillo Experimental Forest, Puerto Rico - GRE.bulkMG.AN111 | ecosystem: Environmental > Terrestrial > Soil > Tropical forest >...
TCTCAACCTGACGGCATTCGGCCTGTTGTCGTTCTTTGTCGGTCTCTTCATCGTCAACTCGGCGATCGGGCTTGCCTTCGAGCAGCGCCTCCCGGTTTTGCGGACGCTTCGCGCCTGCGGCATCTCTGCAAGACTCTTGAATGTCACACTTGTGGTCGAGCTGGTTGCGCTGGCGATCGTCGCAGGCGCAGTCGGCATGATCTGCGGCTATTTGATCGCGGCCACGCTGTTGCCCGACGTTGCGGCATCGCTTCGCGGCCTCTACGGCGCGCCTGTCGGCGGCGAGCTCAATCTCAGGCCCGAATGGTGGCTCGCGGGTCTTGTGATCTCGATCACCGGTGCGCTGGCCGCGGCCGCGAGCGGCCTGGTCAAGGCGATCAGGTTGCCGGTTTTGTCGGTCGCGCAGCCGCAGGCCTGGCTACAAGCGCAGCACCGCTGGCTGATTGTCCAGAGCGCCTGCGCAATGATCGCCTTTGCCGCCGCCGGATCGCTGGTGTGGTTCGGCAATTCCCTGATTGCGGGCTTTGCCGTGCTGGCGGCACTGCTGCTCGGCGCGGCACTGATCCTGCCCGCGCTTCTCGAAGCACTGCTGCAGCTTGGCGAGCGCACGTCGGACGGCGCGCTCAGCGTGTGGTTCTGGGCCGATGGCCGCCAGCAACTGTCCGGCCTGTCGCTGGCGCTGATGGCGCTGCTGCTTGCGCTCGCGGTCAATGTCGGCGTCGCAACCATGGTGGAGACGTTCAGCCGGACGTTCCTGACCTGGCTCGACGGACGGCTCGCGGCCGATGTCTACCTCTCGGCCAAGGACGATGCGCAGGCAACGGAGATTGTGGGCTGGCTCGCCGGGCATCCCGAGGTCGAAGCGATCATGCGGGGTGGCCGGGCGGAAACGCAAACAGACGGCATGCCGATTGAAATTCTGGGGCTGCCGGATCACGCGACCTATCGCGAGCACTGGCCGCTGTTGCAGGTTGCGGACGATGCCTGGCGCATGCTTGCCGCCGGCGACGACTGCTTCGTCAGCGAGCAACTTTCGCGCCGCAACAACCTTGCAGTCGGCGATCAACTGGATTTGCCGACGCCCGTTGGCAACTGGCCGTTGCGGGTTGCCGGCATCTATGCCGACTACGGTAACCCAAAGGGACAGGTCGCCGTCAATGCCGCCGCCTTGTTCAGGCATTTTCCCGACACGCCGCGCACGCGGCTTGCGCTTCGCGTTACGCCCGCGGGCATCCCCGCGCTGATCACTCAGCTTTCGGACAAATTCGGCCTCAATGATCGCAATCTGCTGGACCAAACGACGCTGAAGGCGGAATCGACGCGCATCTTCAACCGCACCTTTGCGGTAACCGCGGCGTTGAATACCTTCACGCTTCTGGTTGCGGGAATAGCGCTCCTGACCAGCCTGTTGACGCTCGCCAATTCGCGCCTGCCGCAACTTGCCCCGCTCTGGGCGGTCGGGCTGACGCGGCGCAATCTCGCCGCGATCGAGCTCACGCGGACCATGTCGGTTGCGCTGATCACCGCGCTGCTGGCGCTGCCGCTCGGGCTCTTGGTCGCATGGTGCCTGATCGCCATTGTAAATGTGAAGGCATTCGGCTGGCGGCTGCCGTTTCACGTCTTTCCCCTGCAGCTCGCAAAGCTGCTCGGCGTCGCCTTCGTCACCTCATTCCTCGCCTCGCTCCTGCCGGTGTTGCGGCTCGCGCGCATGCAGCCGGCCGAGCTCGTCAAGATTTTTGCCAATGAGCGCTGATCCCAGGATCTCCCGCCGCGCTTTTGCAAGCGGTCTCGCTGCGATCGGCCTCGCTCCGCGATGCGCGCTGGCGCAGGGCTTCGCCGGGCTCGGCGAACGGGCGGACGATTACGCCCAGGTCACTCCCGGAAAAATCTTCTCGTTTCCGGCAGATCACGGGCCCCACCTCGATTTTCGCATCGAATGGTGGTACGTGACCGCGAACCTCGTCGATGGCGATGGCGCAGCCTATGGCGCGCAATGGACGCTGTTCCGGCAGGCCCTGACGCCTGGCGAGCGGAGCGAAGGGTGGGATAACCAGCAGATCTGGATGGCGCACGTGGCAGTCACGCGCGCCGACACGCACCGCTTTGCCGAGACTTACGCACGTGGCGGGGTCGGACAGGCGAACGTCAGCGCAAATCCGTTCGAGGCCTTTATCGATTCATGGGCGATGCGCGGCGAGGACGGATTTGACGCCAATACTGTCTCCCCACTCGAACTCACCGCACAGGCAAAGGACTTCAGCTATTTGCTGCGCCTTTCGGCCGACCGGCCGCTGATTCTTCAGGGCGATCGTGGCTACAGCAAAAAATCCGAGCGCGAGCAGGCCTCTTATTACTACAGTCAACCGTTCTTCAAGGCGCGAGGACAGCTTGCGATCGATGATCGCTCGCACGAGGTCACCGGGCTCGCCTGGATGGATCGGGAGTGGAGCAGTCAGCCGCTCGCGTCAGATCAAACCGGATGGGACTGGCTCGCGCTGCACTGCAATTCGGGCGAGAAGCTGATGCTGTACCGGATGCGCGAGAAAAGCGGCCCCAACTATATCTCCGGCAACTGGATACTGCCCGACGGGACGGCGCGACAGCTTGCACCGGGCGATATCGACATGACGCCCGGCGCAACAAGCGACATCGCAGGACACACGCTTCCGCTGCAATGGCAGGTGAAGATCCCGTCCCTGTCGCTATCTATCGCATCCACGGCGCTCAATCCGAAGGCGTGGATGGGGACAAGCTTCGCCTATTGGGAAGGCCCGATCAGCTTTCACGGCAGTCACACGGGCGTCGGATATCTTGAACTGACGGGATATTGATTCGCCGCGCGCCGGCGCGGCGACATTGTTCGGTTCGCCCGGCGCAACGCTGCGCGCTACCCGGAGATCGCTTGGCCGCGACGACGACGCTACTTCGTCAGCGGGCAGCCGCTTTCTTTCGCCGTGAAGAACGCCTTGTCGCCGGGAACGACGGCGATCTGCTTGTAATAGTCCCACGGCTTCTTCGATTCGGAGGGCTTCTTGACCTCGAACAAATAAAGATCGTGGACCATGCGGCCGTTCTCCAGCACCTTGCCTTGCGCGAAGGCATCGTCGACCGGCAGCTCCTTCAGCTTCTTGGCCACCGCCTCGCTGTCCTTCGTGCCGGCAGCCTTCACCGCCTTCAGATAGCTCAGCGTCGCCGAATAGGTACCGGCATGGATCATGCTCGGCATGTGGCCGGTGCGCTTGATGAAGCGTTCGGAGAAGGCGCGCGTCTTGTCGTCATGATCCCAGTAAAAGCCTTCGGTGAGGATCAGGCCCTGGGCTGCCTCCAGGCCCAGGCCGTTTACCTCGGAAATCGTCATCAGCAGGCCTGCGAGCTTCTGACCGCCCTTGACGATGCCGAACTCGGCCGCCTGCTTGATCGAGTTGGTGGTGTCGAGACCGGCGTTGGCGAGGCCGACGATCTTGGCCTTCGAGCTCTGTGCCTGCAACAGGAAGGACGAGAAGTCCGACGAGTTCAGGGGCACCCGCACCGAACCCAGCACCTTGCCGCCTTTGGCGGTGACGATGTCGCTGGTGTCTTTTTCCAGCGCATAGCCGAAGGCGTAGTCCGCCGTCAGGAAGAACCAGGTGTCGCCGCCGGACTCGACGAGCGCGCCGCCGGTGCCGACCGCGAGCGCCCGCGTATCGTAGGCCCAGTGGAAACTGTAGGGCGTGCAGGCATCGCCGGTGATGCGCGAGGTCGCGGCGCCCACCACAATGTCGATCTTCTTCTTTTCCTTGGATAGCTCCTGCACCGCGAGCGCCACCGAGGACGTCGTGAGTTCGGTGATCATGTCGACGCCCTCGGCATCATACCAGCGTCGCGCAATCGCGCTCGCAAGATCAGGCTTGTTCTGGTGATCGGCGGTGACGATCTCGATCTTCTTGCCCAGCACTTCGCCGCCGAAATCCTCGACCGCCATGCGGGCTGCTTCCAGCGAATATTTGCCGCCATAATCGGCGTAGACGCCGGACTGATCGTTCAGGATGCCGATCTTGACTTGTGCCGAGGCCGGCGCCGCGAGCAACACTGCGCCTGCCGCCACCGCCACCAACAATCCCGATTTCATGCTTTTTGCTCCCAGCAAGTTTTTGATTCCGCGCGGATGTTATTGAATAACCCTGCGCCTGCCCATCTATTTCGCTTAGGCCAAAAGTCGGAATGGCTCACTTAGCGGCCATTTCCCCGCGCGAGGGCACGGGCTTCTTGGCCGCGCGGCGGTCGGCCAGATTGCGCACCACCATGTAGAAGATCGGCGTGAAGACCAGCCCGAACAGCGTGACGCCGATCATGCCGAAGAACACGGCGACGCCGACCGCCTGCCGCATTTCCGAGCCGGAGCCGGAGGACACCACCAGCGGCAGCACGCCGAGAATGAAGGCGAACGAGGTCATCAGGATCGGCCTCAGGCGCAACCGGCAGGCCTCGATCACGGCCTCGAGCCGCTCGCGGCCCTCGAGCTCGATGTCGCGCGCGAATTCGACGATCAGAATGGCGTTCTTCGCCGCGAGCCCAACCAGCACCACGAAGCCGATCTGGGTCAGTATGTTGACGTCCTGCCCCATGATGCGCACGCCGACGGTGGCGGCGAGCAGGCACATCGGCACGATCAGGATGACGGCAAACGGCAGGCTCCAACTGCCATATTGCGCGGCCAGCACGAGGTAGACGAACAGCACGCAGATCGGAAACACGAACAGGCCGGTATTGCCGCCGGTGACCTGCTGATAGGAGAGGTCGGTCCATTCATAGGAGAAGCCGCTTGGCAGCGTCTCGTCGGCAAGCCGCTTCATCGTCGCGATCGCGGTCGCCGAGCTCGTTCCCGGCAGCCCCTCGCCCTGCAGTTCGGCCGCGGGGTAGAGATTGTAGCGCGCCACGCGATCCGGCCCCGAGATGTCGCGGAAGTCCACGACGCTGCCGAGCATCACCATGTCGCCATTGGCGTTGCGCGTGCGCAGCCGCGCAAGGTCGGCGGTTTCCTTGCGGAAGCGCAGGTCGGCCTGCGCCGTGACGTGATAGGTGCGGCCGAGGATGTTGAAGTCGTTGACATAGGTCGAGCCGAAATAGGTCTCGATGGCGTCGGTGACGTTCTGGATCGGCACGCCCAGTTTCTGTGCCTTGATGCGGTCGATATCGACGAACACTTGCGGCGTATTGGCGCTGAATGGCGAGAACACCGAGGTGAGCCCGGGCGCTTTCCGCGCCGCCGCAACCAGCTCGTCCGTCGCCGCCGCGAGCAGCTCCGGCCCGCGCCCCTGACGGTCCTGGATCCGCATGGTGAAGCCGCCGCCGGTGCCGATGCCCGGGATCGGCGGCGGCGGAATGACGATGATAAATGCGCCTTCAATGGCAGCGAGCCGCTTGCGCAACTCGTTCGTGATCACCTGTGCGTTCAGCCCCTTCTTCAACCGCACTTCCGGCTCATCGAACACAGGGAAAAGCGCCGCCGAGTTGCTGGCCTGGGTGCGGGTCGCTCCCGACAGGCCCGCAAAGACCGCGATGTGGGAGATGCCGGGCGTATCGAGCGCGATGCTTTCAATCCTGCGAACGATCTCGGTGGTCCGCGCCAGCGAGGCCGCGCCCGGCAATTGCGCGGATATGATCACGTAGCCGCGATCCTGCGCCGGAATATAGCCCTGCGGCGTGGTGGCAATCAGCCATCCGGCACTGCAGATCAGCACGACATAGATCACGAGCATCACTGCGCGGTGCTGGATCACGAAATTGGCGACATCGGCATAGGAACGGGACGCCCAGTCGAAGCCGCGGTTGAAGACGCCGACGAAGGCCTCCCAGGCGCGGGCTATCAGATTCCATGCCGCGGGCGGCCGTTTTTCCTGATGCGGAACGAGGATCTGGGAAGCCAGCGCCGGCGACAGCGTCAGCGAGCAGAAGCAGGAGATTGCGGTTGCGACTGCGATGGTGACCGCGAACTGCTGAAAGAACTGCCCGGTGATGCCGCCGAGAAACGCGGTCGGCACGAACACCGCACACAAGACCAGCGCGATCGAGACCAGCGCGCCGCCGACCTCCTCCATCGTCTTCAGCGCGGCATCCCGCCTGCTCATGCCATGTTCGAGATGCCGCTCGACATTTTCGACGACGACGATGGCGTCGTCGACGACGATGCCGACCGCGAGCACGAGACCGAACAGCGTGAGATTGTTGATGGCATAGCCGAGCGCCGCCATCGCCGCAAACGTGCCGACCAGCGACACCGGGATCGCCGCGATCGGGATGATCGCCGGGCGCCAGCCCTGCAGGAACACCAGCACCACGATGACGACGAGGGCCATCGCTTCATAGATGGTCTTGATCAGCTCGCTGATCGACTGCCGGATGAACTCGGTCGGATTGTAGCCGATGTCGTAGTCAAGCCCCTTCGGAAAGCCGGCCTTCAGCCTGGCCATGGTGGTGGAGATGCCCTTCGCGGTCGCAAGCGCATTCGATCCGGGACGCTGGGTCACCAGCATCGCGACCGCGGTCTTCCGCAGCTCGAAGCTGTTGGTGGAATAGTCGAGCGCACCGAGCTCGACCCGCGCCACGTCGCGCAGCCGCACCGTGCGGCCCTCTTCGCCGGCCTTGACGACGATGTCCTCGAACTGGGCGACGTCCTTCAGGCGGCCGGTGAACGTCAGGTTGGGCTGGAAGGCGCGGTCGGAGATCGGCGGGCTTGCAAGCTGGCCGCCGGTGATCTGCAGGTTTTGCGCCCGGATCGCGGCGATGACGTCGCTCGCCGTCAGGCCGAGCGTCGCAATCTTGTCGGGATCGAGCCACAACCGCATCGAGTAGTCGCGCGCGCCAAAAATCTGGATATCGCCGATACCGTCCAGCCGCAGCAGTTGGTCGCGCACCTGCAACAGCGCGTAGTTGGAGATATAGAGCTGGTCGAGCGAGTCGTCCGGCGACAGCATGAACACGACCATCAGAATGTCGGGCGAGTTCTTGCGCGTGACGACGCCGTTGCGTTGCACTTCGTCGGGCAGTTGCGGGGTCGCGATCGCGACGCGGTTCTGGACCAGCACCTGCGCCTTGTCGAGATCGGTGCCGAGCTTGAAGGTGATCGTGATGGTGAGCTGGCCGTTCGAGGTTGCCTGGCTGTACATGTACAGCATGTCCTCGACACCGTTGATTTGCTGTTCGATGGGAGCCGCAACCGTATCGGAAATGGTCTGCGCCGAGGCGCCCGGATATTGCGCCGTGACCACGACCGTCGGCGGCACCACTTCCGGATATTCCGAGACCGGCAGCGTGGTGTAGGCGAGCGCGCCCACGATCAGCAGCACGATGGACAGGACCATTGCCAGGATGGGCTGATTGACGGAAAGCCGGCCGAGATTCATGACTTGCTGCCGCCGATCGTGCCCGCGCGCGGGTTCACCTTGGCACCGACGCGGGCGCGCTGAATGCCGTCGATGATCACCTTGTCTTCGGCCTGCAGGCCCTCGCGGACCACGCGCAGCCCCTCGTCGAGCGGACCGAGCACGACCGGCCTCGCTTCGACCGTGTCGTCATCCTTGATCACGAACACGATCTTGCGCGACTGATCGGTCGCGACCGCAGTATCCGGGATCAACAACGCCTCGTAGGGCGAGCTGCCGATCAGCCTGACGCGGCCGAACTGGCCCGGCAGAATCGAAAGGTCGTGGTTCGGAATAACGGCGCGGCTGCGCAGCGTTGCCGTGGACACGTCGAGCCGGTTGTCGATGAAATCCATGCGTCCCTCATGCGAGGGCTTTATCTCGCCGGTCAGCGCGACCTGCACGGGATTGGGCGTATCGCGCGAGCTTGGACGCTTGCCCTCGAACCAGAGCTTGTTGTTCTTCAGGTAAGTCGCCTCGTCCACGTCGAAATAGATGTAGATCGGATCGAGCGACACGATGGTGGTGAGCAGTGTTGACGTGCCGGTGTCGCTGCCGGACACGAGATTGCCGACGCTGACGAGATGGCGGCTGACGCGGCCGCTGATCGGCGCCGGCACATGGGTGAACTCGACATTGAGCTGGGCCGCCTTCAGCGCGCCTTCGGCCACGATCTCGGCGGCGTGCGCGGCCTGCAGCGCCTGGCGGCGCTGATCGACGACCTGTTCGGAGACTGCGCTGGTCTGGACCAGGTTCAGGCCGCGGTCGAGCTCGCGCTTGGCAAGCTCCACCTTGGCACGCGCGTCCGCAAGCTGGCCGTCGGCTTGCGCGGCGACTGCTTCGAACGGGCGGGAGTCGATCAGGTAAAGCAGGTCGCCGGCGTGAACCATGTCGCCGTCCTTGAATTCGACGTTGGTGACGAACCCGCCGACCCGCGCGCGAACCTGAACCTCTTCGATCGCATCGAACCGCCCGGTGAACTCGTCCCAATCGGTCACCGTGCGCTTCACCGGTTGCGCGACCGTGACCGCCGGCGCCGCGGCGGCCGCCTGCGGCGGTTTTTGATCGCAGCCTGCGAGCACGACCGTCAGAACGATCAAGGGCGCGATGCCGGCAAAGCGGCGAACGCCGGCGGTTTGGTTGAAAAGCTCCGATGGGTCTGTCGCGCTCAAGGAGATCTCCTCTGCACCACACAAGCGACAGGGCGGGCGCCCTGCGGTTCGGAACGAACAAGATGAGACCTGCCGGCGTCCGGTTCAAGACCGGGCTGGTCTCGCCGGTCTTTCCATATATCGGGTTTGTGGCGCAAATTTTTTGCCGCCGGGCCGACGATGATGGGATAATCGCACTGAGGGCGATACTGCCCTGATGGGCAGCTTGCATTGTGCGGCCGCGCATGAGGCCGCCGCCGTTCCCGGTCTATGCTTTGCGATGTTCCCTTTTCCAAATCATGCGCTCGGAGGTCAGCCATGGACGCGCTTTCCACCCGCCACGGGTTCCCTTCGGAGAAAGCCCGCGATCGCGGCCCGGCCTATCTCGCAGCCGATTGCTCAGAGCATAATTTTTACGCAATCGATCGGGGCCTCCGCGATCTGCTGCCGCTTTATCTCGCGCCACGGGATTTTCGCGCGCTGGAGCCGCACTTCGATCGCCTGGGCAGGCTTGCCGGCGGTCGGCTCGACGAGCTCGCGCGCATCGCCGACAAGCATCCGCCGGTGTTGAACCCGCGCGACCGCTTCGGCCGCGACGAGGACTGGATCGATTACCATCCCTCCTATCGCGAGATGGAAACAATCGCGTTCGGCGATTTCCAGTTCCATGCCATGAGCCACCGCGCGGGCACGCTCGGCATGGATCGTCCGCTGCCGGCGGTCGCCAAATATGCCCTGCAATATCTGTTCGTGCAGTCCGAGTTCGGGCTGATGTGCCCGATCAGCGTCACCGACACGTCGATCCATCTCATCCGCAAATTCGCCCATCAGGAGCTCAAGGACTATCTCCTGCCGAAAATGCTGTCCGGCGACTGCGCCACCATGTGGAAAGGCACGCAGTTCATGACCGAGCGCGCCGGCGGCTCCGATGTCGGAGCCATCGAGACGATGGCGCGCCACGAGGATGGCGAGTGGCGGCTCTATGGCGACAAATGGTTCTGCTCCCACGCCGATGCCGATGTGGCGCTGTTGCTGGCACGCCCGGAAGGCGCGCCGACGGGCACGGCGGGGCTCGCGCTGTTCGCGCTGCCGCGCCGGCTCAAGGACGGAAGCCGCAACGCCTTTCGCATCGTGCGCCTGAAAGACAAGTTGGGAACCCGCTCGATGGCAAGCGGCGAAATCCTGCTGGAGGGCGCCGTCGCCTATCTGGTGGGCGACGCCAGGGCCGGCCTGAAGCAGATGATGGAGCAGGTCAACCTGTCGCGGCTGTCGCATGGCGTGCGCGCGGCCGCGATGATGCGGCGCTGCCTCAACGAAGCGATGGTCAGCGCGCAAAGCCGCATCGCGTTCGGCAAAACGATCATCGAATATCCCCTGCTGCGCCGCCAGCTTCTCAAGATCACGCTGCCGGCCGAACAGTCACTCTCGATGTTTCTGTTTGCGGCACACGCGATGGACCGCGCCAATGCCGGCGACAACGACGCCGCGCTGCGTTTGCGCATCCTCACGCCGCTGCTCAAATTTCGTGCCTGCCGCGACAATATCCCGGTTGCCACCGGCGCCATGGAAGTGCGCGGCGGCAACGGCTATATCGAGGAATGGGTCAATGCGCGGCTGATCCGCGATGCCCATATCGGCGTGCTCTGGGAAGGGACATCCAATATCAACGCGCTCGACATCGTCACGCGCGCGGTCGGAAGAAGCCGCGCGCACCGCGCGCTTGCTGCGGAACTCGACAAATTGCTCGGTGAAGCAGAGACGATCCCCGCGGGCTTCCGCAACCGGCTGCGCGACAGGCTCGAGAGCGCGCTTGATTTCGCCGAGCGCGTCGCAGCGGAGCCGGCGCTGGAAGCGAACGCGCGCGCTGCGGCGAGCGCGCTTTATCACGCAACGAGCGCCGTCGTGATGACGTGGGAAGCAAGCCGGCCGGGCAACGACGCCCGGCGCGCGCTCCTCGCACGCCTCGTGCTCGACATGAAGCTGAGCGCAAAGGATCCGCTTCAGCCGAGCCGGCGCGATTGGGAGCGCGAAGGTGCGGAGCTGATCTTTGCCGGGCGCAAAATCGCTCTTGCTGAGCTCGCCGGATTGCTGGACGGCTGATCAGCCGGACTCGCGCAACACCAATTCGAAGCCGAGATCCACGCGGCGCGGCCCATCGCGCGTGAGCATCAGCTTTGCCGCCGTTCTGCCGATGGCATCGCCGTGCACGCGGATGGTCGAAAGTCTCGGCGCGATCAGCCGTCCCATTTCGAGGTCGCCGAGCCCGACCACGGCCACCGGTTGCGCGGCCGCCGGACCGTCGCGCAGCAAACCGGCATTGCGCAGCCCGGACAAAAATCCGATGGCGTGCGCATCGTTGGCGGCGAACACAGCATCCACGCCCGGCAACTCCGCAAGCGCGGCGAGGCTGCCCGATGCATTGCGCTCCAGTACGAGGCGGCGCGGCGCTCGTAACCCCGCACGCAGCACCGTCTCGCTAAATCCATTCCAGCGTCGCGTCGCGCGCGGATCGTCGCCGCCGATGAAAGCGAGGTGTTGCCGTCCTTGTGCGACCAGATGCTTTGCGACCGCAACGCCGGCTGCGAAATTGTCGAAGCCTGCGACCGCATCGATCGGCTCGGCGGGCAGTTCCCAGGTCTCCACCACAGGGATACTTGCGCGCCGCAACAGCCACGCGCCGTCTTCGGTCGCCGGCGATCCCACCATGACGATCGCCTCCGGCCGGCGCGACAAAAGCGCGGACAGCATGTGGTCCTCGCGCGCGTCGTCGTAGCGCGATTGCGCCAGGATCACCGCATAGCCGAGCGGCTCCAGTTCGTCGGACAAGCCCTGTACGGTGTCGGCAAAAATCGAATTGGCGATGGTCGGCACCAGCACGCCGACCGACTTGGTGCGTGCACCGGCGAGAGCGCCGGCGATCTGGTTC
>Ga0310915_10001719_pt1 | contig 11477 bp, 12 predicted proteins | sample GREbulkMGAN111_FD_202508 | JGI IMG/M metagenome (GOLD analysis project Ga0310915, IMG submission 202508) | Lab enrichment of tropical soil microbial communities from Luquillo Experimental Forest, Puerto Rico - GRE.bulkMG.AN111 | ecosystem: Environmental > Terrestrial > Soil > Tropical forest >...
GACCTTCATGTCAATTTCGGCCTCACGCACCCCGATTGCTACATCCTGGCGTACGTCGAGCCCCGCCCCGGCGGGATGCCGCCGTTGGCCCGCGAATCGTTCGATATCCTTCACCGGCTGATCGCCCGAATCGGCGATCACGGCTTGCTTCGGATGAGCGTCAAGCGTGCCGTCGAGTTCACACATTCCGCCGCAATGGGCTTGGTGCTGCACCAGATTCGGGTCACGCATGATGAGCGCGACCCGCAGTTGTCGGAGATCATGCGGGAGAACGCCATTGCCGCAATAGTGACTAACCGCTCGCGGCGGCGGACCCCATCCGACCTTCCCGGACGTGCGGTCGCATTGCGAGAGGCGTTACTCGCCGACGCGAATGGCGCCTTGACGCCGACCGAAAAAGCGATGATGGCCGAGTGGCTCGACCGCTTGGCGGATCGCGTCGGCACCTAGCGATGGAGGCACAGGGCTACTCGAAGAAGTGGCTGGAAAACGCCGAGCGCCGAGGGTTGCCGTCGGACGCCGTGGCCGAGATCGCCCGACGGCACGCCATCACGCCGGAGAGCTTCCAGATCCTGGAGGGAATGGAGGAGATCAAAGACCCGGACGGCAAGTCCTTCTTCCTCATCCCGCCGGGCACCAGCGGGCACGATGCGCGCAAGGCGACGCTGATGACCTTTATCGTCAACGCGGGCACCGACTACGGCAAGGCACGCGAGCGGCCCGCGGACTTTCCCGAGACCCCCTTCTCCGACGCCGAGGTCGCGCGAATCATCAACCGGCAGAAGGCAAACCGCTGGAGTTACTCCCGGGACGTCCGGTTCGTCGATCGTAACGGAGGGCGCCTACTCACGACCCCGAACGGCATGCTGATGGGACTGGGCGGCAATTGGATCCAGGGGCAGTTCAGCCGGCGGGGCGGCACCACGTGGGGTGACATCTTCATGGTCAACATCAGCACCACAGATCCGGCCGGGCAGCTTCGCCGGATCGTCCGGTCCGGGGGCGCGTACAACCTCGACTTGGACCGCGTGCTCCACCACGAGGAGCGACACAGCCGCCAATGGGCGGCAAAGGGCTATGCGGGCATGCTCCGGGACTACAGCTGGGAATTGGTGCGCGAGTTGGTCTTCGGCAAGACGAACAGGCTCGAGGAAGACGCCGGCCTGTCCGACGGCGGCTACCGGTGATCCAAAGCGTGAATTCCGTGGTAGAGCACCAACAAACCGATCACCACGAAAAGCGCCGCCATCAGCGCCGCGTTGTTCCTGTCCATCCAGTCTTTGAGCCGGGCCAGCGGATCGTCGAGACGGTGACCGGCGGCCGCATACGCGAGTATCGGGATGGCAACCGTTGACGCGGCGACGGCGACGAAGATCACCGCTGCCATCCAGACAAGGGGCAGGTCCAGCCCGCTGCCGCCGATTGCGAGTCCGGCCGGAACACAAATGAGCAGGACGTCGGGTCGTATCACCACCAGCGCCGCCGCGGTTAGTGCCGCACGCCGCGGGGTGATGGTGGCGAACGACCGCATCCAGGCCGGCGACTCGGTGTGGGAACGCCGGGTCAGCCATTGGTAGACGCCGTACAGAATGAGCGCCGACCCCAGGACCACGCGCAGCCAGGACGCCCACCTCGGCGGCGACTTGTCCAGACCGCCGAGCAGGCCGGACGCCCCGACCGAGAGCGCCGTCAGCGCTGCCAGCCCCAGCACCCAGCCGGCGAGGAAGGCGAGGCCGGCCGGCCGCGGCCGCGGAGCCTGTAACACCAGCACCGCCGGGATAATCGTGATCGGTGAGAGCGCGATGACGAGCCCTAGCCCGATGACCCCGGTGAGCACCGAGCCCAAACTTTCTGCCACGGGCAGCAATCTATCGCGTCGCGCTACTACAAAGCGTGAATTCCGTTGTAAACAACAATCAAACCGATCACGACCAGAATGACCGCCATCATCGCGCCGTGATTTTCTTCCATCCAGACTTTGAGCCGTTCCAGCGCGTCGTCGAGGCGGTCACCCGCGGCGACATAGCCCAATATGGGGATGGCAACCGTCGATGCGGAGACGATGACGTAAACCGCACCCACCGTCAATGCAGCCCCGACGCTGAGCCGCGCGGTACCGATGGCCAAGCCGGCCGCCGCGCACAGGATCAGCACCTCGGGTCTTATCACCAGCGCCGCCCCGGTCGCCCCCGCGCGTCCGGGGGTCAGTTTGGTAAACGAGCGCAGCCAGGCCGGGGTCTTGGTGTGGCGATGCCGGGTCAACCAGCGAAACACGCCGAACGCGATCAGCGCCAACCCCAGGACAACACGCAACCAGGATGCCCAGGTCGGTCGCGCCTGGTGCAGACCGCCGAGCAGGTCGGACGCGCCGACGAACGCCGCGGTGAGGGCGACCAGGCCCAGCACCCAGCCGCCGAGGAAGGCCAGGCCGGCGGGCCGTGGCCGGGGCGCGTGCAAGACCAGCACCGCGGGAATGACCGTGATCGGTGAGAGCGCGATGACCAGCGCGAGCGGAATGAGCTTGGTCAGCACAGAAGCCCAGTTTTCTGCCACGGGCAGCAATCATCCCATTGACTCGACCTGCAAGCACGATGAACTGGGCACCCCTAGCCCTTGCGCCGGAGCGTCCACGCCGGCACCCAGTGCGTGACCGTTCTTTGCTTGGAGCCGTACGCGATCGGGTACGTCACCAGCCCCCACCAGTCGCCCTGCTCGCAGATGCCCCAGCAGCTCAGCCGTCCCTCGACGACCTTGTGCAGCTGCAGGCCGTTGGGCTGATACCGCCCCGAGCGGTGCGGTTCGCGTGGGAAGAGCACCGTCAGGTCGATCAGGACCGTGATCGGCGGGCGCACGACCCGAAACGGGCTGCGAACCGGTTGCCCGTTGTATCCGATCGAGGCGAGGTCGCCCATTTATCGATCATACGTTCGAATCAGCAGGTCGGCGGCTTCCCGCCCCCGATGCGGGCCGCGCCTGGCCATCACCGCGCCCCAGGAGCATTGGGCCAAAGCGAGATCGCCGGATGTCACTGCGGGCACCTGCCACTCGTTGCGAAACATCAACGGGCGCGCTGGAACTCGCAGTGCGAGTGGCAGGTCGCCTTAAAAGGGCGGTGGTTCGTCGTCGTCGGGTGGGGCGGGCCCGGGGGACCACACTCGCGCCTCGCGCTGGGCGGTGCGGGCGTCGCGGTTGTGTCGGCGTTCGGTGGCGATGCGGTTGGCCCGGTTTTGGGCGCGGGTGCGCGTGCGTTTGGGCATCATCGCGGTCCGCCCGCCGCAGTAGTCCTGGGGTGGGTCGGCTTCGGGGGCGGGCATGCCGCCCACCGCGCGACACAAACTCGGGAACAGCAGCGCGCTGCCCGGGGTGGTGACATGGGTGTGCCCGGCCGGCGATTTCAAGATCAGAGTGCCGTCGGGAAGCTGTTGTTCAGCCCAGCCCCAAAAGGTTTTCACTAAATGGTGCGTGCGGCACTTACAGGTCAGGTTGGCCGCGTGCGTCGCGCCGCCCTGGGAGTAGGGGATCGTGTGGTCGAGGTCGCAGTCCACCGCGGGGCGATCGCAGCCGGGCCAGCGGCACGTCAAATCCCGGCAGCGCACAAAATCAGCCAACGCTTTAGAGGGCACATACCCGGGCTCCGGTGGGGCGTCGCCGGGGTGGATCAGCGGCACCAGCTTGGCCGAAGCCGCCAACTCGGCGACCAGTTCCGGGGTGATGAGCTCATCGGCACCCACCTCGGATGCCGGCGCATCCCCGCGCTCGTCGAGGGTGGCCTGTTCGGCGATCACATGAATGACCACCGGCCCCGCGGCCGGGCGCTTGCCGGCCGCGCAGTCGGGCCGCCGGCAGCGGCACCCCAACCGATCCGCGCCGGCGGCCAGCGCCCCCAACGCATCGGCGCGGCGCTGATCGCGGCTGCGCGGATCGTGTTCGCACACCGTGGCCGCCAACGCATCCAGTCGCTTGTCCACCGCATGCGCGTCGGCGGTGAACAGGCTGCCGCCGATTTGCGAGACGCCCTCGCCGTCGTCGGCGAACCAGACCTCACGATCGGTCTGGCGCTGTTGGCGCCGCCGCACCGCATCCGCGTCGGCCTTACCCACGATCTTGTCGACCTGGCCAGACAGCCGGCCCCGGCTCATCGACGGCCACCGCACCACCTTGAGAGCCAACTCTGCGTCCACCGCCGCCAACACCTGCTCGTCAACGATCAAATCCGTGCGATACACGATCGTGGCGAACAACCGAAAATCGATGTCGCCGGCCAGAAACACCTCGCCCACCCTCGGCAACCGCTCGCGCATAGCCCGCGCATACCGCACCCGGGAAGCCGCCAACCCCTGGCTGATCCGCAACGCCGCACCCACCTCGGCGGCCACCGCCTCCATCGTGTCAATGGCCCAGTCCTCGGTCTCCGAGCAGCGCGAGAGCCGATACGCGAACAGGCGCCCGATCGCGTCCAGCTGCGCGGCGGCCGCCCGGTTCTCCGCACGCGCCGCGGCGCACACCTCATCCACCATCACCGCCGACTCCGCCGTCACCGACGGATACTGGCGCTCCATCATCTCATCGGACCGGGCGATCACCTCCGCCCGCGCCGCATCATCGAACATACGTTCGAGTATGCCACCGCCCACTGACAGCGATTCTGGCAACATAGCGGTGATGTTCGGCCACCGTCGTGCGCTTGACCCACTGACCGTTGGACTGCTAGCCACCACAATCAGTCTGGCCGGGGCGGCGCGTCCATCCTTCTGGTACGACGAGGCCGCAACGATTTCGGCCTCATACAGTCGTTCGCTTGGCCAGTTGTGGCGGATGGTGGCCAATGTCGACGCCGTCCATGGCCTCTATTACGTGCTCATGCACGGGTGGTTCCAAATCTTCCCCCCCACGGAGTTCTGGTCGCGCGCGCCAAGCGGTCTGGCTGTCGGCGGCGCCGCGGCCGGAGTGGTTGTACTGGGCAAGCAGTTTTCGTCTCGCACTGTCGCCCTAACGTCCGGAGCCGTCTGCGCGATCCTGCCCCGGACGACGTGGGCCGGCATTGAGGCTCGCCCGTATGCCTTTTCCATGATGGCCGCGGTATGGCTGACGCTGCTTGTGGTTGTCGCCGCGCGCCGCGAAAGCCGTTGGCTCTGGCTGTGTTACGGGATCGGCCTGGCGGTGTCGATTCTGCTTGACATGTATCTCGCGACGCTGTTGGTCGCGCATGTCGTCTTCATCGTCGCCTTCCGGCGCAGTCGAAATGTCGTTGTCCCGTTCGCCATTACGTCACTGCTAACGGTTGGTGTTCTGGCACCGTTCGTGCTCAAGGTCGTCGGGCAAGTTCAACAGATCAAATGGATCGCACCGATCGGGCACCGAACGGTCGAAGACGTGGTGGTTCAGCAATACTTCGAACGAAGCCCTCCCTTCGCGGTGCTGTCGGCGCTGATCGTTGTGGCGGCTATCATCGTGTGGCTCAGGACATCCCGCTTGACGGCGGCAGACCGGCAACTGTTGACCCTGGCGGTGGCATGGCTAGTGATACCTACCGCCCTGATCGTGAGCTGGTCAGCCGCGACACACCCGATCTACACGCCGCGTTACTTAGCCTTCACCGCACCCGCGATGGCACTGGCTCTGGGAATATGCATCGGCACCCTGGCCGTCAAACCGTGGATAGCAGCGGCGATCGTGATTCTCTTAGCCGTCGCCGCTGCACCGAATTATGTTCGGGCGCAGCGAAACCCTTATGCAAAATACGGGATGGACTACAGCCAGGTGGCCGATTTGATCACCGCGAAGGCGGCGCCGGGTGATTGCTTGCTGGTGAACGACACGGTGACGTTCATGCCCGCTCCCATGCGCCCATTGATGGCCGCGCGCCCCGATGCCTATCGGAAGCTGGTCGACCTCACCCTGTGGCAACGGGCAACGGACCGCAACGACGTATTCGACACCAACCTTATTCCGGAGGTCGTCGCAAAACCGTTGAGCCACTGCGGCGTGGTATGGATCATCACCCAAGCCGACAAGTCCATGCCCGCTCACGAACAGGGCTCCGCGATCCCGCCCGGCCCGGAGTATGGAGCAACACCCGCCTTCGCGGTCCCGCGCGACCTGGGCTTCCGGCTCGTCGAGCGCTGGCAGTTCAACCTGGTCCAGGTGATCAAAGCCGAGCGATAACGCTCACCAGATGTGGATCCAGTCGACGAGCATGTCCGTCGGATAGGTAGCCGCGGCGGGATCGCCGGCGCCGACCCCACCGACGGCAAGGGTGAACATGGGAGTCAGAAAGTAGCCAGGCTTGTTGAACGGCCACCGGAAGTCGTCAGGAGCGCCGCCGTGGACGTGAATGGGTTTGTTCGGAACGCTGAAGTACTGTGCCCCGTCGCGCGCGAACTGGAATCCCTCCTCGCCCCAATGCATTCGCCACGTGTGCCAACCGCCGTCCACCAGACCGGGAATCGACCTTCCCTCCCAGGTTTTCCCGTTGGATGCCGCGTGAACGGTCGTTCCCGGGGGCCACGAGCCGTTGCCGTACCACTCGAAGAGATCGACTTCGCCGTCCGGCAGCGGATCCTCGTTGACACCCCAGAACGCGGACCAAAGGCCCGGCTCCAAACAGTCAAGCTTGATCCGCGCTTCCCAGGTTTGGTTGATCATGCTGCGGAAGTTGCCCCGCAGTTTGGCGCCGTAGTAGGTGTCCCCCTCCTGAGTGGCGCGCAGGACAAGATTGGAGTTGCCATCTTGGAACACGTTCCGGCGGTCGTCGCGGTAGATCCCCGCGACCGGCGGGAACACGTCGTCCTGCCAGGACTGCACCGTCCACTTCCCGGGATCTGGAACTGAGCCCGCCGGACCGTCGAACTCGTCGGAGAAAATGAATGGGCCGCCGCCACCGGCCGACGGCGCCTCCGGCGGTGCCGGATGGGACGGGTTGGCCAGTGCCTCCGGAACGGGGATCGCGGCCACGGCCGCCAGCATGCCGAGCCCCGTCCTCAGCAACATGCTGCGACGATCCATCTGCAAACCCACCAATCTTTAAACCGGGACCTCAGACTTTGGCGTGATCCCCCTTCGGCAACTCTCGCAAACGGTGTTATGAAACCACGTGACGGGGGCACCGCGCATCTCGCCTCGCGGTACGCATTGCCACTTTCGACGGACTAACCGCTGGTCGCGCGTGGAGTCACGGATTTCTGCAGATTTCCGCGGCCGGGGTTCCCGCCGCATAGAGCAGCTCCTTGAGGTGGTTTTGCTCGTCGGCGGTCAGCCGGGTCAGGATCCGTCGCTCGGCTACCTGAACGGCGGCGTCCGCACGCTTGAGCAGAGCCTTGCCCCGACGTGTGAGCTGGGCCGGCATCGCGCGGCCCGCCGGGGTCGTCGCCGGACGGCTCAGTGCGCCGCGTTCCTCCAAAGCGAGCAGCACCTGGTTCATCGCCTGCGCGGAAACGTTGGTCCCGCGCGCGAGCTCCGCGCTGGTGAGCCCTGGATGCTTCGACAAGATCCGCAAGCACACGAATTCCGGCAGGCCAAGCCGTAGCGGCTTGAGCTCCGCGGCGACCTGGGGGCGCAGCGCGGCCACCACGCGGTACAGCAAAAACCCCAGCGGCTCCTCGTGAGATTGACTCATGCCCACATGCTGGCATGCGCGAAGTGGTCCCCCGCAAGCAACCATCAATTTTCTTGACATAGTCGCCGACGGTGGTATCAAGGAGCTTGATAGTCCGATTTGGAATTTGGAAAGGAACGACAGCGATGTCTGGTGGTGGATTCTTCGGTGGCTTCGGTGGACCCGGCTTCGGCGGGCCCGGCTTCGGCGGCTTTGGTGGGCCGGGTTTCGGCGGCTTCGGTGGTCCCGGTTTCGGCGGCGGCTGGGGCGGAAAAGGCTGGGGGCCTGGCGGGTTCGGCGGACCAGGGCACGGGCACGGCCCCGGCGGCCCGGGCGGTCGCCATTTTCTCAAGCGTGCCGCGTTCGTGACCGCAGCGATGCTGCTCGACGGGCCGGCCGACGCCGCGCAGGTCGTGCAGCGGGTGTCCGACGCGACCGAAGGCGCATTTAACCCGCCGCAGGACCTGGCAGAGCTTGCCATTGGGCTGCTCGCGGGGCGCGGCATGGTCACGGTCGACAACGGCGTGGCGACCCTGACCGAATTGGGTCAGAACGTCCTTGCCTGGCGGGGCGTCAGCAGTGAGACCGCGCACGCCTTCCTGGGGCGGGCGGCCAAGTTCGGCGACGTCTTCAAGATCCGCAGGACATTCTTCGAAATCGCCGGGCTGGCTCGCACCATCGCCTGGACGGGGACCGACGAGCAGAAGCAGCAGCTCGCCGAGACCCGGACCAAGGTTCTCGAAGCCCTGACCGATGCAAAGAAGACGCTGCACCGCATCCTCGGCGAGGACTAAGGGGCTCGGGGCGCCCTAACTGGCGGTGGGCTCGCTGAGCCTGACCAACATCTTGCCGATGTTGGCCCCGGTGAAGAGGCCGTTGAGGGCGTCGACGCAGGAGTCGACGCCCTCAAAGATGGTCTGGCGGTGCTTGATCCGACCCTCGTGCTCCCACTGACGAAGCGCGGCGAATGCTTCGTCGAACCGGCCCCACTCGTCGAGTGCGTTAAATCCCTGCATCAGCGCGGTCTTCGACAACAGGTTCACGTAGTTGACCGGTCCCGGGTGCTCTCCGCTCAGGTAGCTGGAGATCACGCCGCAGAGCACCACCCGTGCCTTGGTGGCCAGGCGGCCCAACACCGCGTCCAGGATCGGCCCGCCGACGTTGTCGAAGTAGACGTTGACCCGGCGCGGGCAATGCTCTTTGAGCGCCGCGGGCAGGTCGTCGTTCTTGTAGTCGATGCACGCGTCGAATCCGAAGTCCTCCACCACCGCTCGGCACTTCTCGGGGCCGCCCGCGATGCCCACCACCCGGGCGCCGGCGATCTTGGCGATCTGCCCGGCCACCGATCCAGTCGCGCCCGCGGCTGCCGAAACCACCACCGTCTCGCCCGGCTGGGGCCGGCCGATGTCCATCATCCCGATGTAGGCAGTGGCCCCGGTCGGCCCATACACCGACATCACCGCCAGTTGGTCCACCGCGGCCTTGCCGGGAATTGGGGTGCTGAACACGTCGTCGCGGACGATGACGTACTCCTGGAAGCCGGTCAGCGTGGTGATGACGTCGCCGACCTCGTAGGCGTCACAGCGCGTGGCCACGACTTCGCCGATCCCGGCCGCCCGGATGACCTCGCCCAACTGCACCGGCGGAAGGTAGCCCGGCTGGTCGTTCAGCCAGGTGCGGACGGCGGCGTCGAGTCCGACGTAGGTGGTTCGGACCAACGCCTCACCCTCTGCGGGCTCGGGTGCCGGCGTGGTGACCAGCTCGGTGTCGCCGGGCTGGACAAGCCCGGTCGGGCGGCGGCGCAACAAGATCTGCCGGTTCGGCAACTCGGACACGCTGCTGAAACTACCCATTGGGGCCGAAACTACCTATGGGGCACCGTCGGATGGGAGCATCTGTGCATGTACCCGCAGGAAGACCCGGAACAACGGATCCGGAATCTCGAGCGCCCCCTGGCCGACGCGGCACACGCGTCCGAATTGGGACAAGCCCCGCCGCCTGACGGTTACGCGTACGCACCCGGCCCGACGGGCCCGCCGGTCCCACCGCCGCCGGGCCCGTGGGCTTATGGCCCCGGGTATTCCGGGCCCCCGCCGAAACCGCCGTCGAACAACCGCATCTGGTGGATTCTGGGCACGGTCATCGTCCTTGGCTTTCTGGCTCTCGCGGGGGGCATCGCCGCGTTCGTCGTACATCGGCTTTCCAGTGTCTCGTCGACCACCGCGCCGAGCATCTCGGCGACGTCTGGTCCGTCGACGACCAGACCGCGTAGCACCGTCCCGTCGACCACTCGAAGCAGAACGCCTACGCCAACGGCGTCTGCTCCATCGACGTCGACGTCACCTACCCCGCCGCCGGGTGGCAGCCTCAGCATCTCCGGCATCGGCGAGAATCGAACGATCGCCTGCAACGACAACGTCGTCACCATCAGCGGGCTTTCCAACACGGTGGTGATCACCGGTCATTGCAACAGCCTCACCGTGTCCGGCATACAGAACACGATCACCGTCGACGCCGTCGACAGCATCGACGCCTCCGGCTTCAACAACAAAGTCACCTACCACACGGGCAAACCGAAGGTCAGCAATCTCGGTGGTTCGAACGTGGTGCAACAGGGCTGACGGTTAGGTCGGCTCTTCCGAATCGTCGTCGAGGACACTGACCGCAATGCCGTAGGGCAGGAAGCGCACCTTGCGTTTCGGATCCAGATTGTTCTTGTTGGCCCGCAGCGCGTCGAGCTCGGTCGCATAGACCTCTTCGACGTGAGCACCGCCTTCGGCGTCCACGGCGTAGATGGCCCACACCCCGTCACCGGCCTCGCCGGCGGTCTCCGGCGCGGAGCGGGGCCGCCGCGACAGGTCGTCGAAGAACGTCGACCAACCCGTCCGGGGGCCCGGACCGGCGACAAACTTGCCGATCCGCTCGAACACGTCGCGAAGCCCCTCGCTGCCCTCCCTGATCATCCGATCGAACTCGTCCGGATCAAATCCGAACGCACCGTATTCGCCCACGCGGACCTCCTAGAGCCTTCCAGCGTTATTGCCCAGTGTGCTCTCAGTCGAGACCATCTGCCACGAAAACCGCCCGCCCGGCCTACGGGGCCGGCGGCGGGGCCTGCGGTGGCGGCGGGTGGATCGGAATCGGCACCGGGATGAACGGGAGGCGGATCCAAAACGTCCGCGGGGGCCGCTGGTACTGCGGAGGCGGCGGGAACGGTTCCGGCGGCGCGGCGGCCGGGGGCGGCGGCGCCGGTGCCTGCTGCACGGGGGTGGGCACCGACTGCGGCGCTCGCCGCGGTACGTGACGGGGCGGTGGCGCGGGCGGGACGGCCACCTCGGGCGCGGGCGGGGCAACCTCGGGCGCGGCCACCTGGGGCGCGGCCACCTCGGGCGCGGGCGGGGCCACCTCGGGCACGACCACCTCGGGCGCCGGCGCGGGCGGGGCGGCCAGTGCCGCCGCGGGCGGCGGAGGGCTGGGCGCGGGCAATTGAGCCTCGGGAGGCGGCACTCGGCCCACCGACGCGACGGCGCCGGCGCGCGGCGTGGACTGCGGCGCCGGCCGGCCATCCGACGTCAGCGAAACCACCACCAATCCCGCCGCGACCGCCGCCAGCGCACTGCCGGCCAACACGAACGGCCTGCGCCGAACCCTCTCGCCGTCGTCGACCGCGAAGTCGGGGTAGGTGGGCGAGAGCGCTCCCGAATTCACCTCGCCGGTGCCGGGATCCAGCGAGTAGGCCAGCGCGGCTGTCGACGAGGCGAACAGCGGCGCGTTCGCCGACGCCAGTGCCGCCCCCCGGGCCAGTGCCATGTCCGGCTCCTCGGGCACGGTCACTTCCACTGCGGTCGCCGCCTCGAGCGCAGCCTTGATCGCAACGACATCG
>Ga0310915_10001721_pt1 | contig 11471 bp, 10 predicted proteins | sample GREbulkMGAN111_FD_202508 | JGI IMG/M metagenome (GOLD analysis project Ga0310915, IMG submission 202508) | Lab enrichment of tropical soil microbial communities from Luquillo Experimental Forest, Puerto Rico - GRE.bulkMG.AN111 | ecosystem: Environmental > Terrestrial > Soil > Tropical forest >...
ATCCGGTGGCCGAGATCGATCACAACCTGTCCCGCGCGCGAAGCGGAACGACTGCCGAGCCCGATGTTGCTGCCGGTGCTGATCGGATAGAGCGGCACGCCATGCGCATTGGCGCTGCGGACGATCTTCTGCACGTCGGCAGTCGAGGCCGGGTAAACCACGCCGGCAGGCCGCCGGTCGCCGCCGGGCATGGTGTTCTCGCCGTAACGGCTCAGCGTTTCCTCGCTGCGGTTGACGGCGTCGCCTCCAATCGCGGCGGCGATTTCGCTGAAGAATACTTCGAACGCGGTGGGCATAATTATCCTCGCAGGTTTGCTCCTCACCAGATACCGGTGTTGGCGGCCGCTTCGATCTTGGCCGGCGCGGCGGGTGCCGGCTCGCGCAGCCTGACGCCTTGCAGGGCAGGGGGCTTCGGTCCGCCGGTGGCCCAGTCGAGCAGCTCGACCGTATGCACGATCGGATGGCCGAGATAGTGGCTGAGTTGAGTCATGCAGCCGATATTGCCGGTCGCCACGATGTCTGGATCAGTTGAGCAGACGTGGGTGGCTTTTCGCTCGCCCAGTGCCTTCGCCATCTCTGGCTGCAGCAGATTGTAGGTGCCCGCCGAGCCGCAGCAGAAATGCCGCTCTGGCACGTCGACCACCTCGAAACCAGCGTCACGCAGCAGCGCGCGCGGCTGTTCGATGACCTTCTGGACGTGCTGCATCGAGCAGGGGTCATGATAGGCAACGCGGTAGGGCGGCACGCCGGCGGAGGGCTTGCGGAGCCCGATGGCGCAAAGGAGTTCGCTGACGTCGCGGGCAAGTGCGGCGATCTGCTCGGCCCGCCGCGCCATGCCGGGCTCGCGCGCGAACAGGTGGCCGTAATCCTTCACAGTCGTGCCGCATCCCGAAGCATTGATGATGAGGGCGTCGAGCCCGCCTGCGCGAACCTTTTCCCAAGCGCGAATATTTTGCCGCGCAAAGGCGCGCGCCTCCTCCTCACGCCCCATATGCAGATTGAGCGAGCCGCAGCAGCCTGATCCGGCCGCGATTACTACCTCGCAGCCGTGCCGCCGCAACAGCCGGATGGTCGCGCCATTGATATCGCCATTAAGCGCTTGCTGCGCGCAGCCGGCGAGCAGGGCCACACGCTTTCGTATCGCGCCTTCCGCCCGGAACGCCTGCGGCGCAAGGACATCAGGTGCGACACGCGGAGGAATCATGTCCAGCATTGTTCGCCATCGCCGCGGCAGCAGCAGTCGCAATGGGCGCGCCAAGCGACCAAGCGCCATTGCCGCGCCGAAGGCGCGCGGATGCGGCAGCACGCGCGCGAGTACCGCGCGTACCACGCGTTCGGCCGGCGGGCGGCGGAAATTGCCCTCGATATGCGCCCGCGCGCGGTCGATCAGGTGGAAGTAATCGACATTGACTGCGCAGGTTGTCATGCAAGACAGACAGGAGAGGCAACTATCGAGGTGCGCGACTGTCTTGGGATCGGGCGCGCCACCTTTCTCGAGCATCGCGCGGATGAGGTCGATACGACCACGCGGCGATTCGTTCTCGTCGCGCGTGAGCACATAGGTCGGACAGGTATTCGTGCAGAAGCCGTAATGCACGCAGGTCCGCAGGATTGCGTTGGCTTCCGCGATCCGCGGGTCGCGCAACTGGGCGGCAGTGAAATTGGTTTGCATCGGCGTTGCCAGTGTGCATCATAGCACCGATGAGCGAGGCCGGCACGCCTTCGGCGGATTGCAGCCCTTGCGTTAGACGCTCGCCGACGCTGGTCTTCTGATGTCCGAGATGGGTCGGCTGCGCGAAAACTCTAAGCCTTCCGACACACGTATAAATCTAGGAGCAATTGCATTTGTGAGAGTCAAATCGTACTGCACACGCGAGATTCGATGGCTTGTTGGAGAATTGTTTTTTCCTACATTTTGCGAATGTGAGTTTTTACACAGCCAGGTCAGCCGCGAACCGATGTGGTCAAGGCGGTCATTCAGGTCCGCTTCACCCCGAAGGCGACCGTCCGCCTGCCGACCTCGAAGCCGAGCGCAAACCGAACGTCGCGCGCAGTTGCCCAAAAGGCAATTTCCGGAAACTCAACCGGGAGGAAATGATTCGTTCCAAAAGAGCGGGAGGTGTGCGATTGTTACCGAGTCACCGTGTTTCAGGGTGAAATGCCGTCATCTTCGGCGGCGGCTCGGCAAAGCCTAGTTCCTTCCAGCGCGCCCGTACCCGGTCATGAACGGATTTGCGCAACAGGGTGGGTTGCGGAAAATCCTTCAGATGCTGGTGCGGTTTGCAGGCATTGATCAGAACCTTGGCGCCGTAGGGCCGCGTCTCCGGCGGAAACCGGCTGGGATCGAGTCCGGTCGACCAGGTGTTGCGCAGGATATCGATGTCTTCCGAAGGATGGCAGCGCGTGCTCAGCGCCCAAAGCACGTCGTTGAAGTCGGTCGGGTCGACGTCTTCGTCCACCACGATGACCCATTTTGTGTAGTAGGCGGCGGCAGGACATTGCGAAGTGAGCGCTAGAACCTGTGCCGAATGCCCAGCGTATTTCTGCTGGATCGACACCACCACCATCCCCCAGCCCGACGCCGCCGCCGGATGCGAATAGGCGGCAACCACTCCCGGCACGCCGATCCGCTCCAGATCGTCGAGAATGCGAGCCGAACGCATGATGGCGTAATAGGCGCCGATCTCGCAGGAGGGGTAGCGCGCCATCAATGCATGCGTGAAAATCGGCGACTTCCGGTGATGCATAGCTAGCACCTCCATCACCGGCTGCGGGGAACGCTCCCGCCCATAATATCCCGTGAACTCGCCGAGCGGCCCCTCGGGCATCACGTCGCCTTGACGCAGTACGCCTTCGACAACGAATTCCGCATTCGCAGGGATCGGCAAGCTCACAAATTCGGCTTTGGTCAGCTCGATCGGGCGGCCCATGATGCCGCCTGCGACATCCAGTTCGGATTGGTCGGCACCGAAGCTCTGAGCGGCTAGCATGAACAGCACAGGATCGATGCCATAGGCTGCAACTACCTCGCAGGGTTCGCCGCGAGCCCACCAGGCTTCGCGGTCGAGGAGGCCGTGCTTGCCGGGCGAGCAATAGAGGCCGATGCGATTCGGGCCCTGCAGCATCTGCCGGTAGCAGCCGATGTTGATGCGGCCGGTTTCGGGTGAGGAGGTGAAGGTGATGTCGCCCGTTCCTATGAACGGACCGCCGTCGCCGGGCCAGAATTTCGGTACGGGAAATTTGGTGAGATCGACGTCACTGCCCGTCAGCACGACTTCGTTGATCGGCGCGCGGTCCTTCGCGATCGTCACCGGCTGGATAGGCTCAGTCATCAGCGAACGCGTGGCCTGGATCATCTCAGGCGTGCTCGTTGAAGGATCCAGTCCGACCGCGAGCGCATAACGCTCTCTGCTGGCGCCAAGCATGTTGGTAAGGATGCGCGAGCCCGTCGTATCGTCCTTCAAGGCCTCGAATATCAGCGCGGGCGATTTGTCCTGCCGGGTCGCGAGAAGCGTCACCGCGCCGAGTTCTTCGTCGGGATCGACACTTGCGGCGATCCGCGCCAACTCGCCGTGCTGTTCGACCTGCGCAATCCATCCGCGCAGATCGTGCCAGGAGAGCCCGGATTCGCGATGCCGCGGTGACACCGGCTTTGATCGGTCTGCAGCCTCGGCTTCCATCGATCATCTCCCTCAATCAATTAGTGACGATGCAGGCCGCTAGAACTGGTAAAAGTCCGCCAGACGGACTATAAGTCTCAAAAAGGAAGGCTAGGCTGCGCACTTCCCCGCGTCAATCCGAGGGCTGCAGCGATGAAGCCGACGAGATGAGCGACAAAACCGAGAATGTGCGCGCCATCGACCGGGCCATCGACGTGCTCGAATGCTTCGCAGTCGACCGGCACTCCCTTTCGATCGGCGAAATCGAGAAGCGCGCGCGGCTGTCGCGCCCGACGCTGTACCGGATCCTCTCGACGCTCATGCGCCGCGGATTCGTGCGCAAGGACGGCGATCCACCGCGTTATCGTCTCGATATCGGCATCGGCCGTCTGGCGGACGCCTGGACCAACTCGCTCGACATCGTGCGGCTGGCGACGCCCCTGCTTGAGGGTCTGCTCGAGCGCTACGACGAGACGGTTGCGCTCTACCTGCGCAAAGACAACACGCGACTGTGCGTCGCGGAAGTGCCGAGCCGCCAGGCGCTGTCCTATTCGCGCGGCCTCGGATATTCTGGGAGCCTCATCCGCGGCGCGAGCGGTCTCGCGATTCTGGCGTTCGTGGACCCGGACCAAGCCGCGCGGATAATCGCCGAGGAGCATGATGCGGAACAGGCCCGCACTCTGCGCCGGAAGCTTCTCGACATCCAACGGGACGGCTATGCGCTGAGCGGCGGCGATTTCATCGCTGGAGCGCAGGCGATCGCAAGCCCCGTTTTCGACCGGCGCGGCGAGGCCATTGGATCGCTCGGCCTGTTCGGGCCGTCGGCGCGATTTCCTGCAAAGCGGGTTACCGACTGCGCCAGGGCGGTGAAGCACTCAGCGTCGTCGCTGTCATCGCTCCTCGGCCACCGTCAAAGCTAGTCGAGCGTCCGGAGGAATGCCCGGACTTCCGTGTTGAAATCGGCCGGCTTCTCCCAATGCGCGAAGCGGCCCGCACCCGCGATCTGCGGCGCCTCGCGGAAATGTGTCATGCCTTGCAGCACCTCGGGGCGGTCCGGATAAGGATCCTTGTCGCCACAAAGGCCGAGCACGGGAACATCAAGCTTGCGGAATTCCGGCACGAGGTCTGGCACCGACAACCCGAATTCGAGCATGCCACGCTGGTACTCGCCGAGCGGATGGCTTGCGAACATCTGGACGACCTTTTCCCGAACCGAAGAATCCAATGGGATCACCCTGTAAATCGATTTTCCGCCGTGTTCCCGCAAGAACGCCACCAGCGCGTCGCGCCCCCCGCGCTCCAGTACGCTTGCGGCCTGCGCAGTGTACCGTTCCCAGCGCTCGAAATACTGCAGCGCATCGTGCATCTCGCTCCAGGCCCCAAGCACGAGGCCGCGCACTTTGTCCGGATTGCGGATCGCGTAATTGGCCGCGATCGTGGTGCCGAAGGCGACCGCGACGATGACCGGACGCTCGATGCCGAGACATTCGATCAGTTGCTCGAGGTCGCGGGTCTGATTTACCAGTGAGAAGCCGTAATCGGTCCAGCCCGTCTTTGCGTGTCCACGGCGGTTATAGGCGAAGCAGCGATGATCGGCTGAGAACTCCGGGAACTGGTGCTCCCAATATTCGAGGCCGTGGATTTCGCCGTGAATGAAGATCAGGTCGCGGCCGCGGCCTTCCATCTGATAATAGAAGTCACAGCCATTTGCGTTGATCATCGGCATGCTCTGCTCGCGGGTCGGACAGGTTGAAGCGGGTTGCACCGATGCATGCAGTCTCTATGGTGGGGGCAGCACGACCCTTGAGAGGCTTCGGTGGCGACGTGGACGATCGGAAACGTGACGGTGACGCGGATCGAGGAACAGCTCGGCTTCGCCAGCCGGCCGCCCGAACAATATCTCGACGGCTTCGAGCGCGAGACGCTGGCACGCCATCTCGACTGGTTGGTACCTCATCACTATTCGCCCGCCCACGACCGGCTGATCACCAGCATCCATTCCTGGCTGATCCGCGCCGGCCGCCACACCATCCTGCTGGACAGCTGTGCCGGCAATCACAAGAACCGGCCGGGATTTTCCCGATACCATCAGCTGGACACGCCGTTCCTGCAAAGGCTGCGCGAAGCCGGCGTGCAGCCGGAAGAGATCGACATCGTTCTGTGCACCCATCTGCATGCCGATCACGTCGGCTGGAACACGATGCTGGTAGATGGGCGCTGGGTGCCAACTTTCCCGAACGCTAAATATCTGTTCTCGCGCATTGAGAACGAGATCGGCGATCCGCGCCGCAATCCGGCGGCGGACGCGGACCTTCAGCGTGGCGGCGCCTATCGCGACAGCGTGTTGCCGGTGATCGAGGCTGGGCAGGCTGTTCTCGTCGACGGGGACTATGCGATCGACGACATCCTGACGATCGTTCCCGCGGCCGGTCACACACATGGCCATGTCGCCGTTTGGCTCGCCAATTCCGGCGGCCGCGCGGTGTTCTGCGGCGACATGCTGCATCACGCGCTGCAAGTGCACGCGCCGCACTGGAACTCGAAATTTTGCGAATTGCCGGAAGTCGCGCGCACGACACGCCGGCAGCTGATGGAGCAATGCGTGGAGCATCGCGCCGCACTGTTTCCGGGCCATTTCGGAGCGCCCCACGTCGCCCGGATTCTTGAGGCGAGGACGGGCTTCTCGCCTCAATTCGTCGAAGCGGACACGGCTTGACCGCATCGGTTTGTCTCAATTCTCGATGCCGATCACTCGCGCTGGCGCGCCGTCCATGCCCCGTAGGTTCAGCGGCAGCGCGATCAGCATGAATTTCGGTCCCACGCGATCGAGCGCGGTGAGCATTTGGATCATCGGAATTCCGGCCTTGAGCCAGCGCTTGTGATTGGCGCCGCGCTCGGACGAGGTGAGCATCATCAGCCAGAACGGCTTTTCCGGAAAACAATCCATCGCTACAGCCGAAACGTCCTGACCCTGGATCCATTCACCGACGCTCGGCTCAAGGTGGATGGTGTTGTTCCAGAATTCCGGTTTTCCGAAGGCACGATTGGTCCAGAGGGTCTTGATGACGGCGATTTGGCCGGGTTCCGGCTTGACGCCGGTGCGGTCGAGATCATCCGCGGTCACGCCCTGGCCTGCGGCCTTGTAGCTCACGTCAAGAACCACTGCCTCGCGCATTACGATGCGGTCGAGCTGGATGTCGCTGACCGCTGCGCCATCGGCGTAGAAATGCCGCGGCGCATCGATATGTGTGCCTATATGCGTATTGAGCGTGAACACCGTGTTCATGGTGCCGATCGCGGGCGCGTCCGGGAGAAGGTCGACGCCTTCGGATCCGAGCGTCGCGCGTTGCCCCTCGTCCACCACGGTGACTGCCTGAACGCGCGTCGGATATTTGTCGTAGAACGCGATCTTCGGGATGCCGGCCATGCCGGACGTGACAGGAAGCGTCAGATCGACAATGCGGGACATGGCGTGTCTCAGGTCCGCTGCTGGGTGTAGCCGTAATGCCAGGCTAGCACGCGGTTCTCGATCAGGAGGAACAACCTATTGAGGATGTAGCCGAGCACTGCCAGAGTCAGCACGCCGGCAAACATATCGCGGATCTTGAAGCCACGCTGCGCGCTAAGGATGAAATAACCGATGCCGTTCGAGGCCGCGACCATTTCGCTGATGACCATGACGATCAACGCGACGGCGAGGCTTATCCGCATGCCCGTGAAGATGTAGGGCGACGAGGCCGGCAGCACGATCTGAGTCAAGAGTTTGCGCCCGGAGACCCCAAAGGTGCGCGCGGTTTGCAGCTGAATCGGGTCAACGCTGCGCACGCCGCTATAGGTGTTGAGCAGCACCGGAAATACTGACGCGAAGGCGATCATGAAAATCTTCATCTCGTCGTCGATGCCGAGAAAAAGGATCATAATCGGCAGGTAGGCCGGACTCGGGATCGGACGCAACACCTCGGTAATCGGCTCGAGCAGATTGTAGAAAAAGCGGACATAGCCCATCACCAGGCCGATGGCCACGCCGAGCGCGACACCGATGAAATACCCTGCGAACATCCGCCACATGCTCGGCAGCAATTCGCCCAACAATTCGCCCGAAGCGAGGAGCTGCCACCAGGTCGACAGGATCGAGCTCATCCGCGGAAAGCTCATCGGCGGAAAGATCGCGTTGGCTGCGGCGATTTCCCACAGGATCAGCAGCACGCCAATGAAGGCGACGCCGAGCAGCCGCGTATTCCAGAACGGGCCGAGCTTGCCCCGGCGTCTCGCGGGCGTGGCGGGGACGGCAGCCGGATTGTCGATGCGTGCGATATCGGTCACGCGGCCTCCATGCTTTTGAGCCCCTCGTCCGCAAAGAGCTGGCCCAAGAGCCGCGCGCGATAATCGAGATAGGCCGGCAGCGCACGGGTGGCGATTTGGTCCCGCGGTGTCGGCAGTTCGATCGGCACGTCGAGGGCGATGGCAGCGGGCGCACGGCTCAGCACCACGACGCGGGTGGACAGATAGACACCTTCGTCCACGTCGTGGGTGACAAAGACCACGGTCAGGTTCAGTTCGCGCCAAAGCGAGCGAACCAGCTCCTGCAAACCGACCCGGGTCAGCGCATCAACTGCGCTGAAGGGCTCGTCCATCAGCAGAACCGCGGGGCGGCAGGCCAGCGCTCGTGCGATCGCGACGCGCTGCTGCATCCCGCCTGACAATTGCCAGGGATAGTGGCGCTCGAATCCGGTGAGCTTGACAAGGCCGATCAGTTCGCGCGTGCGCCCGGCGATCTCGGCGCGGGACATCGTTCCTTTGTTCTCCAGCCCGAAAGCGACGTTGCGTTCCACCGTCTTCCAGGGAAACAGCGAGCGCGTGTATTGCTGGAACACGTACAACACGTCCGCAGGCGGTCCCTGTACGCGGCTTGATCCGAAAAACACTTCGCCCGACGTGGGCGTTGCGAGCCCGGCCATGATCTGCAGCAGGGTCGATTTGCCGCAACCGGACGGCCCGATGATCGAAACGAAGCCGCCCGCTTCGATGTCGAGATCGATGCCATTGAGCGCGACGGTCGTCCCGCCCGCGGCGGCGAAGCTCTTGTGCACGCTGCAGACCCGCAGGACCGTCCTGCACGATTGGCTCATGTACGCGGTCAGGGCGTGAAAACCCGCTTGGAGAGATCGACCGACGTCTTCAACAGACCGTATTTCTGCATCATCTCCATTGTATGGTTCATCTCTTTCAAGTTGATTGCGGTGCCGAGGCGGGGCAGCAGCACTTTGTCCTTGAGCGAGGGATTGAGATTAGTGAATTGCTGATTGATGTCACGCGTCACGGCTTCGTTCGACGCGGCAAACTGGGCGCCCTTGGTCACAGCCCGCACAAACTTGGTCGTGGTGGCACGGTTCTTCTCGACCCAGGAGGTCAGCGCGACATATTGGGTGATGTCGGAATTCGGTGCCGTCTCCACATAGGTCCAGCTGACGATTTCCACATTCCCTGTCGCCATCAATGCCGAACGGAACGGTTCGACTTGTCCGACCGCATCGAGCTGTCCGTTCAGCAGTGGATCGTTCATCTGCGGGAACGGCACCTCCGAGAAACGAACCTTGGTGCGATCCACCCCGTGCTTGTCGAGTGCGGCGACCATGTGCAGCCAGGCCGAGCTGTTGATGACGTTGACCGCGATCCGCTTGCCCTCGAGATCTTTCAGCGACTTGATGGATCCCTTGCGCACGATCAAGGCGGTCGTCGTGTCTGGCGGTGATGAGCGTACGATCGCTCCGGGGGCGAGCACGACGGCGTCGAGTCCCTGCTCGATGGCCTGAAACGTCGCGACCGTATTGCTAAGCACGATATCCATCCGGCCGGATTGCAGCACGGGCACGGCGATCGCGCCGCTTTCAAATTTCGAAATTTCGACCTCAAGACCCTCCTCTTTGAAGAAGCCCTGCTTGTCGGCGATGATCGCGGCCAGCGATTCCGAGAAGGGCAGAACGCCCAACCTGATTTTCTCCTGCGCGGTCGCCGCGAGCGGCGACAGCAGCACGCCGGCTGCCAGTGCGATAGCGCAAGATGATCGTCGAATGTCAGTCACGGCACCCTCCCTGTCCCCCGCGTTGAGCCCGTATCGAACGGGCAGCCAAGTACAAACGTTTAAATGGCGCATTTGCGCGCGAGCGAAGCGTCAGGTGCCACGCGCGACAATGCGGGCTCTGTCAAGCGGGACGTTGTCGCCTGGAAGCGCCGATTGAAGTGCGCTGCATACTGCGTCGGTGCTGCTGACCCAGCCGAGAAACGTCTCGACGTTGTAGATGACGGCGTCCTGGATGAAGGCAGGACCGGATTGCTGCGTCGCGTCGTGGACGAAGACACAGAAGTATTCCCGGAACAGCGCGTCGCGGATGGTGGATTCGACGCAGACATTAGATGCAATCCCGGTGACGATGAGCGTGCGGATATTCCGCTCGCGCAACAACAAATCAAGATTCGTGCCTGTGAACCCGCTGTAGCGCGTCTTCGGCACGATCAGATCGGTCTGCTCCACCGACAGGGAATCGACAAGCTCGAAATCCCAGCTTCCTTTAGTCAAGATCTTGTCGCGTAGTTGGGGCTGCTCGCGCATCAGGCGGAGCGGATTGGATTTGTGCCAGTTCGGCGAGTCGAGACCGCCGGCATCGCGCTGTCCGGGCTCCCATCCATTCTGCAGGAGCACGACGGTGCAGCCTGCGGCGCGGGCGGCTTTAAGGATGCGGTTCGTGTTCGCGACGACCTTCTCTGAGCCGGAAATGTCGCGGCCGCGCAGATCGCGATAGCCGCCCTTCGAAGCATAGCCATTCTGCAGGTCGACGACAATGATGGCTGTCCGCGACGGTGCAAGTGTCAAAGGCTCCGGTCGGGCCTCGAGCCGGATATGCTGGGCGTCCCCGGTGGTCATGGTGCCACCTGAAAATATTCCACAAGGGGGGGATCGTCGCGCCGCGCGACCTCGCTGTCGAGGACAAGTCCGCAGGCCGGACAAGCAAATTCACGCAGCAGGGCGTCGGGGCCGGTCGTGTAGACCGCGGCAAGTTCGCGCAGCGGGCGTTCGACCATTAGCGCGTGGTCCTTCCAGCGGTCCGTGGCGCCACAGAGATCGTGGCCGCAGCCGCGGCAGGCAATGCGACCGCCGGTTTTTCCGGGCGAATGCAGAAGCGAGGTCGAGACCTGGGATATTGTGCGGCTTCCCCCGCGTGCGATCCGGGCCTGTCGCATGGCGGCGCGGGCTGCATGGGTGCCCGCTAGGTCGACATCATCATCCGTCAGCATCACACCATAGAGGTCGCGCGCAGCGTCGCGCGACACCGTGCCGTCGCGTACATCCTTGCGGACAGCCTCCGGATCGCGTTCTAGCGGATCGCCATATCCTCCCCCGCCGTTCCAGCGTACGTAAAAGGCGTCGCCCGGTCCAACCTCGTACACGCCCCAGGAGACCGGCTCATGGCGGCCGGTCATGCTGTCGAGATGCTTCGGTGCGTGATCGCCGCCGGCAACCATATCGCGGATCACGACATAGCGGCCGGGCGCGCCGGGGTAGCCGCCGGATAGGCCATGCGCCATCGGAAAATCGATGCCTTTCCCACTGACCACGAACCCGAAACGCCTTTCGGGCGCATCATGCAGCACCCAAGCATACTCGCCACCGGTACCCCCGCGAAAACGCCCAGCGCCGCCGGAATCCCGTAGCCGCCGCCGGAACAGATATCGGATCGGCATCGTCGCCTCGTTGGTCTCGACATTGGCCATGCGGGAAATGGGGTTGGGAATTTCACCGCCCATGTCGATGCC
>Ga0310915_10001726_pt1 | contig 11458 bp, 10 predicted proteins | sample GREbulkMGAN111_FD_202508 | JGI IMG/M metagenome (GOLD analysis project Ga0310915, IMG submission 202508) | Lab enrichment of tropical soil microbial communities from Luquillo Experimental Forest, Puerto Rico - GRE.bulkMG.AN111 | ecosystem: Environmental > Terrestrial > Soil > Tropical forest >...
GTATTGTCGGAAGAATTATTATCGAGCACGAAAATTCTGTCTATTCCCCGTTCAAAATAATATCTGAGCATAAACGGCAAGCGCAACGACTCGTTCCGGACAACCATGAATCCCCGGAGTTCCAGCTCGGGACTGAGCGGTATAGTTCGTTTGTCAATCTGCGAGATTTGTTGAGCGACCGTGCGGCGAGTAAGCGATCGCTTTACGCGAAATTCATTTAGATATATAATGTGCCGTAGTTTTGCTTTCCATGTGGAAGGTATGCGGTTTTTGACACTAGATAACATAACCTAGAGACCTGTTCCAGTGGGCTCGCGACTTCGACCCTTCGCAGCGTGTTTGCCCGAGCTTCGGAGTCTGGCTTGATAGGTAATGGTAAAACGGAGATCGGCACCCAGCCAAGCCGAAAGTTTTAAGAATGCGCTTGCGCTTGAGAGCGCCCTCGCTCTGCCTGGCCGCAATAGGCTACTTGCGAGAGAATTTTAAGGTACCAGAGCCAGCAGCCCAGTTGTTACTTATACGGTCGCGTGATACACCCAACTCGGAGGAGGGAAGCAATAAAAGGCAAATCAATGACGCTCAAGCCTAGGCGCGCTCGTTCGAAGTGGCGGTCCTATGTGAGACCCGATGATCAAGTCGCCCAACGACGAGGGTAGGCCCATAATATATGCTGAAAGTGGAAAAAATCGCCAGCGAAGGGTCGCGTTGCTGTTTGCAGGGGTGATTGAGGATTTTCTCGACTCGATCGGTCTGTCGCTCGATGATTTCTGCACGTCGATGACAGGCGGCTGGTGTTTTGGATATATCGATGCGTTGCGTGCGGCCGGGTGGCAGACAACGTTATTCTGCATTTCACGACAGGTCGAGGCCTCGACTCATCTCCGGCACACGCCGTCCGACACTCCGATATGCCTTCTTCCGGTGTCGAGGACGTATGTCACGCTCAGCCGCGACATAGTCGATTCTTACGGCAAGTTGAGCCATCAAGCTTTGAGCCACGCAACGGGTCTGCGGCGTATTACTCGGTTTGCCCGTCGGGAAATATCGCCCTACCTTGCGACCCCAATCCGTCCACTCGTTTACCAATTACGGCGCGAGAGATGCACGGTGATCCTGACGCAAGATTACGAATACGCGTATTTCGATATCTGCGTTTTGCTGGGCAGGATGCTTCGCCTTCCGGTATACGCGACATTCCAGGGCAGCACTGGGGGTGGGAGACGGTTGGAGAGGCTCATTCGACCGCGCACTGTACGAGCTGCCAACGGCCTGATCATAAGCAGCGATGGCGAGGCTGCGCGGGTCGCCGAACGCTACGGCGTAGATCCTGAGAAGATTTGGCGGATCCCGAACCCGATTGATCTAGACCTTTGGCGGCCACTCAATCGCGACGAAGCGCGTCGGCAGCTGGGCCTGTCGCCTCAGACACGCATCGTGGTTTGTCACGGGCGCATCCAAATGCACCACAAAGGCCTGGATGTGCTGCTTGATGCTTGGGAGCGGGTTTGCGCAAGCTCTAGTGGTCACGACTCGAAGCTCCTACTGATCGGGTCGGGCAGTGACGATGCGATCCTCCGAGAACGGCTTGAACGCTTGGGGTCGTCCCGCATTCAGTGGATAGAACAGTATGAGCTCGATCGAACGGTGATACGGCGTTACCTCTCCGCTGCGGATGTCTATGTGCTGGCGTCGAGAGCGGAAGGTTTCCCGGTAGCGCCGCTGGAGGCGATGGCTTGCGGCCTCCCGATCGTAGCGAGCGACATTCCGTCTATGCGGAATATCCTCCGAGATGCCAGTGACTCCGGCGGTCTCATCGTTCCGCCGGAGGATCCCCGCGCGCTCGCCGAGGCGCTCCAACGACTCGTCAACACTCTCGACTTGCGGCGCGATCTTGGGCGAAAGGCCCGCCGCAACGTCGAGGAGCGTTTTTCCATCGCGAGTGTCGGCTGGCAGCTCGATCGGATGCTGACACCGCAGTAACGGCATCTGGGATATGGGAACTAGCTTTTGCGTACCGCGGCACCAAGCAGGGCTTGACGCTGCGTGGGAACCATGGTCATGCAGGCGAGAACCCCGCGCGCAAAGCCTACCCCATAAGATAGCCAGGCCAAGGTTCTGATTAAACCCTGTCGCTGACGGAAGGGTCGAGCCAAGCCTTTGACCGAGCGCCATTGCGCGGTGCGGCACCACGACCGCCAGTCACCCCGCCAGACGAGCGCGCTCACCCGCGCTTCGCTTCCACCCAGCCCATACATGACACGGAGCAGATAATGCCAGCTTGTTCGGTTTCTGGAGATGCGATGCCGCAGCACTGCATCCGGCGTAAACCACAATTGAAAGCCTGCTCCCAGAATACGTTCCACAATTTCACAGTCGCCGCCGGAGACAAGGCGTTTGCCGATGCGATCGTCGAGCAACGGCCGATGCAGCCAACCGCATTCGACGAGGGCCCTGCGACACATAACCATGCCCGCGCCGACCATGCCGTCAATTTCGCAGGCCGCTTCGCCGAGGTCCTGCTCGGCAAAGCAGGAGCCCAGGCCTTTAAGGAAGTTCGGCGGCGGCTCTTCCCAATCGAGAACCACGCGCCCGCTGATGCCGCCCGCTTGTGGATGCGACCGGATTGCTTGTGCAATGGCATCCACCCAACCCGGGTCGAGCAGGTTGTCGTCATCGACAAAGGCAATCCATGGTGCCGTGCTTTCCTGCACACCGCGCCGCCGAGCAGGCGTGAGTCCTTGCTCGCTCTCTACGACGCGCCGCAGACCGGGCAGAAGATGGTGAAATCGATGGGCTTCCACCACCTCCGCTGTCGCATCGGTACTGGCGTTGTCGACGACAAGAACCGACCAAATGACGTCGCTGCCGACGCGTTGTGCCGACAGAGCGGAGAGCACCTCATCGAGATTGGCGGCGCGGTTGTAGGTACAGACAACAATGTCGATGTTGACACTGAGAGCGGTTGCCGCCTTTCTGCCGGTCATCGGACCTCGCCCTATTATTCGGGACGGCAGGGTTAAAACTGCGTGTCCCGCTGCTCCGTGTTCGAATGCGCTAAGGGCCCGCCGTAAGCCTTCGCGCCAGATCGTCTCCCGCCCAGTTGCCTATCCCGAAGCGGGGCAGGCGCATAGGATCGCTTTGCCTCGAAACCCGTCCTCCCTGAGTGGTGCAGGCGCAGGCGAACCCCGCATCGCGGGCATAGGCAGCACTGGCTGCGTCGAAGTCCCCGAACGGGTATGCGAATGTGTGGATAGGCTCGCCGATCAGATCTTCACACGCGATGCGGCTGCCCTCGATTTCGCAACGCTGCTTTGTCTCGTCGAGCATCGATAGCACTGGATGAGTGATGGTATGCGCGCCGATATCGATGAAACCCGGCGCAGCTAGACGGCGGACCTCCTCAGAAGCAAGCGGGCGGTGAACCGAGTTAGCGTCGATCGCGATGCCGGCCCAGAGGCACAGGCGCATCAGAAGTTCCCAGCGCGGTCCCGGTTCGAGTGGGCGCAACAGCCGCCAGAGCTCGTAATGGAGTTGCTCGCGCGTGAAAGCCAGACCATCGCCGAGCCCGTCATTCGCAAAGCCCGTTAGCCGATCATCGATTTGCCACCGGCGCAGGCGACCGGCGATCTCTATCTCCAATTCGGGCGGCAGCACCGGCGTTTCGAACACGATCCGCGACAGCTCGTCCCACCAGAAGGCGCAGCTGTCGCCGATCACGCCGGTCACAAGAAAGACCGTCGCCGGGCATGCGTACCGCTCCAGGACCGGCCTTGCATGGGTGAGGACATCGGCATAGCCGTCATCAAAAGTGACCACCGCGACCTTTTTGGGGACGCGGCCGCGCGCGAGCTCTGCGGCGAGCCAGCTCAGCGGGACGATACGGCGCAGTTGCACCAACGCCTCGATCTGCTCGGCAAACCGCTCGGGCCAAACGGCAAGCTGCCATGGATCGTGCGGTATGCGCGCGACTCGATGAAACATCAGAATGACCGGCCGTTCTCGCTCGACGAGATGCCGAGCGACGCGCCTGAGGTTGTGCAGTACTGGTCTGATCATGCGTGCCACGATTTGACTGCACGAGCGGTGGCAATCATTGGATATTGGGGGTCATGAGCATCGAGCTCGGCCGCGCTTAACTCGTGCTCGGCCAAGCCGTGAAGAAAGGCGACCGCGGCCAGCACGTTACCGTAAGCGGTAACGTCAACATTCGCGCTATCGAATTTCTCCTCGAGTAGACGGCTCAACGCGGCAGGCGACAGCGACCAGTACCAGCTCGATCCCCACTGTCCACGGTCGATCGAGCTGACACCTGGGACAGTAGTGAGAAGCACACCGCCAGGTTTGAGCATTCGATGCAATGTCGCTATCGCCTTGCGCATATCAAAAATCAAATGAAGCGTCTGCGTCAGCACGATGCAATCGAACACTGCAGAAGGAAAGTTATTGCCCTCAGACAAATCTCCAACCAGGGTTGCGCGCGGATTATCTGGGCTGACATGCAGGATGTCGCTATGCGTCACTCGAGCGCCACCGTATTGCATAGTGTAGGCATTGTCACCGACCTCGAGAACCCGCCCCTTGATGTCTTCCGCGTGGCGCGACAGGAAATCCTCGATATAGTGGCGGTCGACGGGATTACCCCTATCGTAGCCGAAGTCTCGGCTGATGGGGCGTACTCGCCGTAAGTCCCCGAATCTGATGGATTTCGGAACCGGCGCATAACGAGAATGCAGCGTCCTCAACAACTGAATTCGTGCTAACCGAGACCGCAGGGCCTTCAAAATGCGTCGGTTGGCAGTCGTGAGGAATGCTGAGGGAGCAAGTGCAAACACTTTAGCCGTTGCGCGCCACGGAACCCGCATCAGACCCGATGCTCTTGCGGCTAAGGTCTGCGAGACCTGCTGCTCGGCATAGTTTGATTTCCAGAATTGGACACCGGTTTTGTAGGCGTTTCGCCATCGTGCGTTGTCGTTCAAATGCGCCGATTGGCGGTGCATCACTTCGAGCATTGTACCAAGCATCGCCGGAATGTTCCGGGACATGTTGCTGTCATGGTGTCGATATTCAGCAATCCGCTCGACCCCCGCCGCAACGCGGTATCGCCGCGCCAAACGCAAATACAGCTCTTGATCCTCGCAGCAACGGAGGCGCGCGTCAAAGCCACCCACTTCCTCTAAACAATCGCGCCGGTACATGACCGCCGCATGCATGCTGACCAAGTTGGTCTTGAGGAACGACTCGTAGGCATCATCACCTATTAATTGCGGCTCGGCCGAATTAAGAAGCCGGCCGCTGGCATCGATACGATGAAAGCTGCCGTAGACGAAGGCGCAATCGGGCTTCTTAGCGAAGAGCTGCAGATTGGATACGAGCGCCTCCGGCATCAGCCGGTCGTCGGCGTCGAGGAAGACCACGTAATGCCCGCACGCCGCCCGCCAACCGGTGTTGCGCGCGGCGGCTAACCCCTGGTTCGACTGACGGATCAGTCGGGCCTCGGGATATCGGCTCACCAGCGAGGCCGGATCGTCGGTCGAACCGTCGTCGACGACGATCACCTCGGCTGGAGTGACGGTCTGCCCAAGGGCACTCTCAATCGCTTCCGCCAGAAATCGCACGTGATTATATGTAGTGATAACAATCGAGACAGGCTGCGGGCCTACATCCACAACGCCCTCTTCCTGCGGCGGAGCTTGCTCACCGAGAGAGAAGGAATTCATCACGGGCAGCGGTCGGCCTCCTAGCGAGGGTACGGTCGATTGATGGATCCGCCCTGCGTAATCTGTTTGGTATCTCTTCAACGATGGACGGAAATTCACCCGCAGATTTCGCTGTATATCAGGCCTCGTGCCCGATTTCGATTATGGATCCGCTCCTTGTCGCGACCGTCGCAGTTGATTGGACGCAATCGCCGCAAGTCTCCGAACCGGACGGGATTTGTTGCGAACCATGGCTAAACGGGAACGCAGCGCCTTCAAGGTACGTCGGCCCGCGATCTTCAGAAATATCGCGGGAGCGCGTGCGAAAACATCCATGAGGTCCCGCAGTGGCATCTGCTTTAGACCCGAAGTTCTTGCTTTGTTCCTGAACCGAGTAATCTGCAAATCAGCGTAGTAGGTTTTCCATCTGCGGATCCCGGTCTCGAGTGCTCTCTGCCACCCTGGATTGCCGTTCAAGTATGGCAGCTGACGGCGCATCGCGTCCAAGGCTGTGTCGAGCATGAGTGGAATATCGGATGACATGTTGGCATCGTGTCGCCGGTACGCCGCGATACACTCCATCCCTCCGAGAACGGGATACCGGCGGGTCAGGCGCAGATACATCTCGTAATCCTCGGTCGCTCGCATTTGCGGATCGAAGCCGCCCACCTCCTCTAAGCAATCGCGCCGATACATGACAGTTGCGTGCATGCCAATGCAATTCCCCTCAAGAAAACATACGTAGGCATCCTCCCCAACCATCGTCGTACATATGTCCAAGTCCAGGTGTTCGCCGCCGGAATCGATAAAATGAAAGCTGCCGTAAACGAAGGCACACTCCGGTCGCTCAGTAAAGCGCCGTAAATTGGAGGCGAGCGCCTCCGGCAGAAGTAGATCGTCGGCATCGAGAAAGACTACGTACCGTCCGCGCGCGGCCCGCCAGCCGGTGTTCCGCGCAGCGGCCAGCCCTTGATTGGGTTGACGGACGAGTTGAACTTGGGAATATCGGTCCACAACCGAGCCCGGATCGTCCGTCGAACCGTCGTCGACGACGATCACCTCGCCCGGACCGACGGTTTGTCCAAGCGCGCTCTCGATTGCCTCCGCCAGAAACCGCGCATGATTGTAGGTCGTGATGATGACCGAGACCGGCGCCGATCGTCTCGCATCTTCGGCCGTGGATATTTCAGGGTCGCGGGTCAAGGCTACCAAACCAGAGGCGTGTTCATGCAGGTTTCAATGGCAGGCCCGAGCGTATTCGGGTCGCGCGCTGCGTACAAACTCAAAAGTAAGGTATTGTCCAATCCACTCGCGGCGCTTGATCTGAAAACAGCCGGTTGTCCACTCGGCGATGTCCCGCTCAAGTATCCGTACATGATCGGTCTGCAACGGCCACGGCTCTCTACGGATTGCGAGCCATGCTTTACGTGCGAACATGCGCGGCCATCGGCAGTCGCCACCTAGCCGTCGCGATGGGAGTATCGCATCACGCCACCTGGGGATCATATCTTCTAGGACAACCAGAAATTGACCACCCGGCACAAGGATGCGGTGCACTTCCGAGAAAACAGCCGCCGGATCGCGGGTGTGATTGAGACTCCACAGCGCTATCACCGCATGGAAAGATCCGTTATGGAAGGGCAATTGCTCTCCCACACCGTGAATGAAACAGGGGGATGACAGTAAGCAGGGAAATTCCGCGCCAAGCGTTCTCCAGTCCGCTGAAAGCCAATCGAGACTCGGGTCCAAGACCACATATTGTGTGTCCGCGTTTAGATAATGCCGGGTAATCCCGATACCGCCGCCTAAATCGAGGACGCCCCCAGTGAGTCCCCGCAGCAGCGAAGCATAGGGGGAATAATCGAAGTGAAAGCACCCGGTGGCCCGCTCCTGATCCGAAATAAGATCGCGGTACCAGCCCTCCATCTCGCCCTGTCTATGTTCCCAGTCATTAACGCTATTATTCGTGCGCTGTTCAGGATAGAGATTAATCCAAGCATCGCTCGATTGTGGAAACTCGGCGCCACATGCCGAGCAGCGTAGCGTTCCCAGCGCCATCACTAACCCCGCGCGGCACCACGGACACGCTACAATCCTATGCAGCCAGTTCCAGTCACTCATCTTTGGATGCAACTCATCTACCTGGGTTTGCAAAAACGTAACATCTTTCCAATCCGCATCTCAGCTGAGTTCAGTGCCTCCCGGCGCTATCGCCCTGACGCGCCTTTATCGTTGACATAGCAGCAGACGGCGGTGCTCCTTATTAGACGGGAACTCAGTTATGGAGCGAAATTTTTTACTTAATGCGGTCGAGAAATCATTTAAGTTGTACCAAGAAAGTTCCTTGTTCGAACATGCCATCCACTCCTGGAAGCCGTCTTCGCGCGCAACGAATTCGACCACGAGCCACCTCCGAGCGACCGCCGAGAGGCCGGTGACAATCCGATCGAATTTCATGTGTTGCATGAACACAAGGTGATGCACAAGGGCAAGAGCGAAGACCATATCGCAACAAAAGCGCTCCGCGGCAGGAAATTCGGGCGAGCCGTTCCATGTCACAGAGGGGTTCAACATATGAAAATCAACGACCAACGGCAGAATCGAAAGGCCGCTTTTTTCGACATCAACGAACAGCTTCGTCACTGAGGGTTCATCACTGTCAATGCTGACAACCTGCGCGCCACAACGGGCCGCGAGCTGTGAATACCATCCGCGATTCGACCCAATATCCAACACCGAAGCCGGTTTCTTAGCTGTCAGGATCTGCAAAATGCTGCGATGTTTTTCGGTCCATCGAACAGTCGAAGAGAAATCAGGGAACCCCATGCTCGCATCATAGGTCGACCAAGCCGAATGCGGCTGTAACAAGCGAATATTCTCGATTTGGCGAGCGGCTTTCTCCACGCGGCTGATAGGCTCCTGGCCCGCTTCGGGGCGCGCCAGAATTTGGAGATGTTGCAACGCGCCGTGCGCCAAGGGCCGCAGCGGTGAGGGGATAATTTTCTTAGCGATCGCCTTGGCTCTTGTTCTTGTGTTTCTTATCCCTTTAACGAATGCGTTTCCGGCAATTGCTTCTACCTCGCGCTGCTCGATCCCATAAAAATGTTCCCGGAGCAAGCAACGCGCAATGCGTTCATGGCCGGATGCCATAATCTTGAGTGGTCGGGAGAAATAGGCCGCGAACATGTCATCCCATTGGACTCCGCAGCCTGCAGGGGTCAGGGCGCAAATATCCACCCAGAATGGTGATGGGCCGATAAAAAGAACATTCCAAGGATGTGCGTCCTGCTCCACGGTAAGGCCATTTGCCAGCAGCTCTCTTTGAAGTCGCAACACGTGCAGGGCCGCCGCTTTTAGCATTTCGCCGCACCATTCGTAGCAATACGAAACGAACGGAACCGCGCGGTGCTTTAGCACTAAGCTATACCCGTCAAGCTTTAGGTCTGTTAGCTCAGTGTCGATGATTAGGTTGCGCCGCACTAAATCCCGGACGATACCCTCCCTTAAAAGGTGCTCATAAAACGCGGCCCGTTCGGCGCTGATTGCGCGGTAGAGGTTGCCCTCCCACCAGAAGAGACGACCAGCCGGGTCGAAGCCTGAAAGCGGATGGAAACCGACCTGATCAGGATCGAGTTTCATGCTTTATTACGTTCTGATTGGTAAGATATGACTCATCTTGCAGAGGCACCGAGCTCACTGGCAGCTCACCCCCGCTCGACCACTGTTGGTCAATCATACACATCATCCAATCCCGCCCGGGCGCGCGAGCTCCGTGGCCCTCGCCTTCGAGAAGATCAAAAGTTGCCGCATACTGAATGTAATCTTCGAATGTGTTATTCTTCAATAGGGCGAGATTGACGTAGCATTTTCCAGGCGTTGCCATCATGGCGGCGGTGGTACACGTCACACTTCCCGTTGCCGGCAAAACTTCTGGAAGGCCCCCGTATGCCATACTATCCAAAAGGAAAATGCCTGTTCCATTTAGATCGTAAATTCCAACGAGAAACTGCGTGTTTCGGAGGGGGGACGGACTGTCGTATTCTATTACGAAACGGATCCGGCAACCCGGAGAAAAGACTTTTCCTTCGTCAGCGTTTGAGATCGTTACCGAACGAAATCTTGCCACCCCGTTGCCCCCGCGATCCTTTCGGTCTACGAGGGGAATCCTGGCCTGTGCGATCCCCATTTCGAGATACTCCTGTACGACATCTCCCGGTTCGCCCTCCTTTGCCAATCGGCCGTCGCGCAGCATAATGGCGCGCGTACAAAGAGACCGCACCGATGCCAGGTTATGGCTAACAAAAAGGACCGTGCGGCCCTCACGACGGGAGACCTCGTCCATCTTGCCCAAACATTTCCTTTGAAATTCAGCATCGCCGACCGCCAAGACCTCGTCGACGATCAGGATTTCCGGTTCAAGGTGAGCCGCGACCGCGAAAGCGAGGCGTACATACATGCCTGAAGAATAGCGCTTGACGGGGGTATCAAGGAATTTCTCGACCTCGGCAAACGCGACAATCTCATCGAACTTGTTGCGGATTTCCTGCCGCGTCATGCCCAGGATGGCGCCGTTGAGGTAGACATTCTCCCGACCGGTCAATTCAGGATGAAAACCGGTGCCAACCTCCAGCAAGCTTGCAACGCGCCCCTCGATAGTGACCCGACCTTCGGTCGGCTCGGTGATGCGGGAGAAGATCTTGAGAAGCGTGCTCTTGCCGGCACCGTTGCGGCCGATAATGCCCAAGACTTCGCCGCGCTTGACCTCAAAGCTGACATCTCTTAGCGCCCAGAACTCCTCCGCTCGGTCGCCGGCGACGATAACGCCGCCGCGTATGAAATTTGCCGTATTGCGCCACATTTTGCGCGCGCCGCGAGCAATCGCGTCGCGCAATGCGACATAGCGCTCGCGCTCGGCCGCATGGCCGATCATGTATTTCTTGCCGAGCCCCTCGGCGCGGATCACGACGTCCTCGGCCATCTCAAATCAGATCGACGAAGGCGCGCTTGCTGCGGCGGAGACAGCCTGAAACCGAGCGACAGAGATACGGCGGCAGACCCGTCCAGTCGGTTCGGCCGGCGCTATTTAAATCGAGGCGGGTGTCCATGCGGATGACGGCAGCGGTTTCCGCCTGAATAAGCCTTTTTCTACAGCAGCATTCCCCACGCGCGTATCCCCTGTGGGTAGTCCTCGACCAGACATACTCCGACCACAAAGACACTCGGTTGAATTGAGTGAACACCGAATATGAATGCCTGCCTACAGAACTTTCACGTTCGATCAGGTAATCAAATGGATTCCACTCGTTCAGGGGTGTCCGCATGGATAGATTAAGTCCAATCAGACGGCAATGCTAAAAGCGTCTGATCAGAAGCTTTTCGAGCCCTCCTCGTTTCGGCCTTGCGCAGCCGATGGACGCGATAGGACTTAGAGAGGTCGCGACAGAGAAACACATCGCGCTGGTCGCGTGACTCGCCTCCACCGCTTGCGCGGCAGTCGAGCCGCCACTGCCAAGCCTCGATGAATTCTGGTTCGATGACACCCGTGTCTTCTCCTAGGGCGAGATCTTGACAAGGCTTTCCGGGATTAACCACCTAAGCATCTGCAATATCTTGCGAATGGCGCAAGTGTTACCTCTTGTCTTATTAAATTGCTGACAATACCGGCAACCATGGTAGTGTTGTACGTTAAAAATTACGACAAAGCACCACACCAAAGCAAGGGGGGAAAGCGATGCTGACCAGTCGACAACCTTGAAGAGCGG
>Ga0310915_10001731_pt1 | contig 11448 bp, 12 predicted proteins | sample GREbulkMGAN111_FD_202508 | JGI IMG/M metagenome (GOLD analysis project Ga0310915, IMG submission 202508) | Lab enrichment of tropical soil microbial communities from Luquillo Experimental Forest, Puerto Rico - GRE.bulkMG.AN111 | ecosystem: Environmental > Terrestrial > Soil > Tropical forest >...
GGGGATGGTGACGAAGTTCACGACGCTCAGCCTTCGCAGCCTGCGCGCCTGCTTGCGTTCATCGAGGATCGCGATGATGACGTCGATCTCGCGGATCGCCTTGCCCCTGTCATCCACGTAGGAAGGAAGCGACTCCACCAGCATCTTCTTGAGATGCACGGGATAGTGCTCCGATGTGAGCAGGTACGAGATGGGCGGGAAATGCGCGATCACCTGATCGGAAATTTCCTCGATCTGCCGCATGCGCTCGAAATAGCCGATCGCGCTCGCATGGTACTCGATGCTCACGCCAAGCAGCGAGGCGAGCGACGTGCGCAGCTCCGCAGCCAGCCGCGCCAGCGTCTCGATCTTTACGACTTCGCCGCTCTCGATCCGGTAGACGGCGGCGCGCGAGATGCCGAGCTTGCCGGCGATCTCGTCGGCGCTCTGCCCCTGGCCGATCCGGTGGGCCTTGAGGCGGCGCCCGATCTCGCTGAGCTCTCTCACCGCGAATCGTCCTGTCTCATATTTGAGATAGGATAGCATATTGTAGACGGATCGCCAGTGTGCTGAAAGGCTTCAAGGCCGGCGAGGGCCTGCGATAATCCGGTCACGGAGCCAGGATCCCGCTACATCCGATGAAGGCGCATCATGGCCGCTGACATTGACGCCATTGCCGATGAAGTCGCCGCGACCCTCGGAACCCCGCGCCAGATACCGACTTTCACTTCGCGGCCGGCGGGCCTCACACTCGACGAGGCCTACCGCGTGACTGCCGTTCTCAATCGAAGGCGCGAGGCGCGCGGTGAGAAGCGACTGGGCCGGAAAATCGGCTTCACCAACCGCACGATCTGGGCGCAGTACAACGTCTATGCGCCGATCTGGGGATACGTCTACGACTCCACCGTTTTCGACCTGAGCCATACGGCCTCGTTGCCGCTTGGCGGATTTGCCGAGCCGCGCATCGAGCCTGAAATCGTCTTCGGCCTGGCCGCCGCGCCGACGGCGGACATGGACGAGACTGCGCTGCTCGCCTGCGTGGACTGGGTCGCGCACGGGTTCGAGATCGTGCGGTCGACTTTTCCGCAGTGGCAATTCTCCGCCGCCGACACCGTGGCTGCGAACGGCGTCCACGGCGCGCTCGCGATCGGGCCGCGCCACAAGATCGCCTTGCGCGCCCCGCAATGGCAAAAGGAGCTCCCCGCCTTCGCGATCGATCTTCTCTGCGACGGGCGCGTGATGGACCGCGGCCATGCCGCCAACGTCCTCGACGGGCCGGTTTCGGCGCTGCGCCATCTTGTCGGGTTGCTGGAAGGCGACGGTGTCAATCCGCCGCTCGCCGCGGGCGAGATCGTCACCACCGGCACCCTCACCCGCGCTTTGCCGGTGAGTTCCGGCGAGACCTGGAGCACAGCGCTCAAGGGTATCGCGCTCGATGCCATCCGGCTGCGATTCGATTAATCCGCTACTGCGGCGGCATCTTTGCGCATGCCGCAATGATGGGACTGTTGGCCGGCACCGGATTGCGGCAGGTCGCCGTCCGTCCGATGAGAATCGAGGCCGGGTTATGATTGGGGCCGCAATACGCGGTCAGCAGCATCTCGTCCTCGCCGCATTGCACCCTGCAACTGTTCGCATCGCAGCCCGCGCGCACCACCCGAATGGCGACAGTTGGTCCCGGCGGCCCCGGCGGGCCGGGATCGCCTCTCGGACCTGTAGGACCGGGCGGTCCCTGATCGCCTTTCGGTCCGCGCGGACCACCCGGGCCGCAGCCAGTCAGCAGGCCCGCCAACGCAATTGCAACGATGGCCTCAAGAGCATGCATCCGAGCCAAAGTCATCCGCCCTACAAAGGGCGCTTCGTGCCCGCGGAAGCCTTCCGGCGCGAGCGCAGATAGTCAAACAACGTTTGCCAGTAGACAATCAGGGTCATGATGGCGGCCAGCACCAGCGTCGCGAACATCATCTGAACGACCACGAAGCTGGTTGCGTCTTTGCTGAAGAACCAGCTTGCAACATAGCCGCCCGCGCTCAGGAGCAGGTCGGCGGGCCAGGTGAGCCAATCGAGCACGACAGCCTCCTCGACAACCTGATTGGACAGGGTCTATTGCGTCCGGTTCGCCGCTGCGACGCATAAGTCGTACGCCTGTGTGGACGTTCGTCTCGCCACATTCGGCGCCGCTCCAAAAACGCCGCCCAGTGTGGCGGATTTGACGTTCCTACCAGCATTGCCGCGGATCATTCGTAGGAACGTCAAATCCAAAGCCACACTGGAATCGAATAGTAGCTAGTGTCCCTTTGGTTCCGACGTTTGTACAAGCGCGTGCTGCAAAGGAATACAAACGTCGGAACCGGGACACTAGTGCCGATGGCAGGATAGCGAACTGCCGAGGATCAGTCAGCGGGATGACGAGCTCCTTGTGGAGCTGCGACAGCACGACCGGACATGAAAATCGCGACCTTCAACGTCAACGACATCAGGAAGCGGCTGCCAAATCTGCTGGCGTGGCTGCGCGCGGGGGTGCCCGATGTGGTGTGCCTGCAGGAGCTCAAGGCAGCCGATGCGGAGTTTCCCAAAGGGGCAATCGAGAAGGCGGGATACGGCGCCGCGTGGCGCGGCCAGAGGTCCTGGAACGGTGTCGCCATCCTGGCGCGCGGCTGCGAGCCGATCGTGACGCGCGCGGAGCTGCCGGGTGACCCGGCCGACCGAGAGGCCCGCTACATCGAGGCGGCCGTGAACGGCATCCTTGTCGCCTCGCTCTATGCGCCGAACGGCAATCCGCAGCCCGGGCCCAAGTTCAGCTACAAGCTTGCCTGGCTCGAGCGGCTGCTCAGGCATGCCGCGGAGCTGCGTGCGGCGGGCGTACCGGTCGTGCTGGCCGGCGACTATAACGTCGTACCGACGGAGCAGGACATCTACCCGAGTAGATCATACGCGAACAATGCATTGGTGCAGCCCGAAAGCCGGGCGCTGTTCCGGCGCATCCTCGATGCAGGCTGGCTCGATGCGATCCGCGTGCTCTATCCGCAGGCGCCAATGTACACGTTCTGGGACTACATGCGCGATCGATGGCCGCGCGATGCGGGGCTTCGGCTTGATCATCTGCTGCTTTCTCCGCAGGCCGCGCAGCGTCTCGCCGACGCCGGTGTCGACCGCGAGATTCGCGGCATGGATGGCGCCAGCGATCATGCCCCGGCCTGGGTGGTGCTGCGCGAAGCTGCAAAGGCGCGCCGCAAGTCCGCGTCCGCGGTGCGCAATACGGGGACGGGGAAGGCTCGCAAGGCGCGCGCCCCGGTTCGCAAGGTGCCGTCCGCACGCCGTCCGCTGCTGGTGATCGACGGCGATTCTTTTGCGCATCGCGCCTACCACGCATTGCCCAAGACCATTCTGCGACGCGGCAACCGGCCGGCGGGCGCCATTCTCGGCTTCGCCAATTTCCTGCTGCGGTTCTACGGCTCCGAGCAGCCGCGCGCGGTGCTCGTCGCCTGGGATACCCTGGGCGCGCCGACCTATCGGCACGAAGCATTCGCGTCATATCAGGGCGGCCGCGAATTCGACGATGCCATCATTGAGCAGCTCGATGCATTGCCCGAGCTCGTCGCCGCCTGCGGCTTCGCCAACGCCAAGGCAGCAGGCTACGAGGCGGATGATTTTCTCGCCGCGGCCGTGCGGGCGGAGGAGCGCCGTGGCGGCAGGGCGCTGGTGGCGAGCGGCGACCGCGATACCTTTCAACTTGCAAGTGACGCGACGACCGTCCTCTACCCCGTGCGCGCAGGCGAGGTCGCTCGCATCGGGCCTGCGGAAGTGCGCGCGCGCTACGGCGTCGATCCCGAGCAGGTGCCGGACTTCATCGCCTTGCGCGGGGACCCCTCGGACCGGCTGCCCGGGGTTGCGGGGGTCGGCGCGCAGGGGGCGGCGAACCTGCTGCGCAGATACGGGAGCCTCGAGGCCGCGCTCAAAGCCGGTCTGTTTCCGGAGCTGGCGGAGAAGCTGCGGCTCTTCCGCTCCATCGCCACCATGAATGCCAAGGCGCCGCTGCCGCGCCTGCCCGACCAGAAGCCGAGCTGGCAAAAGGCCTCCGACCTCGCACGCGCGTGGCAGCTCAAAGCGCTGGCGGACCGGCTCGCCAATCTCGCGCGGGGAAAATCGTAATACTTGGGGCAAGCGGCGGTAGGGGCGAGCCATGCCTCGCCCCTACAACGGATCAATTGATCGAACCGCGTCTAATTTCCTTCGGCCGTCTTCGGCGCGGCCGAGGGGTTCCACTGGCCCCGCCGCATGCGCGTAATCTTGACGGTCTTGAACAGGCCGGCCCTGCGGAAAGGCTCATTGCGCGAGAAATCCTCCGCCTCATCGCGGCTCGTTACGTTAATGATGAGGCAGCTTCCGGTGCGCCTGATCCCGTCGTCAGCGAGCAGTGCCCCGCCCAGCACCAGGATATCCTCGTGCTTGTCGAGATAGGCGAAATGCTTCTCCCTGCTGGCCGCTCGAATTGCCTCCGCGCCGTCGTCCCGGTCTTCCTGGTAGATGATGTAGAGCACGCTTTTCCTCCGACATGGCAAGACCCCGGCGCCGCCCCACAAAGCGACATTTTGTGATTGCCGTCACATCCTGCGGCGGGCGCCTGCGCCATACTGGGCCATCAGCTCGGGGATTTCAGCCATGAACGCATTCGTAGTCTCGGTCCTTGCATTCGCGCTCGTAGTCGGCAGCGTCATCGGGACGGCCCGTGCGCTGAGCCTGCGCTCGCAGCCCGTTGTAGCCGCGCAACCGTGCATCGGCCTTGCCTGCTGGCCGTCCGATCCGCCCGTCAGGCACCGGCCGGCACAGCGCGCAAACCTGCAACCGGTGTGGTGAAGCAACAGGCTCATCCACGCAGCCGGAGAGCGTTTTCCAAGCCGGCTTATCGTGCGGCGACAATGAACAGCCGAGGGAATTTCAGCAGCACCTTCCCATCGAATCGCCTGGGGTAATGTTGCGTAATCCGCGCCAGGTAGGCAGCGAGGAAATCGTCACCCATCCCCGCATCGAGCGCGGAGAGGAACGGACGCAGAGCGGATCCCTTGAACCATTCGACGACGCCCTGCGGCCCGTCCATCACATGATTGTAGATCGTGTGCCAGATGTCGATACGGGCGCAGAGCGGTTTGAGCAGATCATAATAGGACCCGGGGCTCGCCAAGTCGCCGCGCATGGCCTCGTCCAGGGCCGCATTGCCGGCCCACGGTCCGCAGCTGGCGACCTCCCGCATGAGGGCCAGCGCCGGCTCCCTGATGTTGTCGGGCATCTGCACGGCCAGCACTCCGCCCTGCGGCAAGGCTTCGAGGAGCCGCCGCAACACGCCGGGATGGTCCGGTACCCATTGGAATACGGCGTTGCCGAACAGCAGGTCCGCGGGCGCGGGCGGCGTCCAGGTCGCAAGATCGGCCAGCGTGAAGGTGCATCGCGGCAGTCGCGCGCGCGCCTGGCGCAGCATTTCCGGCGACGAATCGAGCCCGCAAACCTCGGCATCCGGGAAACGCTCGGCCAGCAGCTCGGTCGAATTGCCGGGTCCACACCCGAGATCGACGACAAATCGGGCACGGGCGAGCGGCACCTGCGCGAGCAGATCGCGGGAGGGCCGCGTGCGCTCATCCTCGAACCGCAGATATTGACTTGCGTTCCAGTCGGCCATGCAGGCGGTTGGCGATGGCATGCGGGGCCCTCCTTTCCCGAGCTTGCGGCTTTGTCAAAGCACCAGAAACAAATCCGTGTCGCCGGTCTTCTCGCCGCACGCAGTGATCATGGCGTGAGCCTGGCCGCGGTGATGGGTCTGATGATTGAAGAAGTGCGTCACCAGCAGGCTGCGGGGCTGGCGCAGCTCTTTGTTGACGGACGCGCTGAACCAGACCTCCTCCTGCGCCAGCCATTGCGCGCTTAGGCGCTCTGCCCAGCTTGAAATTCGTCCATCAGCTTCGATGCGCGCCCTTGCAAGCTCGCCGAAATCGTCGATCAGCGTCGCGCTGTCCTTCTGGCTGACGGTGGGCTTGGGCCAATCGTCGAAGCGCGACATCCACATCCGATCGCCCCACAGGAGGTGGCACAGCGTGCCGTGAATCGAACCCCAGAACGCGCCGCGCGCCAGCCGCCGCTCCCGCTCGGGCAGGCGTTGGGCGGCGGCATAGATGCGCCGGTTCATCTCCGCGTTGTAGGCCGCCATGGTTCGCACGAAAGCGGGACCCACGAGGGCGTCGGAAGCCGACTGCGGCGCGGTCATGCGAAATCCTCCTTCGAACGTTGAAACCGGCGAACGTTGAAACCGGGGACACTAGGCCGGCGCAGGGCGATGGTGTAATCTGCGTGCAATGAGAAAGCCAAATGAACGGAGCAAGGAGGAAATAATGCGACGTTCAACCCTGTCTCGGCGAAGCCTCCTGAGGACCACGGCGCTTGCCGCCGCCTCGGTGGTTTCCGCCCCCTATGTCCGCCATTCCCATGCGGCCGGCAAGCTCACTCTCGGGGTGTGGGATCATTGGGTCCCCGGTGCCAACAATACGCTGACCAGGCTGTGCAACGAGTGGAGCGATAACAACAAGGTCGAGGTGACAATCGACTACATCACGTCGCAGGGCGACAAGGACATCCTGACCGCAAGCGCCGAAGCGCAGGCGCGCGCCGGCCACGACATCATGTCGCACCGCGCCTGGCAGATACAGGTCCACCGCGACGTGCTCGAGCCGGTCGACGATGTGATCAATGCCCTGATCGCCAAGGCCGGCCCGATCAGTCCGGTCGCTGAATATCTGGCCAAGGCCAACGGGAAATGGTTCGGCCTCCCCACCACCATCGGCAGCCAAGTCAAGCCGTGCTGCTCCCGCATCGACCTCTATAAGCAGCACTGCGGCATCGACATTACCAAGATATTTCCGAACAACCCCAACCGCGATCCCAACCTGGTCGACAGCTGGAACTGGGACCTCTATCTCAAGACCGCCGAGCAGCTGTTCAAGGCCGGCTCTCCGGTCGGGCTTCCCATGGGCCAGACCAGCGATGCCATCGATTCGACCGGCGCGATGTTCCGCGCCTTCGGTTCCGTAATGGTGGATGAGAAGGACAACATCAAGGTCGATTCCAACGAGACGCGGCTGGCGCTGGAATATTTCAAGAAGCTGATGCCGTTCAATCCGCCGGAAGTCTATGCCTGGGACGACGCCGGCAACAATCGCTGGCTCATCTCCGGCAAGGGCGCCGGCATCATGAACCCGCCGAGCGCCTGGTCAGTCGCCAAGCGCGACAATCCGAAGGTCGCGGAGCAGTGCTGGACGCACGATATGCCACGCGGCCCGGCGGGACGCTTCGTCGGTCAGCTTCCGTTCTTCTACGGGCTATGGTCCTTCGCGCAGAACAAGCCGGCGGGCAAAGCCCTGCTGCAATTTCTCTCCGAGAAGGACCAGTCACGCCAGCTGGTAGAGGCTTCCAACGGTTACGATCTGCCGTCGTTCAAGAGCTTCTACGATTTCGACACCTGGACGAAGGTCGAGCCCCCGGTCGGGACGGTCTACAATTATCCCCCGCGCGGCGATGTCGAGCCGAGCATTACCGGCTATCCGGCGCGGCCCGACGTCGCCACCCAAATCTACAATCAGTCGATCCACACCATCATGGTCGCAAAGGTCTGTCAGGGCAACGAGCCGATCGACCAGGTGGTCAAGTGGGCAAAGAGCGAGCTGGAAGGAATGTTGCGGGCCTGAAGCTTGGAGCTTCGCCCGACCCATCGGTCTGACCGGAACCGCGACGAGCGGCGGTGCGTGCGGTTGCCGGCGGGCAGGGCGACGGCGAGTGGGCGTTGCCCGGGAATGGAAGCGCCATGGTCGACCTAGCGCGGCAATATCCGGGAGGGCTGGCCGAGCCCGCCGCCCGCCCGCGCGCGAGCATGCAGCGCTTCCTGCGGCGGCGCAGCACAATCGCCGTGCTGATGTGCCTGCCGCTGATCGCAATCGTGGCCGGATTGATCGTCTATCCCGCGCTGTACTCGATCTATCTGGCGATGCTCAACAAGGCGCAGACAAGGTTCGTCGGCCTCGGCAACTTTGCCTATCTGCTCCAGCGCGACACCTTCTGGATGGTGGTGCAACAGTCGGCGATCTTCGCGCTCAGCGCCGTCTTCTTCAAGGCTCTGATCGGGCTCATCACCGCCCATCTCGTCAACAATCTGCCGAGCAAGGGACAGCGAAAATGGCGCGGCATGCTGCTCGTGCCGTGGGTGATTCCGCTTGCGCTCTCGACGCTGGGGTGGTGGTGGCTGTTCGATCCGACCCACAGCGCGTTCAACTGGATCATCCAGAGTTTCGGCGGCAACGAGATCCCGTGGTTGAGCAACCCGTACTGGGCGCGCTTCTCGGTTATCCTGGTCAATGTCTGGTACGGGGCGCCGTTCTTTCTGATCATGTATCTCGCGGCGCTGAAGTCGGTTCCGGAGCAGCTCTATGAGGCCGCACAGATCGACGGCGCAAATGCGTGGCAGCGGTTCCTGCACATCACGCTGCCGATGATGCGCAACATCATCGCCATCACGGTGCTGTTCTCGTTGATCGTGACCTTTGCCAATTTCGACATCGTGCAGATCATGACCGCCGGCGGCCCGCGCAACATGACGCACGTGTTTGCGACCTACGCTTTCCTGCTCGGAATCCGCAGTGGCGATCTTCCGCTCGGCGCCTCGGTGTCGCTGTTCATGTTCCCGATACTCGCGATATCCGCGATGTTCATACTGCGTGGGGTACGCAAGCGCGGGAGAGAGATCGGGTGACGGCGAGTGTCGCCATCTCCGAGCGTCCCCGCCTCGCCGCCGGAGCGAGCCTTAAGCGCAATCGGCGCTGGGCGCTCGTCACTTCCTATGTCTTTTTGATCTTGTTCGCCATCTTCTTTCTGACCCCGCCATACTACATGATCGTCACCTCGCTGAAGACGGACGCCGAGGTCGCGCATCTGGCGACCAATCCCTGGATCATCTCCAGCGGAGTCACGTTCGAGCAGTATCGGCTGCTGTTTCAGGGAACCGACTTTCTGATCTATTTCAAAAACACGGTGATCGTTACCTTGTGCGTCGTTGTTATTTCCATGGTGGTGAGCGTGCTCGCCGCGTTCTCGCTTTCGCGCATGCGCTTCTGGGGCTCAGGAATCCTGGCGACCGGCATCTTTCTCACCTATCTCATCCCCGATACGTTGCTGTTCATCCCGCTCTTTCAGATCGTGCGAGGCCTTGGCCTGCTCAACTCCTATTGGAGCATGGTGCTGGTGTATCCGACGCTCACCGTGCCGTTCTGCACCTGGATCATGATCGGTTATTTCCAGTCCATCCCCAAAGAGCTCGATGAAGCGGCCCTGATCGACGGCGCCGGGCATATGCAGATGCTGCTTCGGATATTCATTCCGGTGGCGCTGCCGGGCATCATCGCCGCCACCATTTTCGCCTTCACGGTATCTTGGGCTGCGTTCGTCTATCCGATTGCGTTCCTGTTCAGCGCCGACCAGCAGGTGCTCACCGTCGGCACGGTGACAAGCCTGATCAAGGCCGATGTCTACAAGTGGGGCATGCTGATGGCCGGGGCATTGGTTGCGGCGGCCCCGCCGCTGGTCGTCTACGCCTTTCTCATGGATTATTACATCGCCGGGCTCACGGCGGGAGCAACAAAGGGATGAACCATGGCCGAGGTGGCGCTGCATAACGTGACCAAGCGCTACGACGAGGTCGATGCGGTACGCAGCATCAGCCTGAATATTCCGGACAAGGAGTTCGTTGTTCTGGTGGGCCCTTCCGGTTGCGGCAAAAGCACCACGCTGCGCATGATCGCCGGGCTCGAGGAGGTGACCGCCGGCGACATCGTGATCGGCGGAGACGTCGTCAATGACGTGCCGCCGAAGGACCGCGACATCGCGATGGTGTTTCAGAACTATGCGCTCTATCCCCACATGACGGTGTTCGAGAACATGTCGTTCGGGCTCAGGCTGCGGCGCATACCGAAGCCCGAGATCCGGGCGCGGGTCGAGCAGGCCGCCAGGATCCTCGACATCACGGATCTGCTCGAGCGGCGCCCGAAGCAGCTTTCCGGCGGGCAGCGCCAGCGGGTCGCGATGGGCCGGGCCATCGTGCGCAATCCGAAGGTTTTCCTGTTTGACGAGCCGCTGAGCAATCTCGACGCCAAGCTGCGCGTGCAGATGCGCACCGAGATCAAGCGCGTGCACCAGAAGGTGAAGACGACGACCGTTTATGTCACCCATGACCAGGTCGAGGCCATGACGCTTGCCGACCGCGTGGTGGTGATGAATGCCGGCCGCATCGAGCAGGTCGGCCGCCCGCATGACCTCTACCACATGCCGAAGACAAGGTTCGTTGCCGGCTTCATCGGCTCGCCGGCGATGAACCTGCTGCCGGGCCGCCTGGAGCAGAACGGCGAGGGCCTCAACCTGCGGCTCTCCGAAGGACTGGCATTCCCGGTGCCGGAAAGCCGGGTCGCTCGTTATCGCCCCTCAGCGGGCAAAGACCTCACCTTTGGGCTGCGGCCCGAGCACATCACTGAGCCGCGCGGGGAGGGGCGCGACCCGCGTTGCGAGTTCACGGTGACGCTCGATGTGGTCGAGCCGATGGGGATGGAAACAATGGTGTTCTTCACCGTCAACGGGGCCGAGATCTGCGCGCGCGTGGAGCCCTCCGCCGCCACCGGGCCCGGGCAGCCGATGCGGCTCTACGCCAACCTCAATCACATGCACCTCATCGATCCCGCGAGCGACCTGGTGTTGTAGGGCCGGGTTTGAAACCCGCCCTACGTTCCTGCACCCCTACGCCCATCCGAGCCGCGTCAGGATCGCGCGTCCCATCACCCAGTCCTTGTCCTCCTCGGAGAGAAAGTCGAGCACCTCGGTGAAATGCGTGATGCGCTGGCGGTAGGTGGACTTGGCGAAGGCGTTGGTAATGTCGGTGCCCCAGTAGCACCGCTGCGGACCAAACGCATCGAAGCAGCGCCTGAGATGCTCGGTCATGTCGCGCCAGGGGTAGGGGTCAAACGAATAGGTCGGCGCCGACGACAGCTTCACCGATACGTTGGGATATCTGGCAAGCGCCACCACCTCGTCGATTGCCTTCCCGATGGCTCTCCTCTCGGCGATTTCCGCGGTAAGGCTCATGTGGTCGATGATCAGCGGCAGCTGCGGATGGCGCCCGGCGATGGGAGCGAATCTCGGCATATTGCCCGGCGCCAGAAACATGACCGGCAGGCCGGCCTTCTCGGCCGCGGGCCAGAACCAGTCCGCGGTACCGCTCTCCAGTAACGCGGCCTGGGCACGGTGGAGCGTCAGCCGGACGCCCAGCATGCCGGGCTGCTCCTTCCATTTTGGAAGGAGCGCAGCCGACTGCGGTTTCTCAAGCGGAATGCGGCCCATGACGGCAAACCGGCTGGGATGGCGCCTGACAGCCTCCAGAGCATAGTCGTT
>Ga0310915_10001735_pt1 | contig 11436 bp, 10 predicted proteins | sample GREbulkMGAN111_FD_202508 | JGI IMG/M metagenome (GOLD analysis project Ga0310915, IMG submission 202508) | Lab enrichment of tropical soil microbial communities from Luquillo Experimental Forest, Puerto Rico - GRE.bulkMG.AN111 | ecosystem: Environmental > Terrestrial > Soil > Tropical forest >...
CTGCCTCGATATTGTGCCCGTCCGGATCGAGTACGAAAGCGCCGTAATAGTTTGGATGATAGTGCGCGCGGATGCCGGGCGCACCATTGTCACGCCCGCCTGCTGCCAGCGCTGCGCGATAGAACGCATCGACGGTTGATCGATCGCTCGCAAGGATCGCGACATGCATCGGCTTGTTCAATCCGCCTTCGCCGCCGATCCAGAAATCCGGCTTGCCGTTGGCGCCAAAGCCGGCAGCGCGCGGATCGCCGGGCTGCTGCTCCTGCGTCACTTCCATCACAAGGCTGTAGCCGAGCGGCGCCAACGCTTTCAGATAGAAGGCCTTCGCTCGCTCGTAATCGGAAACCGGAAATCCGATATGATCAATCATCGCACCCTCCAGATATCGGACAGCAAGCTAGCTGCGCACGAGCAGCGTATTGCTGCGGGTCTTGCCGGCGGCATCGTAGCCGCGCGCCAACATGTCGGCGATGCAATCGGCCAGCCACTCTTCGCGCGAGAGATGCTCGATCACGACGGCGCGCGGCCACAGAGCCTGTGGCGCTTCCTTGAAGAAGGCGGTGAGCACGCGATCCTCGAAGCCTTCGACGTCGATCTTCAGCGCATCGATTTTCGCAGCGCCCGCCTGTTCGAGAATCCGTATCAGGCGGAATGAGGGCACCCGAATCGCCTTTGCCGAAGCGTCAGACGACACCACGTGGCTCGCACCGAGATTGTCGCCATCGGTCTCGATCAGAACCTCGCCATCGGCGGGACCGGCCGCTGCCGCCACCAGCATGACCTGCGTCAAGCCCGACGCCGCGCGGTTGAACGAGAGCCGTGCATGGGTGACCGGGTGCGGCTCGATCGCGATGACCTTTCCCGTCGTGCCGACCTTGCGCGCCAGCACCAGCGCATAGGTGCCGACATTGGCGCCGATATCGACGAACACGCCGCCGGTCGGCGTATGTGCGCGCAGGAAGTCCAGTTCCTCGAGATTGTAGTCCGGATTTAACAGGGCGCCGCGCTCGGTGGCGGAGTTCTGGTGGTAGAGCCGAAACGAGGCCCCCTGGTAGGACACGTCCAGCGGGCCGTCGCGGACCAGATTGATGAGACGCGACAGCCACGGGCGAAATGCGCCGCGCTTCAGCCCCGAACGGTGGGCGAGCGAGACGATCGCAGCTTGCGCCGCATTCGGCGCAAACGCGCCGAATGGTGCGGGCGAAGCATCATTGTCGGGCATCAACCTGGCATCCTCAAAACGAAGCGGTGGGATGCATAGCCGGTTTTCCAGGCGACTCCAACGGCACTTTGCAACGGGATTGAGACGAGCAAATCACGCGGCCTTCGGTGTCGCCTTGCGATGGCGCAGGAAATGACCGAGCAGGCGTCGCTTGCCCTTGCGCGGGATAAGATCGATGTCGCTCACGAGCTTCGCGCCACCCTTGCGGCGTTCCAGTGTGACCTTGCGGCTGTGGAACGCCTCAAGCTCTGCCCTATGAGCGACGCTGATGATGGTGGCCTTCGGCAATTCGCGCATCACCGTCTCCATCATCCTGTCCTGGCTCTTCTCGTCGAGCGCGGACGTCGACTCGTCCAACACGACGATGTCGGGATTATGCAGGAGGAGCCGCGCGAAGGCGAGCCGCTGCTTTTCGCCGCCCGACAAGGTCTGATCCCACGGTGCGTCCTCCTCGATTTTGTCCTTCAGATGGGCCAGTCCCACCTTGTGCAGGGCCTCGCCGATCTCTTCCAGCGTCCAGTCCTCGGCGGCGCCGGGATAGGCGACCGCGCGACGCAGCGTGCCCGAGGGTACGTAGGGCCGCTGCGGCAGCATGAACAGCCGCCTGTCGGGATGGAAGTTGACGCTGCCGCCGCCCCACGGCCACAGCCCGGCAATTGCCCGCACCAGCGTGCTCTTGCCCGATCCGGATTCGCCGGCGACGAGCAGCCGTTCGCCCGGCTCGATCACGACCTCGGTCTCGTCGACCACGGCAGTGCCGTCGTCCAGCGATACCGACAGATCGTTCAGGCTGAGCATCGCATCGCCCTCGGTTTCGCCGCGCTTGATCCGGCCAAGTCCGCCGGCGCGCTCGGCACGCTCGAGCCCGTCAAGCGACATCATCAGCGAGGCGATGCGTCGCGCGCAGGCGTTCCAATCGGCAAGACGCGGATAATTGTCGACCAGCCATCCGAACGCGCTCTGCACGATGGTGAAGGCGGAAGCTGCCTGCATCACCTGTCCGAGCGTCATGCTGCCGTCGAGAAATTTCGGCGCACTCAGCAGTAAAGGTACGACCGGAGCGATAAGGCTCGAACCCTGCGACACAAGCGTGGTGCGCATGTGCTGGCCCGCAAGTCGCGCCCACTGCCGCAACACATTCGCAAACGTCTTGTCGATGCCGTCGCGCTCCTCCTGTTCGCCGCCGAGCAGGGCGATGCTTTCGCCGTTTTCCCGCACACGCGTCAGCGCGTAGCGGAATTCGGCCTCGGCCTGGTTCTTGTCCTCCGAGATCTGCACAAAGCGGCGGCCGATGACGGTGATCGAACCCGAGGCGATCGCGGCGTAAAGCACGGCGGCGACGACGAGGAAACCCGGAACGGTCACCGTTATCCCCGCGAGGTTCAACGAAAGCGCGCCGCCGAGGGTCCAGAGCACGACGATGAAGGTTGATGCCGACAGGAACGCGGACGTGACACCCGCGATGAAATCGACCGGCGAGTCGGTCGCGATCCGCAAATCCTCCGCGATGCGATATTCCGGATTCTTGTGGTCGCCGTCGACGAGATTGAGCTGGTAATAGCGGCCGTTGCTGAGCCAGCGCGAGATCACCGAAGTGGTCAGCCAGGTGCGCCAGCGGCGCTGGATCGCCATGCGCGCGAACACCTGGGCGACGCCGAGCGCGACACTGCCGATTGCGAGCGGAAGAAACACGGCGGTGAGATAATAGACCGTGCCGGAATCGCGCTTCTCGATGGCATCGAAGATTGCGCGATTCCAGACATTGATGCCGTATTGGAAACCGACCGTACCGACGATCAGGAGCAACAGCAGAATCGAGAAAGGCCAGGCGAGCTTGTCGCCTGTGTGGCTCCAATAGCCGCGGGCGCTGATCCAGAACCGGGTCAGCAGGTAGTCCTTGCGCGCCTGCTCCGCCTCCTCGGGCGTGAGTTCGGGATCGGTCTCGACGACATCGGGAGGCGGCGGTTCGACGTGATCGCCGTCTTCGGCGACGACCTCGACGATCGGCGCCTTGTCTTCGCGCGATTTGGCGTCGTCGCGGGCCTGGTTGCCGTCGCGCGACTGGGGCTTGGCGTTCGCCTGGGGCATGACACGCCAACGCCAGTGAAATTAGAAGGTTCCCGGCAAGTTCCGCTCAGGGCGCTGACCTAGGTTGGAAAGATCAAAAAGCCGGCGCGTGGGAAATGCACGACCACCTCGCCGGCGCGCGGATCATGCCGGCGAATGGCGATGTGCTGGGCCGAGAGTGCGACGATCTCGCCCGCGACGCGCACCTTGCCGTAGTCGTCCGGCATGACTTCCACCCTGTCGCCGGGCTTGCGGCCGTTCGGGTCGTTAGGGTCGTGCAATTCCTCGGTCTGCGGCGTCGCGTCGTGGGCAATCTGCAACGCCTCGGCGCTCGATATCTCGGCATGCGGTCCGTGGCCGCTCGCGCGCAGGCGCCCGGCCCAGGCACGCGCGTGGTCGAATTCGGCGAGCATGTCGTCGGCATTCTCCAGATGCGCGCGCACGTACCAGAGATTCATGTAGGCGTTGACGTCGCAAAGGCTTGCGGCCTCTCCGCTGATAAAGGTCCGCCCGTCGCAAAGTTGAGCGTCGATCCATTGCAAGTGTGCGCGAAACTGATCGCGCATCTGCGGGATTGCCGCCGTCATCGCCGCGACGTCGAATTTCGCGCCGCGCAGCTTCTCCCGGTCGGTGATGAAGTCGGCGGGCACCCTGTCGGCCAGCGAGCCGAACACCAGGTTGACCGTGTTCTGGAAGAAGGAGCGGTCGGTCCACATCGCACTGCCCCAGGCGAGCCCCTCATAGCCCTTCGGCAAAAGACCAGGCTCGGGAAAGCGGCGCTCGAGCTCGCGCATGATGCATTGCGTGTCGCAATAGACGTCGGCGCCGATCTGCATCACCGGCGTGCGGCGATAACCGCCGGTGAGCGGCATCAGGTCGGGGCGCGGCATGATCCGCGAGATCCTGACCGAGGTCCACGCGATATCCTTCAGTCCGAAAATGAGCCGGATTTTTTCAGAGAACGGCGATTGATCGAAATGGTGCAGAATGATTTGCGGCGCGGACATCGCTCGATCGATCCGGCCGCCGTCACATCTGCCGTTCGACCAGTTTCAGCTTGAGCTCAGCGATTGCTTCCGACGGGTTGAGACCCTTCGGGCACGCCTTGGCGCAGTTCAAGATGGTATGGCAGCGGTAGAGCCGGAACGGGTCCTCGAGATTGTCGAGCCGTTCGCCGGTGGCTTCATCGCGCGAATCCTTGACCCAGCGCGTGGCCTGCAGCAGCGCAGCCGGTCCCAGGAAGCGCTCGCTGTTCCACCAATAGCTCGGGCAGGAGGTCGAGCAGCAGGCGCAAAGAATGCACTCATAAAGTCCGTCGAGCTTCTCGCGGTCCTCGTGGCTCTGCCTCCATTCCTTTTGCGGCGTCGGCGAAGTGGTCTTCAGCCATGGCTCGATCGAGGCATATTGCGCATAGAAATTGGTGAGGTCGGGAACCAGGTCCTTCACCACCGGCTGATGCGGCAGCGGATTGACCTTGACCGGGCCGTCTTTGACGTCGTGCATCGACTTGGTGCAGGCGAGCGCGTTCTGGCCGTCGATGTTCATCGCGCAGGAGCCGCAGACACCCTCGCGGCAGGAGCGGCGGAAGGTAAGCGTCGGATCGATGTTGTTCTTGATCCAGATCAGGCCATCGAGCACCATCGGGCCGCAGTCGTTGACGTCGATGTAATAGGTGTCGGTGCTCGGATTCTTCCCGTCGTCCGGATTCCAGCGATAGACCTTGAACTCGCGCGTCTCGGTGGCACCCGGCGGCTTCGGCCAGGTTTTGCCTCCGGTGATCCTCGAGTTTTTCGGAAGTGCGAATTCAACCATCTGTCTCGCCTTTATCCTTCGCTCGTCATTGCCGGGCCTGACAATCCATCCTTTTGAGACGGATGCGCGGGCTGTTCGCTTGAAGACGCGCCTTGCGCTTTTGCCCGCGCATGACAGTGTTATCAGTACACGCGCGCCTTCGGCGGAATGTATTGCACGTCGTTGGTCATGGTGTAATCGTGCACCGGGCGGTATTCGATCCTGGTCTTGCCGCCAGCGTCGATCCACGCCAGCGTGTGCTTCATCCAGTTCTTGTCGTCGCGCGCGCTGAAATCCTCGCGCGCATGCGCGCCACGGCTCTCGGTCCGGTTCGCGGCCGAGTCCATTGTGACGACCGCCTGAACGATCAGGTTCGCGAACTCCAGCGTCTCGACCAGGTCGGAGTTCCAGATCAGCGAGCGGTCTGACACCGAAATGTCCGAAATCCCGTTGTGCACCTTGTGGATCAGGTTCTGCCCTTCCTGCAGCACCTCGCCGGTGCGGAACACCGCGCAGTTGTTCTGCATCACATGCTGCATGCTGTCGCGCAGTTTCGCGGTCGGCGTGCCGCCGGAGGCATGGCGGAAATGATCGAGCCGGCCGAGCGCCTGGTCCGCGGAATCCTTCGGCAGCTCCGGCTGCTTGGCGTGGGCGGCAAGTTTTTCCGCGCAGCGCAACGCGGCCGCGCGACCGAACACCACGAGATCGATCAGCGAATTCGAGCCGAGACGATTGGCACCATGCACGGACACGCAGGCCGCCTCTCCGATCGCCATCAGGCCGGCGACGATCGCATTATCGTCGCCGTCCTTTTTGGTCAGTACTTCGGCATGATAATTGGTGGCGATGCCGCCCATGTTGTAGTGCACCGTCGGCACGATCGGAATCGGCTCCCGTGTGACGTCGACATTGGCGAAGATGCGCGCCGATTCGGAAATGCCGGGCAGCCGCTCTTGCAGCACCTTGGGATCGAGATGGTCGAGGTGCAGGAAGATGTGATCCTTTTTCTTGCCGACCCCGCGGCCTTCGCGGATCTCGATGGTCATGGCGCGCGACACCACGTCGCGCGAGGCAAGGTCCTTGGCCGAGGGCGCGTAACGCTCCATGAAGCGTTCGCCTTCGGAGTTGACGAGATAGCCGCCCTCGCCGCGCGCGCCCTCGGTCACGAGACAGCCCGCGCCGTAGATCCCGGTCGGATGGAACTGCACGAACTCCATGTCCTGCAGCGGGAGGCCTGCGCGCAGCGCCATGCCGCCGCCGTCGCCGGTGCAGGTATGCGCCGAGGTGCAGGAGGCGTAGGCGCGGCCATAGCCGCCGGTCGCGAGGATCGTGGTCTGCGCGCGGAAACGGTGCAGCGTGCCGTCGTCGAGCTTCAGTGCGATGACGCCGCGGCAGGCGCCCTGGTCGTCCATGATCAGGTCAATCGCGAAAAACTCGATGAAGAATTCCGCCGAATGGCGCAGCGCCTGGCCGTACATCGTGTGCAGCATGGCGTGGCCCGTGCGGTCGGCAGCGGCACAGGTGCGCTGCGCCTGACCCTTGCCGTAGTCCAGGGTCATGCCGCCGAACGGCCGCTGGTAGATCTTGCCGTCTTCGGTGCGCGAGAACGGCACGCCCCAGTGTTCGAGCTCGTAGACGGCTTCGGGGGCGTTGCGCACCATGTACTCGATCGCATCCTGGTCGCCGAGCCAGTCCGATCCCTTGACGGTGTCGTACATGTGCCAGCGCCAGTCGTCCGGATGCATGTTGCCGAGCGCGGCCGAAATGCCGCCCTGGGCTGCGACCGTGTGCGAGCGCGTCGGAAATACTTTGGTGATACAGGCGGTGCGCAGTCCCGCCTCGCTGCAGCCCACCACGGCGCGCAGGCCTGCGCCGCCGGCGCCCACCACCACGACGTCGTAAGTGTGATCCTCGATCGGGTAGGCCTTTCCGTTGCCGCCGGGAGTGCCGCCGTTCGTGGCCTTGCCGTTGCCGTCGCTCGCCATGGGTCAGACTCCCGATGACAGTTTGAGGATGGCGTAGATTGCGGCCAGCGCCACCGCGAAAGAGAAGAAATTGTTGGCTATGATCGAGGCGAGCTTCAGCTTCTCGTTGTGAACGTAGTCCTCGATCACGACCTGCATGCCGATCTTCATGTGCCAGGTGCTGGCGACGATGAAGAGCAAGAGGATGACCGCAATCGGCAGCGAACCGAGGATTTGCGCCGCGCCCGCCTGGTTGCGGCCGAGCAGCATCATCACGACCACCAGCACCGGAACGATCAGCAGCGTCATCGCCACGGCAGTCAGCCGCTGGCGCCAGAAATCGGCGGTGCCCGAGTGCGAGGCTCCGAGGTTGCGGACCCGGCCGAGCGGGGTGCGCATCGAGGGCGAGCGGTGGGTGTCATGTGCGCTCATCGTCCGCCCCCGATCACATAGGCCGCGATCCACACCAGCACGGTCAGCGAGAGGCCCCCGATCAGCGCGCCCCAGGTCAGCGCTTCCCGCTCATTGGCCTTGAAGCCGTAGCCCAGGTCCCAAACGAAATGCCTGATGCCGCTGAGCAGATGATGCAATAGCGCCCAAGTATAACCGAACACGATCAGCCGCCCGATGAAACTCGATGTGAAGGCCTGGACGTGGGCGTAGGCGGTTGGTCCGGACGCCGCCGCGATCAGCCACCATGCGAGGAGCAGCGTGCCGAAATACAGCGCGACCCCGGTGAGGCGATGGACGATCGACATCACCATCGTCAACGTCCAGCGATAGGTTTGCAAATGCGGCGAAAGCGGTCGTTCGATCCTGGCTGTCATGGGGCGGCTTGACGATGTTGCGGACCCAGTTGTGAGACCCGCCTTTGGGCCCATCGGGATCACGGTGGATTGAGCTTTATTTACGAAGTCGAACCAGACAGCGCAACGCCGAATCGCGGCAATTCCGAACCAGTATTCATACCTACAGGCGAGACTTGCAATCGCACACGTTGACAAACGGCAACGCAATCTGCTGGCTGGTATACCTGAAGCACGATTCAAGAACGACTTGTTCGGGACCAGGAAACGGCCATGACTATCGCGGGGCTCGACCTCTCCCAACTTGTCGAACTGGCACTGCTGCTGATTGCGGTGGGTGCTCTGGCTGGATTTCTGGCCGGTGTCTTCGGGATCGGCGGCGGCGCCGTGCTGGTGCCGGTGTTCTACGAATGCTTTCGCCTTGCCGGCGTGCCGCTCGAGGTGCGGATGCCGCTCTGTGTCGGCACCTCGCTTGCCGTGATCATCCCGACCTCGATCCGCTCGTTTCGGGCCCATTACCTCAGGGGCGCGGTCGACATGGAGATCTTGAAAGAGTGGTGGATCGCGATCCTGCTCGGCGTCCTCGCCGGCAGCGTCACCGCGCGCTATGCGCCGGAGCGGCTGTTCAAATACGTGTTTGTCTGCGTGGCGTGGTCGGCGACATTGCGGCTTTGGCTAGGACGCGAGAGCTGGAAGCTCGGCGATGAGATGCCGAAGGGATTTTTGATGAAGGTCTACGGCTTCGGCGTCGGTATCCTCGCCACCTTGATGGGTGTCGGGGGCGGCCTGTTCTCCAATCTCCTGATGACGTTCTATGGCCGCCCCATTCATCAAGCGGTAGCGACGTCGTCGGCGCTCGCCGTGCTGGTCTCGATCCCCGGCGCGCTTGGCTACATCTATGCCGGCTGGCCGGTCGCGGCGCGCTTCCCGAATGTTGCTGCGCTGCAGGCGCCGCTCGCGCTCGGCTACGTCTCGCTGATCGGTGCCGTGCTGGTGATGCCGACGAGCCTCTGGACCGCGCCCCTCGGCGTTAAAGCCGCGCACGCGATGTCAAAGCGCACGCTCGAGATCGCGTTCGGCTGCTATCTCTTCATCGTCGGTGGCCGGTTCGTGATAAGCCTGATCAACGGACAATAGTTGCCAGGGACAAATAAGTTCGACGCGATCGCGACGCCCTTATTTCTTGCTGTAGATGTCCTTGTAATTGTCGCGCAAAATATTCTTCTGCACCTTGCCCATGGTGTTGCGCGGCAATTCATCGACCACGAACACCCGTTTCGGCATCTTGAATTTGGCAAGCCGCCCCTCGAGCCCTCTCAGCACGGTCGCCTCGTCGACCCCGGTGCCGGGATGGCAGACCACCACCGCAGTCACGCCCTCGCCGAAATCGGCATGCGGTACGCCGATCACGGCCGATTCCACGACGCCGGGCATCGCGTCGATCTCGCTCTCGATTTCCTTCGGATACACATTGAAGCCGCCGGAGATCACGAGGTCCTTGCCGCGGCCGAGAATGTGCACATAACCCTTGTCGTCGATCTTGCCGAGATCGCCGGTGATGAAAAAGCCGTCGTCGCGGAACTCGGACCTGGTCTTCTCCGGCATCCGCCAATAACCCTTGAACACGTTCGGTCCCTTCACCTCGATCATGCCGATCTCTTCCGGCGCGAGCACCTTGCCGGTCTCGGGATCGGAGACGCGCACGGAGACCCCCGGCAGGGCATGGCCAACCGCACCCGCAACCCGCTCGCCGTCATAGGGGTTGGAGGTATTCATATTGGTTTCGGTCATGCCATAGCGTTCCAGCACGGCGTGCCCGGTGCGCTCGGCCCATTCGCGATGGGTATCGGCAAGCAGGGGCGCGGAGCCCGAGACGAACAGCCGCATGTGTTTGGTCGTCTCGCGCGACAGCGCGGGATTCTGCAGAAGGCGCGTATAGAAGGTCGGCACGCCCATCAGCACGCTTGCGCGCGCCATCAGCCTGATGATCAAATCCGGATCGAATTTCGGCAGGAAGATCATCGATGCGCGCGCGAACAGCGTCACGTTGCTCGCCACGAACAGGCCGTGAGTGTGATAGATCGGCAGCGCGTGGATCAGCACGTCCTTGTCGCTAAAGCGCCAGTAATCGACCAGCGTCAGCGAGTTCGAGGCCAGATTGTCGTGGCTCAACATCGCGCCCTTGGAGCGGCCGGTGGTGCCCGAGGTGTAGAGAATCGCGGCGAGATCGTCGTTGCTGCGGATAGCGGTCGTAAAGTCGGGCTTCGCCTTCTCAGCCGCTTCCGTCAGCGAACCCTTGCCGTTGGCATCGAGCGTCTCGACCCTGGCTTTGACCTTTGCCGCGATGGCGCCGATCCCTTCCGCCCTGGAGGGATCGCACACGACCAGAGAGGGCTCGGCATCGTTGATGAAGTAGTCGAGCTCATTGAGCGTGTAGGCAGTATTGAGCGGCAGATAGACCGCGCCCGCGCGTATGGCGGCAAGGTAGAGCACGAGGTTCGGCACCGATTTTTCGACCTGGGCCGCAACCCGATCCCCCGGCTTGACGCCGCGCGCCACCAGCACATTGGCGATCTTTCCCGTGCGCGCGATCAGATCGCCATAGGTGATACGCTCACCGTCAAGGGTTTCGATGGCAAGCTTGTTCGGATCGTCGAGGCGATCGAACAGGCGTGAAAACAGGTTGGCGTTGGCGGCGGTGTTCATGCAACAATTCCGCGGGGGGCGAGGGCTTCGGAAGAGGCTGGATTAGCAAAAACAGCCCCAAAAAAGCAACGGAGACAGTTTGCATGACAAGGGACGGGAAACGCGTGGCCTGGGTGACGGGCGGCGGTACGGGCATCGGCGCGGCGGGCGCCGAGGCGCTGGCGGCGGATGGCTGGACGGTGGTGGTTTCAGGGCGCCGCAAGGCGCCGCTCGATGTGGTCGTCGAGAAAATCCGCAAGGCCGGCGGCGAAGCCGAAGCGATCCCGCTCGACGTGTCCGTCGCAGCCAATGTCGAGAAGGTGGCCGAGCAGATTCTTGCCAAACAAGGCCGCATCGATCTTCAGGTCAACAGCGCCGGCGTCAACGTGCAGAAACGGCGCTGGGCCGATATGGAACTGGAGGGCTGGAACCAGCTCGTCGAGATCAACCTCAACGGCGTGCTCTATTGCATGCGCGCCGTGCTGCCGGCGATGCGCAAGCAGAGAGACGGCTCGATCATCAACGTCTCATCCTGGGCCGGCCGGCATGTGTCGAAAATGCCGGGCCCGGCCTACACGACGACCAAGCACGCCGTGCTGGCGCTGACTCATTCCTTCAACATGGACGAATGTGTCAACGGATTGCGCGCTTGCTGCCTGATGCCCGGCGAGGTCGCAACGCCGATCTTAAAACTGCGGCCGGTGGTGCCGAGTGAGGAGGAGCAGGCGAAAATGCTGCAACCGGAAGATCTCGGCCGCACCATCGCCTTTGTCGCCAGCATGCCGCCGCGCGTGTGCATGAACGAAATTCTGATCAGCCCGACCTGGAACAGGGGTTTTATCCAGACGCCGTCGAGCAGGGATTAGCTCGCTGCCGTCCCGGATCGCGCTCGCCACGTGAC
>Ga0310915_10001739_pt1 | contig 11428 bp, 10 predicted proteins | sample GREbulkMGAN111_FD_202508 | JGI IMG/M metagenome (GOLD analysis project Ga0310915, IMG submission 202508) | Lab enrichment of tropical soil microbial communities from Luquillo Experimental Forest, Puerto Rico - GRE.bulkMG.AN111 | ecosystem: Environmental > Terrestrial > Soil > Tropical forest >...
CATGGAGGCATCGTCTCGGCAGGCGGTGTCGGATTCGATATTTCGTGCGGCGTGCGCACGATGCTCACCGGCCTCAAGGTCGCCGACATCGCCCCGGTGCAGAAGCCGCTGGCCGATTCGCTGTTCCGCCAGATTCCGGCCGGCGTCGGTAGCAAGGGAGCAATCACCCTCGATGCGATCGACATGAACGCGATGCTGTCGGGCGGTGCCCATTGGGCGGTCGAGCGTGGCTGGGGCGACGAACACGACCTCGAACGGATCGAGGAGAAGGGCATGATGGCGGGCGCCAGGCCCGAGCATGTCTCCGACCGCGCCAAGGAACGGCAGCGCCGCGAGATGGGCACGCTCGGCTCTGGCAACCATTATCTCGAGGTCCAGGCGGTCGTGGAAATCTTCGATGTGGCCGTCGCCGGGGCCTTCGGGCTCGCGCAGGATGACGTCGTCGTCGCTATCCATTGCGGCTCCCGCGGTCTCGGCCACCAGATCGGGACCGAGTTCCTGAAGGAAATGGTGGTGACGGCGGAAGCTTCGGGCATTGCGCTTCCCGATCGCGAGCTCGCCTGCGCGCCGATCGATTCCGAGGTTGGCCAACGTTACCTTGGCGCCATGCGCGCTGCGATCAATTGCGCGCTCGCCAACCGTGAGATCCTCGGTCACTACGCACGGCGTGTTTTCGCGCACTTTTTCCCGAATTGCGAGCTGCAGCTCTTATTCGACGTCTCGCACAACACCTGCAAAGTCGAAAGGCACACGGTCAATGGCAAACCGCGAGACCTGTTCGTTCATCGAAAAGGCGCCACCCGCGCCTTCGGGCCCAACCAGGAAGGCCTGCCCGCGATGCTCCGTCCTGTCGGTCAGCCGGTGCTCATTGGCGGCAGCATGGGGACGGTCTCGTACATTCTGGTGGGTGAGGTGACCGCCGAGGAGAAAGCATTCTCTTCAGCGTGCCACGGTGCCGGCCGGGCGCTATCACGCCACGCCGCCCTCAAGCGCTGGAGCGGGCGCAAGATCATCGACGACCTCGCGTCGGAAGGGATTCTGATCCGCAGCCCCTCGAGCCGCGGCGTCGCCGAGGAGGCGCCCGGCGCGTATAAAGATGTCGGTGCCGTGGTGGCCGCCGCCGAGCATGCCGGTCTGGCCCGAAGGGTCGCGCGGCTTCGACCGCTGATCTGCATCAAGGGATAGCGGCGGCACCAGTCCATGGGACGCTCCGAGCACGCCATCGGGGGCTTCGAGACGCCTACGCGGTAACCTCATCCGGAGACGAGGACTGGCCAAGCTAGCTGCTGAGGGCCGGGGAGCCATTGGTGAAGAGGCGCGCGCCGGCTCGCATCAACTTCTCGCTATCGGCGAACATTTGACGGCTATTCTCCGCAAACATCTCCATCTGCCGGTTCATGCATTCCTGGCAGGCGGCCGCAGCGTCAGGGATCGTTCGGGCCATCGCCAGCTTGCCGACCAACTCGGACGCAAGTGTCACTCCTGACTGAGCGCGGGCAAGCCACGCCCGGTTCATTTCTTCAAGAGTGCCCAGGAGTTCCTTCTGTACCTCGAGTGCTGCCTCGAACTGCTTCCTTCCCGTTTCGCCGAATGCGGCGGGAACGAAGCCCGGGGCTGAGGATTTCGCGGACCTGCCGATCTCTGCCATGTAAGCCTCCATTCTTATCGCATGTGACTCGCTTTCGGTCGGAATTGTCCTTGATGTGAGTCAACACAACCCACCGGGTCCGGAGCATTTTTTGTGCGGCAGGAAGGACCCCGAAAAGCGCGGGACCCGCGCCGGTTGTCCTCCACCCTGGAGTCTCCTCTGGGGCGCTCGGAATGACGGCTGCGGGTCCCTCCGCCATGCTTCCTCGGTAGACTGGTTCATCGCATAGGTCAGATCAGCATCCCAACGACGCTTCACTGCCGTACTTCGCCAATCTTGCCTCCGCATGACTTGCTTGCATCCGATCACATGAGCCGACGTCGCATTTTGATCTCGATCAAAAACGCTGGGGAAATGGCGACGTTCCCTGCGGAAGTTCCGCTGTGCCCGGCAGAATGGTCGAAATTGATCTTTCTCAAAGATTCGCCGGCACGGGCCGCTCATTAATGGCCAAAATCGACGAGTATCCGAGCGGCAGTGTCGCGTCGCTAATGTAGGCAGTGCACATGGAAGCCAGATCGAACCAAACGGAAATACCGGCAGACGAGGATGCGGCGACGCTTACGATCTCGCCCGAGAAAGTCTGTTTCATCATCATCAAGGCCCGGGAATTCGACGCCAAGGATGAGGTGACCGAGCCGGATCCGGGATCGAATCCTTCAGACGACAAGGATGCTGCGGTGCTCGAGGACCACAGTGACGATCCCGTCGTCGAGGAGCTCAGGTCTCTCATCAACTCCTTGTCGGAAGACGAGCAGATCGATCTCGTTGCGCTGACATGGCTGGGGCGGGACGACTATTGCGCCAGCGATTGGCCAACGGTACGCGAGGAGGCGGCTCGTGCGCACAATGAACGTACGGCCGACTATCTTCTCGGCACGCCGTTGCTAGGAGACTTCCTGGAGGAGGGGCTCTCACTTCTTGGCCGCTCCTGTGAAGAGTTCGAGATTGATCGCCTGTGATCGGCGAGTTGGATTTGATCTTCCTCAATTCGGCTTGGGCCGGCGAATCTATGCTTTGGCAAGTTAAGGAAGGAGTAAAGTCATGAGCGCCGGCCTTGAAAGCCTCGACCACACCGTTCAACTCACCCACATCTGGATCAACGACTTGGATGATCGGCTTGGCTGGAACAACAAGCCGCGATCCTATCGCCTGCTCAAAGCCGTCCTCCACGCCCTACGCGATCGGTTGCAGCTCAATGAGATGGCCGATCTGGCGGCGCAACTGCCGACCTTGCTGCGCGGCGCCTATTATGAGCAATGGCGGCCGGCTGCAACTCCCGTCAAGCACCGGACGAAGGCCGATTTTCTGGCGCAGGTGGAGGATTCCTTCAAACCAGATCCCCTTGTTCAGCCGTCTCAAGCGGTGATCGCGGTGTTCGAACTGCTTTCGAAGAAAATCAGCCGTGGCGAGATCGACGACGTGCGTCGCGCCCTGCCGGAAGAGCTGAGAAACCTGTGGCCGGAACCATACGTTCCGCCCGGCATGATGCGATCGTGATTACTGTTCGCACGTCGGCCTTCATAATTTGTCTCAGATGTCGGCGAACCTCACAAAGAAATACCCAATCGAATCCACGCCCTTAAATCAATCCGAGCCGGCCCACTCTCCTCCTCGGACTTTTCGGCTCGCTGGTCCTCCGGTCGTGGAGTCTTACGACGCACTGCGATCTGCAGGTCATGTCCAACCTCCCCTCGGACGGGTGATCAAATTGTCGTTGACGGCGGAAACGCCCGGGGTGGATTCCGCAGCCACACGAATTGCCTTCCTCTCTGCGTCCGACCTCGTGATACCCCAAAGGTCGACGACACCTCCGTTCACTGTGACGTTCAGCAGGAAGGTGTGTGCCCAGGTCTGCCCCTTCTGATGGGCGAGCGGCTTGTCGCGGATGGTGGTATCGGAGAGCGGGATTTCCAGTCCTTTGCGGGTGCTGGCCACCGCCTGAATGAGGTTGGCCCGGCTCACGATGCCGACGAGCTGGCGGTTCTTTACGATCGGCACTCGTTTGATGGAGTTCTTCTCCAGTAAGGCGGCAATCTCATGGAGCGGCGTGTCAGCAGTCGCGGTAATCACATTGCGCGTCATGACGTCCGCCACTTTACGGCCATGGGCTTTGACGTATTCGGCGGCGAGTATCTCCTCCGCGGTCAATGCCTGCAGCCACCAAGAACGATGCCGCTCGGTTCCAGCTTCCGCGCGATGCATAAGATCGCCTTCGCTGACGATCCCAACCAGCTTGCCCTGATCATCTACAACGGGGGCGGCGCTGATTCGGCGCTCCAGAAACGTTTTGGCGACTTCCCTTACCGAAGAAGGGGGCTTCACGGTAATCACGGGGGAGACCATCACATCGTGCGCTTTCATAGGCGAACCCCCTTTTCAACTAAAATGTCATTTCCTTCGAAACCGTGCCGGCAACCTGCCTAGGTTGAATCGCGATCATGATACGTGGCCTCGAATAGACGATTTTGATCTAGATTTAAATTTCCGCTGGAGCTTTAACCAATGTGACAGTCATGCCCGTAATCGTATAATGGCCAGAGCCGTAAAGGGACTCGCGCAAGCTAGGTTCAGACCCCGCTCGCCCAGATGATGTGCAAAGGCAGGGAATGGCTCACTTCCTCAATCAATGACGTGCGGCACCACTTCAACTTTTCAGAAAATCCCCCGAAGCATTGATGACTTGTTGCGGCGCCGTATGCTCGCCCTCCAACTCGATCCCTATGAAATGGCTCTTTCGGATCCCGCTTTGCTTCGTCATCTCCAGAGGTGTTGCGGCCTGTGCGAGAGCCGGGAGGATTGTGCGTCGGATCTGGCGCGGGCATCGGCCGGTCAAGCTTGGCCAGGTCGCGACGACTGGCGCGACTATTGTGAGAACGCCTTGGCACTCGAGATGCTCATCGCCCTGCGAAGCCGTTCAAAGGCAGCGCCGAAGACGTGATGGTTTGCGCCGTGAAAAGGCGAAACTTAACAGCAGCCGCGATAGCGGTTGGCGCTGCTTGCCTGATGATTGTCGACGTGTCTTCGCCCTTCGCTCAGTTGTGCGTGGCGGAACCGCAAAGCTTCTCCGAGGACATATTGCCGATTCTCAAAGGCCGATGTGTGAGCTGTCACCAGCCCGGCGGCGCGGGCTACGAAAAAACGCGGGCTCGACCTCACGACCTATGAGGGGTTGATGAAGGGCACCAAGTTCGGCGCGATGGTCATCCCGCGTGATCCGGAGAGCAGTAGCTTGATGTGGCTCCTCGATTGGCGTGCCTCGCCAGAGGTGCGCATGCCCCACGGCAAGAAGAAGCTATCGATCTGTGACAGAAATGCCATTCGTGCGTGGATCCGTGAGGGCGCCAAAGACAATTGAGATCGCGACGGTCTCAACCAACGGGCGGGTGCGGCGGTCGTGCGTATCGCCGCATCAGGGCGATGATCGGCCGTTGTGCGACTTCGCACATTCAGGAAATTTGAGGGAGGTGCAAGATGTACAAGCATATCCTGATCCCTACCGACGGATCCGAGTTGTCGAAGAAAGCCGTCGACCATGGGATTGGACTGGCAAAAGCTCTTAATGCCAAAGTCACCGCAGTAACTGTATCGGAGCCTTTCCATATTTTCGCGGTTGAACCGGGCATGTTGACGGACACGCCGGCCGAGTATGAAAAGCGTATTGCCGCTCTTACCGGGAAATATCTCAAGGCGGCGAAGGATGCTGCCACGGCGGCTGGCGTGGCCTGCGAAGTGGTGCAGGTTGAACACGAGCACCCCTATGAGACGATTATCGATACGGCGAGCAAGAGAGGATGCGACGCAATTGTGATGGCCTCCCATGGCCGCCGCGGCGTTTCAGCGATCGTACTCGGTAGCGAAACAGTCAAGGTGCTCAGCCACAGTACTATACAGGTTGTCGTCGTTCGTGCGTGACGCAGCAGCGTACTGTCGCGTATCTTTAAGGTGCACACCCAAGGCCGTCGTCAGATTCCTGTTGCGAACCGCGCCATAATTATGATCGTCACGATCTGCATTACTCCCTGAAGCGCGACGGTGAAAAAATAGCTGTTCGTCAGGGAGGCAATCCTAGCGTTGTCCGGATTATCTTTTTGCAACTCCAGACAAACGCGAAAGTTTGTCGGCAATAAATAGCCAATTCCTTGGACCGTCATAAGAAAAACCAGCACGAGCGAAGCCACCACCCACGCATATGATGGCCAGCTCATCGCGGTGAAACCCATATCTTCAGCGAGGTACCAACCGGTTGTACCGGTGACGATGGCGAGTGTCGGCATCAGAAACAGTGTGCGTGGGGTCAGACGCAAGAGCACGGCTTTTCGCGCCGGAAGTTCGACGACGCGCAGGATCGGACCGAGCACGAAGCCCATGAACAGGTCGATCCCAGTCCACAACAAGCCGGAGAACACATGGAGAAAATTCAGAAGCCAGAGATGGTGGCTTGCGATTGCGGCGATCATGATGACGAGCGCCAAAGCAACGTACCATAAATAATGCCAGCGAATGAGGTTCATTGGCACGGCTTGAGTCATCACCCGCATCAATACACTGATAAGCTCGCACGCTAGTGGCGGATGGCAAGTTTCACGATGCAAGTATCGGGATCGCTTGGATCAGGTGAAATGGAGAACCCGAGCTCTCGGCACATCGCCAGCATTGCGGTGTTTTCGCCCAGCACCTGGCCTTCGATGGTCTTGAGGCCTTCGGCACGGGCATATTCGATGATCATCTGCATGAGCAGGTAGCCGAGACCGCGCCCTTTGAGGTCGGACCTCACTAGGATGGCGTATTCCCCGCGCTCGTAGTTCGCGTCGGCGTGCAGGCGGACGACGCCGAGCATCTTGCCGGACGATTCCTCGATGGCGATGAACGCCATGGCGCGCGCGTAATCGATCTGCGTGAAACGCGCGATGAAGGTGTGGCCGAATTCCTTCACCGGAGCGAAGAACCGCAGACGCAGATCCTCGTGCGTGACGGCGGCGAAGAAGGGACCATACAACGGCTCGTCTTCCGGACGCACCGGCCGGACGAGAATCTTCGTTTCGTCGCGCAGCTCGCTGCGGCGTTCCCATTCCTTGGGATAGGGCCTGATGGCGAAGCGAGGATGGCCCGACGGACCGCGGCGCGTCGCCTCGACGGGAGCCACCGCGATCCGAGCATCGACGGCGATGAGGTCGCTCTGGTCGGCCAGCACAGGATTGAGATCGAGCTCGCGCAGCTCGGGCAGATCAGCCGCCAGTTGCGCCAGCTTGACCAGCAGGAGCGCGATGGCATCGACGTCCGCGGCAGGGACGTCGCGGTAGGCCTTGAGCACGCGCGACACGCGGGTGCGCCCAATCAGGCCGCGCGCGAGCTCGAGATCGAGCGGCGGGAGCGCGAGAGCCTTGTCACCGATGACCTCGACCGCGGTCCCGCCGCGGCCGAACACGATGACCGGGCCGAAGGTCGGGTCGTCCGCAATGCCCGCGATCAATTCGCGCGCTTTCGGACGCAAGACCATCGGATGGATCGTCACGCCGGTGATGCGGGCCTCGGGTCTCACGGCCCGCGCTCGTGCAAGAATATCCACGACCGCGTCGCGCACTGCGCGCTCGCTGGTAAGGTTGAGTCGAACACCGCCGACTTCGGATTTGTGAATGATGTCCGGCGAAAGAATTTTCGCCACCACGCCCGATCCCTCGGCCAGGAACGGCCGTGCCGCGGCAACCGCTTCGTCGCCATTGCGCGCGAGCAGCGCGGGTGCGATCGGAATGGAATAGGCGGCAAGGAGATGCGTGATCTCGATCGGATCAAGCCAGGTGCGGCCGCCGCGCAGCGCATTCTCGACAACGCCGCGGGCTGCGGCGACGTCCGGCTTGAAATCCTGCGCCAAGCTCGGCGGCGTCGCCATCAACGCCTCGAGCGCCTCCCGATAGCGCACGAGATGCATGAAGCCGCGGACCGCGTCGGATTCGCTCGCATAGCTCGGAATGCCAGCTGCTTCGAAGATCGGCGTGGTGGCGTCGCTGCTTCCGACCCACACGGCAAACACGGGCTTTGGTCGGAGGAAGCTGCTGCGATGGGTCTGCGCGAACGCGGCGATCGATCTTGCGGCCGCCTCTGCCGACGCGAGCGCGGTCGGAACATTCATGACCAGAATGGCATCGTTCTCCCGGTCCTTCAGCAGTGCTTCAAAGGCAGCGAGGTAGCGCGTCGCATCGGCGTCGCCGGCGATGTCGACGGGGTTTGCGCGCGACCAGATCGGCGGCAGCACCGCGTCAAGCTTCTCCATGGTCGGCGGTGAGAGAGCGCAGAGAGTCCCGCCGAGATCGGCGAGCCGATCCACGGCGAGCACGCCGACCCCGCCGCCATTGGTCAATATCGCCAGCCGCTTGCCCGGAAACGGCCGTACCCGTCCGAGCGTCTCCGCCGCGGCAAACAACTCGTCGAGATCGAGCACCCGCAACAGGCCGGCGCGGCGAAACGCGGCGTCGTAGACCGCGTCAGCACCCGCGAGCGCGCCGGTATGCGTCTGTGCCGCCTTGGCCCCTTGCGCGTGGCGGCCGGACTTGACAACGACTACGGGCTTGATGCGAGCGGCGGCGCGCGCCGCCGACATGAATTTGCGCGCGTTGTTGATCGACTCGATGTAAAGGAGAATTGCCCGGGTCGCGCCATCGAGCGCGAAGAAATCGAGCAAGTCGCCGAAGTCGACGTCGACTTTGTCTCCGAGCGAGACGGCCGCCGAAAAACCGATGTCGTGCGCCGCCGACCACTCGATAAGGCCGGCGGTGATGGCGCCGGATTGCGAGACGAGGGCGAGCTCACCGGCAGGCGGCATGCGGGCGGCGAAACTGGCGTTGAGCTTGGCGCGGGACGACAAGACGCCGAGGCAATTTGGGCCGACGAGTCTCAGTCCGGTGGCACGCGCCGCCTTCTCGCAGCCATCGGCGAGCGAGCCTTCGCCGTGTCCAAGCCCCGCGGTGATGATGATCGCGGTCGCCGCACCTTTTTCACCGGCCGCAGCGACGATGCCGGGGACCGACTGCGGGGGCGTCGCGATCACCAGCAGATCGGGTGCCTGTGGCAGCTCTTGGATGGTTTTGACGGCTTTGATCCCCTCGATCTCGGCGTAGTGCGGGTTGACGAGACTGACCGATCCTTTGAAGCCGGCCCCGCCAAGGTTTCGCAACACCGCGCGACCGGGCGATGTTTCGCGCGGGCTTGCCCCCACCACCGCCACCGATCGCGGCGAAAACAGCTTGTCGAGACGGTACGTCGACATCGGTACGGCTTTCGGCGGTCAATCAGGAACCTAACGCCGAGCGTTCGATTTGCGCCCTCTTCGTGGTCCATCAGGATTTGGCAACTGCGTGCAATGCTTTCCCATAACTCGGCGATTTTGCGCAAGGGCGAGAGTTGGGCATTGGCCCTGCATTGGTCGGCGCGCTCGAAGGAATTCAAGGTTGGACATCGTTCCTGATAAAAAAAATTGAGAACAAAATCAGTATCAGCATAGCCCGTCAAAGGCAGTTTGCCCGACGCGAGAAGTAAGTTGATATGCAATATGTGCACTGGCCCCAGTAGTTTTCAGGGAGTGGTCTGCCTTTTTCTTCGTGGCGCCGCCGGCGTCGTAGCCGTCGAAACAGCGCCCATGCGGCGACGGTGTAGGCCATGGCACAGCCGACGACGACGTTAAGCCACATGATCGGGTTCTCTATTCTGCGTCCCGCTGGCAGCCGCGACGCCTCGGCAGGCGCGTCTCCGCAAGGTGGGCGAATTTCGCCCGGCTTAACCACAACCGGCAAAACGGGTATTTAGTTGCCTGGTGTTTGGGTCGCGTACCTGTGTGCGCCGAAAATCAGATTGTGCAATATTGGTGATGCGGAGAGCACATGAATGGTAAAGAGACGGTCCGTCCAGCCCCGATGGCTACTTCTCGCCTGGAGCGCATTCCTGCTGTGTGTAACTGAAGCCGCTTTCGCAGAAGAGGCGCCAGCGGAACGGCGAGGTCTGATATTCGTCCGCGAGTATTGCTCGCAATGTCACGCCATCGGCAAAGTCGGCGGGAGTCGCCTTGCAAATGCGGCCCCATTTCGCGCATTGCGTCTCAGATATCCAGTTGCAGACTTGCAGCGACCTTTGCTTGAGGGAATTCATCCGGCGATGCCGCGATTTCAGCTCACGCCTAGTCAGGTAATGGATGTCATGGCGTATCTCAAAACGCTTGAGCGTTAGATCGGCTTTCTCGGACAAGACCGTGCAAAAAATCGCGCTGGGCGTCGGGAGCGAGTTCAAAAAAGCGGCGGTAAAATCGTGACGCGATCTTACGACGGACCGGCCAAATTGCATCGAACGATCGTCGAATGAGATCTGCTTGCTTGGGCGTCATCGCGGATTAGCGTGTCTCGGAGCACGACTACGCTGTGGAGCGCGTTCACGCGGCGCTGCAGGCAAGGATCGAGCCCGTGGCCGGTTCGTCGGATTGTCGACCTCCATTGCATCTCCGCCTTGCGGAAAGGACCAAGCCTACTGCATCACCGCAGCGATCGCCCGAGACTCGCAGGTGGAGGGTCACTTGACGTGAGTTTCACCGCAGATGTTTTTCCACGGTCCTCTACGATCTCATACTCGAATTTGCTGCCCCTCCTTGAGCGTACTCAACCCAGCACGCTCGCAGCGAAGACCTGCACAAACACGTCCTCGCCGCCGCCCTGAGGCTGAATGAATCCATAGCCTTGGGTGTCGGATTGAACCATTTGACTGTTCCGTGTGCCATCCTCGATCTCCAACGATATCAACTCGGCCGCCCACTGTTATCCTTCAAGCGCGACACGGCCACTCCGGGCAGACATCAGCCCGAATGAAGCCGGATCGGGAAGATGACGAGTGAAGGTTTAAGGGTTCTTGACCTAGATCAAAATGTTGCCACCTGCCGTTTGCGAAAAAGAATAATGATCGCTTGACCGACGACCGGTTAACAGAGTCTCGACCGGCCGCGACTTACGACACGAGGCGGCGATGACTTTCGAAGAATGGCGCAAGGAAGCCGAGCAGATCTTGATGGCCTGGCACGATGATGATCCGGCGTGTGTGGACAAAGACCATTGGCGACAATGCTTCGATCGCAATTACAGACCATGGGAAGCTGCGCGTTACGCTGCCGAACTGCTCCGCCAGCGCGCCACCGCGCCCGTTGCGAAGCGCTGACGGCGGGCCTCTCTTCCTCGCAGACGACTTGGGATGCGAGACAACGTCGCCGCGTGTGAGCCAATTCTGCGCACTCTTGCTTCGCCGCTCGTAGGTTTTTTTGAAGCTGCTGCCGTGGGATCCAAGAACCGCCATACTGCGCTGGCCATCAGATCAATACAGATGGAGCTCTCGGCACATACAGGAGCCTCGTGGTCCAGCGTTACCGCGTAAATAGTCGGGGACCTGCGGGGTCGCGCCGGGCCCATGACGTGCATGATTCCATGCAGACGCGCCCGTTGGCTGTGTCGTGGGGTAAACTGGACATTCTGAGCCTCACCGCCTTTCACCCCAAACGGTCAGTAGGAAGCATTCACTCGACTTGCCTATCGGCCTTAGTAAGCCAGAGGGCAGATCGTCTCGCGTTTTGGCGAAAACATCCGTCTCAGCTCATATGTGAGCTAACCCGTTGAGCAAGGGCCAACATTAGCGGGCGGATAGTGACGGATGCGTTCCGGCAGAAATGCCGACCCCACCCCATGATGTGTATTAGCCTGAACTCGATCGGACAGCTGGTGCCTGGTTGAGCGATCAGGTTTTGGTGTCGGATGG
>Ga0310915_10001740_pt1 | contig 11428 bp, 16 predicted proteins | sample GREbulkMGAN111_FD_202508 | JGI IMG/M metagenome (GOLD analysis project Ga0310915, IMG submission 202508) | Lab enrichment of tropical soil microbial communities from Luquillo Experimental Forest, Puerto Rico - GRE.bulkMG.AN111 | ecosystem: Environmental > Terrestrial > Soil > Tropical forest >...
GATCAAGCGACACTCGAACTGTCTTATCGCAGAGGTCACTGTAATGCCCAAAGGCAAGCGGGGATGGATCACAGCCGATGATGTGGTAACCGCCAGCCAAGCGAAGCGACTTCGCAATCTCGGTCCCGAGAGAAGCGCCGGCGATTCCAGCGACGAGAACGGTAATCATGACGGCAACAGCGCCCGTTGGCCTCTAGCCTTAGGTCGACACCAGATGGTGGCACGGCAACTTTGAGGCAAGAGATCTTTCGGCGGTTGCCATTGCAGCCTTTAGCTCCGTCGGCAGCGCACATATCCACCGGGCGAGCTCGACAGGATCAGCTTGCCGTTGATGACAGGGTCGATCTCGAATCGATCGGTCTCTTTGAGATAGGTTTGTAGCGCGCTCAGCGGCTCGTTTCCTCTGAAACACACCTTTGAGCGATTACGAGGTGTCTGGTCGGGATCAAGATGGCCTAAGACGGTGTCGGCGACTACGAGATAGCATCCCTCCGTCACCAGAGGACCGTAGCTTCGCAGCTCGCGGAGCACGTAGTCGCGCCTGTGGTCGGAATCGAGCACGACCATTGCCGTAGCTCCTGCCGGGATCCCTGCTCGAACCTTCGCGAGTGTCGCGGCGTCGGTCGAAGGCCCCTCGACCAGGATCACTCTTTTCGCCATGGGGTGGCGTTCGATCGAATCCCGATTGTGAGCGCGCTTGTCCACACCTATCACCTTGCCCTTGCCGATGAGCTCCAGAATCGATGCCATGAACAATACTGAGCCGCCGCGTGCCACACACCTGTCTCGATAATCACGTCAGGTTTTGTTGCCCATATCACCTCTTGCGTCGTGATTATGTCGGCAGGAAGTTGGATGATGGGGACGCCCATCCAGCTCCAAAGATAGGAGTAGTCGTACTTGTCGGCGGAATGGAGCACATCGATTGCGTCAGCGAAGAGGTGCTGATCCTGTGCAAGAGCCAATGCCTGCCGGCGCTTTTTTTCTTCAAATGCTGCGCGATCGTCTACGACACTCAAGACTCGCTCCGGATTTCTCGGCTTTTCGGGAAGGATGGTCGTGTTTAGCATTCCAACGCCTTGCAGGCCAGTCAACGATCGACCGACGTGCCTCGCCTGGCACCCCCCGATTGGACCATTTGTGACCCAGGCCGAGACAGGCCGAGAGCGCAGCGCCGCTGGGAAAAATTCGATTGTTCTGGTAGCTTTCTCCGCCGCCTTGGCGCTGCAGTCCACTTCGGCCACTCCCCTGGGGTTCGATCGCCCGCAATGCTATTTTCCCCATTGACTATCCGTGGCCCGTTGGTCATCGAGCTCGAGAAGCTGGAAGATGATCGAGGCTTTTTTGCGCGTTCGTTCTGCAGCGATCTGTTCATGGAGCGAGGGCTTTGCACACATTACCCGCAGTGGAGCATCTCGTTCAATCACCATCGCGGCACGCTGCGCGGCCTCCACTTCCAGGCTGCCCCATATGAAGAGATCAAGCTCGTCCGTTGCACCCGAGGGGCGATATTCGACGTGGTGGTCGACCTGAGGCCGGGATCCCCCACACGCGCCAAATGGGTCGGGATCGAGTTGACCGCCGACAATCGGGCATCGTTGTACATCCCCGCAGGATTTGCCCATGGTTTTCAGACTTTGACCAATGACGCCGAAGTCGTCTACCACATCTCGGAACCCTATCGCCAGGAGGCTGCGCGCGGCGTCCGCTGGAATGATCCCGATCTCGCCATCGTCTGGCCGAACGCTACACAGCGCGTGATTTCCGAGCGTGACCGGGCGCTGCCAACACTGCATGACCTATGAAAGGCCTCGAGATTATTCAAGCAGAGTTCTCGTGGGTGCCGGTGATCTGTCGTAAAGCGGGCATCAGCCAGGCGACTTACTTCAACTGGAAGCGCGCAAATACGTGGGTCGCTGCCGAGTTGCGGTGGCTGAAGCAACTCGAGGACGAGGACGCGAAGCTCCGGAGGGTGGTAGCTGACGTGAGCGCAAACGAAGATGGCGAGGGCTAGGGTTTTATGCAGCATCGGGAAAAAGAGGATCGAACGGTAGATGGCAAGTGCCTCGTGAGCATAGGCATGCCGGTGTACAATGAAGAACGGTACATTGAACAAGCATTGCAGTCGCTCCTATCCCAATCCGTTGAGGATTTTGAGCTTATTATCTCTGACAACGCCTCGACCGACCGCACTGGCGAGATCTGTCTCGCTTATGCGGCGAAGGACGTCCGCGTGCGCTACTATCGGATGGAAACTAATCTCGGATCTATTGCAAACCTCAGTCGTGTCTTTCAATTGTCTAATGCACCTTATTTCTTTTGGGCCTCAGGACACGATATCCGGCATGAGACCTTCATAGCTCGCTGCGTAGAGATTCTCGAACAGGATACATCGGTCGTGCTTTGTTACTCTGGGGCGAGGTGGCTTGAGCCCGATGGTCGCCTAGGTGATGTCTTGTCCGGCCACGTGGAGACTAGAGGCATGAGCCAGGTATCACGTTTTCGTACGGTTATGTGGAGCCTTGGCGGCTTTAATTATCCAATCAATGGTATCATGCGGTCGGATGCACTGAGGAGAACAAGCCTGATAAGGAACACGATTGGGCCAGACGTTCTTTTATTACATGAATTGGCTTTGTTAGGCACATTTGCAGAGGTGCCTGAGCCGCTCCTTAGCATACGCAGGCTTCCCGACTACGGAAGTTGGCATCACCTCCTCGCAAAAATCTTCGGCCCGGCTGCGGAAAGGCGCTCAGCCTGGTATTTATACAGCAAAATGATTTACGAGCACGTTCGAATTGTAGTTAAGCATACAAAACGTTTTCGTGGAAAAGTGATTCTTGTACCTTCAGTCATTCTGTGCATGCTCACCAAATATAGATGGGTGTTACAAGGCCTAAGAGCCCTTCCCCGAGGTTTGGATTTATGATGAGGACGAGGAGGCGATCACGCTACGGCGCGGTTCCACGGCCGGTCTTCGGGACCCATGCATAACAGCGCGCTTTTTCTCGACCGTGATGGCGTCATCAATGTGGACCGGGGCTACATCCATCGGCCGGACCAATGCGAATTCGTTCCTGGAATTTTCGACTTGGCTCGTTTCTGGACCAATGAACTGCGGCGGCCGATCGTTGTTGTCACTAACCAGTCTGGCATCGGCCGCGGCTACTTCGACGAAAACGCCTATGCAGACTTGACGCGATGGATGTGCGATCGCTTTGAAGCGGAACGCACCGCGATCACCCGGGTCTATCACTGTCCTTATCACTCTCTGGACGGCATCGGCGAATACCGTTGCGATCATCCATGGCGGAAACCCAAGCCAGGAATGCTCTTGCAGGCTGCGTCGGACCTCGAGCTCGAGCCCGCTCGCTGCGCGATTCTGGGGGATAAAATAAGCGACATGGAAGCCGGCGTGGCGGCCGGGATCGGCCTACGCGTTCTCATCTGGCCGCGCGATGCCAAAACGCGCGAGCTACCCTATGAAGTGATCGCCGATCTCGGCGAAGCACTCGCACTCTTTCGATCTCGCTTTGCACTGACTGTGCCCTGATCAGCGCTCCGGGGATACTCAATGCTCGATCGAGCCGCCGTGCCGCTGTTTGCGCTCGGCTGATGATGCTTCGTGTAGTATAAAACGAAAAATGCCAAGAGCCCTCCTGCGAGCAATGATCGTCCTCTGCCGGACGGCGCTTCCCGTAGGCCCTCGCCACCCGAGGCCACCGACATGAGCGATGTCGCGAGCGAGGCGGCCGCGCTCAAGCGCTGGCTGTTCGACGTGGCGCTGCCGCTTTGGTGGGACGACGGCGCGGACCGTGTTGGGGGCGGCTTCCACGAAGCGATCGGCCTTGATGGCAGGCCACTGGCGCGGCCGCACCGAGCACGAGTCATCGCCCGTCAAGCGTTCTCCTATTGCGAAGCCGGCCGGCTCGGCTGGCACGGTCCCTGGCGCGAGGCGCAGCGCTACGCGCTCGACTATTTCCGCAAGTATTTCATCACTGCTGACGCGACGGTCGTGTCCGTGGTCGATCTCGACGGCAAGGTCGGCGATGCGCGCTTCGACCTCTACAACCAGGCCTTCGCTCTGCTCGCCTATGCGGGCGGACACTGCACGTTCGGCGAAGCGGACGGCTGGCGCCGGCAGGCCGTGGCGCTGCGCACGACGCTCGAGCAATCGTATGCCCATCCGCTCGGCGGCTTCGTTGAGGATCGCGCCGGAGCGCTGCCTCAACGCTCGAACCCGCACATGCACATTCTCGAAGCGGCGCTCGCCTGGATCGCCATCGACGACGATCGGGCTTGGCGCCGCATGGCGGATGGGATTGCCGCGCTATGCCTGCAGAAATTCATTGATCCGGCGAGGGGCGCGCTGGGCGAATTCTTCGCCGCGGACTGGTCGCCGGCGCCGGGCGTGGAGGGACGCATCTGCGAGCCTGGGCACCATTATGAGTGGGCGTTTCTGCTCGATTGCTGGGCGCGGCTCACCGGCCGGAACAAGCCTAAGGCGGTGCCGCGCCTCATTGCATTTGCCGATTCTCGCGGGCTCGATGCGCGCCGCGGGGTGGTGGTGAACGCCGTACTTGCCGACGGCAGCGTCCACGACCCGGTCGCGCGCTTGTGGGCGCAGGCAGAACGGATTCGTGCCTATCTCGTGCACCGGCGCTCCCACGAGGAGGTAGCCGCGGCCGTCAAAGGATTGCGCCGCTTTCTCGCCACACCGACACAAGGCGTATGGTTCGATCAACTGACGCCTGACGATATCTTTGTGCTCGAGCCGGCGCGGGCAACTAGCCTCTATCACATCGTCGGCGCAGTGGCGGAGCTCTCGGCTGCAATCCCTGATGCTGGGCATACGGCCGCTGATGGAAGAACGCGCCGCAGCTGTCAGGGGCAGCCCTGGTAAAGGTTGTGACCTCGGTGCCGGAAGGGCACAAGTTCGCAACTCCTTGTCGCGACGGTGCCATTTGAGCCTTCGATGCGCCTCCGCGGGGGCCCGTTGATTGCAATAGATCTGGCCTAATGCGAGCGTCACCATCATAGATGCAGTTGCTAACAACAATAGCTGCGGCATCGGTGCGAGTTCCTCGGCTGTGATGGTCCGAAATTCTACGGTCAGGAACAATGCGATCAGAATTGCCGCGACAAAGCGGCCATCGTCCGTGTCGGCCAGTCAACCATTACGGGAAACGGTGCTCGGCCAGGTGAACATCGCTAACCGGTCGGCACGCTGGATCAGCCTCGATCTGCCTGTTCCGCAGTTTCGTGGGAACGGCCTATGGGCTCGGCCGCTTCGCCTTTCATCGTTGACGATGGGATCGTCGGCCTCGCGCAACCGCTGACTGAGACGCCGAATCAACTCTCGGGCGGCCCGCGGCGAGGCTACAATCTAATCGAGGAACTCGGTCGGCGTGAGGATGTCTACCTCCACCTCGCTGGCGGCTCGAGCCGTCGCGCTGCGGGGGCGGTTTTCCACAACGCCCATCGCCCCCTGCGCCAACCGTGCCGAGAAGGATGGGGTCGCCATCGAGTTCACGGAGTATGTCGACGGAACCGCTGAGGAGGCGAAAAACACTATCCGCCGGATCTCCCTCTCTGAAGAGGACTTGCCCTTCGGCGAAGTGCGTGCGAGTCATTGTGGTCCTCTCAATCGTGGCAGACCCAATGAGGGTCGTCGTCTGTCGAGGGACAAGCCCAAGCCAGGCGGCGAGATTGCGGCCGCGCGCGAAGGTCTGCACGTTACCTACCGCGGCGAGGAGGGCAGTTGCATTGAGGGCGCCAATGCCAGGAATGCTTGTCAGTCATCGAGCAGCCTCATCTCGTTTGGCCTCTGCTTCGAACTCGCCGTCGAAAACTGCGATCCGTTCATCGAGCGGCTGCCAGCGCATCAGCATATCCTCAATCGGGAGGCGGATGTGCGAGCTTGTTTGCCCAGCAGATTGCCGAAGAAGTTCGGTGACCCGAAGTCTCAATTTAGCCCCCAGCGTGGCGCCGGTGCGGGCCTTGCCGCGCGATCGCGGCCGGCAACGCCCACGTCCTGGCCTTTGACAACCTCAGCGGCCTGCCACCCTAGCTGTTGGATACCTTCTGCCGCCTGACGAGCGGCGGTGCCTTTTTCTACACGTCGGCTGTTCACCCGAAGTTCTGTTTGCGGCTGCCCGACCCGTCATTCTCAACGGCATCGAGGATATCATCACCCGCCCCGACCTGCCGACCTGATGCTCGCACCGACAGACGAACGGCAACGCCGGCCGGAGAATGCGCTTTGGCGAGAGTTCACTTGGTGCGCTGCTCGACGCGGCAGTGCATGGATTACATATGCTGCCGCGTGTACGCCTCAAACGTTTGCCGCATGGCCGATTTCGCGCTCTGGGCCGCAGCCTGCGAGAGCGCCTTTCGACCCGCGGGCACGCTCGAAACCGCCTATTCGAATAACCGGCGCGATGCGATTGAGAATATCATCGACGCCGATCCAGTGACGGCCCTCGTGCGCGAGATCATGGCCGACAGAGGGCAATGGACGGGGAGCGTAACCGACCTCTTGCAGGCCGGCACCAGCCGATTCGGCTGGCCAAAGAGCCCGCGCCCACTAGCTGGCCGGTTACGTCGGGCACAGACCTTCCTCCGCAGGTTGAGATTGTCTTCGGCCGCCAGGGGCGGTTGGGAATGCGGACAATCAGGATAACAGCCATCGGTGAAAACCGATCACATCACAGGGTCAGCACCGTCAGCCGCGTCAGCGACAATGACCATGGGGCGGCTCTAAAGCATCCTCGGCCCGGACTGGAACAGGCGCTTTAATTGCGAGACGGTGCGGACGGTGCTGACGCAAACGCCGGCTTTCGTTTCGGGTAATCGCACTTATGTCCGTCCGGATTAGTTAGGATGCCCGCCGCCCTTTGGTGTCTTTACGGTTGCAGCGGCGCGCTTGCAGCTATGTGGATGTGCGGTGGCAAAGTCGGCCGCAGGCCTATCGAGACCCGCGCCCCAGTCGTCGGCGCGGGTACCAAGGGGATAGAATTGAGCAATGTCATACAAGCGCAATCAGGTCGAAGAGGCGATTGCCCGTATAGTCGCTCCAAATTGCGAAAAGCCTCCTCCGGAGCTGCGCACGCGCATTAAGCGGCTGCTTGATCTTGATCGCTCCATTGGCCGAAAGGTTCCCTCCAAAGAGGCTGGAGGGGCAAATTTTGGTTTTTTCAGCGGTGAGGCACCCGGCACCGGAGCCGATGTTTCGTTCTCGGAGTATGAAGCCTTCGCACTGTTCAATGGACTGCGGATCATGAACCACGGTTGGCCGCAGAGCTTCGCAGTTTCAATCATGCGCCGCGTCCGTGTCGATCTCGAAAGGGAGCACGCGCGGATCCTCCAGCTAGATCCAAAAGCGCTATTCGATTGGGAAGCGATACTCGCAAAAGACCGTGAGGGCGATATCGCAGTCGACAATACGGATCCGGTGTTTCTTACCCTAGCTTCGAAGGAGGAGCGCGCATCTGACGAAGGAGAGACACCGCAATTATCAGCAGTGTTGCGAGGACGAGACAAGGTCAACCAATTCAGTCGCAATGTCGGCGCCTCGAGTGTGACCACCTTCGAGGTGGTAACGCCCGCCCACAGGCTACACCGAGAGTTGATGAAAACCGAACCAAGGCACCGGGGCCGAGGCTAGTACGTTTCTCAACCGCAGGGCGCCCCAATGATGGTGATGAATGACTCTTGCATTCAATTGAAGCCTAAGGTAGGGCTTCTATCTGGTAAGGGGCAAGTCCAGTATAGGGTTCGCGGCTGCCCTTCGAACTGGGAAATCCCGGCTGGCCGCCTGGACCAAAGACCGCTCATCACCCGATGATCCCTCATCTAGAAAGTATATCCCGATGATTGAGCGACGCGTTCGCCGCAAAGTCAAATCGAAGTCCAAGTCGATGACATCGGTCCCAACACCGCGGTTACGGCTTTTTGGTCAGCCGCCAATTCTTGAGGGTGAAGACGCCGCTGCCTATGATGAGCTTGCCGCCCGCATCTGTGCAGCGGTAGAGCTGCACGATATTATCGACGAGATGCACGTAGCCGACGCAGTGCTTTCGCAATGGGAGGTCTTACGATGGCACCGCTTGAAAAGGACCTTGATCCAAGCGACCGCACTCAAAGCGCTAGAACCTTTTTTGGTAGAGCAACTCGAGTCGAATTACGCCCTCCACGCGGAACACTTTGAGAGTCATCTGGCGCAAATTTTCCAGAACAACCTTCCGAAAGACCAAGCGGACTCTGCGGAGATGCTGGCGGCCGAATGTGCCCCGAATACCGAGGGGGCCAACGAAAAGCTTGATAAGCTCCTCAGCAGCATTGGCCTAGACACAAGCGCGGTCCTGTGCGAGGCCCGGGCCCAAAAGGCGAAAGAGCTCGACCAAGCATACGTGCGGCACGAACTGGAGACCGTGACACTAATCGATGAGCTCCTGAGCGCTGCCGGCGCGAGCATGGATTCCTTTATGGCAGATGCACTCATCAAGAACCTAGACTATATCGAGCGTATCGATCGCTTAATCAGCATCGCCGAGGAACGCCGCAATGCCAGCCTGACCGAGATCGAACGGCGTCGGGCGGTCCTCGGCACAACGCTGCGACGGAGCGTACAAGAAATCGAGGACGCCGAGTTTAAAGTAGTCGAGGCCACGCCAACCAAAGGAAAAAACGCGGCTTGACGAGCGACCGCAAGATTAAGGCCAATCGCGCGAATGCGCGGGCTAGCACTGGCCCGCAAACGGCTCGTGGCCGCGCGCGCGTGGCGAGAAACGCCCTTCGCCATGGGTTGAGCCTTCCCGCTTGTTCCAATCCAGCATTATCAGAGGAAGTGGAAGCGCTTGCGCGCGAAATTGCCGGGCCGATGCCACTGCGAAAATCCAGGAGCTCGCGCGTCAAATCGCTGAATGTCAAATCGATCTGCGCCGCGTGCGGTGTGCGCGACATCACTTCCTATCCGATTGCTTGAGCGACCAATATTATGAGTCCCACGCAAACGCGCGGATGAAACTCAAGTTCATAGGCCGGCTTTCGCAAGGCAAGGGCCCAGACATATCGATCGAAACGCTGGAGAAATTCCTAACCTCGACGCCGCAAGAGCCGCATAAGCTCGCATTGATTCTTTCTCAAGAGGTTAAACAGTTGCTGGCCATGGATCGCTACGAACGACGTGCGTTATCGCGGCGCAAGTTGGCGATCCGGACTTTCGATGAGGCAAAAACAAGTCGCTGACGTCGGTAGTTGAGATGAGCAGTTTCAACTACTGGTTGCGAGCTTTGACAAAACGAAGCCAAAATAATCACATCTTTTCAATGGCCGGTTTGGATCCGCGCGTGGCACGGTTTCGGCCAGTACCGACGCCGTCGATGTTGCAGGCACCACCGCAATCATGGGACCCCGGACTTAGCCCGCGGCTTTGGCCGAGCGAATCGGCAGGCGTTCGTCGCTTGGATGCGACCTCAATAGCCGTTCGAAATACTCGATGGTTTTCATCAGTCCATCGCGCAGCTGCACTCGGGGCACCCATCCGAGCAGGTTCTGCGCTACGCCGATGTCGGGGCAGCGCTGGCTGGGATCATCCTCGGGCAGCGGCCGGTACGCAATCTTTGACGACGACCCGGTGAGGGAGATGACCGTTTCTGCAAGTTGGCGAATCGTGAACTCGACCGGGTTTCCGAGGTTCACGGGCCCGGTCACCTCGCCAGGCGTCTGCATCAACCGCATAAGCCCATCGACGAGGTCGCTCACGTAGCAAAATGAGCGGGTCTGGTTGCCCGTGCCATAGATCGTAATGTCCTCGTTGCGCAAGGCTTGGATGATGAAGTTTGATACGACGCGCCCGTCATTTGGATGCATGCCCGGACCATAGGTATTAAAAATCCGCGCAACCTTGATCGGCAGACGATGCTGGCGCCGATAATCGAAGAACAGTGTTTCCGCGCACCGTTTGCCCTCATCATAGCAAGACCGCACACCGACCGGGTTGACGTTGCCCCAATAGTCCTCTTTCTGCGGATGAACCGTCGGATCGCCGTAAACCTCCGAGGTCGATGCCTGCAAGACCCTGGCTTTCACGCGCTTGGCGAGACCCAGCATGTTGATCGACCCGTGCACGCTGACCTTCGTGGTTTGCACCGGGTCAAACTGATAGTGCACGGGCGACGCTGGACAGGCGAGATTGAAAATTTCGTCGACCTCGACGTACAGCGGAAAACAGACGTCGTGGCGCATCACCTCAAACAACGGGTTCGAGAGCAGATGTTGCACGTTGCGTCGAGTTCCAGTGTAGAAATTATCGACACACAAGACTTCGTCGCCGCGCTCCAGCAGTCGTTCGCACAAGTGTGAACCGATGAAACCGGCTCCGCCGGTTACAAGAACACGACGTTCCGTGACCGCGGGCGAGCCTTGAGGCATTGGCAGCAATGTTTCGGCCATTTCGATTTAACCTTCTCCGTCGTGTTGAGCAGTCCCGGGTTTTGAGGTGACTTGCCGTGCGAACGGCGAAGAGCAAGGCCAAATTTTGAGATCAGCAGCGGCGGGCCACATCAGGCACTTAACGAAATGACCGTCTGTACGATAATGCCCTCTATCCGAAAAGCTCGGTCCGCCGCACCTTCCTAGAAGGCTGCCAAAGCGCCGTCAAGGTGCAGCCCGCCACAGTCGAGATAATGCTGACCACCGCGGATTCTGGTCAGCTGTAGCCGGGCCGCAACCTAAGGGTGGGCACACCAGCGCTACGCCCATGCCCATCAATTCAAACGCGCCAACCGCAGTTTACGCAAGCTCAAGACCTATCTCGGCCGTGTCATCCGCGACATCGAGGGGCGCATCGTCGGGAATGAAGATCTGCGGGAAGCGTTCGTACGGCCGCTGTTCCTGGCCCGGCGCGTGCTGGAGCAGGAGCGCCGCCAGCGCGGCCGCAAGATCTATTCCCTGCACGCGCCAGACGTCGAGTGCATCGGCAAGGGCAAAGCGCACCAGCCTTACGAATTCGGTGTCAAAGTGAGCATCGCCACCACGGTGAAACATTCCGCCGGCGGGCAATTTGTCACCCATGCTGCAGCACTGCCTGGCAATCCTTATGACGGGCACACGCTGCAACATCCTCGATCGCTGCATCGCCGATGCCGGCGATCGCGGCCAGAGCCTATTACCAGAGATGATTCAATCGAAATCCAATTTTTTTAGCAGAACTAACCCAACGCCGCATCGTGTGCCCCGGCCATTGATCGGAACATTGTTTGACACAAGGGCCCGGCACCCTATCTTTAGGGACAAGCGTGGGGCATCTTTCATGCGCATTGGAGCTGTCAACCGTGCGCCGTGCGATTGAATTCTGCTTGGCAGTGATGGCCTTGATGCTGCTCGGGTACGCGCATGCCGAGCCTACCAGCCAGGCCCAGTCCAC